>Ga0209792_1000567_pt1 | contig 24813 bp, 29 predicted proteins | sample EBPBio142005_DNA_FD_185860 | JGI IMG/M metagenome (GOLD analysis project Ga0209792, IMG submission 185860) | Wastewater treatment Type I Accumulibacter community from EBPR Bioreactor in Madison, WI, USA - Reactor 1_6/14/2005_ DNA (SPAdes)... | ecosystem: Engineered > Bioreactor > EBPR >... | reverse complement strand
GCAAGGCGTGGGAGTGGAAATAATGGTGCGGTGGGGAAAGTGGTGCCCAGTCTCGAAGTAGGACTATCCTTTGAAATCAACATTGATAGCCTCTGGTGCGGGGAAAATTGCCCCATTGATTTCGTTTGGTAATTTTCTGCGCTGCCCGCACCCATGAACCGCTTCCGCGAGAACCGCATAGCCCTACAGTTCGGCATCTTCGCCGTTGTTCTGTCCGGGTATCTGCTTTGGAGATGGGTGGGGTAGCGAGCGACTTCTGTGCAAAAAATGCACAGAACACCGCGCTTGACTCCGCCGTGAACAATCGAAGAACATTGATGGATGTTCTCACCCCTGCTCTCGACCTATCCTGATCCTAAGGTGCGCATGGCCTGCGAACCCTGCCAGATCGAGGTGCAGTATGATCGCGACGACTGCGTAGCTGCTGGCGGAGACCGGTCGCTATTGGAATTCAAGGACGAGGTCAGCGAAAGGAAGGGCTGCAAAGGCTACCATCCAAGCGGCAATCCATCGCACACCATCTGCCGGATGATGTATACGAACATCCTGCCATGAACACGAAAAAGCGCGCCCTGCCAAGCCGGAGCCTGACAGAGCGCGCAGATGTAGCGGCTGGGAGGAGACGCCGCTATCCGTTTTGAAGTGCTCGCACGATGGCGTCCCGCCAGTAGACGGCGAAGCCGACGACCGTGCTGGATATCGCCGCGCTAGCGATGCCGGTTACGAACAGCGCCCCGATACCGCGCTGCTTCCACTGCTTAACTTCGTCGGTCACCGCCTTGCTGTCCGCGACGGTTGAACTCATCGAACTGACTTCGGCTTTCAGGTCTCCGACCTCATCAACCAGTTCGTCCACGCGTCGGTGAACAGTTGCGCGATGCTCATCTGCGCGCCGGCTGCTTTCGCTGAGATTTCGCACCTCAGCGCGCAAGCTGCCGATCGCTTCGGAAATATCGTCAAGCTTGCTCGTCATGGACGCCACCCGCAGAGAGTCTGTCCTTTGCGATTGTGCGCCAGCACCTCAGAGACCCGCCCATCCGACATGGCCTCTATTTCGGCCGCAGAGGGTCGCTGAGGCTTGGCGATGGTGCAGAACGAGCCGGACGCGGTCTGGCACGCAGGGAGCGCCAGCAGGGCGCACAGGGCTATTGCTTTGACCATGTGCGAAGTTCCTCCCGCTGCTTGGCCGGCGGCATCGCGCCAACGTCATTGTCCACCTGATCGGCAATGTCTCGCGCCTTGGCCTCGCGCTCTGCCTGCTTGGCCCGTTCGGCCTTGGCCCCTGCCCGGCGCTGCTGGAAGATGACGAGCAAGACGCCGAACGCACCGGCGATATAGGGCCATGCCCATGAGAGGATGGAGAGGAGGAGCGCGGTCATCAGTTCACCACCGCAGTTGATTGATCACAGGGACAGGTCACGACGCATGTTGAGGTCGGAAGGCCCCACATCGGTGGCGGATAAAAAGCATATCGCTCTTTCGGCGACGGCCAGATCGGCGGAACGACGACCGGCTCAATCGGGCGATTGACGCCCGGCACGGGGATGGCATCCACAACACCCGGACATGTATCGACATGCGGCCCATGGTGCTTCTGGCAGGCCGGGCAGAACCAGGGTTGAGGGTTGTTCACGACTTCGCCTCCGCATTCACCTTGTTGAATTTGGCCGACAGGCGCGTGTGGATGAGGTAGCCGATGCCAACGATGGCGAGGCCGGCGAGCGCGACGCCACCGATAGCGAGCACTGTCCGGTAGTCTGCGCCGAACGCCTGTTGCGCGATGCCTCCAGCGCCGATCCCCAGCCCCGTCAACCAGCCGCCGATCTTCTTGAGCAGCCCGCTTTCCTCCTTCACGGCCTTGTCGGCAGCCGGAGGGACCGTCTTCTTGGCTTCCTCGATCTTGGGCTTGAGCAAAGCCCGCTCGATGGCCTTGGACGTGCGGTGGCCGACCTTGCCGTCCACCTTGAGCGGGTTGCCGTCCTCGTCCTTGTTAAGCGACTGGAAGGCCATGACTGAGGTCTCGGTCGCCTCATCGAATTTGCCAGTGACCGACACCGACATGCCGAGCGTGTTGAGGTTGCGTTGCAATTCCTCGACCAGCGGGCCGCTGTCGCCCAGCGACATCGCCATATCCTTCACCGGCGTTTCCACGGGAGGGCGCGGCTCTGACTTGGCCTTGATGCCCTTCTTCGCCCATTTGGCATAGGCCGTTGCCATCTTCTTGTCGTAGGCGTTCTTGGCGTAGCCGGAGCCATTGTAGCCGCGCGCGAAAGCCGGCCAGTTCTTCGCCCGCAACGCTGCCGCCAGCTTGTTCTTCTCGATGAAGCGGGCCATCACCTCGATCTGGCCGGCGACGCTCTCGCGGCACAGGTTGACGAGCTCGGTCACCGACCCGAAGCCGAGCGACTGCCAATGCGAGCCCATGACTTGGCCGACACCGTAGGAGGCGCTCTCAAACGCTGCCTTCGCATCGAGTTCGGCCGCGCGGTTGAGGATCTTCCACCGGTCTTCCTGTTTGGTCGGGTTCGGGATGGCGCCTGCGGTTGGAGACGCCAGCCCGGCCTTGCGCGCCGCCGCCCGCTTCGTGCCGGACAATCGCCGGTCGAAGTAATGCCCCTCCCAACGGATAAGCGGCTCATCGCGCCCGTTGACACGCGCGAACGGCTTGCCGCCGCTCTCGACCTCGGCCACGGCCAGAAGCGCGGCCGGCTCCACATTGAGCCGCGCGGCAATAGCCGCCACGGCCTGCACCGTTGCGTTATCGAACATGACTTTTCCTTTTGCCGCGAGGGCGACCAGACATTGATGATGATGGAAAGGGTTCAGCGGTCGCGCTGCTCGCGGCCGGGCCGGAAGCGGTTGGCGATGCCGATCTTGATCAGCGTGCCGAAAGTGGCGACGCCAGTGAACATGATGGCGGCTATGGTGGAGCCACCGGCGGAAGCGACGCAGTGCAGCAGGTCGACATCACCACCGAACGAGTTGAAGAACCCCCCGCCATAGGCGAGATCATGGGCGAAGCAGCAGTGTCGCCATTCGTCACCGGTCCCGCCCAGCCATGCGGGCCAGCCGTCCCACCACGAGGTGCAGTAGTCGTCATGCATATTGGCCTCCGGTCGCGGTCGTGCCGCTGGCATTACCGGGCAGGTAAGTCGCGCCTCCGCCGGCCGTATCGATCACACCATTGAGCGTCGCGTCGTAGCGGGTGCCAGTTGCCGAACCGCTGAACGTATTTCCGTTGAGCACCATCACTCCACCATCGGTCGCGGACGCGAACACGGTGAAGGCGGGTGTGCCGGTCAGCGTGACCGTCTTGTTCGGGCAGCGGATGATACCGGAAGCCACTGAACGCCAGTGAAAGCTCGCATTGCCCGAGATCGAATAGTTGCCGTCGCAGGTCACAAGCCCGGTATCCGACGCGCGCATATGCGAGTTGCCTGCCGCGCCGAAGTTGATGTTCGAGAAGTTAATGCGACCGCCTGCGTTCGCGTAGAGGCAATAGGTGCTGCCACTCGTCGTCTGGAGCTTCATGTCCTTGACAGTGAGCCGGCCGCCGTTGATGACCGAAATAGCCGTTCCGCCCGTAATGCTGACCAGCACGTTCGCCGGTGTGCCAGCATTACCTTGAAGTGTGACCGTGCCGGAACCGAGCCACGCGCCGTTCACGACGACCGGGCCGGTGTAAGTGCCGTCCGCGACCTGGATCGTAACGTTGAATGCTCGCAGGTCCAGCGATGCAATGACATCGATGGCCTTCTGAATAGTCAGGAACGCGCCGCCAGCCGTGTTCGACAAGCCGCCGTTCGCATCGCTTCCATCGGCGCGGACATAATAGGTCCTATTCACCGCAAGGATTTCGCGGGTGCCGCTTCCGCTTATCGAATGCGCGCCGACCAGCGTCACAGTGCCGACCACCCGGTTCATCCCGACTACATTGTAGTCGGCCGCGCCTGCCTCTAGAATGCCCCACGCGACCGCCGCGCTTTCGATCACATTGCCGACAACCGTGCAGCCGGTCGCGCCGTCCAGATAGACGTCGACATTGGTGTTGTTGTTGCAGTTCGTGTTGACGATCGAATGGCCGGAGCCGCGCAGCACGAAGCCGAACGTGCCGAGCAGATTGTTGCAGCCGGCAAAAGTGAAGCGCGAGGTCGATACGCTCAGATCGACATTGGCCATGGAGGGACCGGGACTGCCCGCATTGGCGAAGTCGCAGGACGAGAACTTCCAGTTGCTCGTTGTCCCCTGCGCGATCAGCGAGCCGCCTGGACAGGTCGTGAACGAGCACCCCGACACGAGGCCATAGTCCTGACCGTTGACCAGCATACCGATATTTTGGCCGTTTGTGCTGCATCCAACCATTCGGACGCCTTCATCATATGGACCAGCGACGCCCCGGACTGTGAAACCGGTTCCGCTGCCAAGCTGCGCCTTGCACCCGAACAGGTCTGTGTCAGCACAACTATCGATAACGAAAGCATCAACGACACTGGTCGCAAAAATATCTTCTAGCTGCGAATTCGCGCAGAAACGCAAATCGACGCCCTGTGCGAATGCGCCAACGATGCGCAGAGCGCGCAAGGAGACATCACTGATACGAACACCGCTGCTTCCGCCATCCAGTGAAATCGCGGTAACGCCAGTCTTGCCGTTGGCGTCAAGGCCAATGTCATGGATGAGGAATTTTTCCTTCATCGAGCCGCTGGCCGTGTAGTTGAGCATCGCTATGCTGTTCGACCCAGCCAGAAGACGCGTCACATCGCGACCCCGACCGAACAGCCTCACTCCGGGCTTTAGTGTAACGGCATTGCACGCAAACTGGCCTTCTGGGATCAGCACGTTGCCGTCAGTGAGAGAATTGATAGCCGCCTGTAACGTGGCTGCGTTAGTGGCCGCCGACGCACCCGCATTGAGATTGGCCAGAACCCCAATGGCCATATCCACTTTGAGCTTGTCACCAGATGACATGAGGCCATTGAGCGCTTGTGTGGCGACAGAGGTGCTGGCTTTGCTGTCCAAAGCTGTTTGCAGACCGGTGACAGTGGAGATCGCCTGCGTTCCTGTATGGTTTGCCCGGTTCTTGAGGTTGGCGTCCGTGTCGTTCGCCGTCGCGCCTGCGGCGATGTTGGCCAGCTTGGTTTTTTCTGTAGCCGTGTAGGCTTTGTTGGTGGTGCCATCCGTGACCGTGTCCGCAGACTGAGTTCCAGAGTGGTTAGCGCGCGAGAACGCGTCACCCTCGACGCCGTTTGGGTCATAGGTAGAAGCGGGCATGCCAAGCGCTTCGATCGCCTGCCTGGTCCGCAGCGGGTTCATCCCGACAGTCGTCGCGATACCGGCTTCCGCCTCACTTTCACTCGCAAATGGCCGCGCGCCGTTCACGAGGGCAACGATCGTCGTCTTACGAGTTGAAGCGCCGTCAATCGGCACAACATCGGATGCGGTCGGAGCCGCTTCGCTCGGGAGCGCCGAGATGCGTTTGGTAGCCATGGGAAGTTCCTCAGAGGCCCGTGCGGATGATCATGTTCAGGACGATGGTGGGCTGGACGTTCGGGTGCGCTTCGCCGCCACCAGCAGACGCGATGGAGTGGGTGTGAGCCGCCACCGAGGAAGTGTCCGAATTTTCCGGCGTCGGTAATCCACCCGGCGTATGGGCACCCATCAATGGGTTCGCACCGACGCCGACTTCGCCGGTCGCATTGGTGCGGCGCGAGAAAGTAATTGCGTGACTGTGCGCACCTTCCGAGCCGGTCGCGCCGCCGTGATTGTGCGATGGAATTTGACCGAGCGTCAGCGTGTGATTTTGAGAGCCGCCGACCGCCCCCAGCGTGGCACCGTCTACAGGAGAGGTCAGACGACCCGCCGCCGTGCCGCCCATGTTGTCCTTGCCGGCAGGGACATATCCACGCCCATCCGGAACATTGAAGGTTGTCGCGCCATCACCAGCGCCGTAGGTGGTTCCCAGAACCGCGAAAAGGTTCGCATAGGTGGTGCGGCTGATTGCTTGGCCCGCGCAGAGCATCCACCCAGATGGAGGAGCGGCACCAGCAAAGAAAACAATTGTTCCCGCCGGCACCAGGATATTGCCGACAGGGACCTGATCGAGCCGAACCGCGTCGCCGGGGTTGGTTGCCGGTGCCAGACCCGACGCCTTGAAGCCATTCATATTGAGAGGGCCGGTCATCGGCGCGCGGCCGTCGCGGACGAGCGCTTGCGAAAGCCCAGCGGCAAGGTCTTCCAGCGGCGGATTATGCTGCGCCGTGGTGATGGTCTCGCCGGTCGACGCGAAATAGGACGGGACGAGCGTGAACTGGCCGTTCGAACTGTAGGGCATTGGCGCTCCAATCAGAAAAGCCGCCTCGAAGGGCGGCTTGCGGAAAGATGGGGTTTATGGTGACGTGCGCGGCTTGGGAGGTCGGCCGATGAAATGGCTTGTCGCGCTTGGATGCGTCTTGACGCTGGCGGGTTGCACTAAAACTGTCGAAGAGATGGGGTATTCAGAGCGCAAGGCGCTTGCCCAACAGATCGTTCAGCGCTGTTACGCGCAGGGCGTTAAGTCAGGCACGCCCGAGATGCAGATGTGCACCCAAGCCGAGACTGAGAGAGAAGTGGCTACACGCAGGAGACAGGCCGCTGTGGAGGATACCCGGCGTGGCAACCGGAAGGTTTGTAACGTTGTTGGCTATGCGGTGATCTGCAATTGAGGAAGATCGACCACGACCCGAACGAAAACCGCTGGAAAATTCCAGTAGAAGGCCAAATGGAAAAAGAGGCCTTGCGCAAGAAGTTGGGTCGCGAGCCGCGTCCCAGCGACATACTTACGGTCTACGGGACAGCGATCGCGCTCGGCCTCGGCTTTGCGATCTATCACTACTTCAACTAGTTCGCCGTCATTGAGACACCGCCACCGATTATCGCCCGGATGATATGCTGTTGCATCTCGGTCAACCGATCGCCTCGCTTGACAGCAGCAGACAATTCCGCCGCAGCGCGGGTGGGGGCGGTTTCCAAAAGCGCGCGCGCGATCATATCCCGAGTTTGACTGTTGCGACCCTGCATGTGTTGCGCGCTGCGTGTTAGCGCCTGAACTATTGCGCCGCGAATATTGCCGGTTGCCAAAGAGCCGATCATGGACGGATCGAACGACGCCATTTCTCCAATATCGGCAATGTTGTCAGCGGTGCGCGAACCGCCGAGCGCCAAGTTTGCCGTTTCAAACATCCGCTGCTCACGCGAGATACGATCGGACAATCTTTCGCCCTGCCCCGGCGCGGCGAAGGCAGGAAATTCCTGGCTGCTCTTACCAGTCTGGAGCATCCGGGCTTTGTTGGTCATAGGCGCAGATGACGCGGACTCGACCCGCGCAATGATCGGATCGGCATAACCGACGCGAAATGCCTTTTGCTCGTCGGTCGAGAGCATATTGAATTCGCGCGTGTTGTCGCTAGCGCGAGTTCGAGGCGAAGACGCCTGCTTGCCCTTGTCGATTGCGTCAATCACCCGACTCTGGGATCGATAGGCGTCGCGAGCCGCAGCATAATCAGGTGACGCGGTTGCCAGACTTTCGTCTAACGCGTTTCGGATCGGGATCAGGACGCGCTGCACGGACGGCTGCGCCCGCTCTATCATCGCGTCGATTTCCATCTTAGCCCGGTGGGCTACACCGAAATCCCTAATGGTGGAGTTCCCGTCCGTCAAATACTGACGTGCGCGCCTAACCGCTCCTTCAACGCTATCATCGGCAATGTTGTTTGCATTGGAGAAGACCCGAGAAGCGCCCGGCGACAGGAAATCGTCCGCAAGCCGAATAGCATCGGTCGGGTCAACCGTTCCTGCGCCCGCACGAGCCGCTCCATAGTTGCGTGCGGCATCGGATGCGCGGGCGGCGGTCAACCGATCGGCCGTGCGCTGCGCTGTCTGGCGGGCTCCGAAACCTTCTGCCAGCGCGCTGGACAGTCGTTCGCCCTGCCCCATCTGACGCTGCAATAACGTCTCTGCAATCGTCTGACGCATATCACCCGGAGAACGAGCAACGCCGGATAGCATACGCTGCCCCGCATTCCCCATTGCATCGGCAACTGTGAACTCGGATTGGCCCGCACGCGTCGCATCATCGAGCGCCGCTGCGATTTGCTGCTCATCTAAGCCGGAACGGGAAACTGCCTCGGCTAGTGCCGTCTGCGCCCGGCTGTTGTTGCCGATGCCGAGCACTCCTCCGATCGCGTTTCCTGCGCCTCGCACCGCTTGGATTGCCGGATATGCGGCTCCACCAAGGACCGCCCCCATACCGGCTCCCTGCGCCACGTCTTCATCGTGGCCAAGAGCCGACAGTGCGCCATAGGCGGCCCCGTCCGCAGCATTGGCGGCGACATTCGCGCCGATGGTCTTAAGGCCCGTTGCGCCAGCCGGAACGAGGCGTGTGGTGGTAGCGCCGAGGTTCATGAGTTTGCCAACGCCCATAACGCTTCCACCGATAGAAGCGGCGGCATTGCGAGCCGGGTGTTCAGTAGCATATTGTTCACGTCCGCGTGTCCACTGGTCACGGAGCGCGGAGTATTCTTCACCGATAGTCTTGTCCGTGAAGGGTGCGCGGATCAGCGCATTTAGTCCCGCCGAAGCTTTGCTCGGTAACCCGAACAGCATGTCGTCGGTCCAAACATCGGAAAATCCAACCGGGTAGGCCGGCCCATCCGGTCCGGGTGCATCTGCGCCAAGCGATTGCTGCAAGGCCGAGAGCGCGCCTTCGGCATTCTCGCCGGTCACCCGATAGCGATTGCCGTCCGGGCCGGTGATTTCAAAGGTTGGCATCAGTTGATCTGCTCAATTGTGTAGCCGCCAATTTGCTTGCGTCCACCCATGTCATCGACTTGAGCAAGTGGGTTCGGCAGAGCGCGGAGCGCCTTGACCGCATCCTGCCGCGTCATGAGGCCCGCCTGCACCTGTGCCGCGATATCACCTTGCGCCTGCTTGTATTCGGCAAGACCGCGCATGACGCGGACAATTTTCTGGTTTCCGTCCGGCGTGTTCCACAGGCTCGGAAGTGAGCGCGTGAACAGTTCAACATCACGGTCTGACATCGACCCAGAACCGGGCTGGCGTTGCGTCGGGACAAGCTTGTTGATGAGAGCCTGAGCGGCCTGTAGATCGCCCATGCCCTCACCGCCGATTCCGCGCTGAGCAAGCCAGCCGGAGACACCAGTCATCGTGCCGCCGTTCTGGCCGATCAGCGTGTTCAGTTCATTGATGGTGGCAAGGTCGGCGCGCGCGCTCAGACCCTCGGTCGCCATCGTGTTGAAAGCCTCAGCTTGACCCTCAGCAAGCTTCTTGTCAAATGCGCCTTCCGTCTTCTGATCGATGTTGACCTGAGATGCGCCGGCCTTTTTCTGAGCCATCTGGAAATCAATAAAGCTGCCCTGATAGCCTTGCTGGCGAGCGTATTCGTATTCCTTCACATCGGAGGGTTGGTCTGGCTTGCCGCCATAAAGCTGTTGCATCTGTCCGCTACGCTTGTCGGTGCGGAAGATCGCGCCGTCACGCCCTGACATGAAATCATATTCAGGACGAGGATTGCGCAGCGCATCCATCTCCATCTGCATCTTCTGCATTTCGAGCGCTCGCATCGGATCGTTCTGCTGCATCTGCTGCTGCAACAGGATGCCGGCGATGTTGCGCTCTTGCGGCGTGGCGTAGGGCGATGACAGCATTTCGAGGATGGCGGGGTTGATGCCGCCAGCCTGCGCCACGCTGACAGGCGCAGGCGAGTTACCTGCCATTTCTGGCATGAGTGCAGATGCAATCTGCAAGCCGCCACCACCGGAACGCAAGTAGCGCGCTTCACGCGAAGCACGATGTTGCTCAGCCGGGCGCAGGAACTTGTTCACGATGGCGGCAGCAGCGGACCCTGTATCAGGCGCGGCCATGATGGCGTCATAAGCTGAACGCTCCGGCCCCTGCAATTCGCTCATCATGAAATCGAGTTGCGCGTCAACGCTGTCTGGCGATGCACCGTTTTGAGCGGCATACGCTTCATAGGCTCGCCTGCGCGGACCGGTAAGCTGATACAGGCCAAATCCCCCACGAGAACCGGGAACGACGGGGTTGGCCTCATTGATGCCGGGGTTCAGTCCGCTTTCATCCTTCATGTTCATCACGAAGGCATCGGCGACATGCTGCGGAAGGCCGCGTTTCACAAGTCCGGCGGCAATCTCTGACCCTTGCGGATTATGCGCCTGCGCAACCCGACTGGAAGCATAGTCCATCGTCGGTGCAGTGCTTGACGAGGCCGCAGGAGCCGCAGGGAAGGCCGTGGAAGCATCTTGGCCACCAAACCCTCCCAGCGCCCGCGCAATGAGGTTGCTGCTCTCAGCGGCGTTCTGTGCCTCCGCCTTGCCCGCCCTGTAGTCTTTGAATGCCCCTGCTGCTGCATTGGCGACGCGAGCAAGCCCTTGGGTCCAGTGGCCGACCGGCGAAAAGTCCATGCCGTTCGCCATGAGGGCTGAGGCAATCTCACGCTCACGCGCGATCTGATCGGGTGTCTTGCGAGCGCCGCCAGCGCCCCAGACGAAGGCGTCTGTCAATGCCATCAGAAAGCTCCCCTATCGCGCATTCCGAATAGGCCGCCGCTGGCAGGTGACGCGACGTTGGCTGACAACAGTCCCGTGCCGGATTGCGGCGTGGGGAGCCATGGATGCGGCTGCATCTGCTGGATCACAGGATAGGGCTGCGGGACCCCCAGCGTCGAATTCTGTAATTCCGGTGGCTCAAAGGGCAATCCCGAGGGAAGCGGCACGGGAGCCGGAGAGGGCAGCAATGCCCCGCCTGTAAATGGCTGCTGGTCTGGGATGGGGAAAGGCGTGGGAGTCGGCAATAAAGTGCCATTCAATCCAGTCGCGGGGGATTGCGGTGCTGGCATAGGTGACGGCCGCGGCGTCATATCGAGCGCGCGCGCATTGTTGCCGATCAGAGCCATATCAATGCACCTTCCTGTAATCGACCTTGAGGAAGCCGCTCGGATCGCGAACAACGGCATCCGGCACAACATGTTCTGCTTCCTGAGCCATCACGCCCATCTGCACCGTGCGGTCGCCCTTCAAGCGATAGGTGTAGACCGGAAGACCGCTATCAAGCGTGCCGACCCGGCGTATGTCTTCCTTGAGCCGCATATCGGACCATGGGATAGCGCTGATGCCGGCCCCGAGAAGCCCGAAGAGTCCGCCCATCTTCGCCTGTGAACTGGCAAGCTGTGCCTGATATTGCTGGTTGACCAGACCCGTATAATCGACGCCGGCCACACCGGTTTGCGGCGTCCCCGGTGATTGTGTTCCGGGGTTGGTGATCTGCGTTCCCGAGAGCAGCGCGGTCAGTTCATTGATTGGTTGCGAGCGGCCCTGTAGCGCCTCGTTGAACGCCTGCGAGCGGCCCTGCAACATCAGTTGGTTGTAGGCGTCGTTTTTCGACTGACCGAGTTGCGACATGGCATTGTTCCAAGCCGCCGAGCCTTCCTGAATGCCCTGATTGGCGAGCCGCGTTCGCAAGCCCTCCTCCTCACGTGCAAAGCGAGGATCGAGCCGCGTCGCGCCAAGGTCATACGCCCAGTCGGCGGCATCCTGATTATCAAACGAGAACGGCTTGTTCAGGTAGTCACGAAGGAATTCGGACTGCTCATTGGCCAACCCGGCGAGGTTGCCTTGCGCTGCCTGTGTCTGATCGAAAATCGCCTGCTGCTCTGGCGATAGCGTCACCGTCTGCGAATAACGGGGCGTCGAAATCCACTTGCCCTGACTATCGTAAAAGCCGTCATCGCCCGTCTTGTTGTAGGTTGTGGACCCCCACGGATTGAACTGGTCCACCATGTTCAACTGCTGCTGGGTGATCGCAGTATCGCGGTTCATTCCGGCCTGTGCCTGCGCAGTCTTGACCGGATCGGGCGGTGCTGGTGTTTTCATGGAGAGAACCTGTATTCGTCCTTGAGAATCCCAACCACGAACCCATCGCGGCCCGGCCCGAACTGATTGCGCTTCATGCCTTCGACTTGGCCACCAAGACGTTCAGCGATCCGCACCACCTTCGGCTGCTCTGTTTCGACCGTCATGCGGATACATCCGAGCTTGCCAAACACGTAGACCCCGACTTCCGCCAGGAACCCGTGCGTCCAGCCATGGCCGGCAATGGTCACCTGACAGTCGCTTCCCGTGAAACAGTTGAACACCGCGCCGGCAGCTATCTCATCATGGCGCTCAATGCCCATGCAGGTGAATGGCGGGTATATGACCGAGCCGACGCGCTCACCGACAAATCTGGCAACGCGCACGTCATCAACAATCTTCACGTCGCAATGTCCGCCGTCTGGAAAGTCACTTCCGTTCGGATGATTTCGACATCCAGCGGCGCTACGGAACCGCTCGTCACCTGCAAGCCAACCGAAAGCGCGTAACCCAGACCGCCGATCGACTTCCAGTCCTGCGTTATGACCGACTTGCGCTTGCCACCCCAGACTGACTGGCCCCAGATGCCGACATTCCACTCCGAACCACCCGCAGCGATCGACGCAGCCGGAGGCGGTGTCTCGTCAATGTCGAAATCGGTGAAAAGACGAACCGATGTATTGAGCGGGGAAGCCGCGCGTAGAACAGGCCGCGCCATCTGGCCGACCTTCAATGCCGCCGAGGCTCCGAAATCCTCAAACAGCGGCTTGTAATCTCCGGTGTAATTTATGCCGTTGTCCGTGCCGCCGACATTGCCGAGTAACACCTGTCCCGTGTCGCTGCCAAAATAGAGAGAGCCGCGAAAAACAACCGAGCAAGTCGCTCGCCAATTGGTAAAGCGCGCCCAAGCACCCGTCCGTGCATTTGCTGCGAAAATTACTGGATCGTTGTCAACGCCAAAGGGCGGGACGACCAATACCATCTGGCCCTCGGGCCAAAGCGTGCAGTGCCAGGAGGACATGCCGCGATCGGCTGTTGCGGTGTTCCACGCGTCTTCGATGTTGTAGGATACCGCCGACTGAAACAGCGCTGCGTAGTCTCGGGCAACCGCCTGAGACAGAGGCACGAACCCGACAGACGAAGCAAGCACCAGATCGCCCCCGGCCCGGATAAATGCCCTTGGTCCGAGAGGCACGCCGACCCGATACGTGCCTACCACCCGCCAATCGTTTGCATCCCCTGGATCAAGTCCCTGGTAAACGGCCACCTCTCCTTCGGTCGAAGCGAACACGCATTGCGCAGAAAGACCGCCGCCGCCATCCGTAGACCATGACTGGCCGAGAACAAGTGTCCCACCAAGGCCAAACACCGCGCCGAGATACCCCACCGATGCGGAGCCGCCGACCTGATCGACCGGAAGATAATAGTATTCGAGCGTGTTCTTGCGGACGAAGAAAAGTCGCCTGCCATAAGAGAACACGAACGACATATCCGCCGTGGTAAGTCCACCGGGGAAAGTCGGACCCGGTGCGCCGACCACATCAGCGCCATCCGCCGTCGCTTCGCCAGTGTCGCTATCCTCGATCGTCTCATTATCCTGAAACGCGCCGGTCACGTCCCGGAGCCAAAGCGTCCCCTGCGAACCGTTTTCGACCACCTTGATTATCGTTCCCGTCGCGCCCGACGTTCCACCGGTCACCACCTCACCGACCGCAAAATCATTCACGAGCGCGTCGTAGTGCAGCAATCTGATGCCGCCCGCGACCCATGGAAAGAAGTTGTCTCCATCGTAAATGAAGCCCTCGTCCACGCCGTTGACGCCGACGAGAAAAACATCGCCCGAGGTGGCGAACTGGGTGGTGATCCAGTTGCCGCCCGTATAGCCCTCCCACACCTCCAGACCGGCGGTTGAAAACCACCCGATATCGTTCCCGAGGTCATCGACAATGATGTCTTCCTCGTCATCGATCATGACGACGTTGTCCGGCTCTAATACGGTGGTGATGTCATAGATCGTCGTGGCGGTAGCGCCGAACAGCTTTTCGGTTTCCCCTGCCGAATAGGCAAACAGCGCGGTGGCCGGGCTGTCATCCTGTCCGAGCGTTGCATAGATGGTGCTGCCGCGCCTCAGGACGGCTGACGTTGCCAGCGGGAAGAAATTGTCCAGAACCACCGCAGCCTGCGGCTGTCCGGGCTGCTGCGGCTGGGCGATGTTTCGGTTAGCCACCCATCCACCGATAGGAGCCGGAAACACCTTCAATTGGCTGGCGGCGCGACCAACGCGCTCGGTTTTTACCGGGGCGCGGAACAGCATCTATCCAAGCTCCCAAGGCCAAGCATTCACGGCGTTGGAGAAGGATGAGATGGAGTTCCTGCGCATGACAAACGCGCCGCCATCACGGCCGGCATACTCGCTCAATGCCTTTTCGAAATTTGCCTGATCAGCAGGAGCCGCATTGAACTTCTGTTCGTTCCATTTCCAGATGAGGCCGAGCGTTAAAAGACGCTCCGGGAGCACGAATGCATCTTCATCGTCTTTGAAAGCAGCAGCAGGTTGACCGAATTTATCGATGACGCTGAGATTGGAGATGTAAGGGAATGCTGCCTGCGCGCCATCATTCGGTGCGGGTGCGAAATGCAGTTGGCCGCCGAATGAAATCCAGCCTCCGGGAAGGGGCGCGAAATCAAGTCCGGTAAACTCGATCCACTCCCCCATATACATGAGGTTGCGATAGCCCCAGAACCAGTTGGTCGGGCCCTGAATCCCCGCACCTGTCGGCATGTAGGAGTAGTCCGGCGGCAGGTTGAAATCGGTCGTTACCCCGTCGCCGGTGACCGTGTGTATCTTGGTGAGCGACCGCCATGCGTGAGCCTGGACGATGTAGGTTGCTACCTCGTTGATGAGGTCTACCAACTCCGTTTCAAGCTTGTCGTTAGACGCGAAGAAGGTCGACGGCTTGACGCCTGCCAACCTCATCGCGGCCGACTGCATGGCGGAGAGCGCGGTCATTACGCAGCCGCCAACTCACCGGCGGCGTTCAGCAACCATTCGCGGGACGGAGTGCCGCGAGGAGCCTGACCTGTCTTGGCCTTGATGAGCGCCTTCAACTCGGCATCATCCATGTCTGCCAGCGGCTTGTTAGTCGCAGCCGCGGCCGCTTCGATTTCCGGTGCTCCGGTGTTGTGTGCCGGGATAGCGCTTTTCAGCCGCTCGATTTCAGCCTTGAGCGCCGCAACCTCGTCAACCGCCGCCACGCCCCTTGCGCGGCCTGCCATGTAGTTGCGGGCCATGTCCTTGAGCGCATTCGCAGAGTGGCCGAGCGTCTTGAGATTGTGGCCGTCCAGATCGTTCAGCGCCTCGATCGAATAGACCTTGGCGACACGACAGAGCGACAGTTGCGCGGGCGTGATGCCGAAGTCGGCGAGCATTTCCAGCGGCGTGCCTGCCGCCTTCTGGTCTTCGCCGTTCTGGAACGCTCGATACTGGTCCGCAAAGCGTTCGGCATAGGTGATGACGCGGTGGCCATCGCGGCGATACATCGCATCGACCGGCATCACCGGAGCGTAATTCTTGTCGCCGGCAAAGCGGAGTTCGACAACCTCGCGCACTTCCATGACGGGGCGCTGTTGCAGTTCCGATTGCGGGATGTTCTCGATCGTCTCATGCCGAAAATACGGCGTGACGAGATGTTCAAGTTCGGTCTCGGGAATGGGGCTGATTTCGGCCATGTGCCTGTCCTTTGTCTGAGGGAAAGGAAAAGGGCGACCCGAAGACCGCCCTTCTGTCGTCATGTCAGATCGGCCTAGAGAGCCGTCTTGCGAGCGTGGAAATACTCGCCGTTGGCGACGGTCCCGCCCTCGATATCGGCAGGCACACCCCATTCGGGGTCAGAGGCGTCTGCCGATGCAACCCACGTAGACTGGTTGATCGACAGGCCGTCAGAGGCGCTGAAATTCGCGCCTGCCTGCACAAGCACGTAGAGGTGGCCGTCCGTGCCGCGTTCGGGGTTTCCGAGGCGATACGACACGTCCACATTCTCGCCGTCCCAATGGAACTTGGCGGCGTGCTGGGTGAACTGCGGCCCAAGCTGGGCCGTTGAACGGTAAGGCATGATGCTTTCTCCTTACGAAGCGGTGATGAGACGAACCTGGAAACGCGGGTTCTTGACCACCAACTCGCCGGTCCAGACATAGCCCTGAGCGATGGCATCCTGATTGACAGGCTTTGCGCCGTCTCCGTCGTGCATCGGCACCATGTTGTTGCGGGGATGGTAGATCAGTTCCAGCCCTTCCAGATCGAGCAGGAAGATGGTCTTGGCCGGCATGACCGACCCGACGCCACCGGCCGCGACAACCTCGATCGGCCCCGCGCCCGTCATCACTTCCAGCGCGCGGAAGCCGAGACGACCCATCGTGCCGTTCGAGTTGACGATACGCTGGTGCGCGACCATCGAGTTTTCGATTGCCGCGTAAGCATCCGGCGCTGCAATGGCCAGCTTCGGATAGCGCGAACCTTTGGAGCGGTTGAGCGCGATACGCGACAGGATCGGACGCGCCGTGGTTTCATCCCACGTCGTGCCGATATCCGAAAAATCGCCGCCCGGAACGCTGTAGGTCGTCGTCCGCCAGATCGCGTTGGAACGGCTGATGCCGCCATACGTGCCGGAGTTCGTGACGATCGGAACAGCGCCGCCGAGGCCGATCATCTGGCGTCCGCCAGTGCCGGAACCGTCTGCGACGATCGCGGTTTCCCACGCCTGCTTGATGCCCTCCTCAGAGGCGTCGAGATAAAGCGTCATCAGGTCGATGATCTTTGCCCGGCCCTGGTTGTAGAGCAGTTCAGTCCCGGTGAGAGAGAACATCGACGTGACACGCTTGGGCGTGAAGACGGCGCTATTGACCAACTCCTTCGGCGTGATGTTGAGCTTGTCGTAACCCGTGAACCACTGAGAACCGAGGGTGTCGATCAGCAGAGGAACACGGATTTCAGGCCCGCCGTCGTAGGAGCGGATTGCGCCGCGTTCGCGGAGCGCCGCCGTAATCGGGTGGCTGTTGTAGACGAGGTCCTGAACCCCTTCCGAACGATCGAACATGGAAGTGGTGAGGACCTGACGCAGATTGCGGTCAGTGACGATAGCCGCCATAGCCGTAGCCTTTCAGGTCAGAAGCCGATTTCCGCCAATGCTTTCGCGGCGGCTTCGCGGTTGGATTTGGAAAGGCGCTTTTGAGGGTCGAGACCCCCAATCGGTGCGCCCTTGATGGATTTCGTGCCAGCGTCAGGGCGGGCTGCCCCTTGTGAAGCCACGTCGTCGGCACCTGAATTCGCCGCGTCAGCCACCAAGTCGGAACGTGAAGGGGCGAAACCGCCGCCAGCCATCCGGTATGCCTCGGTAAGCTTCTGCTCCAGCGTCAAGCCGGTGCCGTAAATCTGATCGATCAGCCCTGATTTCAGAACTTGCTCAATGCGCGGTTCCAGTTCGGGATAGTCAGGGTGATCTTCGATGAATTTCGCGATGACGGGCATGACCGTCTGTTCGGCCCGCATAGCCTGCAATTCGGCTCGGAGCGCCTGAATTTCGCCGTTCGGCTGCGTCTGTTGAGGGGCTGCGTAATGCGGCTGCTGGAAAGCCTGCGGGTTGCGCACGGCCATTTGAGCCACTTCAATGAATGTCAGCGGCGAACCGTCCTGTTTGCGCGGCCCGATCTCCTGCAAGATCATGTCCAGCGCTGTCACCGGGTTGCGGGCGATGGCCTCCTCGACGGCTACGACCTTCTGCAAGCTCTCATGCAGATTGCGGCCGTTGGAGCGGGCGATATCATCGAACTTGCGAATGGGTTCGTAGCGCTCCGAGACCTCCCTGCCCTTGGCGATCTCCGCCTCATGCTCGCGCGTGACGCGGTGCAGTTCGGCTTTCACCACATCAGGCGTGTTCGCCCATTTGGCGCGCGCCTCTGGCAGAAACCGGGCAGGCGGTTCGCGATACTGGCCCTCAGACTGGCGGCGATCGGTCCCGTCCTGCCCGGCTGCGGGCTTTTCGGCCACGCCCCTTGCGGCGGTTTCGTCCCCCGCCTTGAATTTTCCGTCCGGCGTGCGCTGCGGGCCATCCTTGCCCTTCAACGCCTCGTCAGCCTTGGCCTTGGCATCCTCAGCGGCCTGCTTGCCCTTTGCGTCGGCGTCGGCCTTTTCCTTGGCCTCGATCGCGTCCAGCGACTTTTCAACGCTTATGCGCGTCGTCTCGCGCGGCGCGTCGGTCTTTGCCTGTTCCGGCTTGGGCTCAGGTTGCGGGGCGTCCGGCAGGGCAGCAGGAAGGGACCTTTCACCCGATGCGTCCTCGCCGATTACCGTGCTCAGGGCAGCATCCGCCGCCGCCTGGTTATCATCCATGCGTCAAGTCCTTTTGTCTGAGGAAAGGATCAGGTGTTTTCGAGGGTCCGCGCTGCCGGCACTTCGCCGCGCGCTATCTTGGCTTCGGCCTTGTCCAGAAGTGTCGCCACGTCCCGGCCCGTGATCTTCTTGCGCGTCGGCCCGGTGCGGGTGTCACCCGATCCGATCTCGGCATATTCAATGCCCTGCGGATTGCCGTCAGCGCGATAGGAGCGCCGGAGCGCTGCCTTGTTGGTGTAGAACTTGCCGTCCGCCATGCTCTGCACGGGAGCGTCGAAGTCCTTCATGACCCCCGGCATCGGAAGGTCAGAACGCTGGCCGACAGGCTCAGGAATGCGGCGGTAGACCTGACGCCCATCACCGCATTCAAACCATGCGTAGCCCATCAGGCTTTGAGCGCCGTCACGATGTTCGCCGCTGTGGAAGCACCGCTCAGTGCGGCGATTTCGGTCTTGGCCGCAACGGCATCCTCAACAGCCGCATTGAACCCCGTGATGTTAGCGGGCGTTGCAGCCGCGTCGATTGCGGTTGCAATCGCCTTTGCCAGCTCCGGCACCATGCCAAGCGCAGTGAACTTGCGAAAATCAGTCGCCATGGTCATTCATCCTCATCTTCGGGTAGGCTCTAAATCGCAAAGATGCCGCTTGCATTCCATGCGATGGTAATGTCGCCGCCGTTGGGTGTCACAGGCAGGCCAGTGCCTGTGTCGATGTAGGCAATCAGCGCGGACGTTGCGGCGTTGCCGGTGTCCTTATAGATCACCAGTGCCTCCACCGACGCGCCTGATACTGCGGAGAAAACAAGGTCGGCGGCGTCAAACACGCCTGCGGTAGTTGTCTTTGATGCCAGCGTCCCCGGAGTGCCCACAACGCCAGACAGATCATTATAGAAGTCGTGCGCTGCGCTGTAGATGTAGGTGCCGGTATCGACCAGCGCCACCTTGATCGTGTCGGCGCTCAGGTCAATATCGGCGTCAAGAATCGCCTTCTTGCCGATGGGGTAGAGAGTTGATGCCACTGTCGTTATCCTTCTGTTGCCGGCCACGCCTCGTCGGCGTCGATGGCGATTTCACTCATGACCGCGAAGGCCGCCTTGAGGCCCGCATGGGCGGGGTCGCCCGCCACACGGGCCGGAATGGCCCATTTGCCCTTGTGAGGACCGGCCTCGATCTTGCGTGGCTCGATGCGGTTCTCTGAGCCTGCCGTGGCATCGCGGAACTGCGCTGCGTCAAGCTCGGCCAGCACGAAGAATGGAAGAATGTTCGCCATGTCAGGCTCCTATGGCTGTGAGGTAGGTTGCAATACGTGCATCCAGCGCCGCTGCTTCCCCCGACGACAAGCCGCCACCGATGCAGAACGCTGACACTTGAGCGGTGCTGTAGAACGAGGCGTGACCAAGAAGCCGTATCGGGGACGCGTTGCGGGCGGCACTCGCCACAACCGGGCTGGTCACAAGAGAGCCGTCCTTGTAGACATCAAAGCCCGCGCTGCCGGTTCGGGTGCAGAGGTAGCGACCAACCTTGCTTGCATCCGTAAACGTAGCCGCAGATGTGTTGCCGCAGCGCACACCGGTGTTCGTCGCGAACTGTATATTGATCGCCTGCGTTCCAGACGCGATGCCGAGAGCGTGTTGCGTGTTTGCAGGCGTCACCGCCGCACGGTTAACGAAGAGCCAGTGCTGATCGTTTTGCAGCGCCAACGTGAATGCGCTGTAGTTCTTACCCGTGTCGAGATAGGCGGACGCGCCATCCCCTGTATAACCGCGATCAATAGTGAAGGTCGGGCTGTTGACGGCCGACAGGCTTTCAGATGGCGTCTTGAGGTTGAGGCGACCCGCCTGCGCGTCATGCGCAGCAATGAGCGATAGCCACTCGATCTTCGACCAGAGGCCGTCCGCTTTGAGGCCCACCACAAGCGCGTCATAGAGACCCTTGCGCGTGTCATCGGGCTGCACGGACATTGCGGCAAATGCCGCCGCTGCATCGGTGTCGTAACTACCCCCAATTGTCGGGCTGTATATGGTGGTTGCGGCTGATAGAAGTGCCGGCGAGACGGTGGCCCCACCTCGGATGACAATCGGCAGGAAGACTGAATCAGACGCAGCTAGTAGCGCTGGAGAAACAGCCTGCGCGTATATCAGCGCCGGGGGGTAGACGATCGTTGCCGGGCTTAGAAACGTGGGACGGATTGCGCCGCCGTTGCCCGACGTGTTGAGCGAGACCGGGATGCCCGAGGTTCCTAATGTGACTGGCAAACCGTGTGCGGCTTCAACGATCTCAGGCCCTCGACCAGAATTGATTACCGGAACACCACCCCTATCAACAATAACGACGGGGATCATGCCGGTTGACTTTCTGCGAAGTCCTGCTGGCGGTCGGCGCGGTCTTCCGCCCTATCCGCCCGGCGATCGGCGCTGGCCGCCTGTTTCTCGCCAAATGCAGCATCCCTGTCGCTCTCGAATGCAGAGCGCTGGCGATCCTGGGCCATCGCGGCGCGATCCTGCTGCTGGCCGGCGATATCCGCAGCCGCCTTCACGTCCTCGCGCTGTTCGCGATGACGTTCGATGCCGAGCTTGGCGAAAGCCAGTTCAATATCGGCGTCGATCTTCTTGATGCGCGCACCCGTCTCGGCGATGTTGCCTCGCGTGCCTTCAAGCTCAAGCATGATGCGTTTCTCGTCCGCCTCAGCCTTCTTGGCAGCTTCCGCGCCGCGCAACTGGATTTCCTGCTGCGACTTGGCGGTATCAGCCTGCACCTTGGCGATTGCCGCCTGCGCCTTCTGATACTCGGCTTCGGCGATCTTCATATTTGCCGCCGCCATAGCCTGTTCAGCGCTATTATCCTGCTGCGGCATTGAACCAGCGCTTTCGACAAACTCGTCAATGAGCGTGTCCAGTTCTCGATTGGCGCGATAAGGCTGCAAAGCGAACTTGAGAATGCCACCCGCCAGCTTCGCGCCCGGCTCGCCCGCCGCCATGAGCATCTGAGTGCCGGCGGCTGCATGCTGGAATGCCTGCAAGAACTCGGCGCGGCTCGCCTTTTCCTGCACCTCGTCGGTCATGATGGTGGAGTCGGTTTCGATATCGATGACCAGATTGCGCGATTTCTTGTCCCGCAACATCTTCATCACGTCTTCGATGACGACGGTCTGGCCAAGGCGCTTTATGAGCGGCTGATATTTGGCCTGAATTTCCTGCTGCTTCTGCATGAACTGCTGCTGGACCTGCTGAGGATCAACCTGGCCCTGCTGCTGGCTGGCGGCCTCAACAACCTGCTTGCTCGCAGCCTGCATTTCCTCCTTGGCCGATTTCTCGGTCTCGGCGAGCTTCTTTTCCAACTCAGCCTTGGTCGGAATTTCCATCCGCGCCATGTCGAGCAGGGTATCGCTGCTGAAATTCGCCGCCATGATCTCGGCCACGATCTGCGCTGTATCGCGTGCAAGGCGCTGCAATTCATCGATCTTGTCGCGAACGCGAACCGAACCGTATTGGCTCTTGAGGCGTTGAGCGCCGAGCGTTTCTTGAGCCTCGGTCTCGCCGCGCATAATGTCAGAAATTCCGGAGAGCTGGTCGAAGTCCTGAAACAGTTGAGCGCGTGCGGCAATGAGGCTCTGAATAGCGGTTGCCACGTCTGTCAGCGGCACAGTGAGCATCAGCGAACTGCCGGTCTGCCCCTGGAATGCAGCCGCCGGCACCGAAATGACAATGCTGTCATCCGCTGATGCGAGAGCCTTCTGCACTGCGTCCGACACATCGCCGCCGGCCGGGATCAGCACCTTCAACCGCATGTGGTCCAGCAGCGTGTAGATGCGCGCTGTGAGCTTGTTCACTTCCTCTAGGTGCGTTTCGTAACGCTTGTAGTCCGGCACAGGTATCAGCGTGCGGCGCTGCAATGTGCCATAGGCAGGTTTCGGGCATGGGAAGAAATTGCGCAGATCAAGATGGGGTTCGTCCTCATCCAGAACGACCGAAACGCCTTCCGTCACCCAATAGACGCGGTTATCTGTTCGGCTCCACACTTCCCATACGCCGGCCTTAGCGCTGGAATCCGTCGACCCGTATTCGTCCTTGTCGCGGCGCTCCTCGAATGCCGCCTTGCGCAGTTCGGCGTCATCGCGGTCGGTGAAGCGATCCTTCATCTGCTGGAAGGTCATCCATGCCCGACGCGCCACCCAGCCCACTTCGGACCACTTGCGAGCCGGCTCATGACGGAAGTCCGAGCGGTCAAGGTGCTCTACACATGCCCGCTGGCCGCCACCTTCTTTGTCGCTTTCGTATGTGACCCACGTCACGCCGCGATTGGTGAGCGCCAGATCGTCACGGACATTGAGCATTTCATCGTCCAACCCACCCCGATCGAACTCGCTTTCAAGGCAGCGCTCGATAAGTTCGGCTGCGGTCTTCTCAACTGGTCCGCCATCCTTGAAGCGTGGCGATGCAATGGCCTTGGGCGGCTTGGCGTAGATGGCCGGTTTCAGGATTTCGACCGATGCCCAAAACAGCGCGTATGCTTCATCCGTGTAGTTGTCACAGGCCAGCGCGTAGGCTTTGTCCACGGTCTTGCAGAAGGTCAGGTAGGGCGCGAACTTGCGCTCTGCATCCTCCAATGCGGCAAGCAGCGCCGCCGAACCGTTCGGTTCCCTCTTGTCTTCAAGGGTATCAGCCGGCTCGGCGTCGTCACGCATGTTACTTGCTTACCGTCTTCCGCTGGCGCACCTGGCTCTTGCCCGGCGGCGATGCTTCCGGCTCACGCTCGGTGACAGGGATTTCACGAATGGCTTCGCCGATGCGAGCCTCTGTGAAATCAGGTGCGCCACCGCTCTCGATGGCCTTGCGGTCCTTCTCCTGCTGCGCCTTGAACGCTTTCACGTTCTCAGGCGAGGGATTCACATTGTCAGGGAAACCGACCGGAATGGCCGGTTCGTCAAGCTCTGCCATGATGGCCTCCTTTGGTGATCCCGCCCCAGTTATCGCCTGCCGACCATGGGCAACGGCGGCGCGCGCATATCGTCCAGCGTCGCACCGACAATCGCTTTCTGCGGCTGTTCCTTCGCAGGCTTGGTGCCGGCGCTCATGCGGTCGAGCAATTGGCCGACAAGACCAAGCGCATCGACCTGATCGTCATGCACGCCGACAGGGAAACTCATCATCTCGCTTATAAGGCCGGCCAACCACGGTGCGTCCCGAGGCACATACAGGCCCGACATCGCCATGCGACCGCGAATGGACTGCGCCCGGATTGCCTTGTCGCCACGTGTCGGAAACGCCTCGCGCGCAACATAGGCTTCCTTTTCCATCATGCGCTTGACCAGAAACGGCCCGACGCCTGACTTGATCTGCCCCGTTTCCTCGGCCCAGCCGATCGGCTTCCACTTTGTCACCAGATCGCAGAAGGCATCCACCCACACATCGGACGATGATTGCCCGCGCCACAGGTCCAGAAGATACATGCGGCCTTCGGGATCGAGACCGACCACGACGTGCACCGTGTAGTCGCCGCCGTCCGCCGTGACGGCGTAGTCCGATCCGCCATAGATCAACATGTGATCTCGGGGCGGCAAGCGATCGACGGTATGCAGCCACTCGCGCTTGAAGTAGTCGCCCGTTTCCGGGCTTGGCTCCTGCTGATAGAGCGCAGACCAATCGCGCGGGCCTATCGCCCTGCGGATTTGCTCTAGCGTCGCAAGATCATACTGCTCTGGCCAGAGAGCTTCACCAACCTTGTCGATCGCCGGCAGATTGAGAACCGTCCAGCCTTCATGCCCGTGTTCGGCCTGCAACCAGCCGCACAGATCATCCTCATGCCAGCGGGTTTGAATGACGATGACCCGGCCGCCCGGCATGAGCCGCGTATAGGCGGTTGACGTATACCAGTCCTTCGTCTTCTTGCGGATGATCTCGGATTCTGCGTCCTCACGGTTCTTAACCGGATCATCAATCAGCAGCAGATGCGCGCCGCGCCCAGTGAGCGGACCACCGACGCCAACCGCATAGAATGCACCGCGTTGGCTCAGGCTATGCTCATAGCCGCCTTGATGCCCCTCGATGTGAAAGCGCTTGGCGCTCTTGCTGTCATCGGCCAAACCGACGCCGGGAAAGATGGCCTGAAAGGCCGCGTCCTCGATCTGGTTTTTGACCTTGCGGCCAAAGTCGTCGGCAAGCTCCTGTGCGTAGGTCGCGGTGACGACATAGTGGTCCGGGTTCCTGCCGAGATACCACGCCGGGAAGAATTCGGACGCCAGCATGCTTTTGCCATGGCGAGGCGGCATCGTTATCATGAGGCGCTTGATTTCGCCCCGCTCAACGGCCTCAAGGTGACGGGCAATCAGCCTATGATGCGCGGCGTCTCTGTATCCGGGCCATTGATATGCAGCATAGGAAATGAGACGCGAGAACGCGTAGTCCTCAGCCGTTGGCGCGAATTGCGGCTGCAACTGCGGCGTCCCGTTGCTCTTTCGTGGAATGAGCTATTTCACCGGAATGCTCGACTTCCTGCTTATCGCGCCAATC
>Ga0209792_1000566_pt1 | contig 24834 bp, 21 predicted proteins | sample EBPBio142005_DNA_FD_185860 | JGI IMG/M metagenome (GOLD analysis project Ga0209792, IMG submission 185860) | Wastewater treatment Type I Accumulibacter community from EBPR Bioreactor in Madison, WI, USA - Reactor 1_6/14/2005_ DNA (SPAdes)... | ecosystem: Engineered > Bioreactor > EBPR >... | reverse complement strand
GCATGCGCTTGCGCAGGGCCGGGCTGAGGTCGGCGAGCAGCCCCGGATCGCGATAGACGGGCATCAGGTGGTAGGCCACCTGCGCCTTCTTGCGCATCACCGCGCCGAAGAACTCCGCGGGATCCTGCGACGTCTCCAGGTACAGCTGGTCCGCGTCGTCGCGCGTGGCGACCAGCCCCTCAGCGTGCTCGCGCAGCATCGCTGCAAGACGCTCAAAGACGGGGTCGAGATCGGGCATCGGCGCACCTTCCGTTCCGACAGCACTTGTCCAGCAGGCTTGCAATCGCTCAGGACTCCTCGCGGGCGAAGCTCACGAGACCGAGGGTGTTGCCCTCGGAGTCGGTGACGAAAGCCTGCCACTCGGTCGTGGCTGCAGGACCCAGGACATCGTCCTCGTGCCTGAAGATGGGGTGCGGCTCGCGGACGACCTCCACCCGGTCCCGCAATGCCTCGAGGCTCCTCCGGACGTCATCAACCTCGAGATAGAGCATCGACGACGGCGCAATCGCGTCGAGAAGCAGCCGGGTTCCGTCCAAGTCGAAGAACACCAGCCCCGGTGGGTCGAAACGGCCAGTTGGCTCTGTACCGAGCAAGGCGCCGTATGTGGTTCCCCCCGAATCGTGGAGGGTTTGGCTATGCGGCGTCCCGGACGGGGGCCGCGGTGTTCTCGTAGTCGATGGGGCTCATCATGCCTGCTGAGCTGTGTCGGCGCTCGTGGTTGTAGAACCCGTAGCACCAGTCCAGGACGACAGCTTGCGCGGCCGTGGTGTTGTCGAACTCGTTGCGGGAGAGGACTTCCCATTCCAGGGAGGAGAAGAACGCCTCGGCGGCAGCGTTGTCGAAACACGACCCCACGCGTCCCATGGACTGTCGGACTCCTAGGGTCCGGCACAGACCGGTGAACCTCTTCGCCGTGTAGGTCGAGCCCCTATCGGTGTGGAAGATGACCCGCTGCGACTCATCCTCGCGCCAGTTCGGGCCGTTAACGGCATCGACGCCACCGCGGGCCGCGACGGCCATCTTGATCGCCGAGCACGCCAAGTCAGCGTCCGGGTGCAGACCGGTCGCGGCCCCGAGCAGCCGACGCGAGTACAGGTCGATCACGGTGGCCAGGTACAGCTTCCCGCCGGCGGTCGGGATTTCGGTCATGTCACCGACCCAGCGGGTGTTCGCCCGCTCGGCGGTGAAGTCCCGACGCAGCAGGTCAGGAAACTTCGGCGCGGTCTTGTCCTGCTTGGTCAATCCGTTGCGGCGTTTGATCTTTCGTGCGATCAAGCCCTGCCGGCGCATCGAGTCCGCGACCGTCTTCTCGCTCACGACCCATCCATCCTCGACCAGATCGGTGTGCAACCGCGGCGATCCGTGCAGGCCGCGACGTTTGCCGAACATCACCCGTACCGCCCGGTCAACGCTGTCTCGACGAAGGTCCCGCTTCGTGTGCAGGCCCGAGACCGCGGCCGGGCCCTTCGCGTGGCTGACCCACTTGTAGAACCACGCCAGGCTCACCCCGAGCAGGGCGCAGGTGATCGTGTGTGGCACCCGGTAGTTTGTCCTCTGGTCGGCGATGAAGCGTGAACGTCGGGCCCCTTCCGTCTCGCCCATGTGAGGAGAACGACACGTGAGCTTCCGCAAGATCAGTCCGTCAGAGCGTGAACGTCAGACGCGCCGGGATCTCACGCAGCTCTTCGAAGCCCGACCCATTCCCGACGAGGACCTCCTCGACCACCTCGAGGTCTTCATGAGGCCACAGCGGATCGGGGAAGTGCTCGCGCTGGATGCGATGTATCGGGAGATCATCAACGTGCACGGCATCATCATCGAGTTCGGCGTGCGTTGGGGACGCCACCTGTCGGTATTCAACGCCCTCCGGACGTTCTACGAGCCGACGAACTTCTACCGGAAGATCGTGGGGTTCGACACCTTCGAGGGGTTCCTCGAGCCGAGCGTCGAGGACGGCCAGTCCGACCGCGTGTTCGCGGGGAGCATGGCCGTCACCCCCCAGTACGGCGACTACCTTGAGAAGGTGTTGGCACTCCACGAGGCGGAGACCTCGATGGCGCACATCCGCCGGTTCGAGCTGTGCCAGGGCGACGCCCCTGTCGAGCTGGAGAAGTACCTCGAGCGGAACCCGGACACCTTCGTGGCCCTCGCGTACTTCGACATGGACGTCCACGACCCCACGCTGGCGTGCCTCGAGCTGCTCCGACCCCACATGTCGGCCGGCTCGGTCCTGGCCTTCGACGAGCTGATGCACCCCGACTTCCCGGGCGAGGCCATCGCCCTGAAGTCGGCGATCGACATCACCCGGCACCAGATCCGACGCATGCCGCACTCCCCCTATCCCACGTACGTGGTGCTGTGAGCCGGGAGGCGTCCGGCATTCGCCACCAGCGCGCGACGAGCGGGGCGGAGCGGCATGGACCTCCGTGCTGCTGGAGTACGTCCTTCGCGACGACTTAGTCCTCCCCTATGTGTGGTGCAGGCACTCGCCTCCACTGTCCTGGCTCCCGGTGCGAATCGGTGGCCACCGAGGAGCTCGCGCGGACTCGATCTCGACCCGGTGGCGACGGAGGTGTCGCTGTTCTACTTGGAATGCGTTGGAGTCGTCCTGCGAGGAGGGTGTCGGCACGGGCTCCGGCAGTCGCGCCGTCAGCCGATGATTCCGCACGGCTCATCGGCCCGGGTCACCTCGTTGGACTGGCTGCTCTCGGTCGCTGTGATGCCGGTCGACTACTTCGTCGCCGGGCGCTTCACGGACCCCAGCTGGGGGACGGCCGGCGTCCTGTGGGTGGGCGCCACCGCGATGGCGCTGCCCCTCACCCTGACGCAACGATTCCAACCATCTGCCAGCGCGTCGAGCCGGTGAGAGTAGTCGGACGGCGAGGTTCCGCCTCGCCGATCAGCTCCCCGGTTCGGCCACGGCTCCGAGCGCGGTCTCTGCCGCGTCGGCGATCACAGTCAGGGTCCACTCGATGTCCTCCTGGCTGTGTGCGGCGCTCACGAACCACTGATGCGCTGGGTGGAGCAGCACCCCCGCTCGCGTCACCCCGCAGTGGAATGCCTCGGACGCCCGCGCCCGGACGTCCTGGCGGGGGTCGGTGAAGCGCAGGAAGGGCATTGACGGGTAGCCGACGACCTCCGCGGGGAGGCCCAGGCGCGTGACGATGTCAGACATCCCCTGCTGCAAGCGCGTTCCGGCCGCTTCGATGCGAGCCAGCGCGTCGGTCTCCTCCAGGATCCGGATCGTCGTGAGGGCAGCCACCATCTCCGCGGGTCCGGCGAAGAAGGTAGAGGAGATCCGGGTCTTAGCGAATCCCTCCATCACGTTCGCACGACCCACGACCGCAGAGATCGGGTAGCCGTTCGCCAGAGCCTTGGAATATGTGGTGAGATCCGGTTCCACGCCCAGTTCCGGAGCCACCCCGCCCGGTCGCATCCGGAAGCCCGACCGCATCTCGTCCAGCACGAGGAGCGCTCCGTGCTCGCGGCACACGGCTTGGACCTCGGCGAGGTGGCCAGGCGTCGCCCGGTCGTCCCCGAACGGCATCATGACGACCGCCGCGATCTCTCGAGGATGGCGATGGAACTGTTCCTCGAGGCTCGCGATGTTGCCGTACTCGTAAACCAGCGTGAGGTCGCGGACGGCAGCTGGGATGCCCGGGACCTCGGGACATGCCCAGTCGTGCCAGCCGTTGTAGCCCCACCGGACGATCCGGTCTCGGCCGGTGGCGATCCTTGCGAGGCGCACCGCCGCACTCGTGGAATCCGAGCCCGTCTTGAGCAAGTACGCCATGTCGCTGCCCGGTGTGAGGCGCACAAGCGTCTCGCAGAGCTCTACCTGCTTGGGGCTCCAATAGGGCGCCAGGCAGTTGCCGCGAGCCAGCGCGTCGGTCACTACTGCCGTGATCCGCGGGTCGGCGTGACCGAGGACGACCGGTCCGTAACCGAGGTTGTAGTCGATGTAGCGATGCCCGTCGACGTCCCAGACGTAGGCGCCCTGCAGCCGGTCGACGTAGCGTGGATACACCGTCCGTCCATGCTCGGCCACGAGGATGTCGCCGCGACTGTAAGCCCTGGCGTCGACGTGGCGACCACGCTCGTAGAGCTTGTCCGAGGACGTGAAGTCGTGCGCGACGGGCGGGGCCGACTGTCGGGTCGTCATCTAGGCTGGATCCTCCATGTCGTGCCGCAACGGGAGCTGGTCGAAGTGAACATGAAGTCTAGGGGGAGGGGGGATGCAACCCCCCGATCCAGGTCGCAGCGGCGGCAGGACCAGGCGCGACAGGGAGCGCAGGACATCCCCGAAGCACGCGGGCAGCGTCGCAAGGTCTTCTCCCAGAACCTCCTGCACGACAAGTCGGCGATCCGTTCGTACCTCAGCGCCGTGGGTTCACCGCCGGTGCCTGCGGTGGAGGTCGGAGCCGGCGACGGCGGGCTCACCGTCGAGCTCGCGGCCATCGTCCCGAGGCTCACCGCCGTCGAGCTCGATCCCGTCTTCGCACAAGCTCTGCGCCGTCGGACGAGTGACCTGGGCAACGTGGAGGTGCTTGAGCACGACATCCTGACGATGCCCCAGCCCGATGGCGACTTCGTGCTTCTCGGGAACATCCCCTTCGCGATCACCGCGCGCATCGTCACGTGGGCACTGGAGTCACCCCGCCTGCAGTCCGCGACACTGATCACCCAGCGCGAGTACGCCCGCAAGCGGACTGGTGACTACGGTCGCTGGTCGCTGACGACCGTTCGTACGTGGCCGTGGTGGGACTGGCGACTCGGAGCGCGCATCGATCGCGACAGCTTCCGCCCCCGTCCCTCGGTCGACGCCGCGGTTCTCCACCTCATACGTCGTCCGGAGCCGCTGCTGCCGTACGGCTCCCAGGAGCGTTGGGGACGCGTCGTCGAGACGGGATTCACCGGAAAGGGCGGGTCGCTCCACTCCAGTCTGGCAACCATCTTCCCGCGTCGACTGGTCACGACGGCTTTCAACCGCGCGGCGGTGCCACACGACCGCGTCGTCGCCTTCGTCAGCCCCTATGAGTGGCTGTCCATCTTCGCGACGCTCGAGCAGCAGTACATCGATAAGGAGGATCCCCGCCTGACTGCGGTCACGCGTCCCGGAAGAGCGCCGCGCGAGCCGGCGCGACGATGGGGTACCAGCTGAGCTCCGAGCACAGGGTTTCTGCCACTGCGGGTTCGCACCATCGCGCAGCCGTGCACTCCGTTCCGGGCGCAGGTTGCACCGCCGGTCCCAGGGCGGCATGCCGGACCATGAACAATAGGAGGTACGACAGCGGGTAGGGGTACTTATACGCCCGGTCCGGGCGCTCGAACAGGGTGAAACGCTGCCAGCCGGCGAGGCGCAGCTCCGCCGGCTCCGCCTCGAACCCGGTCTCCTCGGCGAGCTCGCGCGCCGCGGCCATAGCCGGTTCCTCGTCTGCGTCGAGATGACCACCCGGGACGTCCCAGCTGCGGCCCGGGAGATCGACGTGGGTAAGGAGCAGCCGTTGGGCCGCGTCGAAGACCAACACGAACGCCGCCGTGACTAGACCGTCCTCAGGCGGGGGCTTCGGGCACAGGACTAGATCCATCCGATGGGGGGCGACGATCCAGGGCACCTCCCGGCTAGTCAGGACCGTGGCGGTGTAGTCGGTCATGACACGTCCGCTGCCTCATCGCGGCTCAGGCGCAGCACGTCGTCGACCACCCGCGTGGTCGAGCGCTCCGAGATTCTCCCGATGACGTGGACGGCGGCACCGACCTCCCTCGCCGAGTTCAGCTCGGTGGGATAGGCGTCGGCGCTCTCCGCACCCGTAACGTAGACGTCGGGTGCCAGCGCGCGGATCTGCTCGTCTGCCTCGGTCGCGTCGTAGACGAAGACATGGTCGACGTAGCGAACGGCACCGACCATCGTCGCACGGTCGAACTCGCCGACGATGGGACGGGAGGTGCCCTTCAGTCGGCGCACCGAGTCGTCGCTGTTAACGCCGATCACCAGAACGTCTCCCTGCGCGCTGGCCTGTTCCAGAAAGTACACGTGCCCCACGTGCAGGATGTCGAAACATCCGGTGCCTAGGACGACGCGCCCGTCGTGCCCGAGGAGGTCTTCAACGATCGCCTCCAGTGACCGTGGAACCGGCGTGCTGCCCTTCATGCGGACGTACGGCGGTGGCTGGCGGTGGTCATGGCGCACACCATAGTTGGCGGAGGGCGGCCACGTTCTTGTCGGCCCGGACGTCGGTCGCGACGCTGTGGCACGGAACGTCCTGGACGAGCTGACGAAGACGCAGACACAACGCCGACTGCGCTGCGGCGAAGGCGTGGTAGTCCCCGTCCAGGTCGTCTAGGTGGTCCTCCTCAAGGCGGTAGACGTTGATGCCGAGGCCGAACTGCTCCAGGACGGTGTATGCCTCCTCAGGAGTGAGTGGCGCCACGTGGTGCCACTCCGGCCCGCGGAAGTGCACCACGGCGATGTGCCCCAGTGGGACCGGGTCGGCAGGGCCGGCGCCGAAGAGCTCCGTCGGATCCACGACGACCTGCCCCGAGTCGAGTGCGGGGCGCGTCGCGGCGCCTACCCGGTCAGCCGTCCCAGGACCGCGTCGTACCCTCATTGAGGTCCGGACGCCCTGCAGCGTCGTTCCCATGACGAGTGCGTGGGAGTTCGTCACGAACCCGGCACCGCGGTGACACAGCTCGGTGAGCATGACGGTCTTGCCAGCGCCGCCCCGGCCGACGAGGAGGACGCCACGCCCGTCGAGGGTGAAGGCGGCGCCCTTGAGGAAGATCGCTCCGCTGGCGATCGCGTGGCGGCTGAGCAACCACTTGACGACGTAGGACCAGACGATCCGCTCAGGCCGCGGGCCGAAGAGGACGATCCGCCGGCCGGAGGACACCATCTGCATGGGAGGCCCGGCGTGGTCGGTCACGTAGTAGCCCTTGAGGAACCCGCGTGCGCGGGCGGTCTGGTCGATGGGCCAGTGACCGGGCGCGTCGCGCGTCGTGACACACCAGACCTCCGCGTCGGGCTCTCGTCCCGGCGTCGCCGATGCCGTCGGTCGGGCTGTGCTGCTGAAGTAGCTCATCACCGAGAAGTCCGACACATCGCTCACGATGCGCAGCACGAGCGGGCCTAGGTCGACAAGCATGTCGGTCCGCCACCGGGCGAGGTCCTGGGGGTCGAGGCGGTCCGCGAAGGTCACGACAGGCGCTCCGAACGAAGACCGGCGGCGCACGCACGCAGGGCCGTGGCGTCGTCCCCACAGGCGTACAGCTGGTCGATGGCCAGCATCAGGGCGCGGACGGAGGCACTCGGTACCATGGTGGGCGTCCAGGGTCCGGTACGTCGCACGACCGTCAGGAACTCGCTGACGGCGAACTCCCGCTCGAGATGACCGGCGGCTTCGTCCAGCAGGACCCATACGGTGTCGAAACAGTCGGCCCGGCGCGCCGCGATCAGGACCTCGGTGGTACGGGCGTCGTAGTCGGATGCGGTCTCGACGCCCGCGCAGGACAGGTAGTGCTCGATGCGGAACCCCACCAGGCCCACCAGGCGTCGTCCGCCCGTCACCGGATCGCTGTCGGGTGAGCGAACGTCGAGGATCTCCAGGTCGACGGTGTCGTACTCGCCTTGCGTCGGGTGGAGCACGGACCGTGCGCGCAGGGAGGCAGCGACCTCCGGTCGGGGTGGGAAGTGCAGGGGCGCCGTCGATCGAACGTCCCACAGTGCTGGATCGAAGTAGCCGGACAGCACGCCCTCCATCTCAGTGCGGGGGCACAACACCCCGAGCTCCTCGACGGCGATCTGTCCCCGGCAGAACTCGACACGCTGCGGGAACGGCACGGGAGCGTCGACCACAGCCGTCTTCTCGAAGTCGATCAGCCAGTATGTCGGCACGTCGGCGTCGTCGACCAGGACGTTGCGCGGGCTCATGTCACCCCAGAGGACCCCGCGATCGAGGAGGAAGTCGAGCAGCGCCCGGTAGTCAGCGAGGAGGCCCCGACGACGCGGTCCGTCGGACAGCTCGTGCAGCTGCTGCTCCAGGCTCGTGCCCCGAACCCACCTGGAGATCGCGTAGACCTCCCCGGTCGCCCGGTCACGAACGATTCCGAGGCGAGGTACAACAGCAACGCGCCGTGGTCGTGAGGGATTGCCTAAGCGCGACCCGTCCTCCCCGCCGACAAGGGCTGCGACCGCCAGCCAGTTCTCCTGCTCGAGTGCGAACCGCTCGGGCTTATGGGGGTTGCGTCGCTTGCTCGCGACCCGCATACCGTCCGGCAGGTGCCACGACTTCACCACCCCCTGCCGCACGCGGGCGTTCGGCCCCGGCACCTCGTCCTGGCTCTCCACGAACTCCCTCAGTCCAGAGCCCAGCTCGGCGAGCATCGTCTCGAGCAGGGAGCGTGCCGCGTCGTCCTCCGGGCACAAGGTCACCTCCGGTCCTCGCAGCACCGCATCGAGGTCGCCGACGACGACCGCGTCCTGTCCAGCCGGGACGCCGAACATCAGTCGGCCCGCCTCGTACCGGAGCCGACCGCGCTCCACCTCGTCCGGCTCGCGCGCCACCTGTTCCAGCAGCGCGACGACGGCAGACTCACCGGCGGCCGCAGCACGGAGGTACTCGCCAGCCAGTCTCACGTCCCCGGTCGCCGTCACCAGTTGCCGGACCGTCGCGGTCGATTCGTCCGGCAACCCCGCCAGACGCCGGACGATCTCTGCGCCGACGTGGCCAGCGACCTCCCCGGTCGCATCCCAGGCGAACACGGTCGTCACGACCTCCTGGACGGCGCGGACGTCAGGTCGAGCCTCCATCAGGGCGATGGCATCTCGATGCAGACCAGTCCGAGCGACTGGAGGTCGACGAAGTCCGCCACGACGTCGCGGTGCTCGCGGCCACAGGCCTTTGCGATCATCGCGACCGAGGACGTGCCATCCACCGCGCACAGCAGGTCAAACCTCTCGCGTGAGACCGGGCGCTGGTGCCCGGTACGCGACCTGGCCCAGTACGTCGGCGGACGAGCCACCCCCCGCGCCGACGCGACCGATATCTCGAGTGAGAGGTGCACCCCCAGTCGGGGAACTAGCCACTCCGGGGAGTCTGCGTCGGCGAGGACTGTCTTCACCACCCGGTAGCCCTCGACGTACAGCGTGTCGATGTTGCACATGAGGAAGCAGTCCATGGCATCGCCCGGGGTCTCCACGATGGGCTCGCCCCGGATGTTAAAGGAGGTGTTAAGCACCATGGGTACGCCAGTCGCGGCGTGGAACTCCCGGATCAGGCGCCCGAAACGGTCAGGCCGGCCCGGCGGCACGCTCTGGATGCGGCACGTGCCATCGACGTGGACGACGCTGGGGATGGCGTCCCGATGCTCGTGGCGCACGTCGGCCACGATCAGCATGAAGGGGTCGTCCACGGTGAGGTCGAAGTAGGCCGGGACGTGCTCGGCGAGCACCGATGCGGCGTAAGGGCGGAAGGCCTCGCGGAACTTGACCACGTCGTTGAGCCGGCCCCTCATCCCGGCAGGCCGAGGGTCCGCCAGGATGCTGCGGTGGCCGAGCGACCGGGGGCCGAACTCGCTGCCTCCTTCGAACCAGCCCACGACTCTCCCGCCGGCGATGTCGGCGGCTGCTGAGGCCGCGGGGTCTGCCACCGGCTCGATGCGTACCAGGTGACGGCGTTCCTCCGCCGCGCGGAGGATCTCCGCGTCGTCGTATGGACGCCCGTGGTAATCGTCGCTGTAGTCCCAGCAGGGCACCGCTCCGGTCGTCCGGTGGTGGCCGTAGAGCGCAGCACCGATGGCGACTCCGGCGTCGCTCGCGGCCGGGGTGATGAAAAGACGCTCGAAGGCGGACTCGCGCAGGATCCGTCCGTTCGCCACGCTGTTCAACCCGACCCCGCCACTGATGACCAGGTTGGCCGAACCGGTGCTGGCGTGCAGCTTGTCGCAGATGTGGAGCATCGCCCGTTCCAGCTCGTCCTGCACCTTCGCAGCGAGGTGGATGCAGTCGTCGTCGACCTCGGCCGGCTTCAGGGAGCGCTGCGGCAGCTCGTTCATCCAGTCGGTGCTCACGACGACGCCCTCGTCCGTGAGCGTGACGAACTCACCGGGATGGCGCGCGGGGTCACCGAAGGAGGCCAGTCCCATAGTCTTCCCGGCGTGCTGGAAGTGTCCGAAGATAAACTGCGACGCAGCCGAGTACATGTGTCCCAGGCTCGGGAACCGGTAGAGCGGCGAGGTCGCCTCCCATAGACCCCACACTCTGCGGACGAGCTCGATCTTCCCGTCCCGCACGACGAACCAGGTCTCCGCCTCCTCCATGTCGCCGTCCGGTACGTCGTCGCCCAGGAGCTCGCGTCCACGGCGGGCGTACTCGGCGTAGTGATAGCCGCTCCCGTCGACCACCAGGATGGCGGTGTCCTCGAAACCCGACGCGACCCAGGCGTAGTAGGCGTGGAGCAGGTGGTGCGAGGGGTTCACGATGAGCTCCCCGCGGAACTGGGTGCCCCGGAGCTCGAGCGCGAAGTCTGTCTGCGCGTACTCGTTGATGACCGCGCAGTCGACGTCGCCGAGGGTGAGGCCTGCGTACTCCAAGCAGTAGGCCATCGCCCGGTGCGGGAATCCCTCGTGGTGCTTGACGCGGGTTAGCCGTTCCTCTGATATGGCAGCCACCAGCTGCCCGTCTATGAGCACGCACGCCGAGGCGTCATGAGCAGTGTTGATGCCGAGCACCACTGTGGTCTGGTCGTCCGGTGAAGTCATCAAATGGCCTTCGTGATGGGCTCTGGGGGCAAGGATGGGGTGGATCTACGGAGCGGCCGTGGTGGAGTCAAGGAGGTCGATCGGCACCAGCACACCCGACGTGTGCTTATGGTCAGCGTTCGTACCAGCGACGCCAACCAGGACGCTGTGACCCACGAGGCCGGGATCGAAGCGAACCCTCAACTCGGGGCTGCCGCCGCTGTGGCACAGGTCCACCGCGAGGTGTGATCCGGCCGCTCGCCACGATCCCGTCTCCGCGGCGACCGTCACTTCCGAGGCGACCGACCCGAAGTCGACGCGCACGCGCTGGACCGGCGTCGCGGACCGCTCCGGGAGCGTAACGGTGATCGTGCTACCGCCGTCGTCGAACTTCACGGACGCCGACCAGGCTCCTGGATCTGCGGGGAGGCGAAGCTGTCGCGGCAGGGCCCGCAGGTCGTCCAGGGCGAGCTTGCGCGAGCGCCCACCGGCAAGAGTCACTCGGTTAGCTCCGAGAGCACTCGTCACCTGCCCCATGTCATACCAGTCGGGTCGCAGCCAAGAGCCCTCGGCCACCGGAACATCTACCCACCAGCTCCACCAGAGGCAACGCGGGTGCCGCGCGTCCCCGACTCCCGCCCGGTCGGTGGGCCCGACGAGCGACTCGAATGCCCAGGCAGCCCACCCCACGGCGTCTGCGGCGTCGAGCCGGTGCACCAGCTCGGCGAAGACGTCGCGGTCGAATCGAGGGTCGGCGGTGAGATCTGCGAGATCGGCGAGCTCGCCCAGCCGGACGTAGGGCTTCTCCCGGTGGGAGATCGACCAGACGTTAGTGAAGTTCATGAACGCGTGCGCGCTGAGCACTATCGCGAGGAGCTCCGGGCGAGGAGTCGAAACTCGCCCCCCATCGGGGAGGGCGTGGTCGAGCCGGTGCCGATCCAGGAGCAGCCAGTCGACCGGTCGCATGGTGGGGCAGTACGCCGACTGGACCCACACGCCCGGATGGGCGTCCGGGTCCAGCGCGTCTCTGTCCAGACCTGCATAGCTGTGGACGGGGAAGTACGACTGGAGGTCGACCTCGGTCGCGCCACGGGTGAACTCCCCGACCTCGTGCATAAACGGCGGGCGAGTTCGCTGGTACCCCATCCCGAGCAGCACCTCTGTGACCGCTTCCCCGTCGCGGCAGATCAGGTCGATGTCCCCACACCGCAGCGTGTGGGGGAGACCAGTGACGAGACTCGTCGAGAGTCCCTTGATCATGACGGGGTCGCCGGTTTCCTCGATGGCGCTGATGCGAGCGGCCGCCGAGAGGTTCGTGGCGGCTTGGCGCCGGTTGGCCAGGTCCTGATCGGCCAGCTCGGCCCGGAGGGCGACGCTCACCCAAGGAGCGGGGTCGTCGTGGAGACGCCGTACGAGCCGGGCGGTCAAGGCGTGCTGGTCGACTAGCTGAAGCAGCGCGGACTCATCAAGCGGACCCTCCAGCTGAAGAGGCCCCCGGCGGCCGGCCGCCCAGACGAGAACGGCCTCCAGATCCTCAACCGTCACCGGGTCGCCCCTTCCACCGGCCGGCCCGAGCCGAGGTCGCGTACCAGATCGTCGTGGAGGTGGCCATTCGTCGTGAGCAGCGACCCCTCGTCCGGGAGCTGCCGGCCGTCGAGGTCGCTCCAGCGGCCGCCGGCCTCGCTGACGAGGAGTGCCGGGGCGAGGACGTCCCAGATCTCCGTCCCGTGCGAGACGGCTGCGTCGGCGGCACCCTCCGCCACCAGCACGTGAGCCCAGAAGTTCCCCCACCCCCAGGCGCAACGGAACTCCGAAGCAGCGGCGAGCAACGCGTCCCGGGCGCTCGTCGTCGGCATCTCGTGCAACCCGCCGTAGGCCAGCGTCGCGACCGATCGCGAGGTCAGCCCCGAGACCCGAAGCGGCTGATCGCCCGCGAAGGCGCCCTGCCCTCGCACGGCCGTCCACCGGCGTCCGAGCGAGGGTGACGACACGACGGCCAGGGTGCCGACCCCGCCGACGCGCAGCGCAATGAGGGTGGCCCACATCGGTGTGCCGCGCGAGAAGTTCTCCGTCCCGTCGATGGGGTCCACGACCCAGCCGTCGGCTGAGCTCCGTGGCTGACCACCGCCGGTGGTGGCTTCCTCCGCGATGACCGGTAGCCCAGGCGCCATCCGCTCCAGTGTTGTGCGGATCGCGTCCTCGGCGGCGAGGTCAGCTTCCGTCACCGCGGATCCGTCGGGCTTGCGTAACGCCGGGATCCCGCCGGGCCTGTAGTAGCTCCGGGTTACCTCTTCGGCGGCGTCCACGGCCGCCATGGCAGCGCCCAACAGCTCGTGCACGATGGGCATCCTACAGGTCTAGGGCTACGCGTGAGGATCCCTGTACGCCCGCCTGCAGGGAGACCTCGCTGCGGGTGCAGGCGCGCCAGGGTGCGATGTCGTCTGGTCAGATCAGCTGATCGACCCACGGCCGGGGGGTGGACGGTGTCTCGATTTCGATCGGCAGATGGTAAACGAAGGGTCGCGGCCCGAGGGCACGCACCCAGGCGATCTGCTCGCGCAAGCCATCTCTCAGGGACCAGGTCGGCTCGTAGTCCAGCAGCTTGCGCGCCTTGTCGGCTGAGCACGTCGCGGCATGCACCTCCTGTGGGCGCGCGGGGAAGTAGAGCGGGACCGACGTCGAGTCGAGCTTCTCCAGCAGCACCGCTGCGAGCTCGTTGATCGTCACGCCATCGTCGTCAGGTCCGATATTGATCACCTCGCCGACCGCCTCCGGCCGCTCGCCTAGGGCGAGGAGCGGCTCAACGACGTCGCCGATATAGGAGAAGCAGCGACGCTGCGACCCGTCCCCGTAGATAATCGGTGGCTTGCCCTGCAGGATGCGGTTGATCATGATACCGACGACGTTTCGATACGGGTCGACGAATCGCTGCCGCGGGCCGTAGATGTTGTGCGGCACCGCGATGCTCCACTCGACGTCGTGAATGTCGCACAGATTGCGCACGACGTTCTCGGCAGCAACCTTGGCGTGGCCGTACGGGTCGACGGGCCGAGGCTCCATGGTCTCGTGGAACGGCGCTCGCTGGTCGCCGTAGCGAGCCATCGACGAGCACAGCACCAGCCTCGTCGCCCCCGCGCTGATGGCGGCGCTCGCGACAGAAACGGCCGACATGGTGGTGTGCTCCCACACGAGGCGTGGGGAGTTGACGCTGAGGCCCTCGTAGGGTGCAGCCGCGCAGTGGTATACGACGTCGACCCCCTCCAGCAGGTCGGCATACTCCTCGGGACGGTTGCAGTCGCTCACCCGCGCCGTCACGCCGGCTGGGACGTTCTCGACGTCGCTGCCCAGCAGGTTGTCGACGCCGGTGACCTCATGCCCGCGCGCATGGCAGGCCTCCGCGACATGGCTTCCAAGGAACCCGGCGACGCCGGTGATGAATACCTTCATGACGAGAAAGTGTTCCTGCGCGGCTGGTAATAGGTCGACCGCTCCAGGTCGTGGGCTGGCCACGGCGATCGCTGTGGTCGAAGATCTGCGACGCCGGTCCAGGCCCCTGCCGCGCGCGCCGACACGTACCCGGCGTCGATGACGGCGGTCGTGTGCAACGACTCGGTTACCAGCTCCTGGCCGTGGGCGAGGCCGGCGCTACCCGAGCGCACTAGCCGGCTGAAGTCCTCGAACATGGCGGCGAACCACGCGCTGTGCGAGGGGTCGTCGAAGTCGGAGTGGACGGACTCCCGGAACAGCTGGCCGCGCTCCGACCAGGTGAGAGTGTCGTCCTCGATCGAGACGAACCCGGCGGTGCCGGCGAAGAGGTAGCGGCTGCTCCGGTGACCTGCCGCCCAGGTGAGCGACACATCGCACTCGGCTCCCTCGTCACAGCGCAGCCGCAGGAGGGCCGTGTCCTCGACCGTGCGCCCGTTCGGCTGGGACCGCGCAAGGGAGCCCGTCACAACGGAGACGTCTCGAGGCTGCTGACCCAGCAGGCTGAGGAGCAGGTAGATCGCGTGCGGCCCGTGGTCACGCAGGATCCCACCCGCGGAGTAAGACTGGTCGCGCCGCCAGTCGGGATTCCATTCCACGACGCCGCGGGCGTGACTGCGGCGCGCGATGTCGACACGAGCACGCTGAATGGTCCCCAGGGCGCCGGATCCGATGATCTGGCGCACTTTGGTGAACACGGGCGCGTACTTGTAGTTCTGGCAGGGGTAGACTAGCGAACCTCCGGCCCAGACGTGCTCCAGCACGTCGTCGTAGGAGGTGTCGCCCGGGACGAAGACCGGCTTCTCGCAAAGGACGGGCAGGCCGGCCGCGATGGCGGAGCGGATGCCGGCAAGATGCAGCGATGGTGGTGTGCACACGTCGACGAAGTCGACGCCGACGGAGCCCAACGCCTCGTCCACCGTGCTGAACGCACGAAGACCACGACGCAGCGCCCCTTCGCGGCGCTGCGCAGAGACGTCGACGACGGCGACGACCTCCAGGTCCAAGGTCTCTTGATAACCCTGGAGATGGCCCTCGGCGATGTATCCGAATCCTATGATCAGGCCCTGCATGATGTGACGGCTCCCGTTCTTTTCCAGTCCCGGCAGAAGTGCGAGCGACCATGATGGTAGGAGGGCCGGGCACCGACTATAGGGTCGCTGCCAGAACGGGTGCTACCGATCCGGCGTGAGACCATCGCCACGTTCTGGAGAGGTCCGAACGAGGGAGGGGCACGTGGAAGCGGGAGTCCTGCTTGGCGCCGGCACACCGGAGCCGACGGTCGAGGTCTCGGTGATCGTCATCAACTGGAACACCCGCGACCTGCTCGACCAGGCATTGTCCACGATGCAGCCGGCGATAGCGGGGCTTGCTGTGGAGGTCATCGTCGTCGACAACGGGTCCGTCGACGGGAGCGTCGACATGGTCCGAAGCAACTGGCCCGACGTCATCCTCGTCGCGCTGCCCCGCAACGTCGGGTTCGCCGCGGGCAACAACGCGGGCATCCGGCGCGCCAGGGGGCGCAAGATCATGCTGCTCAACAGCGATGTAATCGTGCTGCAAAGCACAATGCGGGGACTGGTGGCATGCCTGGAGCGTAGGCCGGAGGTCGGGTGCGCCGGTGCGCGGCACCTGAATGCGGACAGGACGCTGCAGCGATCGATGGACCGATTCCCGACGCTGCTCAGTGATCTGCTGTCGTACTCGGAGGCCCACCGACTGCCAGCGGCCAGGGCGTACCTGCGCCGGAAGTACCCCTGGTGGGGCGATCACGACACCGAACTTGAGGTGGGTTGGGTCAATGGCGCCTGCCTGATGGTACGCCGGGAGGTGCTCGAGACGGTGGGCCTGCTCGACGAGCGCTTCTTCATCTACGGCGAAGAGCTTGACTGGTGCTACCGGATGTGGGAGGCGGGGTGGCGGGTGGTCTTCACGCCCGACGCCGAGGTTGTCCACCTCGGCGGGCAGGCCATGGACGCCGCCAGCGCGCGCCGCATCGTGCTGCTCTACCTCGGACAGCTGAAGTTCTACGACAAGCACTACTCCCGGGCTCGGGCGTCAGGGCTGAGAGCGGGCATCGCGGTGCTGGCGTCGGCACGACTGGGCATCCTGGCGTTGCTCTTCGCGGCATCGCGAGCGGGTGTCGACCCGAGCGACCGGACCTGGCAGTTCGTCACCGGAGAGCGGGTCCGCACCGGCTGGCTGCCGATGTTCTCCGCCTGGTGGAAGATCGCCCGGCTCAGCCCCCAGGACCGGGTCGAGGCTTGAGAAACCCAGCGACGTTTAACTTACGGGAGTTGCAGCAGCTCACCGGACAGATACCGCACTGGCCGATCCGGCATGACTACCTCGGCCGCCCCTAGGAGGCGAAGGACGTCTTAGCAGCCGTCGAGGAGGACCGCGACAAGGTCCAGGTGGAGGTTGTCGACGACCCACAGGCCGTGGCGGCCAACGACATCGCCTCGGGGGTGCTGATCGGGTGGTTCGAGGCGGCAAGCGAGTTCAGGCCTCGCGCCCGGGGCCACCGCAGCATCCTCCGCGATGCGCGCAGAGCCGGGATGCGCGATCACCTCAATCACGCGGTGAAGTACCGCGATGCCGTCCGTACGCGGCGTCGGTCCTTGAGGAGCACATGGACACCTACTTCGAACTCGACGTGCGCGACCGGTACATGCTCGTCGTGGCGGTGCTGCGGGAGTCGTACCGGGACGTGGTTCCAGCGGTGTGCCACGTGGATGGCACCTGCCGCGTGCAGGCCGTCGCTCAGGACCACCCGGAACCTACCAGAGAAGCTGATCGAAGCGTTCTACGAACTGACCGGGTGCCCCCTCGTTCTCAACACGTCCATGAACGTCCGGGGCGAGCCGGTGGTCGAGACACCGGCGGAGGCCGTCAACTGTCTCCTATCGCGACCACCCTCGACGTCCTGTAGGTCGACGGGCTAAGGGTCGCCCAGTTCCACCAGCCGGACGACGACCTGCTCCCGACCGTCCCAGTGGTGAGCGAGGGGGTCCAGGCGCACTCCGCTCGTGGCCTAGACGGGCGCGGGTGGGCTACTGCTCGGCACGGCCTGACCACCCTTGCCGGGCGGGTCATCGAACTGACCGAGGCGCAGGCGCGCGGCGTGCAGTCGGTGCCCTCGCCTTCGCCCGGCCGAGTGCGGGGAGTGAGCGCGGCGTCGACACCAAGGCCGACACGGCACAGCCTCCGGCCGGTGCCGTGGCGCGCCCCCGAACCTGCCCTTGCTGACGTCGATCACCAAGTCGCGCCACGCTGGTGACGGCACACGTGCTTGTCCTCGTAGCATTGTTCACCGAGCAAGGAGTTGGTCACATGGCGGATTCGACGATCGGCACCGCTCCGGGGCAACGGCCCCCCAATGCGACGCGCGGCACCCGGAGGGCAGGCAAGGCGGGAACCTTAGCGCCGATGCGCGTCCTCCTGGTAGAACCTGCGACCAACGCTCCTGGGTCCTACGGACAACGTGCCGGCGAGGATCCCGTGGGGGAGCATGAACGGCCGCTGTCCACCATGCGCATCACTTTGCCGCTGCTGGCTGCGCTCATGCCGCCTGAGGTTGATGCCACCATCGCCTACGACCAGTGTCGCGAGCTTGAACGAGACCTCGACTTCGGCGCCTACGACCTCGTGGGGCTCACCTGCACGACGCACACAGGACAGATCGCCCGTGCCGCGGAACTCGCCGCCCTGAGCAGGCGGCGCGGGACGCCGTGCATCGTCGGGGGCCCAGTGACCGTGCCGCAGAACCATCACTTCGTGCCGCTTCTCGCCGAGCATTTCGACTCCGTCATCGTCGGAGAGGCGGAACCGGTCCTGTTCGACGTTCTTTCAGATGTTCAGAATCACCAGCTCCGTCCGACCTACGAATCCGTAGGCTTCCAGCCCTTCGAGAACGTCCCGATCCCTAGATTCGATCTGATCGACTTGAACAATTTCTCGCCGCCGCACGTGTTTCCCGTGCAGACCGCCCGCGGCTGCCCTCATCATTGCGCCTTCTGCAGTGAGTTCTTGTACACGCCGTGGCGCTTCCGGCCGGTTCCCGAGGTGATCGCTGAACTGCTGCGTTACAAGTCGGAATTCGGCGCAGATCGGCTGATCTTCCGGGACGACGACTTCCTCGTGCACCCGAAACGCTCTCACGAGCTCCTGACACAGTTGCAGACACTCGATCTTGCCTGGGCATGCCAGACCGACCTCAGCGTTTCACGGCGACTCGACCTCGCGAATCTCGCCGTCGATGCCGGCCTTCGCGCCGTGGCATTCGGGCTCGAGAGCATCAGCGAGGTTAACCGCAAGGCCATCGACAAGACATTCTTTGCGCTCAAGGACGTGGGCAGACTGCTTCGAACGCTCCGAGAACGTCAGGTGGAACTGCAGATAAACATCATCTTTGGGTTCGACGACGACGGCCCGGACGTGTTCGACACGACGGTGGACTTCATGCTGGAGCACGGGGTCAGCACGTTCTATGCGAACATCCTCGATCCCGAACCTGGCTCGCCCCTTTACGAGACCCTCAAAGCGCAAGGCCGCATCCTAAAGGACGGTCCGCTCGAGGTGGAGGCGCCGGAGAATATCACCTACATCCCCAAGGGGATGTCTGCCGAGGAGCTCGTGACGGGCACGAAGTACGCTCGCGACCGCTTCCACGCCGAACGTCGAAAGGACCTGCCGTACTGGCGTGGGATCGATAAGACCGAGTACTGACTCGCTCACACCACCGGCGGCGGACAGCGGTCGAGCTAGCTCAGCCGCCGAGAGAAGCCTGTTATTGGAGGACGCCGGGATCAAGCTCTCGCGGTCGCCTCGACATCCTCGGGGTATCCGGGCTCTTCGAACTTAACCGGGCATCGCGTGGCAGATGATGGCTGTTTCCCGCCGGTGTTGGCGGGTGCAGGCCCAGCGTATGCGGCGTTCCTGGTTTCGGGTGTTGCGGAAGCCGAAGGCGTTACGACCTTCGTGTTTCCCGAGCCGGTTGTAGCCTTCGGAGCGGGCGTTGCTGTACCCGGTGGTCAGGCCGGCTTCGATTGCGGGCCACCAGGTTTCGACGGTTTCGGCGAGCCGGTGGACTTCGGGGATGTCGCAGCCTGCGGCTTGGTCGAAGAACCGCCACAGCCGGTGAGAGATCACGGACCGGTCCGGGACGGATGTGCCCGGTGTGGGGGCTAGGTCGAGCAGGTGGCGTAGGCGTTCTTTGACGGTGTAGGCGTGCAGGATCTCCACACCGACCTCGTCGGCGTCGAGCAGCTCGTTCCACATCCGCGCGAACGTCTCGGGGCGCAGGCGTTCATGGGCCGTCAGCAGCCGGCGCCGGTTGGCCCACTCCGGGTCGCGGGCCCGGCCCCGGCGGCCGCGCAACTCTCGGGTGGCGTGCTGGCGGACTTCGGTGAGCATGTCGTTCGCGAGGCGGACCAGGTGGAACCGGTCCGCCACCACGACCGCGTGCGGGAGCGCGAGGCGGATCGCGTTGGCGTAGCTGGCGGAAAGGTCGATCGCCACGTGGGTGACGGCCTCTCGCCAGGCCTGGGGCTGGCCGGTCAGCCAGGCCGTCACACTCGCGGCGGTCCGGCCCTCAACGTGCGCCAACAACCCCGCGGTGCCGGCGGCATCGACGATCCCGGTCAACCAGCGATCCGCGACCAGCACCCACCGGCCGGTGGCCGGATCGCGAGCCCAGCGCCGCTTCCCACGGCTGATCTCATCGATCCCGAGCACGCTCACCGGCGGTGGCGGCGCGGCCAACCACTCCTGCACGTGCGCCACGAACGCGGAATGCGCGATCGGCCACGACACCCCATAGAAATCACCGCCGGACTGCACGCACCGGAAGCTCTCGGCGATCCCGGCGCCACACGCCGACCGCAGCCGGCATGTCAACCGTGACCGGGCCGGGATCGCTGGCACCGACTCGGTGAACGAGCCTCTCGGACAGGACGATTCGCGGCAACGCCACCGCGTCTTGGTCCACTCCAACACCACGGCGTCCTCGCCGTACGGGACATCCCGCGGGTGGGTGACCGCGTGTCCCTTCACCGAGGTCGAGACCACCCCACAGGTCGGGCACGCTGCCGCGCCCTCATCATCCGTGACCAGCCGCGCCAACCGCCGACCGCCCGGATCCTCCTCGACCTCGACGACCGCGACGCCCTCGATCCCCAACAACCGCGTCGCTGCCCGCGACCGCCCCGACGAATAGCGCATACTCGTGCTCAAGCCCGTGACCTCACCTTCGTGACCATGAACTGCCTCAACAGCCATGATCACCGCAGGTCACGGGCCCACACGCGTCACCACGCCGAACCCGCCTGCCCGGTTAAGTTCGAAGAGCCCGCGAACCCCTATGAGAACAGCACCGTGATGATGACCAACGTGATGGCCGTCTTCGGGCCCAAACTGCCGCTCGAGCTGTCCGCGAACTGCCTGAGGGAGCACTGGGGCGGGCTGACGGAGGGCAACCACTTCCCCGACTTCGAGGGCGAGGCCAAGACCTGCACCGAGACGCTCGCGAAGGGGCGGCCCTATTTCGCGGCGGGGGGCGACGAGCTAGGAGCGCGGCCGGACCCTCCCCTGCGAGGCCCGGCCGCGCTCGTCGCTGTGACTCGTCGGGGTCAGTTGCCCCGGCGCGTGACGTGCGGGGCGCGGCGGATGCTGACGGCGGCGACGAGAGCTGCGACGAGCGGGACGCCGATCAGGATGGACAGCAGGTGCCAGATCGGTATGCCGATCGTCGGGCTCAGCGTGACCTCTTTCTGGAGCGCTTCGTCCCAGCCACGCGAGGTGCTCGGGTAGGCGATGGCGACGCCCGCGACGAGGCCGATCAGTGTGCCGAGGGCGACTCCGACCAGAGCAACGGTGGCCGCCTGCGCTCCGGCGAACCGGCGCCGGGTGCCCTTGGTCGCGCCGACCGCGGCGAGGGTGCCCATGTCGGCCTGCTGCTCCGCCAACGCGAGCGCCGTGCTGATCAAGGTGACAGTGGTCAGCAGAAAGCCGGCGATGCCGAAGACGATGAGCATGATCTTCCAGTCGTTGCGCTGGAAGCCGCGCTCGACCTGGATGCGCATGTCCTCGCCGAGCTTGTCGTTGACCTTGTCCTCGGCGTCCTTGGAGATGGGGCCGTTGGGGTCGTAGATGTAGAGCCCGCTCATCGTGGTCGGGAGCTTCAGCTTCTCCACCAACTCCTGGGTCAGGACCACGCCGGTGTAGCTCTCGACGGCCCCGCGCCGATACGTCGCTTCGTCGATGACGATCGCGGGGTATGCCGTGCTCTTGGACCACGTGGGTTGGGCCGGCCCGGTGGGGTTGGCATCGGTGGGGATGGGCTGCCCGCCGTAGGCCAGCGTCACCTTGCCGCCCGAGGTCCAGGCCGGATCGCCCACGAGGACGGCACCATCGCGGATGGCCTGGGCCTGCGCGCCGGTGGCGCCCACCCGGCGGATGATCTCCGCAGCGGGCGTGACCATGACGCCGGCGCGCATGGACATGCCGCCGTTGGTGCCGGCCACCGCACACTTCTCCGTCTCTGGAGAGGGTGCGCCTTCGTAGTTCGGCATCGTGTCGGCCACGGTGCAGCCGGGAGGCTGGACGCTGAGGAAGGGCTCCTCAGTGGGCTTCTTCTCCGCTCCCGGCGTGCCGTAGTCGGCGGCGATGTAGCGCTGCTCGGCCGTGCGCCACGTCGGGGCGTTGGCCTGTAGTGACGCCAGCAGAGCCGGCATAGTCGCGGGGTCCACCCACGTCGAGGCCTCGCCGGCGATATTGCGCGGGGTGTAGAGCTTGGCCTGGAACTTCGTATCGCTCGCGAGGGCGACGGCGAAGGTCGACAACAAGGCGGCGCCGGCCATCACCGCTGCAACGGTGGGTGCGGAGCGGTGGCGCTGCCGGGCGGCATCGCGCGACGCCATGCGGACCGGCGCGGAGAAGCGCGAGGCGAGCTTGCCGCAGGCCACGAGCAGGAGCGGGATCAGGCAGATCGGGCCCAAGAACAGACCGAAGACCCCCAGAGCTGCCATCACCGCGGACTCCTGCACGACGGCGCCGAAGACACCGACCACGCCGAGCGCGAAGAGGACCGCGCCGACGATCGGCAGCTTGCGGTTGATCGGCGGCGAGACGTTCTGCCCCTTCATCACCCCGACGATGTCGAGGCGACCGAGTTTGAGTGCTGGGATCAGTGCGGCGAAGAGGGCGGCCAGGACGGCGCAGACGACGACGATGAGCACGCCCAGCCACGGGATCTCGGCGGGACCGAACATCTGATCCCAGGGCCGCATCCGGGTCCAGATCGCCGCGGCGGCGAGGGCAACAGCGGCGCCCAAGGCCGCCCCGATGAGCACGGCGATCGCGCCGAGGACCACGGCCGAGGCGAGGACGCTGCGGCGCAGTTGCCGGGTCTCGGCGCCATTGCTCGCGGCGAGGGCGAGGCTGCGACGCTGCCGGCCCGCGCTGACCGCGAAGGCGGGCCCGACGAGCAGAGCGGTCAGGAGGAAGAGCGTGGCGCCGAGCATCGCGGCCGCGATCCGCAGGCTCTTGGCGTTCTCGACGTCCTGCTGGTAGATGTCCGCGGGCAACTCGGACGCCGCCGGCGGGTTGAGGATGACCTCGCGGCTGGTGATGCTCAGGCCGTGTTCGTTGGCGTTGCGCACCTCGCTCCAGGTGAACGGAGCGTCGCGGAAGAGGAGATAGGACGCACTCGCCGGCCCTGACGGCCCTTCGCTCACCCACGGTTTCGTGGTGGCGAGCATGGTCATGCCGCCCCAGGCGGACGCGACGTCCGCCTGCCCGACGATCGTGACGACCCGGTCTTCGCCGCCGACGGTGAGGGTGATCGTCCCGCTCGTCGGCAGCCCCTCATGGACCGCGCGGGGGGTGACGACGACCTCGGAATTGTCGGTCGGCCAACGCCCGTCCGTCAGCTTGGCGCGCTCGCCGAAGTCCTGCTTCATGTCGAAGAAGGTGGCATCGCCCCAGGGCCGCCGGTCCCCGTCGTGCCAGCGGAAGTCGCCGCTCTCGACGGCCTTGACGGTGCCGCCGAGAAAGACGCCGAGGGCCGCGGCGATCTCGCTCGGCCGGCCCGTCTCGGGATCGACGCCCGGGATGGGTTTGGCCTTCGGAGGCTGGTCCTCGGGGCTCGGGCCGCTCACCTGATAGGAGTTGGATCCGTCAACGCCCTGCTGCACCACCGTGGTCTGGATGGTGTCGACGCGGGCGACGGCCGAGCCGAGCGTGCGCGGCAGGGCCTCGGCGGCGGACGTGAAGCTGGTGGCCGAAAGCGTCAGGCCGCCCACGATGAGTGCGACGGGGAGGGCGACCATGAGGATGACCAGCGCGCTTCTGCCCTTGTAGCGCAACGCATCCCGGCGCGCCATCTTGAGGGAGACCCGCCAGGAGTTGAGCCAGCGCTGCATTCGGCTGCCGCCGCGGGCGACGGGGGGCGGTGGGTTCGCGGGCGCCGTGGGGCGCTCGGTGAGAGTGGCCGACATCGTGGTCAGCTCCCCGATCCGACGAGGAGAGTCTCGGCCTCTTCGGGCGAACCGGTCGTGTCGACGACGACGCCGTCGCGCAGGAACACCACCCGGTCGGCCCAGGCGGCGTGCCGGGCTTCGTGGGTGACGAGCAGCCCGGCGGCGCCGGCGTTGCAGCGATCACGCAGCACCCGCAGGACGCCTTCGCCGGTCGTGGAATCGAGGGCGCCGGTGGGCTCGTCGGCGAGGACCAGGCGGCGGTCGCCGACGAGGGCGCGCGCGATCGCGACCCGTTGCTGCTGGCCGCCGGACATCTTGTCGGGATAGCGGTCGGCGAGTTCGGCGACGCCGACGATCTCCAGGATCTCGTGCGCTGCGCGACGACCCTCCTTGACCGACATGCCGTCGAGTTCCAGTGGGAGAGAGACATTTTCGGCGGCGGTGAGAGAGGGGATGAGGTTGAAGTCCTGGAAGACGAAGCCGACCCGGCGCCGGCGCAGCGAGGCGAGCTGGTTCGCGCCGAGCGCGCCCACCTCGTCGCCCTCGATGAGCACCTGGCCGCTGGTGGCCTTGTCGAGGCCGCCGGCGAGGTTGAGCAGGGTGGACTTGCCGGAGCCGCTGGGCCCCATGACGGCGACGAGTTCGCCCGGGAAGACGTCCAGGCTGACGCCGCGCAGGGCGTGGACGGCGGTCTCGCCCTCGCCGTGCGTGCGGGTGACGTCGACGATGTGCAGGATCGGTGCGGTCATTTCCGGGCCCCCTGGCTCGTGGTGGTGGTGTTGGCGGATCGTGCTGCGGCGGTGCGATATTCGGCGTCCTCGGCGGCCGCCGCGTCGGTCGAGGCGACGGCCCGCTTAGGGCGCGCGGCCTCGGTGGCGAGGCGGGCCTCGACGTGGTCGAGCCAGCGGACCTCGGACTCGGCGGCGAAGATGAGGTTCTCGACGACGAGCAGCCAGGCCAGGTCGTTGGAGGTGCCGTCGCTGGATGCCTGCTGATCGGAGGCCTGCACCTTGAGGCGGGTCAGGTCGCGCAGATGCCGCAGGGTCGCGGTCCGCTGGGTCTGCACCACGGCGGGCACGTCGACCCCGGGGGTCGTGACGGCCAGGGCCAGCTTGATGACCAACTCGTCGCGCGGAGT
>Ga0209792_1000564_pt1 | contig 24907 bp, 29 predicted proteins | sample EBPBio142005_DNA_FD_185860 | JGI IMG/M metagenome (GOLD analysis project Ga0209792, IMG submission 185860) | Wastewater treatment Type I Accumulibacter community from EBPR Bioreactor in Madison, WI, USA - Reactor 1_6/14/2005_ DNA (SPAdes)... | ecosystem: Engineered > Bioreactor > EBPR >... | reverse complement strand
GTAGAAAATCCAAGAGAGGGGCAACTTCAAAGTCATAAGCCCCTCTCTTGCGAAATCTAGCACTTAGCTCGCGAAGACCGGCCAAGGCCGGGCGAGCTAAGATGCTGATTTCGCTTTCTCTCCCGCAAGGGGAGAGATAGGGCTCGGCGGCGTTCTAATCCGGGTCGGCCATGCCGAAGAGCCGGCCATCGCTGCGGCGTGCCGGGCGAAGCGGTTCGTCCAGATCCGGCGCGAGGCGGGCGAGGCTCGGCCGCTGCTCGCTTCCGGGAGCAACGGGCGTCGAGGAATGGACCGCCTTGTTCAGGAGCACGTCCTCGTCGCCGGCCTCGCGGCCGCCATAACGCAGCTTGTCGATGATCGACGGCAAATCCACATCCATCGCCACATTGCCGACATGCTCGTCGTCGCGCACCGCGGAGCCGGGGATGTAATGCGGATTGAGCGTCTCGAATTTCATGCGCATGGTCATCGCCACGCCGTCGCCGAAGGCGATTGCCTCGCGCTGGCCCATCGAGGACAGGAAGGAGAGGGCGGAGGCCGACGAATCCGAAATGGCGGACCGGATGATCGCCTGGTCCTGCTCGTTGGCGAGGCGCATGGCGAAGACCGTCGAGCACTGCGACAGGATCGTCGGGTCGAGTTCGCCCGGCCGCTGGGTGACGACGCCGAGGTAGCAGCCATATTTGCGGCCCTCCTTGGCGATGCGGGCGAGCGAATGGCGCGTCGGCGCGAAGCCCAGCCGGGAATCGGCCGGCATATAGCGATGGGCTTCCTCGCACAGAAGCAGCAGTTCCATGTTGCCCTTGCCGAACTGGCAGATGTCGAAGGCGAGCCGCGCCAGAACCGAACAGACGGAATTGACGACTTCCGAGGGAACGCCGGCCAGTTGGAGGCACGCCACCGGACGGCCGTTCATCGGCACGCGGAAAATGCGCCCGATGGCGGCGGTGATGTTGTCCTCGACGACGCGCGCGCCGAACATGAAGCGGAAACGGGGGTCGCGCACCGCCGCGTCGAGGCGCAGGCGCAGCGAGCGGTAGACGGGTCGCTTGTCCTTGCTTTCGAGCAGGCCCATTCGGTCGTCGAGGATGCGGATGAGGTCGGCCATCCGGTAGGGAAGGGGCGTGTCGGCGGTCAGGCCGCTCTGTTCCGAGTTGCGCAGGATCGACGAGACGGCGGCGCCCCGGTAATGCTGCTTGGCGAGCGGGATGATGTCGCGGAGCACATCGACTTCCTCGGAATTCCACTCGCGGCCGCGATAGATCACCTCGACCAGTTCCTCGAGGCGGAACATCCAGAACGGGATATCGAGGCTCTCGACATCGATCGTCTGCGCGATGCCTGCGAAAGCAGACGAGAACTCGTTGTGGGGATCGAGGATGAGCACGCGCAGGTTCGGACGCACCTCGATCGCCTTGTGCAGCAGCAGCGAGACGGCGGTCGACTTGCCGACGCCGGTCGAGCCGACGACGGCGAAGTGGCGGTCGAGCGTGCGGTTCATGGCGATGTGGGCGATGAGATTGGCGTCCTGCGACAGCGTGCCGATGGAGACCGTGTCGCGCCCCGCCAGGTCGTAGACCGCGGCCAGGTCGCGCTGGCGGATGCGGTGGGCGATCGCGCCGATATGCGGATATTCGGTAATGCCCCGGTCGAATGTCGGCGGCAGGCCTTCTCCGCGGTCGCGCACCTCGCCGATCAATTCAACGGAGACCAGCATGCGATTCTCGGCATCCGGCTGCCACGCGCCTTCGACCCGCACGTCATGGACGAGCCCGACCGTGCGCGAACGCGGCAGGCTGATCGAGATGAAGCGGCCGACCGACCATTGGCCGTTCTCGTGGGCGTGGGCGCCGGCGACCGTCGTCAGGATGGTCGCTTGCGCGCCATCGCACTGCGTGACATGGCCGAGAATGCGTGCGGCCTGCTGGGCGGCGTCCCTCACGAATTGCTCTTCTGGTTCGCGCGCTGCGCTCTCGCGATCCATATACATTCAAAAGTCCCCGTTCCCATGGTTGCTATAGACGAACGGCGTTAAGTCCGGATGAGCGGGCTTAGTTTACGAATGCTTTCCGTGAACGGCTCAATCTTAGAGCATTTCCGGTGAACAACGGGTGACTCTGTTTCCCGCTGGCGGACGCCCGCGGCGTCATGCGGACTAGCCCGGGCAACCAGCCCGGGCGTCGCCGCCTTTCTGGCGGATCGCCTCGCCATCGAGGAAACAGAATGTCCGTTGTTCACCGGAAATGCTCCAGCCGGTCGGCTCCGGACCCGCACAAGGCGCTTGACGAGGCGAAATACGGCAATTACGGTCCGCCGCCATGACGACAGCTCTCATTCTCGTACGAAAGCGCGTGGGCAAGGCGGCGTAGCCGCCGGGCGAAAGCACCCATGCGCAACCGCAGGCTCCCTTCCGGGGGCCTTTTTTAATGCCCGCGATCCCGATAAACGACCCGCAACGATGCGGCTAAGAAACGGAACAGACCGATGAACAAGGCCAACAACGATACCGGACGGCGGGAGATGACCGGCGCCGAGATGGTCGTGCAGGCGCTCAAGGACAACGGCGTCACCGACATATTCGGCTATCCCGGCGGCGCGGTCCTGCCGATCTATGACGAGCTGTTCCAGCAGGACGAGGTGCGGCACATCCTGGTCCGCCATGAGCAGGGCGCGGGCCACGCGGCGGAAGGCTATGCCCGCTCGACCGGCAAGCCCGGCGTGCTGCTGGTGACGTCCGGACCGGGCGCGACCAATGCGGTGACGCCGCTGCAGGATGCGCTGATGGATTCGATCCCGCTGGTGTGCATCACCGGCCAGGTGCCGACGACGCTGATCGGCTCCGACGCCTTCCAGGAATGCGACACAGTCGGCATTACGCGCCCCTGCACCAAGCACAACTGGCTGGTGCGCGACGTCAACGAACTGGCCGGCATCCTGCACGAGGCCTTCCATGTCGCCACCACGGGCCGGCCGGGCCCGGTGGTCGTCGACATTCCGAAGGACGTCCAGTTCGCCAAGGGCGTCTACACGCCGCCGCAGACCGCGCCGCGCACCAGCTACCAGCCCAAGGTTCAGGGCGACATGGAGAAGGTGAAGGCGGCCGTCGCGCTGATGAAGACGGCGAAGCGGCCGGTCATCTATTCCGGCGGCGGCGTCATAAATTCCGGCCGGGAGGCGAGCCAGTTGCTGCGCGAACTGGTCGAGCTGACCGGCTTCCCGATCACCTCGACCCTGATGGGGCTGGGCGCATACCCGGCGTCCGGCAAGAACTGGCTCGGCATGCTGGGCATGCATGGCACCTACGAGGCCAATATGGCCATGCATGATTGCGATGTGATGGTGTGTATCGGGGCGCGTTTCGACGACCGCATCACCGGCCGCCTCAACGCCTTCTCGCCGAATTCGAAGAAGATCCACATCGACATCGACCCGTCGTCGATCAACAAGAACGTGCATGTCGATGTCGGCATCCTCGGCGATGTCGGCCATGTGCTGGAGGACATGGTCCGGCTGTGGCGCGCCACCGCCAAGGTCGACAAGACCGCGCTCTATCCCTGGTGGGAGCAGATCGCCCGCTGGCGCGCCCGAGACTCGCTCGCCTTCACGCCGAACGACGACGTGATCATGCCCCAATATGCGATCCAGCGGCTCTACGAACTGACCAAGTCGAAGGACGTCTACATCACCACCGAAGTCGGCCAGCACCAGATGTGGGCGGCGCAGCACTTCCATTTCGACCAGCCCAACCGCTGGATGACGTCGGGCGGCCTCGGGACGATGGGCTACGGCCTGCCGGCGGCGCTCGGCGCGCAGATCGCGCATCCCGACGCGCTGGTGATCGATATCGCTGGCGACGCGTCGGTGCAGATGACGATCCAGGAAATGTCGACGGCGGTGCAATACGAGGCGCCGATCAAGATCTTTATCCTGAACAACCAGTATATGGGCATGGTGCGCCAATGGCAGCAATTGCTGCACGGCAACCGGCTGTCGCACTCCTACACCGAGGCGATGCCGGATTTCGTCATGCTGGCCAAGGCCTATGGCGGCCACGGCATCCGCTGCGAGAAACCGGGCGAGCTGGACGACGCGATCCGCGAGATGATCGACGTGAAGAAGCCGGTGATCTTCGACTGCCGCGTCGCCGCGCTCGCCAACTGCTTCCCGATGATCCCGTCGGGCAAGGCGCATAACGAGATGCTGCTGCCCGACGAGGCGACCGACGAAGCCGTGGCCAACGCCATCGACGCGAAGGGCAGGGAGCTGGTTTGAGGTTGAAGTAAGACGCGGTAAGATTTATGATCTTACCGCGTCTTACTTTGGAGGCCGACATGAATGTTCGGGCAAGGATTTCGAGCAAAGGGCAGTTGGTGCTGCCCAAGGCGGTGCGTGACGCCTATGGACTCACGGCAGGCTCGGAGATCGACATTGAGACCGACGGCGACAAGATCGTGCTCACGCCCAAAAAGAAGAGGCTTGAGGGCAGGAAAAGATACACGATCGATGAAGTTGCTGGCTTCCTCAAATATGATGGTCCGCCTGTGTCGGTGGAAGACATGAATCGGGCGATCGAGGAAGAGGCGAGGCGGATGTGGGATGCCCAGCGCAGTTGACACGAACGTTCTGGTTCGTTTTCTCGTCGATGACGGGAGCGATCATGCGGCGCTGGCGCGCCGCGTTTTTGCTGAAGAACCTGTCTTCGTTCCCACCAGCGTCGTCATGGAGACAGAATGGGTATTGCGTAGCAAATTCGGCTACTCACCCACCTTGATTTGCGATGCCTTCGACCGCCTCTTGGGATTCGAGGCCGTCTTGGTTCAGGACGCCGATCTGGTGGTTGACGCGGTTGACGCGCTCCGAGTCGGGCTGGACTTCGCCGATGCCCTTCATCTCCTGGCCGCCTCGGACTGCGACCGCCTCTATACCTTCGACAGCGACTTTATTCGCAGGTCAGATCGTATGACCGGGTCGGTTCCTGTCATGCGACCTGGATCATCAAAAGCCACTTCCTAATACCGAGATATTCAATCAATGAACGCCCAACTTCAGCCGACCGGCTCCGCCTATTTCATCGCCAAGGAAACCGAGAGCCGCGAGACGCACACGCTGTCGGTGCTGGTCGACAACGAGCCCGGGGTCCTCGCCCGCGTCATCGGCCTTTTCTCCGGCCGCGGCTACAACATCGACAGCCTGACCGTGTCCGAGACCGAGCACGAAAAGCACCTGTCGCGCATCACCATCGTGACGCGCGGCACGCCGCATGTGCTCGAACAGATCAAGCACCAGCTCGAGCGCATCGTGCCGGTGCATCGCGTCGTCGACCTCTCCGTTCGGGCGCGGGAAATGGGGCAGGAGCGGCCGATCGAGCGCGAGCTGGCGCTCGTGAAGGTTGCCGGGACGGGCGATCACCGCAACGAGGCGCTGCGGCTGGCGGATGCTTTCCGGGCATCCGTGATCGATGCGAACACGGAACACTTCATCTTCGAGATCACCGGCCGCGTGTCGAAGGTCGAGCAGTTCATCGCCATCATGAAGCCGCTCGGGCTGGTCGAGGTCTGCCGCACGGGCGTCGCGGCGATGAACCGCGGGCCGCAGGGCATGTAGCCGCCGGCAGAAGCCGGCCTCGCATCTTTCCGAAAAAATCCGGCCAGCATACCTGACCTAACCAGGCGGTCTCATGACGTACGACACGTTCATCGCCCTGTTCGGCTTCGCGGTGGCGACGTCGATCACGCCGGGGCCGAACAATTTCATGCTGCTGGCATCGGGCGTCAATTTCGGCTTCTGGCGGACGATTCCGCATATGTGCGGCATCGGTTTCGGCTTTTTCACGCTGCTGCTCGGCGTCGGCTTCGGCCTGGGCTCGCTGCTCGTCGCCTATCCGCAGCTCGATCTTGCTCTAAAGGTGCTCGGTGCCGCCTATATGCTCTATCTCGCCTGGAAGATCGGCTCGTCGCGCTCGATGGGCAAGGGCGGCGAGACGGGCGAAAAGCCGATGACCTTCGTCCAGGCGTCGCTGTTCCAGTGGGTCAATCCGAAAGCCTGGGCCATGGCCGTGACCGCGATGGGCCTCTATGTCGATCCGGCGCGGCCCTATTGGTCGGTGCTGATGATCTGCGTCGTCTTCGCGCTGACGAATTTTCCCTGCGTTTCCACATGGGCGGGCTTCGGCGTGGCGCTGCGCGAATTTCTCTCCGACCCCGTGCGGCTGAAATGGTTCAACATCGGCATGGCGCTGCTGCTGGTCGCGTCTCTCTGGCCGATGCTGCGGTGAAGTGCGTTTGTTCTTCTTGTGTTCTCAATAGCTACATGATATGGTCTTTGTGTTGATGTTGAGGGCGTATCGATGGTGTTGCACGTTCGAGACGATGAGGTGGACCGGATGGCGCGGCAGCTCGCCGAACTGAAGGGTACCAATATTACGGTTGCGGTGCGCGAGGCATTGGAAGCAGCGCTGCTGGTGGAGACATCGCGCGAATCTCTTTGGGATCGGACAGCCGATATTCGTGCCCGCATTGCCGCCAAATCCAAAACCGGCCTGGACGCCGACAAGGAATTTTTTGACAGCTTGTACGAATAGGGGATGGGCAAGCCGTGTTCGTCGACAGTTCCGCGTTGGTGGCTATCTTGACGTCCGAGACCGATGCGGAAACGCTTCTTTCCCGCCTGGAGGGCGCTGCTGTTCGCGTCACGTCTCCATGGGTTGTTCACGAGACAGTTCTGGGAATCTGCCGCAAGACGTCTCACTCCGTTGAAGAAGCGACTGCGCTTACGGTCGAGTTTCTTGCTCGCAGCGGTGTCATCCTTCGCGACATCCCGGCGGACTTGCATATGGTTACGCTGCCGACGCATGCGCGCTACGGCAAGGGAATGGGCCATCCGGCTCAACTCAACATGGGCGATTGCTTTTCCTACGCGATGGCCAAGACGCTGGGTCAACCGCTGCTCTACAAGGGCGAGGACTTCGCCCAGACCGACCTTGCCTGAGCTTGCCACCCGATGGCGAATCCCGGCACTGAGTTTCCATGAACCTTTCCCCACAACAGGATGACGCGCTGAAGGCCGTCGGCCGCTGGCTCAAATCCGGGCAGCCGCAGATTTTCCGCCTGTTCGGCTACGCCGGCACCGGCAAGACGACGCTTGCCCGCTATTTCGCCGAACATGTCGACGGATCGGTGCAGTTCGCGGCCTTCACCGGCAAGGCGGCGCAGGTGCTTCGCTCCAAGGGCGCCACCAATGCGCGCACCATCCATTCGCTGATCTACCGTCCGCGCGGCGAGGAGGCGGTGGCCGACGAGACGACGGGGAAGACTTCGATCAACCCGACGTTCTCGCTGAACCGGCAGAGCCCGATTTCGCGCGCCAAGCTGGTGATCATCGATGAATGTTCGATGGTCGACGAGCAGCTTGGCCGCGACCTGATGAGCTTCGGCACGCCGATCCTCGTTCTTGGCGACCCGGCGCAGCTGCCGCCGATCTCCGGCGGCGGTTTCTTCACCGAACATGAGCCGGATCATCTGCTGACGGAAATCCACCGGCAGGCGCGCGACAACCCGATCATCCGCCTGGCGCTCGACGTGCGCGAGGGCCGGGAGTTCATGAATGGGGACTACGGCACGGCGCAGGTGATCGGCAAGGAACAGGTCACGCAGGACCTCGTGCTCGACGCAGACCAGGTGCTCGTCGGCACGAACCGCACGCGGCGGCGCTACAATATGCGCCTGCGCGAGTTGAAGGGTTTTACCGCGAGCCATCCGCAGGCCGGCGACAAGCTGGTGTGCCTGCGCAACGACCCGGCGAAAGGGCTGCTGAACGGCTCTCTGTGGAAGGTGATGACCTCGTCGCGCGAGACGGTGAAGCCAGGCATCAACCTGCTCGTCTCGCCGGAGGAGGACGATCCGGAGCGAGGCGTCGCCAAGATCAAGCTGCTGAAGGCCGCGTTCGAGAATCCGGACGAGGAGATTCCGTGGCAGACGAAGAAGCGTTTCGACGACTTTGACTACGGCTACGCGCTGACCGTGCACAAGGCGCAGGGCTCGCAATGGGACAATGTCGTGCTGTTCGACGAAAGCTGGGCGTTCAAGGACACGCGCCAGCGCTGGCTCTATACCGCGATCACGCGCGCGGCGCAGCGGCTGACCATCGTGCGGTGAGCGGGCCGACGGTCAACCCGAGCCGCCATGCTCGATCCGGTCGCCCTCGAATTGTTCCGCGCTGGTCACTGCCGGCAGCCAATGCTCGCGTCTGCCGATCCAGAGTTCGTATTGCGGCGTAAGTCCCGACGGAGCGTCGTCCAGGCTGCCGAGCGCGATTTCGATTTCCCCGTCGTCGCCGAACCATCCGACCCGGCCGCCGCATGAGGGACAAAAGCTGCGGCTGGCGTAATCCATAACGTCGCCGCGAATCTCGAACGCGTCAGACGGCCAGATGCCGTAGACGGAAAACGCCGCGCCGCTGGCCTTGCGGCAGTCGAGGCAATGGCACGTGCCGACACGCAAGGGTTCGCCCCTCAGGCGAAAGCGCACCTTGCCGCACAGGCATCCGCCGGTCCGTTCGATTTCGTTCATGGTCTTCTCATCCACCTTGTGCGGCTTTCCGGTTCGGCTATCGTTCAGACATCGAGAGAATGGAGGTTCCGATGAAGCGTATACTGGCTGCAACCCTTGCCGCCCTGACAGCGGGGCCGGCGCTCGCCGCCGAGAAGGTGGTCGACTTCCAGGTGGACGGCAAGAAGATCGTGGCGACGTTGAACGTGCCGGACGGCGTGACGAAACCGCCCGCGATCCTTCTGCTGCATGGTTTCACCGGCAGCCGCAACGAGCTCGAAATCCCGGCGGTCAAGGAGGGCATTTTTGCGCGCGCCGCGCGCATGTGGTCGGAGAAGGGCGTCGCCAGCCTGCGTATCGACTTCATGGGATCGGGCGACAGCGAGGGCGATTATGCCGACACGACGATCGACGGGCAGGTGAAGCAGGCGCTTGCGGCGCTGGACTATCTCGCCGCCGTGCCGGAGATCGACAAGGACAAGCTGGCGCTCGTCGGCTGGTCGATGGGCGGCGCTGTCGGCTCGGCGGTGGCCGCGCGCACCGAGCAGGATCTCGACGCGGTGGCGCTTTGGGCGCCGGGCACCAATATGGCGTCCGCCATCACCCTGCTTCTCGGCCCCGACATCGTGAAGAAGGGGCTTGCCGCAGGCCCGAACGCGGTCGAGGCGCCGCTGCCCTGGGGCGCGAAAGTGTCGCTGAAAGGCCCGTTCTTCCAGAGCCTGTTCGTGGTCGATCCGGTCGCGGAGATTTCAGAATATGACGGACCGCTGCTGGTGGCGGTGGGCACCAATGACGATGTCGTCTTCCCGCAGCCGGCCTCGGGCCAGGTGCTTCTCGACTACCATGACGGCGAGGAGGAACTGCTGGTCTGGCCGATGGATCACGCGTTCAACGCATTCCAGAACGCCGAGACCGTCGACAAGCTGATCGGCGCGACGGGGGATTTCATCGCCAAGCATCTGGACTAGACGTCGGCCGGAATCTCCTTGGCGCCAAGCCAGCGCCAGGCTTCCGGTTCGGCGTCGGCGGTGAAATAGCGCAGTTCGATGGGAACGGCGGGTGCGAAGAACCCGCCGACCCGGCCCGTCCAGTCCGGGCCGCCGACGACGGCGCAGCGGCGCACATGCTCTTCGGCATGGCGACGGCCTTCCGCGATCGTTTCGGGCGCGATGTCGGGCCAGTCGGCCCCGTCGAAATCGCTGGCGCGGATCAGGACGTCGATGCGGTCGTGCAGCGCATAGGCGCCTTCGAGCAGGCCGAACAGGTTTTCCGCGTCGGCGGATGTGGCGTGTCCCTCGATCTCGACCGCAAAGACCTGATCATTGTCGGTATCCAGCCGGCGGAAGGCCGGCATCTGCGCAAGCGAATTCATCGCAGCTCCGTAGTGGCCATTGAACCTCGTCTGGAACACATGAAAGCGGCTGTCTGTTCCCACGCCGTGCATTAGGATGCGCGCAAACAACCGAGTTCGACTGAAAATGCCCGCCAAATTGTCCGTCAATCTCAATGCAATCGCCATGCTGCGCAACCGGCGCGACCTGCCCTGGCCGAGCGTGACCGGCCTCGGACGCACCGCGCTTCAGGCGGGCGCGCATGGGCTGACCGTGCATCCGCGCCCGGATGAGCGGCATATCCGGTTTTCCGACCTCGCGCCGATCCGGGCGCTGATCGACGATGAATTTCCGAAGGCGGAGTTCAACATAGAAGGCTACCCGACCGAGGAATTCCTGGCCCTGTGCGAAAAACACCAGCCGGAACAGGTGACGCTTGTGCCGGATGATCCGTCCCAGGCGACGTCCGACCATGGCTGGGATTTCGCGGCGAAGGGCCAATTCCTGAAGCCGATCGTTGCGCGGCTGAAGAAGGGTGGCATGCGCGTGTCGCTCTTCGCCGATGCCGATCCCGCCGGCGTGGCGGCGGCGAAGGCGACGGGCACGGACCGGATCGAACTCTATACCGGGCCTTATGGCGGTTCGTACGATGATTCCGGCCGGGCGGCCAAGCTGTTGGAAGAACTGGGGAAAACGGCCGACGCCGCGGCTGCGAACGGCCTCGAGGTCAATGCCGGCCACGATTTGACCGTGGCCAATCTGCCGGCGCTGGCCAAGCGCATACCGGCGCTGGCGGAGGTTTCGATCGGTCACGGCCTGACGGCCGACGCTCTCGAATACGGCATGGCGCAGACCGTGCGGCGGTATCTATCCGCGCTCGGGCACAAGTCCTGACCGGAACCTGCCGCAGCGGCACGACGTTGATATTGCACTGCAAAAAGAATCTGTTTGCTTTTGCAATATGGCGGGTCTAACGAGCCCGCCGCTGTCGCGTATGGAGCCCCGAATGGGCACTTCCGGAAATGAGAGCCTGCCTGCGGGGCACCCGCACGACGTTTCCCATGACCGCCCGGACCAGAACCTGAAGCTCCTCGTTCTCGGGGCGCTGGGCGTCGTCTACGGCGACATCGGCACGAGCCCGATCTACGCGTTTCGCGAGGCGCTGGTCGCGTCGTCCGGCGGCAATGTCGCCCAGCGCGAGGATATTCTCGGCGTGCTGTCGCTGATCATCTGGGCGCTGACGATCATCGTCACGGTCAAATACATCCTTTTCGTTCTTCGCGCCGACAACCGGGGCGAGGGCGGCACGCTGTCGCTGATGGCGCTGGCGCGCGGCAGCTTCGCCAGCCGGCCGCGCTCGATCCTGCTGCTCGGCATGCTGGGCGCGGCGCTGTTCTACGGCGACGCGGTCATCACGCCGGCGATCTCTGTGCTGTCGGCGGTCGAGGGCATGAAAGTGGTCACGCCGACCTTCGATCCCTATGTCGTGCCGCTGACGCTCGCCATCCTGGCCGGCGTCTTCGCGGTGCAGAGGTTCGGGACGGCGAGCGTCGCGACCGTGTTCGGGCCGATCACGGCGCTCTGGTTCCTGGCCATCGGCGCGTCCGGCCTCGTCCACATCGCCGACGACCCCGAAATCCTCTACGCCATCAACCCGATCTACATCGTCCGTTTCCTGGTCAATTCGCCCGAGGTGGCGTTCATCACGGTCGGCGCGATCTTCCTGGCGGTGACCGGCGCGGAGGCGCTCTACGCCGACCTCGGCCATTTCGGCCGGAAACCGATCGTCGTGGCCTGGCTTTCGATCGTGTTCCCCTGCCTGCTGCTGAACTATGTCGGGCAGGGCGCCTTTGTGCTGTCGCATGGCGGCGTGGTCGGTCATCCCTTCTTCGAGATGAATACGGGCTGGGCGCTGCTGCCGATGGTCGCGCTGGCCACCGCCGCCACCGTCATCGCCAGCCAGGCGGTGATTTCGGGCGCCTATTCGCTGACGCGCCAGGCGGTGCAGCTCAATTTCCTGCCGCGGCTCGAAATCCTGCATACGTCCGAGACCCAGTCGGGACAGATCTACATGCCGCGGGTCAACATGCTGCTGGCGATCGTGGTGTTCATGCTCGTCATCGGTTTCCAGGAATCGAGCAATCTCGCCGCCGCCTACGGCATTGCCGTGACCGGCAATATGCTGATGACGACGCTGCTTCTCGCGGTCGTCATGCTGCGCATCTGGAAGTGGCCTCTCGGCCTCGTCGTCATGCTCATCGGCGTCTTCGCCTTCATCGACATCGGCTTCGTCGCCTCCAACATCGTCAAGGTGTTCGACGGCGGGTGGGCGTCGCTGGCGGTGGCGATCGCCATGGTGCTCATCATGATGACCTGGATGCGCGGCAGCAGGCACCTGTTCGAGAAGACGCGCAAGAACGAGGTTCCGCTCGATTTCCTGACCGAGCAGCTCGCCAGGAAGCCGCCGCAGATCGTGCCGGGTACGGCGGTCTTCCTGACCGGCGATCCGATCAGCACGCCGACCGCGCTGATGCATTCGCTCAAGCACTACAAGGTGCTGCACGAGCAGAACGTGATCCTGTCGGTCGTCACCGCGCCGGAGCCCAAAGTGTACGGCCCGGAGCGCGCGAAGATCGAGAAGATCAACGATCTGTTCATGCGGGTGACGCTGACCTTCGGGTACATGGAGCAGCCGAATATCCCCAAAGCGCTGGCGATCTGCCGCAAGCAGGGCTGGAAGTTCGACATCATGTCGACCTCATTCTTCCTGTCGCGCCGCTCGCTGAAGATGACGCCGAATTCGGGCCTGCCGGTCTGGCAGGAAAAACTGTTCATCGGCCTCGCCCGCACCGCCGCCGACGCGACCGAATATTTCCAGATTCCGACCGGGCGCGTGGTGGAAATCGGCACGCAGGTCGCGATATAGCTGGTCCATGCCACATCTCAAAGCCAACGGACTGGACATCTTCTACGACGAGTTCGGCGACAAGGATGCGCCGCCGCTGCTGCTGATCATGGGGCTCGGAACCCAGATGGTTGCGTGGCCGGAAGACTTCTGCCGGGATCTCGCCAACCAGGGTTTCCGCGTCATCCGCTTCGACAACCGCGACATCGGCCTGTCGCAGAAGATCGACGGAGCGCCGCGCTACAGCGTGCCGTTCGCGCTGGCGAAGGCCTGGCTCGGCTGGAAGGTTCGCTCCCCGTATTCGCTGGACGACATGGCCGCCGACGCGGTCGGCCTGCTCGATGCGCTGGGCATCGGCAAGGCGCATATCGTCGGCGCGTCGATGGGCGGGATGATCGCGCAGGTGGTCGCCGCAAAATACCCCGAACGCTGCATCAGCCTCGTGTCGATCATGTCGACCAGCGGCGCGCGCAACCTGCCGGGGCCGAAGCGCGAAGCCTTCGCGGGGCTGCGCGAGAAACGGCCGCCGGCGTCCGACCGCGAGGGGACGATCCGCTTCGGCATGAAGGCGCTACGCGCCATCGGCAGCCCCGGCTATCCGCCGGACGAGGAGGAACTGCGCGCGGCGGTCACGCGGTCGGTCGACCGCTCCGTTCATCCGGCGGGCTTCGTCCGCCAGTTCCTGGCGGTGCTGGCGCATGGCAGCCGGACCGAGCTCTTGAAGACGATCCGCGTGCCGACGCTCGTCCTGCATGGCGAGGCCGACCCGCTGGTGCCGGTCGAGGGCGGCCGCGACACGGCGCGGCTAATCCCCGGCGCGGCCATCAAGACCTTTCCCGGCTGGGGCCACGACCTGCCGAAGGAACTGCTGCCGCAGCTCACGGCGGCGATCGTCGAGCACTGCAAGGCGCAAGCGGTCACGGCTTGATGATCGGACCGGCCTTGCGCCGGCCGCGCCAGTACCTAGGTCAGCTCCACAAAACTCAACGAAGGAGCGTCTCATGGCCAAACCTCTTGTCCTGGTAACCGGCGGGTCAGGCTTCATCGCCACTTATTGCATCCTGCAGCTTCTGGAACAGGGCTACGCCGTGCGGACGACGGTGCGTTCGCTGTCGCGCGAGGCCGACGTGCGCGCGACGCTCGAGACGGGAGGAGCCGAACCGGGCGACCGGCTGACCTTCGTCGCGGCAGACCTTTCGGCCGACGCCGGCTGGGCGGAGGCCGTCGAAGGCTGCGACTATGTCCTGCACGTCGCCTCGCCCTTTCCATCCGGCGTGCCGAAAGACGAGAGCGAGGTGATCAGGCCCGCGCGGGACGGCGCGCTGAGGGTGCTGGCGGCGGCGCGGGACGCCGGGGTGAAACGTGTCGTCCTCACCTCGTCCTTCGCCGCGATCGGCTATGGCCATCCGCCGATGACGCGCCCGTTCAACGAGCAGGACTGGACGGACCTGGGGGGAGACGACCTGACCCCCTACACCAAGTCCAAGACGATCGCGGAGCGGGCCGCCTGGGACTTCATCGCCAATGAGGGCGGCAAGCTGGAGCTCGCCACCGTCAATCCGGTCGCCGTTTTCGGACCGGTCCTGGGGCCGGACCTGTCGACATCCGTCATGTTGATCCGGCGACTGCTCGATGGCTCGACGCCGGGCCTGCCGCAGCTCATGTTCGGGGTTGTCGACGTGCGCGACGTCGCCGACCTGCATCTGCGGGCCATGACCGATCCCAAGGCGAAGGGCGAACGGTTCCTGGCCATCTCCGGCGACTTCATGACCGTGAAGCAGATGGCCGACACGCTCAGGTCCCGCCTTGGGCCGGATGCGCGCAAGGCGCCGACGCGGGTGCTGCCGAACTGGGTCCTGCGCGCCATCGGGCTGTTCGACAAGTCGGTCGGCCTCGTCGCGCCGGAACTCGGCAAGTTCAAGAACGCGACCGGCAAGAAGGCCGTCGACCTGCTCGGATGGGCCCCGCGTTCGCGCGAGGACGCGCTTCAGGCGACAGGCGAGAGCCTGTTCAGGCTGAAGCTGGTCAAATGAGTCGGCCTGTGACCGGGCCCATGACCGGCCCCGCGTCGATTTCGCGACGCAGGCAGTGTCTCAGTTTGAATTTCGGCTTGCGCCTCGTGCGGCTTTCGGCTTCGGCGCATCGACGATGCGACGCCCCATTGGCCGCACAGTGGCGCAGGCGGGAGCGCCGTCCTTGTCCGTGCCGATGACCGTTGTTTCAATGATCCCTCCGTCATTGGCCGCGCGATCCAGCAGGTCGATTCCAATGTCGTGGATGTCGATTTTCATCCGGCGGGACCAAGGCGAGGAAGGGTCGCCGGCCAACTGGCCGACACGAATATAGACGAATCTCCGCACGGGACCTTCGCGACGCACCTGATCGCCAAAGAATTTCGGCCCCGGACCGATCCGGACCGGGAAATCGAATATGAGGGGTTCGCCTTCCCGCGAACATTTCGGGTCGAGCGGCGATTCATCCTTCGCCTGAAGGCTGTAAAGCACGCCAATGACCGGCTGCTCGATGACGATCCGCAGGTTGACCACGTTCTGATCTGTCTGTGCCATGCGCGTTCATAGCTCAATGGGCGATATCCAAACGAGACTGTGGCATATCACCCGGCAGCCGAAATTCAATCCGAGACACTATCCGGCACAGGACGACTTGATTTGCCCGCACCGTCGCCGGATGGTCGCGCCCGGGGACGACAGCGCATGATTTCCAGACTCGACATTGCGATCGCCGGAGCCGGCCCGGCGGGGCTGGCGGCCGCGTTGCTTCTGCATCGCGACGGCCATCGGGCAACGATCTTCGAGCGTTTCGAGGCGCCGAAGCCGATCGGCTCCGGCCTGATCCTGCAACCGACCGGTCTGAGCGTGCTGGCGAGCCTCGGCCTGCTGCCGGACATCCTGGCGCGCGGGGCGCGCATCGACCGGCTGCACGGCGCGGACGCCAGAACGGGCCGCACCGTGCTCGACGTGCGCTACGATACGCTGTCCGGCGGGCGTTTCGGGCTGGCGGTCCATCGTGCGGCGTTGTTCAACGTCCTGTTCGGCGCGGTGGAGGCGCAAGGCATCGAGATCGTAACCGATGCGACCGTCACCGGCATCGAGACCGGCGGCGCGCAGACGCGTCTTCTCGGCGAGGCGGGCCGATCTCTCGGCGCGTTCGATCTGGTCATCGACGCGTCGGGCGCGCGCTCGGTCCTCAAGCGCCAGGCTTATGCGCCCGGCGAGCCGCGGCCGCTCGCCTATGGCGCGTTCTGGGCGTCGCTCGGGTGGCACGGCAGGGGTTTTGATCGCAATGCGCTGATGCAACGCTACGACAGAGCGCGCGTCATGATCGGCGTGCTGCCGATCGGCCGCATCGATCCGGGCGGCGAGGACATGGCGGCCTTCTTCTGGAGCCTGAAGCCGGCCGAGGCCGATGCCGTGCGGGCGCAAGGCATCGACGCCTGGAAGGCGCGGGTCGCAGGATATTGGCCGGACTGCGCGCCTTACCTTGACCAGCTCTCGTCGTTCGACGATCTGACCTTGGCGCGTTACGGACACCATACGCTGCGCGTGCCGGCGGGCAGGGGACTCGCCATCATCGGTGACGCCGCGCACTCCACCAGCCCGCAACTGGGGCAGGGGGCGAACATGGCCCTGCTCGATGCGGCGGCGCTGGCCAATGCGCTGAGGACGGCGGCTGACATTCCCTTGGCGCTCGAAAATTATGCGACCGCGCGGCGTCTGCATGTGCGCCTGTTCCAGACGCTGTCGCTGTTCCTGACGCCGTTCTACCAGTCGGACTCGACCGTCGTGCCGTTCCTGCGCGACAGGCTGGTCTCGACGGTGGCCAAGGCGCCGCCGGTGCCGCAACTGCTGGCCGCGATGGTGTCGGGCACGCTCGCCAATCCGTTCGCGGGTGCGGGCGTCAATGAGGCGGATTGGACGGGACTTGAGGCATGATGGCGGCGACTGAAGCGAGGCCACCACGCCTGCGCATGCTCCATCTGGCCAGCGCATGCCTGATCGGCCTGTTTCTGCTCCTGCATCTCGGCAATCACATCGCCGGGCTGACAGGGCAGGAGGCCCATATGCGCGTCATGGGCGCGCTGCGCTCAATCTACCGCCACCCGCTCGTCGAATATCCGCTGCTGGCGCTGATCGCGTGGCAGGTGGGGAGCGGGCTGACGATGCTGGTGCGCGGGTGGAGAGGGCGGTCGGGCGTCGTCGCCTGGACGCAGGCGCTGTCGGGCGCATACCTCGCGTTCTTCCTGCTGAACCATGTCGGCGCGGTGCTCGGCGCGCGATATTTCCTTGGACTGGATACGGATTTCCGCTTCGCCGCCGCCGGCTTTCACGTCCCGTGGTGGCCGTTGTTCTTCGCGCCTTACTATTTCCTCGCGGTCCTCGCGCTGTTCCTGCATCTCGGCTGCGCGGCCTATTGGAATCTGCCCGGGCAGGGACGGGCGCGTCGTATCGCGCTGCCGGTCATGGGCCTTGCCGGCGCTGCGCTCGGGCTGGCGTTCGTCCTGATGCTGGCCGGAGCGCTCTATCCTGTCGATGTTCCCGACGCGTATCGCGCGACGTACGGTGTGGGTGGCTAGGTAGGCCTTGCATCGCGCGATCATGCGCATAATCTATGCGCATAAAGGATGAATTCATGCCGCAGCCTGCCAAATCCTCAAGCCGCAAATCCACAAATCTGTCGATCGACTCCAAGCTCGTGACGGAAGCGAAGGATCTTGGCATCAACATTTCGCGGGTCGCTGAAGCAGGAATCTCGGCAGCGGTTGCCGAGGAGCGCGCGAGGTTGTGGAAACTGGAAAATCGCGGCGCGATCGAAAGCCTCAATTCCTATGCCGAGCGTCACGGGCTTCCGTTCGACGGTCTTCGGCGTTTCTGATGGCGCGCTACGATCTCTATCCAAACCCATTCGGTCGCGGCTATCTGCTCGACGTGCAGTCCGATCTTCTCGATGAACTGGCGACGCGCGTCGTGATCCCGGTGATGCCGCTTGATCCCGGCGACAAGGTCGTCAACGGCTGAACCCGACCTTGACGATCGATGGCGTACCGCACGCATTATTCACGCACAATGTGGGTTCCGTCGCGACGAACCAACTGCGGCACCCCAAGATGAACCTGACATCGAAGCATGACGACGTGCCGAGGGCATTCGACATGCTCCTTCATGGCTTCTGACGACATCCAACAAATCGCTTGCGCCGAACCGTAACGTTCGTTACGGGATCGCGTCATGAATCTGGCGCTGGCACATCGTGACGAGGAGGGGACGCCGAGCGAGCGGCAGCAGGCCGTGCTCGATGCGATCCTCACGCTGATGGTCGAGCAGGGTGGCGAGTTTTCGGTGAGCGACATCGCGCGCCGTGCCTCCTGTTCCAAGGAAACGCTCTACAAATGGTTCGGCGACCGCGACGGCATTTTGACCGCGACCGTGCAGTGGCAGGCGTCGAAGGTGCGAGCCGGCAACTTTGACGCCCAGCATCTCGACGCAGCGTCGCTGCGGGAAAGCCTGAAGAATTTTGCTGCCAACTGGCTGACGGTGATTTCGTCCGAGACATCGGTCGCGCTGAACCGTGTGGCGGTGGGGCAGGCGGCGTCGAAGAAGAGCGACCTCGGCCAGATCGTGCTGGCCAATGGCCGTTTCGCCATCGGCGAGCGGCTGAAGCCGCTGCTGGAAGCCGGCAGAGCGTCCGGCCTGCTGGCGTTCGATGACGCCGAGTGCGCCTTCCGCACCTTTTTCGGCCTTGTCGGGCGCGACGTGCAGATCCGTCTGCTGCTCGGCGACGGGCTGGTTCTGACCAAGGCCGACATCGCGGCCGATGCGACGCGCGCGGTCGACCAGTTCCTCACCCTTTTCGGTTCGGGACGATCCGAACCGGGAATTCGCCTCACATGATGATTCAACTCAAGCAAGGAAACGTCTGAACATGCGTGTCTATTACGATCGCGATGCCGATCTGAACCTGATCAAGGGCAAGAAGGTCGCCATTATCGGCTACGGCTCCCAGGGCCGCGCCCATGCGCTCAACCTGAAGGATTCGGGCGTGAAGGAGATCGCCGTGGGCCTGAAGAAGGGCTCGGCGACCGCCAAGAAGGTGGAGGCCGACGGCCTCAAGGTCATGACCGTGGCGGAAGCCGCGAAGTGGGCTGACCTGATGATGATGGCGACGCCCGACGAATTGCAGGCCGACATCTACCGCGACGAGATCGGTCCGAACATCCGCGACGGCGCGGCGATCGCCTTCGCGCATGGCCTGAACGTGCATTTCGGCCTGATCGAGCCGAAGAAGACCGTCGACGTGCTGATGGTCGCGCCGAAGGGTCCGGGCCATACCGTGCGCGGCGAATACCAGAAGGGCGGCGGCGTGCCGTGCCTCGTGGCCGTCCATCAGGACGCGTCGGGCAACGCGCTCGACCTCGGCCTGTCCTACGCCTGCGGCGTGGGCGGTGGCCGTTCGGGCATCATCGAGACCAATTTCAAGGAAGAGTGCGAGACCGACCTGTTCGGCGAGCAGGTCGTGCTCTGCGGCGGCCTGGTCGAGCTCATCCGCGCCGGCTTCGAGACGCTGGTGGAAGCCGGCTACGCGCCGGAAATGGCCTATTTCGAGTGCCTGCACGAGGTGAAGCTGATCGTCGACCTGATCTATGAGGGCGGCATCGCCAACATGAACTACTCGATCTCGAACACCGCCGAGTGGGGCGAATATGTTTCGGGTCCGCGCATCATCACGGCCGAGACCAAGAAGGAGATGAAGCGCGTGCTGGACGACATCCAGACGGGCAAGTTCACCTCGGAATGGATGCAGGAATACCGGTCCGGCATGGCACGCTTCAAGGGCATCCGCCGCCGCAACGACTCGCACCAGATCGAGGAAGTCGGCGAGAAACTGCGCGGCATGATGCCGTGGATCGCCAAGAACAAGCTGGTCGACAAGGCTCGTAACTAGGAGCCCTATCCGCTGCGGTCGTCATCCTCGGCACGAGGCCGAGGGTGACGGCGCAGCCTTGGGTGCGCGGAGCGCTCCGGCCACCGCGCTCACGCATTGGCGACAGCGTGCGTGCCGTTAACCATGCCTTCATCGCTCGGCGCACCCTGATCGTGCATCGGCGCTTTGCGGTCGATGCCTCGACATCAGGGGGACACGAGCATGATCGTCTCTTTCGGCCAGTCGAAACGCCGCCGCCCAGCCGGCAAATTCCGGATGAAACCTCCGCCTGATCGCAACCGCCTGCGCGTTGCCGGACGCTGGCGAAGGAGCTGACGTCCAGCCCGAATTTCAATCCGGAGACCGGCGGCCCTGTCCGCCGGTTTCGCGTTTGCGGTGTCCCGTTCCTGCACTGGCAAAATGGCACGGAAATCGCTTGTCCCGTTCTGCCAGCTAATGGAGGCGATCATGTCCTTTGCAGATCTCGCGGATATCAAGACGGCGGTCGAGCGGCGTGAAACGCGTCGCCAGAAAGTGTTCAAGAGCGGCACACTGCGCTTCAACAAGGGCTATGGCGCTCTTGAATGCGTGGTGAAGAACCAGTCCGCGGACGGGGCGATGCTGATGCTGGGCGACACCGCGGGCGTTCCGGCGGCGTTCGATCTGGCGATCGGCGACAACGCCACGCGGCCGGCGCAGCTTCGCTGGCGGTCGCCGACGGCGGTGGGCGTATCGCTCGGCTAGGCTACGGCCCCAAGCATTCGCGGCGCGGCCCGTCGAAGGGCTGGAACGTGTTGTCGGACGCGCGGTAGCTGCGGTAGCGGGCGGCGCACCATTGCTCCAACGTTCCTGTGATGGCCGGATTGCCGCGGATGCGCCTCTGGCCGGAATAGGCCGGCGTCGGCACGTCGAAATAGCGGTCGTAGTAGCGCCTGTGCGCGGGGCGGTTCTGGAGATTGGTGCGTGGACAATTGTAGTTCCGGCAGCCGTCGCGCGGGCCGATGATGACGCCCTGATTGAATCCTGGCCCGTAGGGCGGCTGGACGATGCCGCCGATATTGGGTGTCTGGACGCGGACATAGGGATTGGTCTGAGCGGACGCCGGCGCGGTTAGGCAGGCCGTGGCAGCCGCCGCCAGGATCGCCATCCGTATCATCCCTTGCTCCTTCTATCGCTTCCACCGGCAATATAGGGCGGGCGCGCCGATTTCCCCAATGGCCGGTGCGCCCTTGTCTTCATCGGCGCGAGCGGGCAAACGTCGACCATGTCGCTTCGCATCGCCACGTTCAATGTCGAGAACCTGATGAGCAGGTTCGATTTCTCCGGCTTCCGCAACGATCTGTGGAAGGACAGGGCGCTGGCGCTCTACGAGATCAAGACCGAGGCGCAATATCAGGCGCTGGAGATGGCGCGCGCGATCGCCCACACCGACGATGCGCGTCAGCTCTCCGCGCTGGCGATCGCGGCGACGCGCGCGGACATCATCGTCATGCAGGAGGTGGACAATCTCGACGCGCTGAAAGCCTTCGAATACGGCTATCTGTTCAAGATGATCGGGGAGGGCTACCGCAACAAATATTCCTCCACCGGCAACGACACGCGCGGCATCGACGTCGCGGTCATGATGAAACCGGAGACGCATCACGGGCAGGCCATCGAATTCGTGCGCATGACCAGCCATGCGCAGGTGACGTTCGACGAGTTCGACCTGTGGGACCCGCTGCTGGCCGATGTGGGCATTAAGGCCAACGAACGCATCTTCCGCCGCGACTGCCTGGAGATCGATGTCCGCATCGACGGCCAGCCGCTGACCATCTACGGAGTGCATCTGAAGTCGATGGGCAGTCCCCGCAACGGGCTCGACGGGCGCACCTCGACCATGCCGCTGAGGACCGCCGAGGCGAGGGCGGTACGGCGGATCATCGAGGCGCGATTCGGCAAGGACCATGCCGGCAGCAAGCGCTGGGTGATCTGCGGCGACTTCAACGACTATGCCGAGCGCGTGAACGTGCGCGGCGACCAGTGGGCGGGATACACGTTCGAACCGGTCAAGGAACAGGCGTCCGCGCTGCACGCGCTGACGGCGGACGGGTTCGCGGTCAATCCGGTCGAGCGGCGGCCGGAGCTGGACCGCTGGACGCTGTTCCACAATCGCGGGCCGCAGGAGCGGCATCTGTGCCAGCTCGACTACGTCCTGCTGTCGCCGGCGCTGGCGAAATCGAACGCGACGACCGTGCCGGACATCATCCGCAACGGCCAGCCATGGCGCACGCCGTTTCCGCCCGGGCAGGAGATCGAGCGTTTCCCGCGCATCGGCTGGGACAGGCCGAAGGCTTCGGACCATTGTCCCGTCGCGATCACCCTCGACCTGTCCTGACATGGCGTTCGACATTCCGCGCGATGCGATGACGCCCGTCGCCCGCGTCGAGCTCGACCGCGATCCCGCGCCGCATCCGTTCGAAGCGGCAAACCGACCGGAGATCGACCGCAACTGGGCCGTCGAGCACGCCGCCAATCCGGCCCTGTTCGACGGGCGGATGATGCTGTTTTCCGAGCTGTCGCTGCGCGGCGACGTGCTGGCGGGCCGGTGCCACGAGGTGCGCTACGCGACGCTGCTCTACTGGCGAAAATATCCCGGGACGTTGCTTGCGGAGCACGCCTTCGCCCATGCGGCGCTGGTGGCGCGCGACGGCGCGCTGGTGGCGATCCGGATGGGCAGGCACACCGCCAATCCAGGCGGCGTCTATTTCGCGGCCGGTTCCTTCGAACGCGAGGATTTTGCCGGCGGCCGCTGCGACCTGCCTCGCAACATGGCGCGCGAGGTCGGCGAGGAGACCGGGCTCGACATCGCCGGCCTTCGGCAGGACCCGTACTATGTACTGTTCTCGCGCAACCATTCGACGGCGATCTTCCGTCGCTACTGGCTGGACGACGACGCCGAAACGGTCGCAGGAAAGATCCGGGCCTTTGTCGCCGCCGAAACCGATCCGGAGATCGAGGGGCCGGTGATCATATCCGCCGGCGAACCCCTGCCGGCAGGCATCAAGCCGCATATGGCCGCTTTCTGCGACTGGCACTTCGGCCGCCCCCAAATCACCGCAATTGACGCGCCATCAGGCGACCCGATCTCAAATCGAGACAGCCCGTGACCTGACCGTTCCGCTCCCGACCCCTTCGTCCGCCTCGACGGGCGAGGTGTGTCTGGAAAGGAGCAGATCATGGCAAAAGTCTATCTCGGGCAATCCGCGCGCAAACTGAGCAAGAAGCCCGAGGCGCTGATGCGCAAGGCCGAAGCGGTCGCGGAAGGCCTCACACTACCATCAGGCGTCGAGTTCAAACGTTTCGAGCATGAAGGCCGGACCTGGGCGCTCTCGGCCCGGGTCGTCATCGAGGTGGAGCACTTGAACCACAGGGTTCCGGACGTGCTGGTCCGGACCGGCGACATGGGTCTGGCGCGCAGGGCCGCCAGGCAAAGGGGCGGGTGAAGCCTATTCGTGCCGGAGCGCCTCGATCGGATCGAGGCGCGCCGCGCGCAGCGCCGGGAAGAAGCCGAAGGCCATGCCGATTATTCCGGAGAAGCCGACGGCCAAGCCAATCACCGGGAGGCTCGGCGCGAAGGGGATGGCCATGAACGTGGACGCGAGGCCGGCGAGCGCCAGCCCGAGCCCGATGCCGACCAAGCCTCCGATCAGCGACAGGACCGTGGCCTCGACCAGGAACTGGACAAGGATGTCGCGCTCCTGTGCGCCGATGGCGAGGCGGATGCCGATCTCGCGGGTGCGCTCGGTGACCGAGACGAGCATGATGTTCATGATGCCGATGCCGCCGACCAGCAGGCTGACGCCGGCGAGCGCGCCGAGCATGCCGGTCATGACGGTGGTCGCGCTCGCCATCGCCTCGGCCACCTGGGTCATGTCGCGCACGGTGAAATCGTCGTCCCGGTCGGACGGCACGCGCCGGCTCTCGCGCAGGCTTTCCTCGACCTTCTCCTGAAGCTCCGCCATCGGCGTCGCGTCGGTGCCGGCGATGTAGATCGTCTCGACGTCGCGGTTGCCGGCGATGCGGCGCTGGAAGGTGGTGATCGGCATCAGCACCGTCATGTCCTGGTCCTGGCCGAAGCCGGAAAACCCCTTCGTCTCCAGCACGCCGATGACCTGGCACGACATGCGGCCGACGCGCACCGCCTGGCCGCTCGGATCGCCGGCGCCGAAGAACTCGCGGCGGACGGATTCGCCGAGCAGGCAGACGCCCGCGCCGCCGCGCACCTCCTGGTCGGTGAAGGCGCGGCCGACGGAGACGGCCCAGTCGCGCGCGGCGAAGTAACCCGTGTCGGAGCCGGTGACCGAAACCGACAGGCTGTCGGTGCCGAAGATGACGCGCACGATCTTCTGCGAGGCGGCGGAGACCGCGCGGGCCTCTGGAACGCGGGCAGCGATCGCGGCGACGTCGCTGTCCTTCAGTTCCTTCGCCTGCACGCGCGGGCCGCCGGGCGCGGAATTCCCGCCGGCGCGGACGACGAGCAGGTTCGAGCCGAGTTTCGAAATGTCGCTCTTCACCTTCTCGGTGGTGCCGGAGCCGATGGTGATCATGGCGATGACGGCGGCGACGCCGATGACGATGCCGAGCAGCGTCAGGATCGAGCGCAGCACGTTGCGGCGGATGGACGACAGCGCGAGGCGGACGGTTTCCCAGATCATGGGTGCAATCCCCCACGACGGCTACCCCCACCCCTTACCCCTCCCCGCAAGGGGGAGGGGGTAACTGCAACGGCGGCGACCCCCTCCCCCTTGCGGGGAGGGGTAAGGGGTGGGGGTACAAATCCGATCGAATGTCCCGCCATCACGCGGCCTCCGCGCGTGCGGTGTCGGAATCGATATGCCCGTCGAGGAAGCCGATGATGCGGCCCGCGTGAGCGGCGATATCGGCCTCGTGCGTCACCATGACGATGGTCAGGCCCTGGTCCTCGTTCAGTCCTGTCAGCAGATCCATGATCTCGTGGCTGCGGGCCGTATCGAGATTGCCGGTCGGTTCGTCGGCGACGAGCAGCGTCGGATTGGCGACGATGGCGCGGGCGATCGCGACGCGCTGCTGCTGGCCGCCGGACAATTCAGCCGGCGTGTGCTTTTCGCGGCCGGTCAGCCCGACCTTCGCCAGCGCATCCATGGCAAGTGCGCGGCGCTCGCGGG
>Ga0209792_1000562_pt1 | contig 25006 bp, 24 predicted proteins | sample EBPBio142005_DNA_FD_185860 | JGI IMG/M metagenome (GOLD analysis project Ga0209792, IMG submission 185860) | Wastewater treatment Type I Accumulibacter community from EBPR Bioreactor in Madison, WI, USA - Reactor 1_6/14/2005_ DNA (SPAdes)... | ecosystem: Engineered > Bioreactor > EBPR >... | reverse complement strand
GCTGAAGACCATTGCGTTCATGACCGGGCTCGGCGTGACGACGGTGTCGCGCGCGCTGAAGGATGCGCCGGAGATCGGGCCGGAAACGCGCCGCCGCGTCCAGCTCGTGGCCCGGCAGGTGGGCTATCGCCCCAACCGCGCCGGCGTCCGCCTGCGCACTGGCAAGACCAACGTCATCAGCCTGATCCTCGACACGCACGAGCAGGTGGGCGGTTTCGTCTCGGACATGATCTACGGAATTTCGGAGAAGATCGCCGAGACGCCCTACCATCTGATCGTGACGCCTTATTCGCGCACGAATGACGCGATGGAACCGGTGCGCTACGTGGTCGAGACCGGCTCCGCCGATGGCATCATCCTGTCGCGCACCGAGCCGAACGATCCGCGCGTGCGTTATCTGACGGAGCGCGGTTTTCCCTTCATCACCCACGGCCGCACGAGCCTCGCCGCGCCGCACCCCTTCCACGATTTCGACAACGCCGCCTATGCGCGCATCGCGGTGGCGCGGCTGGCGGCCGCCGGCCGGAAGCGCATCGCGCTGCTCGCACCGCCGGCCAATCTGAGCTACGGCCACCACACACGGGCCGGTTTCCAGCAGGCGCTTGCCGACAACGACCTTCGCGAAGCGCCGTTCGGCGCGGTAACGAATGACGATTCGATCGACAAGGTGAAGATGGCCGCGCTCGAGCTGATGCGAGGAAGCCAACGCCCTGACGGCATTATCTCGACCGCCGGCGCGGCAACCTTCGCGCTCGTGGCGGCGATCGAGGAGGCCGGCCTGAGACTCGGCCGCGACATCGACATCGTCTCGAAACAGTCGTTCCGCCTGCTGCAGCTGTTTCGCCCCGAGTTGAATGTCGTCAACGAGGACATCCGCCTCGCAGGCCAGGAACTGGCCATGGGCGTCATGGGCGCGATTGCCGGCCGCGACGTCGCCTCGCTGCAAAGCCTCGTCGTGCCGGACCGGGTGATCGCGGGAACGGGCGGCTAGATCGTTCCGTTTCGGTTGGAGCCGCCTGAGCCCAGTCACCCCCACCCCGTACCCCTCCCCACAAGGGGGAGGGGGATTCGCCGACATTGACGCCTCCCCTCCCCCTTGTGGGGAGGGGTACGGGGTGGGGGTGACTGGGCTCAGGCGGCTCCATCAAACATCTAAGCCGGCTCCTCCACCGGCAGCGGCGCGATCGGAACCAGCGGTGCGGGCACATCGCTTGTCTTCTCCGGCGACTTGCAGATGTCGGCGATGACGCAGTTCCAGCAGTCGGGCTTGCGCGCCTTGCAGACATAGCGCCCATGCAGGATCAGCCAGTGATGCGCGTGGCGCATGTATTTCTCCGGAATGATCCGGACGAGCTTTTCCTCCACCTCCTCCGGCGTCTTGCCGGGCGCGAGCTTTAGCCGGTTGCCGATGCGGAAGATGTGGGTGTCCACCGCCATGGTCGGCTGGCCGAACGCCATGTTGAGCACAACGTTCGCCGTCTTGCGCCCGACGCCCGGCAGGCTTGTCAGGGCATCGCGTTCGCCGGGCACCTCGCCGCCGAATTTTTCGATCAGCGCCTGCGACAGCGCGATGACGTTCTTCGCCTTGTTGCGCCACAAGCCGATGGTGCGGATGTAGTCGCCGACCTTGGCTTCGCCGAGCGCCAGCATTTTCTGCGGCGTGTCTGCGATCGCGAACAGCGCGCGCGTCGCTTTGTTGACGCCGGCGTCCGTCGCCTGCGCCGACAGCACGACGGCGACCAGCAGCGTGAAGGCGTTCACATGCTCCAGCTCGCCCTTCGGCTCCGGCCGCTGGATGGAAAAGCGCCGGAAAATCTCCTCGACCTCGGCATGGGAATAGGCCGGCCGCCAGACCGCCTTTCGGCGCGGTTTCGTGGCCGGCGTCACGCCAGCGGCGCGGGCCGGAGCGGGTGCGGCGATTTTGGTCTTCTGTTTGCCCATTTCCCTCCTATAGTTTGCCCCCATGGTCGAGACAAATGCTCCCGCGCCAGCCGCCGACGAACCGTTCTTCCGAGCGCTGCTCACACCGCACCGGTCGCTTGGCCGCACCGGATTCCTGCTGCTGATGGGGGCGCTGGTCGCCGGCTGGGTCTTCACCGGCATCGTCTTCCTGTCGCAGGGCGCCTGGCCGGTGTTCGGTTTCTTCGGTCTCGACGTGCTGCTGGTCTACATCGCGTTTCGTTTGAACTATCGCGCCGCCCGGGCCCACGAGATCGTGCAGGTCTCGCGCACCGATGTGGACATCCGCCAGGTTGCGCCGTCGGGCAAGACGCGCGAGCACCATTTCAACCCGTTCTGGGCTCGTTTCAACGTCGCGCGCCACGACGAGATCGGCATCACCTCCATGGTGGTGGAAGGGCAGGGGCGGCAGGTGCCGATCGGCTCGTTCCTCAACCCGGACGACCGCGACAGTTTCGCCAAGGCTTTCGGGCAGGCGCTGGCGACGGCGAAAGCGGGGTAGTCAGGCCCGTCATCGGTGAGGTGAAAGCTTCCCGCCGGCATAGACCAGCCAGAAGAAGACGCCTGCGAGGCCGCCTGTGACAAGCGAAAGAATTCGGTCTCGAAGCAGAAGTTGCCTGCCACATTCCGTTCTGACGTTTTCGAGGATTTCCTGGCAACCTTCACGGTAGAAGCTGAACAGGGATTTTTGATCGCTCGCCAGCAGGCCCATCATCTCGTTGCCGACGATCAGCCCGGCCGAGATCGCAATGCCCGATATCACCGAGGTCAGGAACGACAATTTTCTGAAGTGACGAAGCAGCAGATAGATCGGGAAGCCGAACAGAGCTGCTCTTATGTAGATGCCCATCGACGCGAATGCGGTCCCGCCAATGAACTGCGAGAGCAGGTTGTCCGAAGGGTCCGCACCTCGGGCGACCATGTACATGATCTGATAGGCCGCTCCCGCGAGTGCCGGCGCGACAACAAATGCCAAAAAGGTGCGCTCTCGTTCTTCCATCGAGACGTGGCGTATCATTGTGTGAAACGTTGTGCGAGTGGCCGCAAGAATCGGGTGGAGAACGCCGGCCGGCGCGGCCATATTCGGGCCAGTGAGATTTGGCTCATGGAGCTATGGCAATGAACGCGCAGACCGCAATCCTGACGAAAGACATCACGCCGCTGGCCGGCGACGCCGAGGCCGGAGACTACGAGAAGGTCCGCGCCGTGATCGAGAAGATCAGCTTGGACTATCGCGACCAGCCATCGCTCGACGCGCTGGCCGGCGAGGTCGGCGAGACGGCGACCTCGCTGCAGAAGCTGTTCACCCGTTGGGCCGGCCTCTCGCCCAAGGCGTTCCTGCAGGCGGTGACGCTCGACCATGCGCGAAAACTGCTGGACGACGGCATGCCGCTGCTCGAAACCTCCTTCGAGGTCGGCATGTCGGGGCCGGGTCGGCTGCACGATCTGTTCGTGACGCATGAGGCGATGTCGCCGGGCGACTACAAGACGCGCGGCGCGGGCCTGACGATCCGCTACGGCTGGCACATTTCGCCCTTCGGCCGGGCGCTGCTGATGGTGACGGACCGCGGCCTGGCGGGCCTGTCCTTCAATGACCCCGGCGACGATCGCGCCGCTTTCGCGGATATGAGCGGGCGCTGGCCGAACGCGACCTATGTCGAGGACATGGCGGCGACCGCGCCCTATGCGGGCCGCATCTTCGATCCGGCGCGCTGGCGCTCGGACGAGCCGCTCCGGGTGGTGATGATCGGCACGGACTTCCAGGTGCGGGTGTGGGACGCGCTGCTGAAAATTCCGCTCGGCTGCGCGCGCACCTATTCCTCGATCGCGGCCGAGATCGGCCAGCCGTCGGCCAGTAGGGCCGTCGGCGCGGCGATCGGCGCGAACCCGATCTCCTTCGTCATCCCATGCCACCGCGCGCTCGGGAAATCAGGCGCGTTGACCGGCTATCACTGGGGCCTGACGCGCAAGCGCGCTATCCTCGGCTGGGAAGCGGGAAAGCTGGTTAGCCAGCGCTGACCGTACCATGGGAAACGGCCAGGAACTGCGCCTGGCCGGCGATAGACGAAAACAGCGCCGCATCCGTGCCGGTCATCAGTGTCTGATGGCCGGCATCTTGCAGGATCGCGAACAGCGCCGCGCGGCGGCCCTCGTCCAGATGCGCCGCGATTTCGTCCAGCAGCAGGATCGGCGTCATGCCGGACACGTCCGCCGTCAGCCGCGCATGCGCCAGCGTCAAGCCGACCAGCAGCGCCTTCTGCTCGCCGGTCGAGCAGAACTCGGCCTCCATGTCCTTGGGACGATGGCGAACCTTGAGGTCCGAACGATGCGGCCCGGTCAACGTGCGTCCCGCCGCACGGTCGCGACCGCGCTCCGAGGCCAGCCGTTCGGCGAATTCATGCTCGACATCGACCGCCGCGCGACCCGCCACCGCGCGCTCGATATCGCCGTCCATATCCAGATCGGCCTTCGGAAACGGTCCGTCGTCCGGCAGGCGCTCCACCATCGCCCGCATCAGGTGCAGCAGCTCCATGCGCGCCGCTGCGATGGCGACGCCGGTTTCGGCCATCTGCGCCTCGATCGCGGCAAGCCATCGCGCATCGCTTCGGTCTTCCGCCAGCAGGCGATTGCGGCCGCGCATCGCCTTCTCATAGTCCTGGGCGCGCCTGCCATGCGCCGGGTCGATCGCCAGAACCAGCCGGTCGAGATAGCGGCGTCGGTCGCCGGCGGGACCGGTGAACAGCGCATCCATCGCGGGCGTCAGCCAGACGACGCGCAATCGCTCCATCAGTTCGTCTATGCTTACGTTAGCGCCATTGATACGGGCCTTGCGCCCGCCGCCCTCGCCGTCGCCATTGCCGACGGAGCCCGTCCCGACCTCGCATTCGCCGGCATCGCCGTCGAGGCTGGCATGAATGGCGAAACCGGAGGCGGACCCCTTGCCGGCCATGTCGGCGTAGTTGGCGCGACGCAGGCCGCGTCCCGGCGTCAGCAGCGAGACGGCTTCGAGCAGATTGGTCTTGCCGGCGCCGTTCTCGCCGGTGAGCACGACGAGCCCCGGATTCAGCCTGATATCGGCGGACCCGTAATTGCGGAAGTTGGTAAGCCGAAGCCGTCCGATATGGACTCCGTCCGGCCGGCGGTCAGCGATGCTAGACACGCATCGGCATCAGGACGTAGAGGGCCTTCTCGTCGCTGGCGTCCTGGATGAGCGTGGGCGAACCGGCGTCGGCGAGCATGAACCGTGCCTCGGAGCCGGTCAATTGTGCAGACACGTCAAGCAGATAGCGGGCGTTGAAGCCGATCTCGATCGGATCGGAATCATAGTCGGCCGCCAGTTCCTCGGTGGCGCTGCCGGAGTCCGGATTGTTGACCGTAAGCACGACCTGACCATCGCCGATGGCCAGCTTGACTGCCCGTCCGCGCTCGGACGAGATGGTCGAGACCCGGTCGACGGCCTGCGCGAACGTCTGGCGGTCGAGCACCAGCTTCTTGTCGTTGCCGGTCGGGATGACGCGCTGATAGTCGGGGAAGGTGCCGTCGATCAGCTTCGAGGTCAGCACCACGCTGCCGATGGTGAAGCGGATCTTCGTGTCCGACAGCTCCACTGTCACGGCCACGTCCGGGTCGTCGACCAGCTTTTGCAATTCGGCCACCGTCTTGCGCGGGATGATGATGCCGGGCATGCCTTCCGAGCCGGCCGGCGCGTCCGTCTCGGCGCGCGCAAGACGATGTCCGTCAGTCGCGACCGACCGAAGCGTCAGCTTTCCGCCGACCTCCATCGTGTGGAAATAGATGCCGTTCAGGTAATAGCGCGTCTCCTCGGTCGAGATGGCGAACTGCGTCTTGTCGATCAGGTGCTTCAGCACCGCCGATTCCATGCGGAAGATGTGCGAGAACGAGCCGGCGGTCAGTTCCGGGAAGTCGGACTGGGGCAGGCATTGCAGCCTGAACGACGCGCGGCCCGATATCACGGTCATGGAATTGCCGTCCTCGGCCATCTTCAGCATGACTTCCGCGCCATCTGGCAGCTTGCGCACGATGTCGTAGAGGAGATGCGCGGGCACAGTGGTCGCGCCGGTGCGCTCCGCCTGCGCGGGCACGGCTTCCGTCATTTCGAGGTCGAGGTCGGTGGCCTTCAGTTCCAGGCTCGCGCCGGTGGTTTTCAGCAGCACGTTGGACAGGATCGGGATCGTGTTGCGGCGCTCGACCACCCGGTGCACGTGGTTCAGCGACTTCAGGAGATTGGCACGCTCGAGGGTTACACGCATGACGACCGGGTTCCGCTCATGTCAACTCGACCATCGCGGGCGCGCACGCCCACGCAGTCACGCCCGAAGGGGCAGGATTCGACCTCAAAAAGACAGGAAAACGGCCCGAAGCGCAAGAGCACCGGGCCGTTAGCAGGTCGTGTGAGGGCAGCCATCCACACCCTCCGGTGTGGTGCGGCTACGCCAGGTCGTTGATCAGGCGGCGCAGCAGCTCGATCTCCTGCGCGAGCGTCGCATCCGAGGTCGACTGTGTCTCGATCTTGCGCACCGCGTGCAGCACGGTGGTGTGGTCGCGGCCGCCGAACCGGCGTCCGATTTCGGGCAGCGAGCGTGGCGTCAGCACCTTCGCCAGATACATCGCGACCTGCCGCGGCTTGACGATGGTGCGGGTGCGCCGGTTCGACAACAATTCCGTCTTCGAGACATTGTAGTGGCGGGCGACGATGCGCTGGATGTCCTCGATGCGCACGCGCTTCGGCTCGCCGGAGCGGTAGATATGGCCGAGCAGTTCGTCGATCCGGTCGATCGTGATCTGCGGCTCGAAAGACTGGCGGAAGATGAGCTGGTTGAACGCGCCTTCCAGTTCGCGGCCGCTGCCGGTCACGGTGCGGGCCACATGCTCGAGGATCTCGTCCGGAATGGCCAGGCTCTGGTCCTCGGCGGCCGACGCGGCGAGCCGCTGGCGCAGCATGCCGAGGCGCATCTGGTAGTCCGGCGCGCCGATTTCGAGCGAAACGCCGCCATTGAGGCGCGAGCGCACGCGCGGTTCGAGCGATTCCAGCTCCGCCGGCGGCCGGTCCGCCGCCACCACGACCTGCTTGGCGCTGTCGAGCAACATGTTGATCAGATGGCAGAATTCGTTCTGGATCGACTTGCCCTGCAGGAACTGCATGTCGTCGATGATCAGCAGGTCGATGTCGCGCAACTGCTCCTTCAGCGTCAGCGCATTGTTGTCGCGGATCGCGGTGGCGAAGCGCCACATGAAGTATTCGGCGGTCAGGTAGACCACGCGCGAGCGCGGGCTCTTCTTCAGCGCTTCGGCGGCGATCGCCTGGAGAAGGTGCGTCTTGCCGAGCCCGACCGAGGCGTGGATGAAGAGCGGATTGAACCGAACCGAGCCCGGCCCTGCCTCGGCGACCGTCTTGGCGGCCGCATAGGCGACGCGGTTCGAGGCGCCTTCGATGAAGGAGGCGAATGTATAGCGCGCGTCGAGCGGCGAGCCGATCGAGCCCGACCTGGTCTCGTGCTCGGCGAACTGGTTGCGTGCCGGGATCGTACGTTCTGACTTGGCCTGGCCGAGCGTGCCGGACGCAAGCGAGGTCTCGGCCTGCCGGGCTGGCTTGCGCGTCAGGCTGGACTGGTCGGCCTCGGCTGCCACGGCGCCATGCCGCTGCGGGCTGCGCACGATGATTTCGACGCGCAGCACGGCCGGATCGTCGGCGCGCCACAGTTCGGCGATCATGTCGAGATAGTGGCCGTTGATCCAGGACCGCAGGAAGGCGGTCGGCACCGACAGGCGCACGAGGCCCTTCGAGGTCTCCGCGACCTTCATCCGCCCGAACCAGCTCGAATAGACATCGGAGCCGAGACGTGCGCGCAACTGCGCCCGAACGCGGTCGAAGGTCTCGCTGCCCGTCTCAGTCGCCTCGGCAATCGGGGCCGCCGCCCGGTAGCTCGCCATTCCGCCGTCCGCCGCCGGGTATGCGCCGCTCAATGCCGATACGATGCCGCTGTCCATCTTCGTCTTCCTCGTCTTTTCGCTCATGGTCCGCCTATCCTCGCCGGGATGCTGCCGCCCGCCGCGGCATCTCCCGTTTCTCCTCGTCTGACTGCCCGGTCTCGATCCGGGCAAAAAGCTCTCCGTTCCCGGCCTGCGCCAGGTTGTGTATGTCGCGCGTCTCCTGTCTTGGACGCTTTACAGTCCGCGTCCCGTGGACAAAACTGGTCCCGCACCCCAAGCATGGCCTGTGGCGACAATCTCCAAATTATCCTGGCTTGCGGGAGTTTCCCCGCCCCTCTCGATGGGCTGAACCTATAGACGGTGAGGCTTGGAGAGCAAGGGCCGCCGTAACGGTTTCTTAACCTCTCGGGCCGCGATCGAGGCCAAAAAACGAGGCTCCAAAACGGGCGATTCCGACGAAGCCGTTATGAATCAATCCCTTTTCTGTGAAGCGCCAATTTGGCGAAGCGCACAAAAAAGATTCTGAAAAAATTCGCTTGACAGCCCTTGCCCTCGCCAGCGTGACGAATTGCGTGGACAGGCTGTGGATAAGCTTTCGTATCTAACTGAATTAAAAGGGAAAATTGCGTTATTTAGAAAATTATGCTGAGCGGCTGAACGTAAGGTAGCACGGCTTTTTGCCGGTCGCGCCGGCAAAGAAAAATGGCTTCCCCAGCGGAACCAATGGCTTAGCGAAAGCCATGTCTCGGCAAATGAAAACCCGGCCTTGAAGGCCGGGTTCAAACATAGCCGGAAAAGAAAAGCGGAAGGGTCAGGCGCCGAGCGCTTTGACCCGCTGCGCGAGGCGCGAGACCTTGCGCGAGGCGGTGTTGGCGTGGACCACGCCCTTGCCCGCGGCGCGCATCAGCTCGGGCTGCGCTACGGCGAAGGCGGCCTGGGCAGCGGCCTTGTCGCCAGAGGCAAGCGCCTCTTCGACCTGGCGGACATAGGTGCGCACGCGGGAGCGGCGGTTCTTGTTGACCGCCGTGCGGCGGGCGATCTTGCGCGTGGCCTTCTTGGCCGACGACGTATTGGCCATCGATGTCTCTCTTTCCGGTTTGCGCGTCCGGCCGGCTGGGCGTGGACGCGCCAAAAACAAGCGGGCGGCCTGTCGGCCGCCTCGGGTGTGGCGGCTTATAGTCGAGCTTTGCCGATGCGTCAACGATCGCCTGCGCGCAAAAGGGCGCAGGGTCGATCCGGCGATCAGCGGTGCTTGAAATTGGCCGACCGCTTCTCCGCGAAGGCGGCCATGCCTTCCTTCTGGTCCTCCAGCGCGAACATGGAGTGGAACAGACGACGCTCGAAGCGCAGGCCCTCGGCCAGCGTCGTTTCATAGGAACGGTTGACCGCTTCCTTGTTCATCATCACGGCCGGCAATGACATGTCTGCGATCTTCGTCGCGATCTTGATCGTTTCCTCGATCAGGTCGGCCGCCGGCACCACGCGCGACGCCAGACCCGAACGCTCGGCCTCGGCGGCGTCCATCATCCGGCCGGTCAGGCACATGTCCATGGCCTTGGCCTTGCCGACGAAGCGCGTGAGGCGCTGCGACCCGCCCATGCCGGGCATGACGCCGAGCGTGATCTCGGGCTGGCCGAACTTGGCGGTGTCGGCCGCGATGATGAAATCGCACATCATGGCCAGTTCGCAGCCGCCGCCGAGCGCATAGCCGGCCACCGCCGCGATGATCGGCTTGCGGATGCGGGTCAGCGCCTCGAAGCCGGCGAAGAAGTCCTCCATATACATGTCGATATAGGATTTCGGCTGCATTTCGCGGATGTCGGCGCCGGCGGCGAAGGCCTTTTCCGATCCGGTGATGACGATGCAGCCGATCCCGGCATCCGCTTCGAACGCGTCGAGCGCCCCCACGACGTCCTTGAGAACTGTGGTGTTCAGCGCGTTCAGCGCCTTGGGCCGGTTGAGCGTGATCAGGCCGACACGGCCGCGGGTTTCGACAAGGATAGTTTCGTAGGCCATCAATCCCTCCTGCGCCGCCGTCATGCGGCCATGAGGTTCAATGCCCTAGCGCTGGCAGGTGGCGCAATAGAAGGTTGACCGCCCGGACTGGACAATGCGCGTCACCGTGCCCCCACACCCGCTGTGCAGGCAGGGCTCACCCTCGCGGTCGTAGACGGCGAAGGAGTGCTGGAAATAGCCGAGCGACCCGTCGGCATGGACATAGTCGCGCAACGACGACCCGCCGGCGGCGAGCGCATCGGCGATGACCTCGCGGATGGACGTCGCCAGCCGCTCGGCCCTTACGCCCGGCTTTCCAGGCGGGCCGGCGATGGAGCCAGCGGCGCGCTTCGGCGACAGCCGCGCCCGCCACAGCGCCTCGCAGACATAGATATTGCCGAGGCCGGCGATCAGCTTTTGGTCGAGCAGGGCTGCTTTCAGCGGCGCCTGCTTTCCTCGCAGGAGCGACGACAGCGTTTCGCCGTCGAGCGCATTGCCGGCCGGGTCGACGCCGAGACCCGCGAGCGCGGGATGGATGTCGAGTTCGCCGGGCTCCGCGAACAGCATGAAGCCAAAACGCCGCGGATCGTTGAAGACGATCCGGCCCTGACCCGCTCTGCCGGCCAGGTGGAAGACGACATGGTCGTGCGCCTGCGCCTTGGACCGTTCGTAGTGGAATTCGCCCGGTATGGTCGCCGTGTCGCCGGTCTCGATGCGCCAGGAGCCGGACATGCCCAGATGCGAGATCACGGCCAGCCCGTCGTCGAGATGCAGGATCAGATATTTCGCGCGCCGGCCAAGCCCGACCACCGTGCGGCCTTCGAGCCGTTCGGCGAAGCGCTCGGGGAACGGAAAGCGCAGGTCCGGCCGCCGCTGCTCGACCTTGACGATCCGCGCTCCCTCCAGGACCGGTTGCAACCCCCGGCGGACAGTCTCGACTTCCGGCAGTTCAGGCATTGCGCCGCAGCAGATCGTAGAAGGATTTCCCATGCGCCGCCGGGGGCAGGCCGAGATGTTCGCCGACGGTCGCGCCGATGTCCGCAAAGGTCGGCCGCACGCCGATATTGGCAAGGTTCAGGCCCGGCCCGGTGCCGATCACCGCCACGCGTTCGCGGGTGTGGTCGGTGCCGCGCCAGGACGGGTCGTTGCCGTGGTCGGCGGTGAAGATGATCATGTCGCCGTCGACAAGGCGCGACAGCGCCTCGGGAATGCGCCGGTCGAACTCCTCCAGCGCCGCCGCATAGCCCGGGATGTCGCGGCGATGGCCGAACTCGGTGTCGAAGTCGACGAAATTGGCGAAAACGAGATCCCCGTCGCGCGCATCGTCGAATCCGGTCAGCGCCGCGTCGAACATTTTCATGTTGCCGACCCCCTTTCGCACTTCGGAAACGCCGCGATGGGCGAAGATGTCGCCGATCTTGCCGATGCCGATGACCCGCGATCCACGCGCCGTCAGCCGGTCGAGCAGAGTGGGTTCAGGCGGCGGGACGGCATAGTCCTTGCGGTTGTAGGTGCGCTTGAAATCGGCCGGGGTCTCGCCGACGAACGGCCGGGCGATGACGCGGCCGATGTTCAGCGGGTCGACCAGGCGTCGGACTGTCTTGCAGAGCTCGTAGAGCCGCTCCAGGCCGAAATGCGTCTCATGCGCGGCGATCTGGAGGACGGAATCGACCGAGGTGTAGCAGATCGGCTTGCCGGTTCGGATGTGCTCCTCGCCGAACGTATCGATGACCTCGGTGCCGGAGCCATGCCGGTTGCCCAAAATGCCGGGCAGCTTGCCTTCGCGGATGATCGCTTCGGTCAGGTCCGCAGGGAAAGTCGGCTCCGTGTCGGGAAAATAGCCCCAGTCGAAGGGAACCGGGACGCCGGCGATCTCCCAATGGCCGGACGGCGTGTCCTTGCCGCTGGAGACTTCGCTGGCCGCGCCATGGAAGCCGGCCGGCCGGCTGACGGGGTCCATGCCTTGGGGATGGGCGCCTGTCGCGAGCCGCGCCGCCTCGCCAAGGCCGAGCCGCATCATGTTCGGAAGTTTGAGGCCGCCCGAGCGCAGTCCGTCTCTGTCGCCCTTGCCCGTCGCGCAGCCTGCTGCAATATGACCGAACGTGTCCGCCCCTTCGTCGCCATAGCGCGCCGCGTCAGGCGCGCCGCCGATGCCGAAGGAATCGAGAACGAAGATGAATGCGCGCGCCATCGGCCTGCTTGCCTTAACGATTGATCGTTCCAAGACATATGGCCGGACGCGGACGCTGGCAATCGCGCTCGGATTGATCCTCGGCGCGGCCCAGCTTCTCCTGACATCCTTTCCCGCCGAGGCCGGCTGGCGCGAGGATATGGGCGTCTTCCGCATCGGCATCGTCGCGCGACCCGGCGCTGGCTCCGTCATCGAGGGCGCCGAGCCGATCCAGAAGGCCTTCACCGGCGTGCTCGGCATGCCGGTCGGCATCTATGTCGCCCGGGATTACGGCGACCTTGTCGATGCGCAGGCAAGCGGCCGGATCGACTACGCCATCCATACCGCCGCGTCCTATGCGACCTTGTCGATCCAGTGCGGCTGCATCACACCGCTGGTGTCGCCGGTGTCGGCCGACGGATCGACCGGCATCCGCGCCGCGCTCATTTCTCGCCAGGGCGGCCCGGTGAACCCCGACGATGTTCCGAACTACAGGATCGCCTTCGGCCCGCCGGACTCCGCCAGCGGTGCTCTGCTCCCGGTCGCCGAATTCCAGGCGAACAAGAGGAAGCTCATCGGCGATGAGCCCTATCTGCTGCGGGTCTCGAGCGAGACCGAGGCGGTGGCGATGCTCGCGGCCGGCCAGGCCGACGCCATGTTCGGCTATGTCGTCTCTGGCGAGGATAGCGGCGACGCGGGCGGCGGCACACTGGATGCCTTGGCTGCGGCGTCCGTTCCCGCGCCAAGGGTCCTGTGGACCTCGGAGCTTCTGCGAAACGGACCGCATGCCGTGAAAAAATCGCTGCCGTCGGAAGCGCGCGCGATGCTGATCGCATTCCTGACCGGGCTCAAGGATCAGGATCAGCGGGTTTACGATTATGTCGAGCGCCGGTTTGGCGGCGGCTTCGTGCCGGCCGCCGAGAGCGACTACGAGAGCGCGATGCGGATGGTCAGGTCCAGCACCGGCACGAGCGCGGGAAACTAGCTCAGCAGCCCGAGCAGGTGACCTTCGAGCTCATGCGCGGGCGCAGATAATACGTGTCGCCCATGTTGATCTCGGAGAATGCCGCCAGCAGGCCGGTGGCCTCTTTCCCTTCTTCCGACCATGCGATGATGGGCGTGTATCTCAGCGTCGTCTGGACGCGGATAAGGAACGAATTGCGCACTTTTAGCGCCGACGGCACGGTCGTCGTCGAGTCGACCGCGAACGGGCGGCTGAAGGCGCCGTTGTTCATCTTGCGCGACCAGGCGACTTTCACTTTCGGCGCGTCCTCGTCGGTGATCTCGATCGCCGTTACGATCACGGTCAGCTTGGTGCGGCTGTAGGGCATCAGCGTGGCGTTGCCGATCTGCATGATCGCTTCAATGTCGGCGGCGGTCACAGCCTGCTGCTGCGTGATCAGGTCGGCGATCATCGAGGCCGATCGGCCGACCTTCTTGCTGGTGTCGATCGCGGGCGCGATCTCCATTGTGACGAAATACATGCTCAGCAGGAGCGGAGCGATGAATGCGAATTCGATCGCCGCCACGCCGCGCCGATTGTCCCAGAGACGGCGAAGCCGCGGAAAGCGGGCGCGCCTGGCGATTGTCGAGAACAGGTCCATGGCATTGCCTCGCATGTCAGTCGTCGAACGGTTCGTTCTGCCAGGTGACCGACGCGTAGTGCAGCGTCTTGCCCCCCTTCAGATTTGAGATCGAGCTCGCGATGAAATCGGTGATGACCGGCCACTCATAGAAGACGCGAAGCGTGTTGCGCGTCATCGATTCACCCGGGGTGAAGGTGAAGTTCGTGGACGACAGTTCCTTGTTCTTGCCGGTTCCGGTGTAGACGATCTTCAGGTCCGCGGCCTCCTTGAAGGTCGCGACCTTGCGCAGGTCGAATTTGAGGCCGGGGCAGTCCTTGGCGACGATCACTTCCAACTGTGCGCAGATTTGGTCTCGGACAAATTTCTCGGTCAAATCGGCTTTCTTGAAATTGGGCTGGCCGGTGCGAAGCTGGCGCGCGACATTGTCGGCCGCATTGGCCAACACCTGCGAACCGGCAAAGGAGATGCAGCTCTCGAGGATCGCAAAGGTCAGCATCGCGAAAGGAATGGCGAGCACGCCGAACTCGATGGCGACGCTGCCGTCGCGATGACGCAGGAAGCCGCGTTTCTGACGCCTTCCTGTTCCGGTCCGTTTGTCCGGACTGTCGTTTGTGGTGCCCATAATTTGCCCCTGACGCATCGATCGCACGTCAATCTAGGGCAAATTGGTTGCGCTAGGGTTCGCCGGAAGGGTTAAGCAAACGACAAGTTGTTCGCTATCATTGCAGCTTCTTGAGGCGGACGGCGGCTAACCGCCGGCGTTCTGCTCGCTCTCGGACTGGCGTTCCGCGTCGGACTTGTAGGCGCTCTCGCAGCGCGGCGTGCACGACATGGTCTGCACCTCCATCCGGCGATAGATACGTACAGACTTGTTATCCTGACGACTGACAAAGACCTGCTCGTCGACGATGGGCTGGCCTTCGGCGTCGAGGATGACAAGGTTGGTCACGCCGAAGCCCTTGCCGGTCAGGACGATGGTGGTCGAATCCTGGACCGACGCGTCCGCGATCAGCGGATTGCCGACGACGATCGTGTCGGCGGCGCGCGCCAGCTTCACCACCTTCGCCTGGTTCATCACGACCTCTATGCCGGAATCGGCAAGGGCTGCCCCAGGGATCGAAACCGTCACGAGCGGCACGGCGACAGAGGCGAAGCGAACGAGATGGCGAAGCACGGTGGCCTCCAGCTTGCGGATGTTGAACAGACCATGAAGCGGATTGGTGAATCTTCGGTTAAGCTCGGCAGCCAATCGCCGTTGAGGCTGTCCGCCGATCGAGGCGACCGCCTTTGCATATAAGATACGCATGCGCGAGAGCGCGCGGGATTCCGGATTTGGCGCGGGCTTATGCGCCGGTTAACCAAGCGGAAGCCAGAATGCCGGAAACACTTTGGTAATCCTGTTCCTTAAGCTGATTGCAACAGCTGTCGCGTAGGTTCCCCTCATCCGATCGGCACACATAGAAAACCGACGGTAGTGCTGTAATCACGTGGAGTAGGAGCTCTCAATGACCAAGCTTATCGCACGTTTTGCGAAGAACGAATCCGGCGCCACCGCCATCGAGTATGGCCTGATCGCCGCCCTCATCGCACTCGCCATCATTGCTGGCGCCGGTGCCGTCGGCAACTCGCTGGACGAGAAGTTCACGGGCATTGCCAGCGAGCTGGATAACGCGAACTAAGACCAGTTCGAGCCGGTCTTGCCGGTTCGACGCAAGGGGCCGCGCGGCAAGCGCGGCCTTTTGCATTACTGGTCCGGCATTCTGACCCTGGATTTCATCAAGGGTTAATCGCGCAGGCGTAACCTTCGACGTCAAGGAGCTCCCAAATGCTGGTCGCAGCCATCTTCGTCGTCTTCCCGTTCTGCATGCTCTATGCGGCGGTCTCGGATCTGCTGTCGATGACGATCGCCAACCGGGTTTCGTTGCTCCTCGTCGCAATCTTTCTTGTCGTCGCGCCGCTGACCGGGATGGAATGGCAGGCCTTTGGATGGCATCTGGCCGCCGGCGCCACTGTCCTGGCGGTGACATTCACTTTGTTCGCTCTCGGCGGCATGGGCGGAGGCGACGCGAAGCTGCTCGCCGCGACCGCGCTCTGGATGGGCATGGGCATCGAGCTGCTGCAGTATCTGGTCTATGCCAGCGTCTACGGCGGATTGCTCACGCTTTTCATCCTGATCTACCGGCGCTCGCCGCTGTCGGTCTACACGGGGCACAATCTTCTGCTGCGCAATTTTGCCGACAAGAGCGTAGGCGTTCCCTACGGCATCGCGCTCGGCATCGCCGGCCTGATGGTCTTTCCGGAGACGGCGCTGATGAAATGGGCGCTCGCTCAGGCCGCCGCCGGCTGACGTTTACAAATCACGATCGACCTTGGCATCTGTCCTGCGGCGCGCGCGGTCACGCGCGCCCGGCGTTTCGGCGGCATTTGTCTAAACGTTAAATTAATCATGATTGTAAGGCATGCGTTAACCTTGTTTTGACGATTGCCCAGCCATTGTCGGTCCACGTTGAATTGGATTCGCGTGTACGAGGTCCGGTCATGGTTGCATCCCGAATGATCATTGCAGGTGTCGCCGTCCTGGCGGCCGGTGGCGCGGGGTATGTCGCGAAGAATATGTCCGCTCCGCCGCCTGCAAAGGTGGTGATCGACAGCGGTCCGGCTGCGCCCGCCGTCGAGACGACGGAGGTGCTCGTTCTGAACAGCGACCTTCCGATGGGCACCGCCATCGACGGCCAGCTATCCTGGCAGGAATGGCCTGTCGACGCGACGAGCGAGACGTTCGTCACCAAGAACAAGGAGCCGGAGGCGCTTGAGCAGCTCAAGGGTTCCGTTGCGCGGATCGCCATGTATCAGGGCGAACCGCTGCGCAAGTCGAAGCTCATCGGCGCCGGCCAGCCCTTCATGTCGTCTATCCTGCCTTCGGGAAAACGGGCGATAGCGACGCAGATCGCGGCCGACACCTCGGCCGGCGGCTTCATCCTGCCGAACGACTATGTCGACGTGATCATGACGCGGCGCTCGGAAGGTCAGGGCGCGGCCGGCTTCAACACCGAGACAATCCTCAAGAACATCCGCGTGCTGGCGATCGACCAGGCGATTCAGGAGGACGAGGAGGGCCGCAAGGTCAAGGTCGGCGAAACGGCGACGCTCGAGCTGACGCCGGAGCAGGCCGAAATCATCACCGTCGCACAGCAGATGGCCGATCGCCTGACGCTCGCCCTGCGGTCGGTCAAGGACACGCAGGAAGTCATTACCGACGAGGCCGACTATCTGGTCAGCGGCAATGGCCGGCGTGGGACGGTGAGAATGATCAAGAGCGGCGTCGTGTCGGAAGAGGGAGCGCGCAAGTGAAAGTCATCAGGACGGGCTTCGCCATGAGCGCCAGCTTCCCCCGCATCCAGACATCGGTCGCGGCGCTGGCTGTCGCGGCGACGGCATTCTGCGCCACCTTCGTTTCCCCGGCGTCCGTGACCGTCGCGGAAGCCAAGGACGGCCAGATCAAGATACGCTCGACCGCGAGCGGCAGCCAGCGCATGAAGCTCGGCCTCAACAAGTCGGTCGTCATCGACCTGCCGGCGGACGCCTATGACATCCTTGTCGCCAACCCGACGGTGGCCGACGCGGTGACGCGCACGGCGCGGCGCATCTATCTTTTCGGCAAGTCCGTCGGCGAGACCAACATCTACGTGTTCGGCCCGAACGGCGAGCAGATCGCCAGCCTCGATCTCGCGGTCGAGCGCGATGTCGCCGGGCTCGAGGACTATCTGAAGCGCTTCATCCCGAATTCCGACATCAAGGTGGAACTGCTGAACGACAACGTCGTGCTGACCGGCACCGTCGAGACCCCGCTTGATGCGACGCGTGCCGCGCGCCTGGCGCAGGTCTTCGTGACGGGCGGTGAAGCCACGACGGGCCAGTATTCGCAGACGGCGGCGGGCGGCGACGCGGCCGGCGGCGTCGATATCAACAACCCCGACCAGGAACGGCGCGTCAGCCAGATCGTCAATCTGATCCAGATCATCGGCGAGGACCAGGTGACGCTGAAGGTCACCGTCGCGGAAGTCAGCCGCACGGTCATGAAGCAGCTCGGCGTCAACCTGATCGCCAACGGATCGTCCAATGGCATTACCTGGGGCGCGATCAGCGATAATCTGACGGGCCTCGGCACGCCGATCAGCAATTCCGGCGCGCGCATCGGCACGTCGCTCATCGATGGCTATCTCAATGCCATGGAGCAGTCGGGCGTGATGAAGACGCTGGCGGAGCCGACATTGACGGCGGTGTCCGGCGAGCAGGCGTCGTTCAAGGTCGGCGGCGAATTCAATCTTGTGTCGAGCCAGTCCGTCGACGACGAGACAGGCGTCGTCACCTACCAGATCGAGAAGCTCGAATACGGCATCGGTCTGGACTTCAAGCCGGTTGTGCTGTCGCCAGGCCGCATCAGCCTGAAAGTGAGGACCGCGGTTTCCGAGCCGACCACGGAAGGCTCCGTCGGCCTGTCGGCCGGTGTCCGGATGCCCGGGACGAACATCATTTCCATCCGCAAGCGCCTGGCCGACACCACGGTCGAACTGCCCTCCGGCGGCTCGATGATGATCGCCGGCCTCGTGCGCGACGATGTGCGCCAGTCCGTCGGCGGCCTGCCCGGTCTCTCGAAACTGCCGGTGCTCGGCACCTTGTTCCGCTCGAAGGATTTCGTCCGCAACGAGACCGAGCTCGTCATCATCGTGACGCCCTATCTGACCCGTCCGGTCGCCCGCAACATGCTGGCCAAGCCCGACGACAACTTCAACCCGCCGAGCGACGGCGCCGGCTATTTCCTCGGCCGCGTCAACCGCGTCTACGGCGCCATGAAAACCGACAAGCCGGCCGGCCGTTACCACGGCGTCGTTGGCTACATTTACAAGTGAGCGGGGCCAGAATGAGCGGGAATGTGGCGATGACCACCGAAGCGTTGAATGTGTCGGCCCGGACCTTGAGGCGTCTGACGCTGCCGCTTGTCGCGGCGGCGATGCTGGCCGGATGCGCGACGCGCGACCACGTCGTGGTGGGCGCGGTGCCTGACGACTATCGCACCAACCATCCGATCGTCATCGGCGAGAAGGAAGAGACCATCGATATCGCCGTCGCGCAGGATGGCTACCGCATGACGCGCGGCCAGCGCGATGCGGTCGACGGTTTCCTCTACCGCTACGACAAGGGCGCCGCGACGCCCGTCACGATCCTGGCGCCGAACGGATCCGCCAATGCGGCCGCTGCCTCCAGCGTCGCCGCCGACATGGCGAGCTTCATTCGCAAGACCGGCGTCCGCAACGTTCAGATCAACCACTATTCGGTTGGCTCCGGCGATGTCAGCGCGCCGATCCGCGTCAGCTATTTCGCGGTTCGGGCATCGACAGGCAAATGCGGCCGCTGGCCGGAGGACCTGATGCAGAACTCCGAGAACAAGCACTACGCCAATTTCGGCTGTTCTTATCAGAACAATCTGGCGGCCCAGGTTGCCAATCCGAACGATCTGGTCGGCCCGCGGCGGCCGGGCGAGATCGATGCCGAGAAACGCGGCACTGCGATCGGCGACTATCAGGAACAGGTCTCCGACTGGTCGCCTGAATCGGATTATCAGTGGTAGGGGCGGCGCAATGAGCAATCTGGCCTACGAAAACGCGGACGAGGGCGCTGCCGACGATATCGGCGGCGCGCCGATGGATACGGTCCGCCCTCTGCCACGGATCACCATCCAGGCGTTTTGCGAGACGGAGGGCGTAGCGCGTCCGATCGAGCGCGCCGGCGCCGACCGGCGCATGGCCAAGACCCATCTCAAGGTCCACATGGGCGGCATCGACACCGCCGTGGAGCTCTACCAGACGGCGCCGACGCCGAACCTGATCGTCATCGAGTCGCGCGCCGAGCCGCGCGACATGCTCAACACCTTGCGCCGGCTGGCCGAGGTCTGCGACCCGACGACCAAGGTCGTCGTCATCGGCCACTACAACGACATCTGGCTCTATCGGGAACTCATCCGCTCGGGCATCTCGGAATATGTCGTCGCGCCGATCTCGCTTGCCGACATCCTGTCGGTGATCTCCAATATCTTCGTCAATCCGGAATCCGAGCCGCTCGGCAAGTCGGTGGCGTTCATCGGCGCCAAGGGCGGCGTCGGATCGTCCACCATCGCCCACAATGTGGCGTGGAGCGTCTCGACGCTGTTCAAGTCGGAAGTCGTCGTCGCCGACCTCGATCTCGCCTTCGGCACGGCCAACATCAATTTCGACCAGGACCCGGCGCAGGGCATCGCCGAGGCCGTGTTCTCGCCCGAGCGCATCGACGAGACCTATCTCGATCGCCTTCTGGCGCAGTGCGCCGAGCACCTGTCGCTGCTCGCGGCGCCGTCGACGCTCGACCGCATCTATGATTTCGATCCGGATGCGTTCACGCAGGTCATCGACGTGGCGCAGCGCAGCGCCCCGATCGTCATCCTTGATGTGCCCCATGTCTGGAGCGGCTGGGCGCGCAGCACCCTGGTGCAGGCCGACGAGGTGGTGATCACCGCGACGCCGGAACTGGCGAACCTGCGCAACACCAAGAACCTGGTCGACATGCTGAAGAAGATGCGGCCGAACGATGCGCCGCCGAAGCTCATCATCAACCAGGCCGGCATCCCGAAGCGCCCGGAAATCTCGCCGGCGGATTTCGCCGATCCGCTCGGCATCTCGCCGATGGCCGTCATTCCCTTCGATCCGCTCGCCTTCGGCAACGCGGCCAACAACGGCCGCATGCTGGGAGAGATGGACGCCAAGAACCCGATCGTCGCGACGATCTCCGAGATCGCCCACATCATCACGGGACGCAGCGAGATCAAGTCGAGCAAGAAGAAGCCGGGCATCGAACAACTGCTCGGCCGTCTGAAGCTTGGCAAGAAGAAGTAGCGGGCAGCAAAGCCGATGTTCGGAAAACGTGGAAGTGATGGCGGTTTTGGCGGGGTGGATACCCGGCCGCCGCCAGTTGCGGCTCCCGCTCCGCAGCCGGCGGCCCCGATGGCGCCAATGGCCGCCCCCGTTCCGGCAAAGCGCATCGAGGCCGCGGCGACGGCTGGCGTCGTGGCGCAGCAGCGCAAGGCGGGCACGCGCGAGCGCAGCGAATCCTACTACGACACCAAGAGCCAGGTCTTCTCGGCGCTCATCGATACGATCGATCTGTCGCAGCTCGCGAAGCTCGCGCCGGAGAATGCGCGCGAGGAAATCCGCGACATCGTCAATGACATCATCGCGATCAAGAACTTCGCGATGTCGATCGCCGAGCAGGAAGACCTGCTCGAGGACATCTGCAACGACGTGCTCGGCTATGGCCCGCTGGAGCCGCTTCTGGCCCGCGACGACATCGCCGACATCATGGTCAACGGCGCCAAGCAGGTCTTCATCGAAGTCAACGGCAAGGTCGAGCAGACCGGCGTCCGCTTCCGCGACAATCAGCAGCTCCTCAACATCTGCCAGCGCATCGTCAGCCAGGTCGGCCGCCGCGTCGATGAATCATCGCCGATCTGCGACGCGCGCCTGCCCGACGGTTCGCGCGTCAACGTCATCGCGCCGCCGCTCGCCATCGACGGCACCGCGCTCACCATCCGCAAATTCAAGAAGGACAAGCTGACCCTCGACCAGCTCGTCAAGTTCGGCGCGATCTCGCCGGAAGGCGCGGAGGTGCTGAAGATCATCGGCCGCGTCCGCTGCAACATCGTCATCTCGGGCGGCACGGGCTCCGGCAAGACGACGCTGCTCAACTGCCTCACCAACTATATCGACCGCGAGGAACGCGTCATCACCTGCGAGGACTCGGCCGAACTGCAGCTCCAGCAGCCGCATGTCGTGCGGCTGGAAACGCGCCCGCCGAACCTCGAAGGCGAGGGCGAGATCACCATGCGCGATCTGGTGAAGAACTGCCTGCGCATGCGTCCCGAGCGGATCATCGTCGGCGAGGTGCGCGGACCGGAAGTGTTCGACCTTCTCCAGGCGATGAACACCGGCCACGACGGCTCGATGGGCACGATCCACTCCAACAGTCCGCGCGAATGCCTGAACCGTATCGAATCGATGATCGCCATGGGCGGCTTCTCGCTGCCGCAGAAAACGGTGCGCGAGATCATCGTCGGCTCGATCGACGTGATCATCCAGGCTGCCCGTCTTCGCGACGGCTCGCGCCGCATCACCCATGTCACCGAGGTGGTTGGCATGGAAGGCGACGTCATCATCACGCAGGACGTCGTTCTCTACAACATCAAGGGCGAGGACCAGAACGGCCGCCTGATCGGCCAGCACGTCTCGACGGGCGTCGGCCGGCCGAAATTCTGGGAACGCGCGAAATACTACAACGAGGAACAGCGGCTCGCGAACGCTCTTGAAGCGATGGAAAAGCGGGCCGACTGATCTCTGGGGCTCTTGCTCTGGGAAGGCAGGATATGTTCGGCATCGATACCACGCTGCTCGCCTTTGTCGCGCTCGCCGGCCTGTCCGCGGGCGCGGTCGCTTATGCGCTGTTGTTCAAGCGCATCGAGCACGAGTCGAACGCCGGCAAGCGCCTCGAAACCATCAAGCGCGCCGAGACCGACCGCGCCGCCATCACAGCCTCGCGTGACCGGGTGGCCGAGGCCGCCAAGCGCCGGAAGTCGGTCCAGGATTCGTTGAAGGATTTGGACGAAAAGAACAGGAAGCGCGACCAGAACACGAAGAAGCCGCCGCTGAAAGTGCAGATCAAGCAGGCCGGCATGACCGTCACCATGGAGCGGTTCTACCTCTATTCGGCCTTGGGCGGCGTGTTGCTGGCCGTGCTCGTCTTCTTTTCCGGCGCTCCCCTGTGGGCTGTCCCCGGCGCGCTGGTCGCCGGCGGGCTCGGTATTCCCCGCTGGTTCGTCTCCTTCAAGCGGGCGCGGCGCGTGAAGGCGTTCCTGAACGAATTCCCGAACGCGCTCGACGTGATCGTGCGCGCGGTCAAATCCGGCCTGCCGCTCAATGACGGCATCCGCCTGATCGCCAACGAATCGCAGGAGCCGGTGAGGACCGAGTTCCGCCGCATCGTCGAGGCGCAGCAGCTTGGTCTGTCGATCCCCGAGGCGGCGATGCGCATGCCGGAAACCATGCCCTGCCCGGAGGCCAGCTTCTTCGGCATCGTCATCCAGATCCAGCAGCAGGCGGGCGGCAATCTGTCGGAAGCGCTGGGCAACCTGTCGCGCGTGCTGCGCGACCGCAAGAAGATGAAGGCGAAGGTTCAGGCGCTCTCGATGGAAGCGAAGGCCTCGGCCGTCATCATCGGCGCGCTGCCGTTCGTGGTCGCGTTCCTGGTCTACCTGTCGTCGCCCAATTACATGATGCCGCTGTTCACGACGCCGTCGGGCCACATGATCATCGGCTTCTCGCTGGTGTGGATGTCGATCGGCATCTTCGTCATGCGCAAGATGATGAATTTCGAGGTCTGACATGTTCTCGCAACTCTCGAAATCCATCTCCGATCCGGCTTTCCTCATCGCCTTGTTCGTCGGCATCGCGGTCTTCGCGACGCTGTTCACGCTGATACCGGCCTTCAGCGGCAACAGCTTGAAGGGCCGTATGAAATCCGTGGCGCTGGAACGCGACGAGCTGCGCGCCAAGCAGCGTGCCCGCCTTGCCGCCGAATCCGAGCAGCGCCGCAAGGGGCTGCGCGAGCAGGAATCGCTCGGCATGCGCTCGATCGTCGACCGCCTGGACCTGCGGCGCGCGCTGGTGGACGAAAAGACCATCGCGAAGCTCCGGCTCGCGGGCTTCCGCGGCAACAATCCGCTGACCAAGTTCCTGTTCTTCCGCCTCGTGCTGCCCTTCGTCGGCCTGGCGCTCGCGGGCGGCTACGTCTTCCTTCTCGGCGGCCTGCCCCAACAGCCGTTCTTCATGAAGATCTTCGTCTGCATCGCCGTCGGCTATGCGGGTTTCTATGCGCCGGTCCTCTACGTCTCCAACCGCGCGACCAAGCGCAAGCAGTCGATCCAGAAGGCGTGGCCCGACGCGCTCGACCTGATGCTGATCTGCGTCGAATCCGGCATGACGACCGAAGCCGCGATGCGCCGCGTGGCCGACGAGATCGGCGCCCAGTCGGTCGAGCTCGCGGAGGAGTTCGTGCTCACCAATGCGGAGCTGTCTTTCCTCCAGGAGCGTCGCCAGGCCTATGAAAACCTCGCCGCCCGCACCGGGCTCGACAGCGTGAAGAGCGTCGCGCAGGCGCTCATCCAGGCGGAGCGCTACGGCACGCCCGTCGCCCATGCGTTGCGCGTCCTGTCGTCCGAAAGCCGCGATATGCGCATGAACGAGGCGGAGAAGAAGGCGGCCGCCTTGCCGCCCAAGCTGACCGTGCCGATGATCCTGTTCTTCCTGCCGGTGCTGTTCTGCGTGATCCTGGGCCCCGCCGGCATCCAGATCAGCGAGCGCGGCCTCTTCGGCGACAAGCAGCAGTCGAGCAGCAATTAAGCTGGTCTGGAGTCGCGGGCGGAGCGCGATCTTCCTTCTCCCCGTTTACGGGGGTCCGAAGGACGGGCGAGACCCGTGGCTCGCCCCGGTCAGGTGGCTGAAAGCCGGATGAGGGGCAGCACAAAACTTGGGAATTTAGTGAGCGAGGCCGAACAGAACTGATCGGGCGGCAAGGCGCAGAAGCCGATACCTGATAAACCAGCGCCGCCCCTCATCCGCCCTTCGGGCACCTTCTCCCCGTAAACGGGGAGAAGGAATCGCCCTAATTCGTCTTCTTCTTTTCCTTCTCGTCCTTTTTCAGGTCTTTCCAGGCGTTCTGCTGCGCCAGCATGGAGCGCAGATAGGTGACGTTGGCCTGGGCCTGGTCGGGCGAGAGTTCCTGGCTGGCGATCTTCTCCGCCTCGTCGAAGCGGCCTTGCAGGCCGACGACCAGGGCGAGGTTCTGGCGCACGCGGCTGTCCGCGCCGGGGCCTTGCGAGGCCGCGCGCATATGTGTCTCGGCGGTGCGCAAATCGCCTTCGAGCAGATAGGACATGCCGAGATTCGACAGGATCGTCGGTTCATCCGGCTTCAGATCCAGCGCCTTGCGGTAGATCGCGCGCGCCTCGGCCTTCTGGCCGAGCTGGTCGAGGATGGCCGCTTCGGCGGACAGCAGCTTCCAGTCCGGATATTCGGGCGTCTGCGCGCGGCGCACGGCGTCGAGCGCCTGGTCGAACTGGCCATCGGCGGCGAGCGATTTGCCATAGGCGGCCAGCACGCCCCGGTCTTTCGGGTAATCGATGGCGAGCTTGCGCATGACGGCGAGCGACTGGTCGGTGCGGCCGTTCATCTGCAGCACCTGCGCATAGGACATCGCGGTGTCG
>Ga0209792_1000561_pt1 | contig 25039 bp, 28 predicted proteins | sample EBPBio142005_DNA_FD_185860 | JGI IMG/M metagenome (GOLD analysis project Ga0209792, IMG submission 185860) | Wastewater treatment Type I Accumulibacter community from EBPR Bioreactor in Madison, WI, USA - Reactor 1_6/14/2005_ DNA (SPAdes)... | ecosystem: Engineered > Bioreactor > EBPR >... | reverse complement strand
TTATGTATCCAGTCTTATCTTAGCATCATGCTAAAAATGAACGGCAGATGTTTTCGCATCGAAACTCTCCGATGGACTGCGTTCCGCCCAAGGACGTGACCAAAAATCTCGACGTGTTCGTTCCAACACTATACCGCTGGGTGCCAGCCTCGGCGCATGCTTAACGTACTTTAAATTCCGTTTTCTGAGACGACCCCAAGCCGCCCTATTTATTCCACGACCCCTTGACCCTGCCCTCCATGCGTGCGGCATCGCGCAGAATCGTTTTTAAAGGGCGAACGAAGGGAAACCACGGCCCGCGCCCTGAAAATCGCTCTGAGCGCGTTTCTGGCGGTTTTAGAAGGGGTATTTTTATCGCCTTTGGGGAAGAAAACGGCCTGACCTGATCCCGCAGCTAAGCGAGGACAGCAGGGCAGGGGCAAGCGGGGCTTATCCATCGCCCCCTCGTGGGGTGTGGGTAAGCCGGAAAGCGCGGCAGGAGCGGAGACGATTATCTGGCGCTCACACGAGACCCCAAATCCATGATCCGATGCCCCACACCACAGCCAGCAAGATAAGCGTCAGGATGATTTGCCAAATGATGTCAGCGAATTTGGCGAGCACATAGGCGAGCGATCCGCCGCCTGCGATCACAAGGCCGAAGCGTAGCCACTTGGGCCACGTCACCCCGTATTTGAGCAGCACAACATAGGTCAGCACGCCGCCGACCAGCAGGCCGATCAAACCAAACAGACCGGCGCGGGCGTCGCTGTTTTCGCGTCCCTCGGCGGCAATCATCGACTCGCGGGAGTCGTGGTACTCAAATGTGCCATCAGCGGCACGGCGACCAAAACGTGTAGCCATGTGGCGGACCCAAAAATAATGCAATTGTATTGCGCCACGACGACCCGATACACCAAAAACCGCTTGCATATCGTATCTGTATAACGTATCATATCTGTATCGATACGAAATTAAATGATACGTTACGAAAGGAGAAGTAAGTATGGCACGTCAGGGCATCACCTTTGAGCAGGTCGCCGCCGTCGCTGATGCACTGGCGGGCGAGGGGCAGCAGCCGACTATCCGGGCCATCCGGGAGCGGCTGGGGGATACCGGGTCGCCGAACACGATCCACAAACATCTGACCGCATGGCGCGAGGCTCGCCCGGTCGCTGCCGCCGCAGCGCCGGAGCTGCCGCAGGTGCTGACCGCCGCCATTGCCGCCGAGATCGAGCGGGCAGCATCGCAGGCGCGGGGCGAGATCGAAGGCCGTCTGGTGCAGGCGCAAGCCGAGGCCGCAGAATTAGCCGCCGCTGGCGAGGTGTTGGAGAGTGAGCGCGACGAGCTGGCCGAGCAGGTGGCCATCCTCACCACCGAGCGCGACACGTTGGCAGGCAAAGCCGCCCAGCAGGCCGTCGACTTGGCTGAGGCGCAGCAGCGCATCGAGCGTGAGCAGCAAGCCGCCGAAGCCGCCCGCGTCGAGGTGGCAACCGCCCGCCTCAAGATCGAGGCGCAGGCCGAGCGCCAGACGGAGCAAACTACCGAGATCGAGCGACTACGCGCTGCACTGGCCGACGCGCAGCAAGGCCGCACCGCCGCCGAGCAGCAGGCCGCTGTGCTTGCGGCCAAGCTGGAGGCGTGCGCCGACCGCGTAAGCCGTGCCGAGGCCCGCGCCGATCAGATCGAGCAGCAGGCCGCGAAGGCGGCTCAGGCTCACGATACCGCCCGCACCGCCGCCGCGCAGGAAACCCGGCAGGCACAGGCCGAGCGCGACGACGCCCGCAAGATCGCCGCCGAGGCCCGCGAGCAGGCCGCACGGCTGGCTGGTCAGCTTGAGGCGCTGCAACGTCCGCAACCGCAGGATGCAGCGCCGCCTGCAAAGGTGCGCAAGTGAGGCGTGCCGTCCTCGTGCTGATGCTGGTTATTGCCCCGTGCACGGGGCTTGCCGACGAGCTGCGCGGGCGTGTGGTTGGCGTCGCGGACGGCGACACGCTCACCGTACTGGATGCCGAGCGGCAGCAGATCAAGGTCAGGCTGGCCGAGATCGACGCGCCGGAGAAGGCGCAGCCATTCGGCCAGCGGTCGAAACAAACCCTTTCCGGCCTGTGTTACGGTCGGGAGGCCATTGTCGACCACACGGGCCGCGACCGCTACGGACGGACGATTGGCCGCGTGCGCTGCGGAGGCGTTGACGCCAACGCCGAGCAGATCAGGCGCGGTATGGCATGGGTCTATGACCGCTATGTCACGGACAAGCGCCTTTACCCGATGCAGACCGAGGCACAGACCGCCCGGCGCGGGTTGTGGGCCGACGCCGCGCCCGTGCCGCCGTGGGAGTGGCGGCAAAATCGCCGCAATGGAAAGGGGGCATGATGCCGACTGCCGAAGACTACCAGGCACTGCACAACGAGCTGCGTGAACTTGGCGCAGTGCTGGTGCAGGCAATCAACTTGCAGGATCAGGAGCTTGGGTTTTGGGCTGTCGGAGCTTTGGCGAGTGCCGCAGCAAAGCCGGGATGGTGGGCGCGAGAGGCCGCAGACAACGATGCTGCGGTTATTGCTGCTGCTGCCATCGTCCGGGCGCAGAAAAAAACACGATGAAACACTAATAACGCCCTACTGGCGGGGCTTTTCGCGGATCGCCTCCGCGATACCGAGCAGCAGTCCAACTGCCAGCGCGGCGAAAAAAACGGCGGGGACGCCGTGGGCCAGCGTGCCGAACAGGGTCGCCATGATCATCAATCCGTCAGTTGATGGGCGGCCATTGGCCGCCCGCTGGCTTTAGCTGCGGCGCACTGCAACGCCGTTTGTATCCACTTTGACCACGCCGACCGGGACGCTGATTTTTGGCGCACCGTTGCGGATCATCGTCACGCGCAATTTGTAGTCGACGCCCGGAAAAAGATAGATGCAATCTGCATCACAAGCCTGCCCATTGATAACGTGCTGGCCGACCGTGCGCAGGTTTAGGGTTGCCGTCGCTTGGTTTAGCTCGATGCGTTGTACAGGCACCGTGCCTTTTTGATTGATCGGGCGCAGCTCATAGGCTGCGTGTGTGTATGCGCCAGCGCTGCGGGCCTCGACGGTCTGCGCGTCCGGTTGCCACGTCACCGTAACGTCTTTTGCACTCGCTGTGATCGTCTCACCGATTGCGCTGGTAGCCAGCAGGGACGCGGCCAACGCCGCCATGAAAAGTTTGTTTCTGGTCATCTCGTTATCTCCTTTGTGCCGCGTTATTTAATGAGGTTGTATAGCCGCTCAACGGCTGCATTTTTGTGTCGCCAGTCATCCGACTTGTACCAACACACAAGCAGCCCGGCGAGCACGCCAAAAGCAGCTCCAGCTGCGAGCAGTAATAGCAACTCGCGGATGCTTTCGTACCACCCAAGCAGCCGCACCGGCACCCAATCCGGCACATGATTAGTTGATGATTTTTTCCAGACCATTCCGTGCCTCTCCAATTAATTGATGTAAAGGGGTTTGACGCTGAGCACCTCGTCAACCGCCCGGTCGCCCACGTTGCCGATGTACAGGCAAAAGTCAGCCGACAGGCTGCGCATGTCATTTGCCCCAAAAACGTCTTGACGCTGGATGCTGGTGTTCGCGCTTTCGCTCGCGCTGTAGCTGGTCGATACCGATCCGCTGCCGGGTGCTCCGCCACGGCTGTAACTCTCACTCTCACTTGCACTGGCGCCTGCGCTGGTTATGTGCACATCGACCTGCCCCAACACGTCACGGATATGACGCAGTGTGGCCTCGTCCTCGGTCCGGAAAATGATCCGCTGCCGGAAGTTTTGCAGGATCGCTTCGGCCACCGCTTTGTTGTTGCCAAGAGCGTTGACGAGGGATGCAACGCCCTGCATCGACACGATGCCGATGGTGCGCGTGCTGCGCGACTTGTCCCAAAAATCGACATCCGAAATCGGGTCGATGATCGATTGATACTCATCGCAGACAAACGCTACCGGCCTGTCTTGGTTCCAGTCTTGCCGGGTGCGACGTTCGCGCATCATGTCCATAAACCGGAGCTTGATGATCATGTAGGCAAACCGCGCACCCTCGCGCCCGAACTTGGTCATCGGCAAGTTCACCAGGAACACATCGCCGTCGTTCACCAGCTCGGTCATGTTTGCCTCACCCTGTTCCGACCCCGCCGAAAAAGCGTCGATCATGTCCGGGTGAGCAAACGGGCCGAGAACGCTATCCAGCGTGCTCTTTAGCCCTTTCATGACTTTCTCATCGTGTTCATTCCACACGTTCACGATGTACCTTTGGGACTGGACAAAAAACCGTTGGTCCCGGTCGGACATTTCGCCCACTCTTGCCGCGCCATCCTCAAGCAACTGCGCCCGGTCGTTGTCATCAAACAGCAGGTCATACAGCCCTGCGATGCTGTACTGCTCAGGCCGCAACAAGCGCAGCAGAGTTAAGCAATGGCGCGACATTTCAGTCGCCCCGTTCACCCAAAAACTTGAGTCGCCTTTGCCTTGCCCATCGGAGAGAAAGCAGCTTTTGAGGTAGCTGGATGCAAGCTCGGGCGAGCAACCGCGAAACAGATTTAGCGTCATGCCACCGTCGCCCACCACCTTGTACGTGCGCCCGGTCATGTCGCATAACGCCTGCACCTCGCGGGCAAAGTCGGTTTTGATGTCAAAAATCAGTGCCCCGGCGTTTTGCATCATCAACTGACGCAAAAGAGGGTTGATGCTGCGCGATGTTTTGCCGCCGCCCGTGCCGCCAAAAATGATGATGTTTTTGCTCGCGTCCTCCCGCGCTAGATCGACGTGCTGACCTTGCGGAACGCCGCCAACGTGGGCGCGAGAGTGCAGCATCCCTGTGCTCTGGCCGATTTTCAGGCCGACAAACTGCTGCCGCATTTCCGCTCGTTTCTGCGCTGCTTCTTCTGCGCGTGCTGCCGCTTCGGCTGCCCGTTGCTCCGGCGTCTTATTGTTCTCCCGCTCAGCGGCGAGGCGGGCGTCGCGGCTCTCCGCGTCAATCTGGGCCTGTGCGCATTGTGCTGACCGGACGAGTATGTAAACGTAGCCAGCGGCAATAGCGAGCGGGATGATTGCATAGGGCCACACCCCGGCATTGTTGCGATACAGCGGCCCGCCGAACAACGCCAACGTCCACTGAAACGGGAAAATTGACGCAAGCACGAAGAGGGTAATGCGCGACTTGTAATAGCTGCTTATCCACCCCTTCCCAGATCGCGTGTTGCGGTCAATGTATCTTTGTTCAGCCATTTTTAGCCCCCGAGCGACCCGTCAGCCGGGGCATTACTGGCTGGTTGCACTGGCTTGGTTGTCCTACGCGGGCTAGACCCCTTTAAAGCGCTCTTAACGCTGGACAGGCTGATTTGTGCCCCGGCCTGCCGGAACATTTCGACGACCTCTTCTAGCGTGTAACCCTTGGCCTGTGCGGCGCGAATTTTCGTCCGTAGCTCGGTGACAAGCTCCTTTGTTGACAGTGGTCGTTCGCTCTTTGGTTTTTCGGGTAGGTTGTCTAGCGCGGCCTCTATTTTTTGCCGTGTCTCTTGGTCAAATGTCTTTTGTTTGCCTGCCATGTTGTCCTCGTAGATTGTGGTAACAATGTGTGATGTTTGCCTTTAATTAAGGCGCTATGATTGGCCTGTCAATCATCTTGCATTATGCTGTTGTGGTCAAGTGTTTTTTGTTGTGCTATAAAGTTGGTTATGGTAGTTGGCGTTTTTATAGTGGTTTTCAGTGGGATTTATTGATGCAGACAAGACTAACCGGGAGATGGTGTCAATTTTTGGGACAGGGTAGGGAATGTCCCACCGCCGCTAAAGCGGCAGTGTGCCACCGGACCGCGCCACTCGTTGCACTCGTTCTGCCGGTCCTTTCCTCCCCTGCTCAGGGCTTCGCCCCGAGACCCCGCGCCGTGCCAGCGGCCAATATGGGCGCGTGTCCCACCGCCATCATTAGGGATTTAGATGTCATCAAGTGAGAACCGCAAGCGTGTCGTCAACCTCAAGGTGCGTTGTTTGCCAGAGGAAGCGGACGCCATCCGCGACAAGGCGATGGACTCCGGCGTGAGCGTGTCGGAGTTCCTGCGCTGCGCCGCTCTTGGGCGCAAAACGCGCAGCACAATTGACTCGCAAATCATCAACGAGCTGAGGCGTCTTGGTGGCTTGCAAAAGCACTTATTCTCCGAGGCAGGCGGGCATGATGGCGGTGCGCACTTGTCCAAGGAATACGCCGACATCCTGCTGGCGATCAAAGACGCGATCATGAGGATCGAGGGCTAAATGCTCGCCAAGGTGCCCGCGAAACGCGCAGACGGAAAAACCAGCTTTAAGAGTCTGGCGAAGTATGCCTGCGAGCGTGAGCACATCGACCCGGAAACCGGCGCGGTGGAGCGCCGCGAGTGCGCAACAGAAACCAACTGTTTGGACAAGGATACGGCGTGGCGGGAAATGAAAGCCGTGGCCGATATGAACGGACGAGTAAAAGACCCCGTTTATCACTTCACCGTGTCATGGCCTGCACATGAGAAGCCAACCGACGCGCAGATATTCGAGTCGGGCCGCGAGGGAATGAAGGCGCTAGGAATGGAGGGCCACCAGTATCTAGCAGCCGTGCATCGGGACACGGATAACGCGCACGGGCATTTTATGGTCAATCGGGTCAATCCCGAGACATACAAAGCCGTCTATCCAGACCGCGACTATTACAAGCTGGACAAGACCATGCGCGAGCTGGAGCTGCGGCAAGGATGGAGCCACGACAAAGGCCCGTATGCCGTCCATGAGCGCAACGGGCAGAAGGTTGTCGACTGGGCCAAAGATGAGCCGTCCCACCGCCAACCCGAACGGGACAAACTACCCGGAAAAGCGCGGCAGATGGAAGCCATGACGGGCAATGAGTCCCTGACCACTTACGCCCAAGGCCAGCCAAAAAAGGACGCGCTAGAGGCGCTGAGTAAGGGCGGCGGCTGGCAGGAATTGCACGATACGCTAGGGCGGCATGGCTTGGAGATCAAACAAAAGGGGCAGGGGTTTGCCATCCACAGCAAAACCGACCCCGGCCAGACACCTATCAAGGCGTCGACAATGGCGCAGGATTTGGGCGGCGGTAAGCTGACAAAGCGCATCGGCCCTTATCAAGAGCCACGGCCAGAGATACAGCGTGCACAGGCGCAGCGCGAATACAGCGACCAGCGCCCGAAGGCAGACCCAAAGCGCGACCCGAGCACCCGCGAAGAAAAGCGCGATGAACGGGCAGCGGAGCGCCGCGACTTGCGCGAGCGCTACAACAACCACAAGGCCGAGTGGACGGCAGCAAAAGCGCCCGCCAAGTCGGCCATGTACGAGGATCAAAAACAGCGGCGGCAGGCGCTCACGGAAACGCACAAGAGCCAGCGCGAGACGATCCGCACCAGTGGATTGTCGCCCGAGCAGAAAAAGGCACTGTACAGCGTCGCGGCGTTTGACACAGCGGCCAAACGCGCCGAGCTGAACGAGGCCATCAAAGGCGAGCGTGAAGCCTTCCGGAAGGAGCGCCCGCAGAGCTACCGGGACTGGACCGCCGACCGGGCGCAGGAGGGCGACCGCGCCGCAATGCGACAGGTGCGCGGCTGGGCCTATCAGGACAAACGCACGGCCAAGGATATGCAGCGGGCGGACGCACAGGCCGAGCAAGGCCCGCACCTGCGCACCACAGACAACGAGCAGCACGACCCGGCCAAACCGCGGCGAATCACCGACCGGGTTAGCTGGGCCGTGGATCGCAAGACGGGCGCGGTAGATTACAAGGTCGATGACCGCGCCGCATTCCGCGATTCCGGGCGGCGACTTGACTACAGCCCGGCGAGCTATAAGGACAAAGACGCCATCGAGGCCGGGCTATTGCTCGCCCGCGAGAAATTTGCCGGTAAGGGGATACGAGTCACGGGGCCGGAAGATTTTCGGGAGCGCGTTTTGCAAACGGCCATCGAGCGCAAGCTGGATGTGCGCTTTGGCGACAAAGAGCTTGAGCAGCGCCGCGAGGCGGGGCTGCGGCAGCAGTCCGAGCGCGAGCGCCCGGACTGGTCAAAGATGCGCGGCGTGGCAACTGTCGAGCAGCGGCCACAATCGCCACAGGCGCAGCGGCCAGAGCAACCCGAGCGGACCAAGGATGCAGCACCAGCGCAGCCAGTCGCGCCACGCATGACGGACGACGAGGCCCGCGCCGTGCTCAATCGCAGGGAGCCGCCACAACCTAATCAAGAGCTGGTCGAGATCGACGCCATCAACAGCCACGCCGACAGCTACCGGATGCAGCTAGACAAGCAATATCGCGAGACACGCGGCGAGCGCCCCGACCCCGAGCAGGCCGGGGGCTGGATTGCACGCTACGCGGCCAAGAACAAGGCCGAGGCGTGGGATAAAGGACACGCGCAAATCGACCGCCAGGTCGAGCAGCGGAAAGAGCACCTACGGAGCGACGCGCCGGATGCGCGGCAGTTCCGGGCGCAAGCATGGGCGCAGGCTGAGCGGCAATATGTTGCCGAGCGCAGCAGTTGGGCGCAGGCCAGATCACAGGCCAATGCGCACCTAGAGAGCACCAGCGGCCAGACCGCTAGACCTAACCACAACCCCCAAGGAGAGCCACAAATGGACCGCAGCAAACAGCAGCAACAAAGCCAGCAGCAAAACCAGCAAAAACAGGCGCAGGAAAAGGCGATTGCCGAGCGGCAAGCCCGCGAGGCGCAAGCGCGGCAACTCGCGGAGAAACAGCAAAAGCAGAAAGAGCAAAAGGATAAAGATCGCGAGCAAGCCAAGATGCTTAATCAAAGCATGGATATTGATCGGTGAACGTCTGGTGCTTTGACGAGGACCGGGCGGACTTCCGCCCGGCATTACCGGGCGAGATCGAGGCCGACCCGGACGCCCTCTACATCATCCAGCGCGGCGACGTGTTGATAGTGCGCGAGGACGGCCACGAGCGGCCCATGCCGGAGCGGTTGGACGTGGCCGGAGTGATGTTTGACCGGGAGCAGTTCGAGGGGCAGATATGGCAATTGACAAGCTCAACAGCCTGCAATTCTTAATGTTTCTGCCGCGCCCATATTTTGAGGCGTTCGGTGATGTCGACGGGGTTTACGTCGACCGGGTGCCGTTTGAGCTGCGGCAGCGGCTCTTGCAGTGGACGTGGCCAACGACCGACCGCGACCAGTATTTTTTCACACACGCAGGCCGTGATGTCATCACCCGCGAGGGCTGGGAGGAGTTCGTGCGCTGGGTTGGTCAAGCGATGGATCGGCAATTAGGCGCAGAGAGCGAGGCACGGGTGACGATCACCCGCGAGGGCGAACACCTGATTGCACGCTTTGACGACGGGCGCGTACTGCGGCATTCCGACACCATTGCCCTTGCCGACATGCTGCTCGCGGCGGGGGTTGCCGCCAATGCCGTGCAGATGCCGGACTGGCGCGAGGGGGACAGCGCCCCTTCGTCCGGCGAACGCATCGCCATTTTTCACCGGATGCGGTGCAAGCCATGACGGGATTAGTTTGTAGCTGAGACGCCAGACTCTTGGGGGATCGCTGCGCGAACCCCCGCCGTCGGCATCCCCCAAAACCAACGGCTCCCGCAAGCGGCAGCCGACAACTGCCACCCCACAAATCGCCCGCCAGTAGGCGTTTGTTAGTGTTTCATCGTGTTCAAAAAACGGTGGTTTGTTGGACAGTAGTCGCAAGGGGCGGTTTTGCCTGTCCAAACTGCACCGTGGCTGTTAAAATTGGCGTCAAGTTATCAACGTCCAGCAAACACACCTTTGCTGGACATTTTTGTGTCTGGAAGGCGGGTATCGGCCAATGGGGCAGCGCATCGGGTACGCCCGAGTCTCGACAGATGACCAGAACCTTGATTTGCAGCACGACGCGCTGCGCAAGGCTGGCATTGCCGACGACCGCCTCTACTCCGACACCGCGAGCGGCAAGGATGCGGACCGCAAGGAACTGCTGGCCTGCCTCAAGGCGCTGCGCGAGGGTGACACCCTTGTGGTGTGGCGACTGGATCGCCTTGGTCGCAGTCTGCCAGACCTCGTGCGCATCGTTGGCGAGCTGGAACAGAAGTGCGTCAGCTTCGAGAGCCTGACCGAGAAGATCGAGACGGGCAGCGCGGCAGGCAAGCTGGTGTTTCACGTATTTGCAGCGCTCGCCGAGTTCGAGCGCAACCTGATCCGTGAGCGCACGCGGGCCGGTCTTGTGGCCGCCCGTGCCCGAGGCCGCGCCGGCGGCCGGAAGCCCAAGCTCAGTGAAGCCCAGATCAAAGAGATCAACCAGATGGTGGATGCCCAGAAGCTCCCCATCGGGCGCATCGCCGAGTTGTACGGCGTCTCGCGCACCACCATTTACAAAGTCGCACCACGCAGGGAGAACGAAGCGGGTGAGGCGCAGCCAGTGAAGAAGAAGCCATGATCCGAACCATCCTTCAACAGTACCGAGACGAGTCCGCCTTCAACCGCGACCTTGGCGACCGCTTCGAGCGCCTGATCCGGGCCTACCTCAAGCTCGATCCCCAGTACGTCGCCCTCTTCTCTGACGTGTGGATGTGGAAGGATTGGCCGGAGCGCGAGGCCTATGGCTACAAGGCCCCGGACACCGGCATCGACTTGGTGGCCAAGCTGCGCGATGACGAGGGCTTTTGCGCCATCCAGTGCAAGTTCTACGAGACGCCCATTCCTCTTGGCGACCTTGGCAACTTCTTCACCCTGTCGGGCAAGGGCGGCTTCACGCAACGCCTGATCGTCGCCACCGCCAATCTGAGCAAGCACGCGGCCGACGCACTCGAAAACCAGACCATCCCGGTTGAGATGATGACCTTGGAGGACTTGGACGCCTCCCCCATCGACTGGTCGCAGTTCTCGCTCGACAAGCCTGACCAGCTCCGCAAGCTGCCCAAGAAAGACCCGCGTGAGCATCAGCGTGAGGCCTTGGTCAACGTCACCAAGGGCTTCAAGACCAGCAACCGCGGCAAGCTCATCATGGCTTGCGGCACAGGCAAGACCTACACCTCGCTGATCGTGGCGGAAGAGATGGTCAAGCCGGGCCAGACCATCCTCTTCCTTGTGCCATCCATTGCCCTGCTGTCGCAGACGCTGCGGGCGTGGACTGCGGACGCCAGCGTGCCGCTGCGCTGCTTTGCCGTGTGCTCAGACAGCAAGGCCAGCCGAAACGAAGAGGACATGCGCATCTACGAGCTGGCCTACCCTGCCACGACGAATGCGACCAAGTTGGCCAAGTCCCTTACCGAGACGAAGGACGACAGTGCTGTCACGGTGATTTTCTCGACCTACCAGTCCATCGAGGTGGTGCATCAGGCCCAGCAAAAGACCGGCATCGAGTTCGATCTGGTGGTGTGCGACGAGGCCCACCGGACGGCAGGCTACACCGCGCCGGGCGATGACCCTTCGGCTTTCGTGCGCGTGCACGACAACACCTTCATCAAGGGCAAAAAGCGGCTTTACATGACCGCCACCCCGCGTATCTACGCCGAGGCGAGCAAGAGCAAGGCTGAGGAATCGAACGTGCAGGTGTTTTCGATGGACGATGTGGCCACCTTCGGCCCGGAGTTCCACCGACTGCGCTTCGATGAGGCGGTCAAGCGTGACCTGCTGTCCGACTACAAGGTGCTGGTGATCGCCGTCGATGAGCTGCACGTCAGCCAGGTACTCAACCAGCGGATCGCCGACAGTGGTGATGAACTCAAGCTGGACGATGCCGTGAAGATCGTTGGCTGTTGGAACGGGCTGGGTAAGCACGTCGCGGCCGAGGATGGCATGGACATCAGCGCAGACCCGCAAGCCATGCGCACGGCCATCGCCTTTGCGCAGTCGATCAAGCACTCCAAGCTGCTGACTGCGGAGTTCGAGCGCATCTCCAACGACCTCGCCGACGAGATCGACTACCTGCCAGCGCTTGAAGCCAAGCACGTTGACGGCACCATGAACGTCGTCGAGCGCAATCAGAAGCTGTCGTGGCTCAAGGGTAATATCGGCAAGGATGAGCCGGTCTGTCGCATCCTGACCAATGCCCGGTGCCTCTCCGAAGGCGTGGACGTGCCTGCGCTCGATGCTGCCATCTTCCTGAACCCGCGTGACTCCGTGGTGGACGTGGTGCAGTCAGTCGGCCGCGTGATGCGCAAAGACCCGGCAGGCCGGAAGAAGTACGGCTATGTGATCTTGCCCATCGGCATCCGCAAGGACACCTCCCCCGAGGCCGCGCTGGACGACAACAAGAAGTACCGCGTGGTGTGGCAAGTGCTCAACGCCCTGCGCGCTCACGATGACCGCCTTGACAAGCAGTTCGCCACCATTGACCTCACCGGGAAGGCTAACGGGATCGTCAACGTCATCGGCGTTGGCGCTGGGAATGACAAGACTGACCGCGTGCCCGATCAGCTCGGGTTCGCCTTTGACCCGGTGGAGCTGGGCAAGTGGCAGGACGCCATGTTCGCCAAAATCGTCCACAAGTGCGGCAACCGCCGCTACTGGGAGGACTGGGCCAAGGACATCGCCGAGATCGCCGACCGCCATCAGATGCGCATTCGAGCCTTGCTGGAAAAACCCTACTCCAAGGGCAAGAAGGCCTTTGACGAATTCCTCAAGGGCGTCCGCAAGAACTTGAACCCCAGCGTCAGCCAGAACGACGCCATCGAGATGCTGGCTCAGCACATCATCACCAAGCCGGTGTTTGATGCTCTGTTCGAGGGCTACGCTTTCACCAGCAAGAACCCGGTTTCGCAGTCCATGCAGAAGATCATGGACATCCTTGAAGCGCAGGCCTTGGACAAGGAGCACGAGACGCTGCAAGGGTTCTACGCGAGCGTGCGCGAACGCGCCGAGGGCATCACCGACCCGAAGGGGCGTCAGAAGATCATCGTCGAGCTGTACGAGCGGTTCTTCAAGACGGCCTTCCCTCTCATGGTCGAGCGGCTTGGAATTGTCTACACGCCGGTTCCTGTCGTGGACTTCATCCTGCACAGCGCCGACGCGGCCCTGCAAGAGCACTTCGGCACCCGGCTCGCCGACAAGAACGTCCACATTCTTGATCCGTTCACCGGCACCGGCACCTTCCCCGTGCGGCTGATCGAAACCGGCCTGATCCCGGCCGACAAGCTGCCCTACAAGTACCGCCACGAGCTGCACGCCAACGAGATCGTGCTGCTGGCCTACTACATCGCGGCCATCAACATCGAAGAGTCGTTCCACCGTGTGACGGGGCAGGACTACGAGCCGTTCCCCGGCATCGTGCTCACCGACACCTTCCAGATGAGCGAGCCTCAGAACGGCGACATCGACGAGGGCCTGCCCGAGAACCACGAGCGCGCCGACCGCCAGAAGGCGCGTGACATCCGTGTGATCGTGGGCAATCCGCCCTACTCTGTCGGGCAGGACGGCGGGAACGACAACAACCAGAACCTCAAGTATTCACGGCTTGACGGGCGCATCGCTGCGACCTACGCCGCACACTCCACCGCGACGCTCAAGAACAGCCTGTACGACTCCTATATCCGTGCTTTCCGTTGGGCGACCGACCGCATCAAGGACGAGGGCATCGTTTGCTTTGTCACCAATGGCGGCTGGATCGACGGCAACACGATGGATGGGTTCCGCAAGACCCTTCAGGACGAGTTCTCGGATGTCTATGTGTTCAACCTGCGGGGCAACGCCCGAACCCAAGGTGAGCTTCGCCGCAAGGAGGCGGGCAACGTCTTTGACGCCGGTTCTCGCACTCCTGTGGCAATCACGCTGCTGGTCAAGCGCAAAGGTCACAAAGGCAAGGCGACCGTCCGATACCACGACATCGGCGACTACCTCAGCCGCGAGCAGAAGCTGGACATCATCACCGGCTTTGGCAGTCACCAGACTGTGCCGTGGCAGACCCTTGAGCCGAACGAGCACCACGATTGGATCAACCAGCGCAGCGGTGACTTCAACGCCTTCGTGCCCTTCAACGACGCGCCCGATGCCATCTTTGCGATGCGCTCAAGCGGCGTGAAAACCAACCGCGACACATGGGTCTACAACCCGAGCCGAACGGCCCTTGAAGGCAACGTCAAGCGGATGATCGACCGCTACAACGAGCAGGTGGCGCTACATAGCGAGCGCTGCAAGGCGGCTGGCAGCGATGCCTACAAGATGGCGATGGACTTGGCTGACCCGAATCCGCGAAACATCAAGTGGACGCGCGAGCTGTACGCCGATCTCAGCCGTGGGAAGCTGTGCGAGTTCGACCCGGACGGAATTCGCGTGGCCGAGTACCGCCCCTTCTGCAAGCAGTGGGTGTACTTCAACCGGCGACTCAACAACTGCGTTTACCAGCAGCCGAAGCTGTATCCCACGGCGAAGCATCGGAACTTGGCCATCCAGCTCACCGGCAACGGAGCGAGCAAAGACTTTTCATGCCTGATGGGGAACATCCTGCCTGACCTTGAGGTGATCTCGAAGGGTCTGTGCTTCCCGCTTTATTGGTATGAGCCTGCCACTGAGAAGGCCGCGCAGTCTGGATTCAGCTTCGATGGTGGCGATGCCGATGACGCCGAGGCCCACGGTTATGTGAAACGTGATGGCATCACCGACGTGGCGTTGACCAACTTCCGCAAGCACTATGCGGATGCGACCATCACCAAGGAAGCGATTTTCTACTACTGCTACGGGGTGCTGCACTCTCCCGAGTATCGAGAGCAGTACGCATCTGATCTCAAGAAGGTGCTGCCACGGATTCCCTACACCCCCGACTTCCGGGCATTCGAGCAGGCCGGGCGTTCCCTTGCCGCGCTGCATCTTGACTATGAGGTGATCGAGCCGTGGCCGGTGGTCGAAGAGGCCAAGGAAAAGGGCGACCTCAACGACTTCGCGTTCTACCGGGTCGAGAAGATGCGCTTCGCGTCAGCAGGCGGCAGGGAGAAGGACAAGAGCGTGCTGATCTTCAACGGCCGCATCACCCTCAAGAACATCCCGCCAGAGACGCATGAATACGTGGTCAACGGCAAGAGTGCGCTTGAGTGGGTGATGGAGCGCTATGAGCCATACACCGACAAGGACAGCGGCATCAAGAACGACTCGAACGAGTGGTGCCGCGAGCACGACGATCCGACGTACATCCTGAATCTGGTCAAGCGGGTGATCCGCGTCAGCGTGGAGACGGTCAAGATCGTCGGAGGCCTGCCGTCGATTCAGTGATGCCAGTGTTTCTCGGTGCAAGGCTGCATAGATAGCCGCTCACCGTCGATCAATTCAGGGAGAAATATGAGCGATCAATACACCTACGCGAGATTCTGGCGCTGCGCACTACAGGTCAATCCTGTCGGCTACAACGGCACCTACAGGGGGGCCGATCACGGGCTTGACGAAGGCGGCTACAACCAAGCCTTGCTTCAAAAGTGCCTTGAACTGGACATCAAGGTTGTCGGTTTGGCTGACCACGGCAGTGTGGCCAGCGTCGATGCTCTGCGTCAGGTGCTACAGCCGCACGGGATCGTGGTGTTTCCCGGCTTCGAGATCGCCTCGAATGACAAGACCCACTACGTTTGTCTCTTCCCCGAGGACACCACGGTGCAGCAGCTTGATCGCTACCTTGGCAACCTCAAGCTGCATGACCCAGCGGATGGCATCCGGCCTTCTCGGTTGAGTTCGGAAGAGCTGATCGAAGAGGTCGATCTACTGGGCGGGTTCATCTACGCTGCACATTGCACGCAGGACAGCGGGCTTCTGAAAAACCGCCTCAACCACGTATGGAAGCATCCCAAGCTGCGCGCGGCCCAGATTCCGGGGCCGATAGATGACCTCACGAGTGTCGAGGGTGACTTCTACCGCAAGGTGTTCTTGAACAAGGACGATAGCTACCGGCGTGAGCGCCCCGTGGCGGCGATCAACGCCAAGGATGTTGCCAAGCCTGATGACTTGGAGCAGCCCGGTGCCACTTGCTTCATCAAGATGACGCGGCCGAACTTTGCCGCGTTCAAGGTTGCCTTTCTCGATCCGGGATCGCGAATCCGCCTCAACTCTCAGCAGGCCCAAAGCCCGATTGGCAAGGTTGTACGCATGACCGTGGCGGGCGGCTACCTTGATGGCGTCAGGGTGGACTTTTCCGACCACCTCAACACGGTGATTGGCGGCCGTGGAACGGGTAAGTCAACCTTGCTCGAATGCCTGCGCTTCGCCTTGGACTTGCCACCCAAAGGCAAGCAGGCCCAGAAGCTCCACCAAGAGATCATCAAGGAGAACCTTGGTCGCTCGGCCGGACGGGTTGAGCTGACAGTAGTGTCCTCTGCCCAGAACGGCAAGCAGTACACCATCTCGCGCCGTCATGGCGAGCCGCCGATGGTGCGCGACATGGATGGCAATGTCTCCACCCTGCTTCCGCGCGACTTGCTGCCGGGCATCGACATTTATGGGCAGAACGAGATTTACGAGCTGGCCCAAGATGAAACCAGCCGGGTGCAGTTGCTGGATCGCTTCCTTCCTCAAGACGGACAGTACGAGTCCAAGAGCGCCGACGTGCATAGGCGCTTGAAGGACAACCAGCAGAAGCTCACGAAGTCCCTGACCGATCTCGACGAGCTGAATGCACAGGTTGAGCGCTTGCCCAAGCTGGAAGAGCAGCTTCGCGGTTTTGATGAGCTGGGGATCAAGGAGAAGCTGGCCAAGACCTCATTGCTCGCGCGCGAGCGAGAGATTGCCAAGACCGCGACCGAGGGCGTACAGAGCTTTCGCGACGCACTTACAGACCTGCGTGACAGCTTGCCTAACCTTGACTTCATCAACGATGAGGCGCTTGAGGGCTTGCCTGACGCTGCCCAGTTGCTCGCCATGCGCACGACGCTGGATGGACTCAAGCAGGGGTTCACCGGCCATCTGACCGCGATGCAGGCCTTGCTTGATGACAAGGCGGGACAGTTCACCACCCAGCATGAGGCATGGCAGCAGGCGATTCAGGCGCACGATGTCGAGTTGGAGAAGGCGCTGCGCACGTTACCCGCCACTGCTGGAAAGAGCGGGCAGGAGGTCGGTGTTGCCTATCAGAAGTTGATGGGGGAGATCGAGCGCATCAAGCCCATGAAGTCGCGGGCGACTACGCACGAGTCCCAGCGCGACACCTTGCGTCAGGAACGGCGCAACCTGTTGGCCGAGCTGTCTGATTTGCGTGCGCAACGCATACAGGCGTTGCAGAAGGCCGCGAAGAAGCTGAACAGGCGACTTGAGGGCAAGCTCAAGGTGGAGATCGTGCCGGAGGCTGACCGCACGCCCTTGATGACCTTCCTGCTGGGTTGCAAGCTGGACGGTGTTGGCGAAAAGCGGCTTGCGTTCATTGAGGAAGCTGAGACGATCAGTCCACTGTCGCTGGCCCAGTCGATTCAGAAAGGGTCTGCCGACGTGCAACTCGATTGGGGCGTCACGCAGATGGTGGCCGACGCACTCACCAAGCTCCAGTCGTCTCAGCTTATGGAGCTGGAGGCCTTGGAGCTGGAGCATCGGGCGGACATATTTTTGAATGTCGCTCACGGCCAAGCCGATCCGGTATTCCGGCCGCTCAACAAGCTCTCCACGGGCCAGCAGTGCACTGCAATCCTGCACATGCTGCTGCTTGAGAACGTTGATCCCCTGCTCATGGATCAGCCGGAGGACAACCTTGACAATGCCTTCATCGCAGATCGGATCGTCGCCGAGTTGAGGGAGGCAAAGACCAGTCGGCAGTTCTTGTTCGCTACACACAACGCGAACATTCCGGTGTTCGGTGATGCCGAGTGGATTGGCGTGTTCACGGCCGCTGAAAACCAAGGGCGTCTCGGGCTGGAAGCGCAAGGCTCGATTGACGTTCCCGTGATTCGGGATCAGGTGGCCAGCATTCTGGAAGGCGGGCGCGACGCCTTCATCCAGCGCAAAGAGAAGTACGAGTTCTGATGCCCTGCCCTACGCGCTGATAATCAAGGAGACTGCCTCGTAGCGGTGTTTTCCTCCCTGACAGCCCGCAGTCTTTCACCGCCTCGCCATGCGAGGCGGCTTTCTTTCCGGGCTACGAGAACAGCTCGGAGTGCGTCCCACTGCGCACGAAAACGACCAAGCCGCTCTTGCCCGAGTCGTCGAGCGTGTAGATCAGGAGGAAGTCACCGCCGACGTGGCACTCACGATGGCCTGCCCAGTCGCCCGTCAGGGCGTGATCGAGCCATTCAGGCGGCAGCGGCCCGTCGTTGGCGATCAGCAGCGTCATGGCCTCTTTCAGCCGGTTCATGTCGTACCGGCCGGAATGAGACAGGCGCTGCCAGTCCTTGAGGAAGTCCTTGGTGTAGTCCGACGCTCGGGGCAGGTTTGCCCGCTTACTTGCGGCTGGCTTCTTCGAGGTCATTCAGCAAGGTGTCGGCAGTTGCGAAGCGAGCGCGACGGCTCTTGATGATCTCGTTGGCCTCGGCGATGGCGACGCGGCTGGTGGCGTTTGGTGCCTTGAGCGCGAACGGCAGTTCCTTGTCGGCGACAACACGGGTCAGGAACACGCGGATCGCATCGGAGACGGTCAGGCCCATCGAGGCCAGCGTTTCCGCAGCCTGCGCCTTGACGTTCTCGTCCACGCGAACGTGAACCATAGTGGTGGTAGCAGCCATGACGGCCTCCTGTTGCGACTGATTGAGATACATTGTATCGCACGCCGCGCACAATCGCAAGGCGACACCCTCCCCCCCCCCCGGTGCCCCGTCTCTAGGTATGTATATAGGTAGGTATATATATACCTACCTACAGCGACCACGGCAGGAGCTTGGCGATGTTGCGGGCATCGTCGAGGCCGCGATGGTGCGAGCCATCGAGAGGCAGGCCCACCATCTGCAACGCGCGGGCCATCCCCACTTCCTTGATCTTGCGGCCCTTAGCAAACCGGCGCTTGAGGTTCACATGCTCGAACGCTGCGAGCGGGCTTTCGATGCCGTGTCGCTCGCAGTCACGCGCAAGCTGCTTGGCGTCGAATTGGCCCCAGCTCCCCCACGTTGCGCCCGGTGCCTGATGGCGTTGGGCGAAGCTGGCCAGCCGTGCCGCGACCGCTGGGAACAACTCGGCACCGTCCACGTCGGCCTGCTGGATGTTGGTGAGCTGCCGACAGAACGGAGTGAGCTGAGGGCGTACCACGGGGCGCACCAGCGCCTGAAACGTGTTGAGCACGCTGCCCTCAACCGTAGCCCAAACCGCGCCGATCTCGATGATCTCCATATCGCTCGCCGGGAGGCCATCGGCATCGTCGCAGGTGGCCTCAAGGTCAATGACGAGCACCACCGGGGTCACAGAATCCCCGCGAGGGCCTCGACCAGCGACTGCCCTCCCCTGCGATCCAGCCAGCGCGCCTGCATCCCGAAGGCCTGCGGCCCGTCGAAGTCGCACCGCTTGCTGTCGCCCACGAAAAGCACATCGCGAGGGCGTTTACCTAGCGCACTGCACACGGCTTCATAGATCGCCGGTTCTGGCTTTGCTGCGCCCACCTCAAAGCTCAAGACGTGCGCATCGAGGTCTGGCAGAAGGCGTCGCACGGCTGGGCCGTACTCGTAGGCCAAGTTCGAGCACACGGCGATCCGCTTGCCCGTGCCGCGCAACCTGCGCAGTGCGAGTTCGACTTCCGGGTAGAGCTGCAATGAGGCCAGCTCGTCCTCAAGTTCACGGCGGATGACATGGGTCAGGTGCCCTACCCCAAGCTCTTCGGCGAACACCTCCACCGGCACATTCCGCGTCATGAATGGGAGCCGTCCCCCTTTCTCGTTGGCGGGCGTGTCGCCGACCAATCGTAGGTATGGATTGATGCGGCGTGCCCCGTACTGAATCAGGGTGCCGAAGGCGTCGAAGGCGATAGCGCTGACTGGCTGCATGTATATATATACCTACCTATATACCTACATACCTACTCGAACAGCTCGCGCTCGAACTCGACGCCAGCCACCACCAGCGGCTCGCCGCTGGGCCAGCGCTTGGGCGGCTGGTGATCGCTGATGACCTGCACGTCGGTGTCGTCGTTGACCACGGCCACGTCGGCGGCGTGCAAAGCGGCTTGCTTGCTCGCCCGCTCGAAGCGGCAGGTGTTGGGGTCGAATGTCCAAAAGCGCATGTCAGCCTCCTTGGTCTTGAGCTTTGCGGCGCTCGTGCTCTTCGAGCAGCCGCTGGTAGGAATCGAATTCCGGCGTGCCGGGCGTGGCGAAGTTGGGCAGCATCAGCGGCTCGTACTCTTCCTCGATGACTGGACGCCCCTTCACCGGCTCGGGCATCAGGTCGGCCAGCAAGCGCAACACGGCTCTGGTTCCGTTGCGGATCGCGACGGCGTTCTTGCTGTCGGTCGCGGCATAGCCCTTTTGGATGCCGGTGCGGATGACGCCTAAGCGTTCGGCGAGCGTGTCGAGTTCGTACTGGGCTACCGACTTCAAGTGCTCTTCGTCCTGCTTGACGCGCCACTCTTTCCATTCGTCCTGTTCGGCCGGAGTGAGGACGGCGGCCACTTCGGCGGGCAGCTCGCGGGCTGCGCGGTCGAACTTGGCCACCACGCGCTGCACGTTCTTGCCCTCCGGGAAATCCGGCGTTACCTCGCGCACGCGGCGCAGGCACTGCACGGTTTTGCCCTCGTGGTAGTTGCCATCTTGGTCACGGTGGCGGACGGTCTTGAACTGCATGGGCTGCGTTCTCTTCTTTTAGTTGGTTGCGTATGTGTAGAACTATACGCAAAAGCGCGAAAGTCTGCTACCATTCGCTTGTGGTCGGTAGGTATATATATACTTACCGAGTCCCAGCGCCGGGGAGGAACCCGGCAGGTCGATGGTCAGCCGCTTTGCTGCTGCGTCGGTATGTATATATATCTATAGGAGCACCCATGATCTTCGCTTGCGTGAACACCAAGGGCGGCGTCGGCAAAACCACGACCGCCGTGCATCTGGCAGTGATGCTGGCCCGTCAGGGCAAGACGCTGCTCATCGACGGCGACCCACAGGCCTCGGCCGCGAGCTGGGCCGCATGGCGTCGCGAGACACAGTACGACCCGTCGCCCACCACCACCTGCCTCGCTGGCAAGGCGATCTTGGCCGAAGGCAAGCAGTTGGCCAGCGGCTTCGAGCACGTCGTCGTTGATGCCGGTGGCCGTGATTCGGTTGGTCTGCGCTCCGCGTTGCTGCTGGCCCAGCGTGCCGTGATCCCAATTGGCGCGAGCAATCTGGACGCTGCCGCCATGACCGACTTGCTGGAAGTGGTCGAGCTGGCCCGCGACTACAACCCCGAGCTGGATGTGCGCGTGCTGCTGACCCGTGTCGATCCGCGCACCAAGGATGCGGCCGAGATGCTGGAATTCTTGGCCGAGCAGAAGCTGACCGTGCTGCCGACCAAGGTGTGCGAGCGGGTGGCTTTCCGCCGCGCCATCGGCGAAGGCGCGAGCGTTCAGGAGCTGGGCCGCGATCAAGCCGCCATTGCCGAGATGGAAGCCTTCTTCAAGGAGGTGATGGCATGAGCATGAAGGGCAAGCCCAACACGGCGCAGTTCAAGCCGCCCAAAGACCCGACCGCCTTCCTTGAAGGCGGGGAGGCGGACAAGGCCGAAAAGCCGCTGGTGGCACCTGCGGCCGTGACCACGCCACCGGCCGCCACGCCGCCCGCTGCCGAGGAAACGCAGCGCTACGGCCGCGCACGGGTGCAAAAAATCTTCAACTTCCCCGAGGAACTGGCTGATCGCCTGCGCCGCGAAGCGCTCAAGCGCTCAGAAGAGAAGGGCGGCCGGGTCACGGAGAAGGACATCGTGATCGAGGCGCTGGAAGCCTTCCTCAAGGGCTGATAGGTATATATATACCTATCTATGTATATATATAACGATTTCCAGTATGGACTATAGTCCATACAAGTGACGACACCAACACCATGCAGCGACAGGCGCAACGAAACATGATATTGTTGCGATTGGGCGCGGAATAAGGTATAAACGATGCTGACGACAACTGCTAGTGTGGTCGCGCCGAAGGTTTTGAAGGAACTCATCGCCGCTGGGTCGGTTTCCGCCGCCCGAGTGGAACCCGGTGACAAGGGCCTCTTGATCGTGGTGCGGGCCGGAATGAATGAGCGAGTGCTGGGTGCTGCCCGTGGCGGCCTTCGGTACTTCCAGAGTCTCGATGGAGCTGCAAGCGTTTTGCAGTCCTACGGGATCATGAAGTTTGATGTGAACACGGAGCACTGGGTGCCCAAGACGATGGTGCGGGGCTACAAGCAAGCCCCGGCGTCTGTGGATGCTGACGAGTGACCGTCATGGCAAAGGAGAGAGCTGACCAGACAGCACAAAACTGGAGAGTCAGAAACGACAAAGCCCGCTTTGGCGAGCGGGCCTTGACAGAGAAACCGGGCAGGGTGCCCAGACACGTACAGGATTCATCTTGGCGGATGAGTTCTGTACCAGTGCAATTAAGCGACTGACTATGCTTCGATTGTACGTGTCTTAAGCCCTGCGCGCAAGCGTGCGCACGCCCCTATGGGACGTGTGATGAGGGGTTATGGCAGGTACAACGGCACAGAAACTAGACAACCAGACCGCAGATCGCTTTTTCCAGTCGGGCACCGCGCTCAATCGCGTGCTCACGGAAGCGCCCTATCTGCCGCGTTGTTCTGACGACAAGACGGCCACCCGAGTCCGGCCGCGCGAATACGCCATTCGCTACCCCTACATGCAGGTCAATCGGCCCGGCTTCGTGAGCTGGCTGATCTTCGACCTTGACCATGCCAAGGCGATGATCTGGGAGGACGCTGGCCTTCCTGCCCCCAACCTGATCGTCCGCAACCGCCAAAGCGGCCACAGCCACCTCTACTACGCGATTCCCCCGGTCTGTACGACCGAGGCCGCCCGCAGCAAGCCCATCGCCTACATGAAGGCCGTCTATGAGGCCTTCGCTGCCCGGCTCGATGCCGACACCGACTTCCACAGCGGCCCCGTGGCCAAGACGCCCGGTCATCCTTGGTGGCTGACGCACGAGCTGCACGCCCACGTCTACGAGCTGGGGGAGTTGGCCGACTACGTGGACTTGGCTGTGTCCAGCCCGTGGGGCAAGGGGCCTCAGTTCGACGAGGTGAGCCATTCCCGGCACTGCATCCTCTTCGAGCACCTGCGGCACTACGCCTATTCCATCGTGAACCGTGAGCGCGAGCGCGGCTCGTTTGCCACCTTCACGCGGCTGCTCGAAGCCTACGCGCACAACCGCAACAGCTTCCAGAAGCTGGGCTTCATGGACAACCTGGCGCAGTCCTCACTCAAGGCCACGGTGAAGTCCGTCGCCCGCTGGACGTGGGATCGCTACACCGGCTGCGGCCGGTGCCACCGGGGCGTGATGCAGCTCGACAAGGACTTGCCGCTGATCGAGCGGCAGCGCCTCGCCGCCGCCCGCACCCACGACGTGCGCCACAAGACCACCGAGTCCAAGGTGCGCGCCGCGTGCCGCCTGCTGCAACAGAAGGGCGAAGCCCTCACGCAAGCCGCTATCGGCCGCGTAGCGGGCCTCACAAGGCAGACGGTGGCCACCTACAAGCATGTGCTCGAAGAAGTGCTCAAGCCCGTCGCCGTGGCGATTTTGGGGGGCGCTTCGGGCAAGGCCGAGGATGTTAAACATGGTGCACATCAGGTAACTGCCGCCCCGCAGGGGGCCGGGGTTCTGGGTGCAGCTTCGGTGTCCCTTGAGCTGTTTCCTGCCGGGCCGGGTGTCGTGCCTGTGCTGGATGGCTGAGATGGAGCCGGTTTTGGTTTTGAGTAGCCCAAGCGTTTTTCAAACGCGAGTAGCCGCAAGTGGGTTGTGGGTAAGTCCGCAGGACTTATCCATCATCCCGCGCGCAGGGCGAAGCCCGGAGGGTGTTCCGCCGCGCGCAAGCGCGGCCCCCCCCCTCAGTTTTCGGCGTGGCGGCCGTGTCGGTTGAATGGAGTTCGGAGGATGTAGCGTATGGCTCGACGGTCTTTTGACGATGAAACTCTCGCATGGGTGCGGGAGATGCCGCTGTCGCAGGTGCTCGACAAGCTGCGCGACGATGGTCAGTTGTTCTGGCGTCGCGATCCTGACTTTGTGCCGGAGAAGGACAAGCGGACGGTGCGGCTGTTTTTGTCGTCGCCCTCGGGCTTCGCTTGGGAAGTTCTGGTGACGGGCCTCAAGTGGTTTGACGTGCGCGCAGGGAAGGGTGGAGGTGGCGGCATCGACCTCGTGATGCACCTGCTGGGCATCGACTTTGTGAAGGCCGTCAAGCTGCTTTCGTCCGGTGCCGGTGTGGCTGACCAGCGTCGTCCAATTCGGCCGCAGTGAAATTTGGGCGGCTCGCTGCTGCGCATCGACCGGGCTCTCGTGCTTCGCATCGAGCCTCGCAAGCGAGTCTCGACCCCTGCGGGCTTCGATCTTCCCTCCCTTGCGGTCGGCCTGCCGCTTTCGCCGTCCCGGCGACCGAAACCCCTTCGGTTTCGGCATCCCGCGTGGGGTCTTGCCCCACACGTCGCGGGGGAATGTGGGCGGGCTTTGCCCTTGAGGGGGCGCTTCAGAAAACGGAAAAAATCGTACGCTAAGACCCGGAGAACGGGCGTAGCGGCCTGAACTTGCCCACGCCTACCTTGGCGCTGCTGCGCCAGAGGTAATCGCCGGTCAGGTTGATGTGTTCCCAGCCCAGTGGTGACAGGTACTGGAACAGCGCGTCATCGACAGCAAGGCCGTTGCCACGCAAGGCATGCGCTGCGCGCTCCAGGTAGACCGTGTTCCACAACACGACGGCCGCCGTCACTAGGTTGAGGCCACTGGCCCGGTAGCGCTGCTGCTCGAAACTGCGGTCGCGGATTTCGCCCAGCCGGTTGAAGAACACCGCCCTGGCCAGCGCGTTGCGGGCCTCGCCCTTGTTCAACCCGGCATGCACTCGGCGGCGCAGCTCCACGCTTTGCAGCCAGTCCAGGATGAACAGCGTGCGCTCGATGGGGTCAGCTCACGAAACGGATAAAATAGCACGCTAAGATAATGGCATTGCCGCGTTACAACGCCGGGCGCTATGAGTTGCTGCCTCGCATCGCCGAGATTACCCGTATTAGCCGCCCGAAAATCAC
>Ga0209792_1000559_pt1 | contig 25120 bp, 26 predicted proteins | sample EBPBio142005_DNA_FD_185860 | JGI IMG/M metagenome (GOLD analysis project Ga0209792, IMG submission 185860) | Wastewater treatment Type I Accumulibacter community from EBPR Bioreactor in Madison, WI, USA - Reactor 1_6/14/2005_ DNA (SPAdes)... | ecosystem: Engineered > Bioreactor > EBPR >... | reverse complement strand
GACTTCCGGAGCGAGCGGCGGGACATCCCGCCTTTCCCGCCGATCCGCCAGCGACTCGATCAAGGCGGCGGTATGGCGGTTGGTGCCGAGATAGTCCTCCACGATCGCATCGCGCGGTGCGCCGAGGGCGGAGAGAATGAGCGCCACCATCGCGCCCGTGCGATCCTTGCCGGCCATGCAATGGACCAGCGCCGGCCTCTGCTGCGTTGCGAGGCGGGCCAGGATGTCGCCGAAGATCGGCGCGAAGGCCTGCGGGAATTCGCGGTAGATGCCGAGCATCGAGCGCCGCGCGTCCTCCGGCTTGCAGTCGGGCGACTGGAGGACGACGGCGAGATCGCCCAGCGTGCCTTCGTGCTGGAAATCAATCACGTCGAGGCCGTCCGCGCCGACGAGCCGCGACGGATAGAGCTCGCGTTCGCGCGCCGAGCGAAGATCGAACACGGTCCGGATGCCAAGCTCCGCCACCTCCCGGATCGACGTGTCGGACAGAGCTTCAAGGGTGCCGCAGCGGAACAGCGCGCCGTCGCGAATGGTCCGGCCATCCATGCCCGGAATGCCGCGCACGGCGCGGAAATTGAGCGCGCCTTCGAGGTTCAGATCGGCAATCGCCGCGGTATCGATGGTCATGAAACTATCCCGTTCTCAATAGGTGGCGCGGCCTCCGGACAGGTCGAAGGTGAAGCCTGTGTTGAAGCCGCAATCGTCCGAGGCGAGCCACGTCACGAGCGCGGCCGCTTCCTCCACCAGCCCTAACCGCTGCATCGGGATCTTGGCAATGAAGGACTTCATCGCTTCGGGCGCTTTCTCGATCGTGTCGCGCACCAGTGGCGTATCGAACACGGTCGGGCAGACCGCGTTGACGAGCACGCCGGAGGTGGCGATCTCCTTCGCAAAGGCTTTTGTCATTCCGATGACGCCGGCCTTGGCGGAGGAATAGGCCGCCTGGTTCGGATTGCCTTCCTTGCCGGCCATGGAGGCGGTGTTGATGATGCGGCCATAGCCGCGTGCGATCATGCCGGGCGCGAGCGCCTTGCAGCAGTAGAAGGTGCCGTGGAGGTTGATCGCGACGGTCTGCCGCCAGACTTCCGGCGTCAAGTCGAGCATCGGCTTCACGTCGAGCGGATGGCCGGCGCAGTTGAACAGGATGTCGACGCGGCGGTAACGCGCCTCGGCGCGTTTCGCCGCCGGTTCGACCTGGTCCCATTCGGCCACGTCGACGCTCTGCCAGGACACATCGCCGAGAAGCGAGAGTGCCTTGGAAGCGTTTTCCAGCTTGCCGACGTCGCGGCCCCAGATCTCGACGCGCGCCCCCGATCTGAGAAACCGCTCGGCCGTCGCGTAGCCGATGCCGCTGCCGCCGCCGGTGACGACCGCAGTCCGGCCCGAAAGATCATACTGGTTCATGCTGTCCTCCAATGTGTGCAAACGCGGTGTTCACGATCAAATCCTGTGAGCGGCCGCTGGTCTCTTGCCAATCATGTCATATAGCGTATTGTAATATTCCATACTAATTTCTCGAAGCGATCAAGGATTGGATTCCGGATGATCCCGACCGCCGACCAGGCCGCCCTCCAGGAAGCCGCCCGCAAATTCGCCCGCGAGCGGCTGCTGCCGCATTACCAGAAGCGCGAGAAGGCGGGCGTGCTGGAGCGCGACCTGCTGCTCGAGATGGGGTCGCTCGGCTTCCTCGGCACCGACATGCCGGAGGAATATGGCGGGCTCGGCTCGACCACGGTGACCGGCGGTATCATCGCCGAGGAGATCGCCTATGGCGACTTCAACGTCTCGGCGCTGCCGGTCAATGTCTCGCTGAACGGCTCGATCCTGCTCAGCCACGGTCACCCCGATCTGGTGAAAGACGTGCTGCCGAAGATGATCAGCGGTGAGTATCTCACCGCGATCTGCCTGACCGAGCCGCGCGGCGGATCGGATGCGGCGAATCTGCAATTGCGCGCCAGGAAGGACGGCGATTCCTACGTGCTGAACGGCGAGAAGACGTCGATCACCTTCGCTCATTCGGCCGATATCTTCCTCGTCTTCGCCCGCACCGGTACGCCGGAATCAGGCGCGAAGGGCGTCTCGGCTTTCTTCGTGCCGAAGGGAACCAAGGGCATCTCGCGCTCGCGTTTCGACGATCTGGGCTCGGCCATCATCGGGCGAGGTTCTGTCTTCTTCGAGGATGTGCGCATCCCCGCCCATTGCATGCTCGGCGAGGAGGGCAAGGGTTTCACGCAGGTGATGCAGGGCTTCGACTATTCGCGCGCGCTGATCGCGCTCGAATGCGTCGGCGCGGCGCAGGCCTCCCTCGATGAAGCCTGGGACTATTCGAAGGATCGTCAGGCGTTCGGGCGGCCGATCGGCCAGTTCCAGGGCGTCAGCTTCCCGCTCGCCGAAGGGGAAAGCCAGATCGCCGCGATCCGCCAGCTCGCCTATCATACGCTGGAGCTGCGCGAGGCCGGCCTGCCGCATACGTCGGAGGCGGCCATGTGCAAATGGATGGGTCCGCGCATGTCGTTCGACGTCATCCACCAATGCCTGCTGACGCTCGGCCATTACGGCTGGTCGAAGGACCTGCCGCACCAGCAGCGGCTGCGCGACGTGATGGGGCTCGAGATCGGCGACGGAACGGCCGGCGTGATGAAACAGATCATCGCGCGCCAGCGCATCGGCCGCGCCGCCGTGCAATATTAGGGCCGGACGAACCGGTTCTGGTCGGGGAATACTCCCAAGCGCCCCGACCACTTCTGAACGGCGGCGCGGGCCGCCAGCGACAAGGACAGGATGAGGAGCGCGCATATGGCTTTCGACACCAGCAAATTCGAGGACGTGAAATATGAGCTGCGCAAGCGCGCCGCGTGGATCATCATCGATCGGCCGAAGGTCTACAACGCGTTCCGCGGGCAGACGCTGGAAGAGCTGATCATCGCCTTCCAGAAGGCGGCGAACGATCCGAACGTCTCTTCGATCGTGCTGACCGGCGCGGGCGACAAGGCGTTCTGCACCGGCGGCGACCAGTCGGCGCATGAAGGCAATTATGACGGGCGCGGCGTCGTCGGCCTGCCGATCGACGAATTGCAGGGCCTGATCCGCGACGTGCCGAAACCGGTGATCGCGCGCGTCAACGGTTTCGCCATCGGCGGCGGCAATGTGCTGGCGACCCTGTGCGACCTGACGATCGCCTCCGACAATGCGCAGTTCGGCCAGGTCGGGCCGAAGGTCGGCTCGTTCGACGGCGGCTGGGGCACGGCGCTGCTCGCGCGTCACGTCGGGGAGAAGAAGGCCCGCGAGATCTGGTTCCTGAACGAGCGCTACACGGCGCAGCAGGCGGCCGAGATGGGACTGGTCAACAAGGTGGTGCCGGCGGCCGACCTCGACGCCGCCGTCACCGACTGGACCGACAAGCTGGGCGAGCGGTCGCCGACCGCGCTCGCCTTCCTCAAGCGCTCGTTCAACGCCGATTCCGACGCGATCCGCGGCATCTCGAACCTGTCGCTGCATGCCGTGAAGCTCTATTACGCGACCGAGGAATCGAAGGAGGGCGTCAACGCCTTCAACGAGAAGCGCAAGCCCGACTTCCACAAGTTCGTCGGCTAAATTATTGCCGATGAAGCCGAAGCGCATCGAGGCCGGCGACGTCGCCGGCCATCTGCCGGCCGGCGGCGCGGTCTGGCTCGCCGGTTGTTCGGCCGATTCCGCGCTGATGCGCTCGGGCCTGGAACAGGCTGACCTCTCGCAATTTCTGTTCCAGGGCATCTACGTGCCCGGCCTCAACCGGCTGGATTGGCTGGTGGCGGCGCGGGCGCGCATCCGCACCTGGTTCATGCTGCCGGAACTGGCGAAGGCCGCGCCCGGACAGGTCGACTTCCGGCCCCTGCCCTATCGCGAGATCCGCCGCCAGACCTCGGTCGAGGCGCCCGACGCGATGGTGGTCATGCTCTCCCCGCCTGATCGCGACGGATTGTGCTCGTTCGGCACCGTCACGGATTTCGCCGCCGATATCTGGCAATCGGCGCGAACGATTATCGCCCACATCAATCCGCTCATGCCGGCGACGCGCGGCACCCTTGGCATCCCCTTCGGGCAGCTGGCAGCCTATGTCGAGGGCGAGGAGGAATTGCGGACGTCCGATCCCGGCATGGATGACGCCAGCCGCGGGATCGCCGAGCTTTGCGCGCAGATCATTCCCGATGGCGCGACCGTGCAGGCAGGACTGGGGCGGACGCCGGAAGCGGTTCTTCGCGGCCTGACCGGCCATCGCAACCTCGCTATCCATTCCGGCCTGATCGGCGATTCGACCTATGAGCTGCTGCAGGCCGGCGCGCTTCGCGCAGAGAAGCCGATCACCGCCGGCGTCGCGATCGGCACGCGCAAGCTCTACGACGCTGCGGCCGGCGAGGCGTTCACCTTCCGCCCGCCCTCGCACACGCATGAACTCAGGGTGCTGGCGGGCATCGAGCGTTTCGTGACGGTCAATTCCGCCATCGAGGTCGACCTGCTCGGCCAAGCCTATGCCGAGGCCACGCCGCGCGGGCCGCTGTCAGGTCCGGGAGGCGCGTCTGATTTCGCCGCGGGAGCGCGCGCGAGCGGCGGATTGCGCATCGTGGTGCTGTCGGCGACTGCGCAGGAGGGCGCGATCAGCCGCATCGTACCCGACGGCAAGGGCACCGGGCCGGTGTCGCTCGGACGCTTCGACACCGACATGGTCGTCACCGAATTCGGCGTCGCCGACCTGCGCGGCCTATCTGACGACGGTCGCCGCGCGGCGATTGCCGCCGTCGCCGCGCCCGCTCACCGCCGCAGTCTCACCTAATCCATTCGTATCAGTAAAGTAAGCTTGCGAACTAATAAGCTCATTGGTATTGTAAGTTAGCATACCAATGATGCGCGGCAGGAACGACCATGATCGAACGCACGCTTTTCCGGGAGGAGCACAACATGTTTCGCGAGACGGTGCGCCGTTTCGTCGAGCAGGAGATCGTGCCCTATCACGCGCAATGGGAGAAGGACGGGATCGTCCCGCGCGAACTGTGGCTGAAAGCCGGCGCCCAGGGTCTGCTGTGCTGCACCGTGCCGGAGGAATATGGCGGGCTGGGGCTCGACTATCTGTTCGACGTCATCGTGTTCGAGGAATTGTGGCGCGTCGGCGCGAGCGGTCCCGGTTTCCTGATCCACACCGACCTGGTCGCGACCTACATCCTGTCCTTCGGCACCGAGGAGCAGAAGCGCAAATGGCTGCCGAAGATGGTGTCCGGTGAAGCGATCGGCTCGCTCGGCATGACCGAGCCGCATGCCGGGTCCGATCTGAAGGCCATCAAGACGCGCGCGGTGCGCGACGGCGACGACTACGTCATCAACGGCCAGAAGGTTTTCATCTCCAACGGCCAGAGCTGCGATATCCTCGTCTGCGCCACCAAGACGGAGAAGGACGGCGGCGCCAAGGGCATCACCCTGTTCATCGTCGAAGGCGACCGGCCGGGCTTCAGGCGCGGCCGCAACCTCGAAAAGCTGGGCATGCATGCGCAGGACACGTCCGAACTGTTCTTCGAGGATGTGCGCGTGCCGGCCTCGAACATGCTTGGGCAGGAGGGCAAGGGCTTTGCCCTGATGATGACGAAGCTGTCGCAGGAGCGGCTGGCGCAGGCGGTGCGGTCGGCGACGGTGGCGGAGACGATCATCGAGTGGACGCTCGACTACACCCGCAACCGCAAGGCCTTCGGCAAGTCGATCTTCGACTTCCAGAACACCCAGTTCAAGCTGGCGGAGCTGAAGACGCAGGCCACCATCGGCCGCGTATTCACCGACAAATGCATCGAGCTGTTCATGGCCGGCAAGCTCGACCCGGTCGACGCGGCGATGGCGAAGATGTTCACCACCGAACTGCACTGCAAGGTGGCGGATGAATGCCTGCAGCTCTTCGGCGGCTGGGGCTATATGTGGGAATATCCGATCGCGCGCGCCTTCGCCGACGCCCGCATCACCAAGATCGCCGGCGGCTCGATCGAGATCATGAAGACGATCATTGCCCGCGACATGGCCAACCACGCGGCCTAGAAAAGCAAAACGCCGGCGTTGGGCGCCGGCGCAAAGCTCGTGTCGGGACCTGACGGCTAGCTGACCTGGATCTTGGACCGGGCCTGCTCCTCGGCCATGCGCGCCTGGAACATCTGGGCGAAATCGATCGGGTCGATCATCAGCGGCGGGAAGCCGCCATTGCGGGTGCATTCCGCGATGATCTGGCGCGCGAAGGGGAACAGCAGGCGCGGGCATTCGATGAACAGGATCGGCAGCGTGTGTTCCTGCGGGAAGCCGTTCAGGCGGAAGACGCCGCCATAGACCAGTTCGACATTGAACAGCACGTCCTTGTCGGCGCCCGCCTTGGCGTTGATCGTCAGATTGACGTCGAACTCGGTGTCCGACATCGGGTTGGCGTTGACGTTCACATTGATGTTGATGCCGGGAGCGTTCTCGCGGCCGCGCAGCGAGTTCGGCGCGCCGGGGCTCTCAAAGGACAGGTCCTTGACGTACTGCGCCAGGATGTTGAGCGAGGGCTGTGCGCCGTTGCCCGGCTTGGCGGCTTCCGCCGGATTGTCTTTCTTGTCTGCCATTTGGTCCTGCCCTTGCCGAGCGGCCGCATCATGGCGGCCCGTTGAAAAATCGGGGGTTCGCTAGCATGCATGCCTGGGCATGGCAAGTTTGAGCCGGCCGGCGTCCGTTCACTCGTCGGGAAGCGTCCTGCGCCACGGCGACGCAGGGTTGACCTCGCGGTATTCGTCCTCGTCGAGGTCGACGACCGGGCCGCCGGGAGGCGCATGGCGCGCGGCGGGCCGGCTGCCAGCCGTGACGATCGCGATACGGTTGCGCAGCGCGCGCCAGACGGCGTCGCGCACCGGCGGAATGAACAGCAGCAATCCCGCGATGTCGGTGATGAAGCCCGGGATCATCAGCAGAATGCCGGCGACCAGGATCAGCGCGCCATGAACGATCTCGCGATCCGGCTTGCCGCCCGTTTCGACGGCGAGCTGGGCGCGGCGCAGCGCGCCGAAACCCTGGATACGGACCAGGATCGCGCCAAGCACGGCCGAAGCGATGACGAGGCCGACCGTCGCCAGCGCGCCGATCTGGCTGCCGACGACCACGAAGCCCGCGATCTCCAGCAGAGGCAGGATCAATATGAAAAGGGCGACAATGGATCGGGTCAAGCGTTTGTCCGGGCGTTTCTGAGCGTATCGCAACAAGATAGGGTCACGACAGCGCGATTTGAATGATGAACGCGCACACTATATATCGCGAGCATTGTGTCGCATCGCCAAGCGTCCGATAATGGGCGACGGCATGTTTTTGCCGCAGTTTCGGCGTTTGGCGGAAGATCATGGAATTTCTCGACTTGGGCACACTCCTCTTTCTCGTCGCGGCGGTGGTGATCTTCATCCAGCTTCGCAACGTGCTGGGACGCCGGACGGGCAACGAACGGCCGCCTTTCGACCCCTATACGGCCGGTCGCCGGCAGGATTCCGACGCCAAGGCTCCGGACAATGTCGTGTCGCTGCCGCGCCGCAAGGGCGGCGAAGCGGCGGAAGACGCCTATGCTGCAATCGACAAGTTCACGCCGGCCGGCACGGATCTGAACAAGGGCCTGCGCGCAATCCGCGACGCGGATGCGTCCTTCGAGCCCAAATCCTTCGTCGACGGCGCCAAGATGGCCTACGAGATGATCGTCATGGCCTATGCCGACGGCGACCGCAAAACGCTGAAGAACCTGCTGTCGCGCGAGGTCTATGACGGCTTCGTTCAGGCGATCGCCGAACGCGAGCAGCGCAATGAAAAAATCCAGTCCTCCTTCGTCGGCATCGACAAGGCGGACATCACCGCGGCCGAGATGAAGGGTTCGGAGGCGCATGTGACCATGCGCATCGTCAGCGAGCTGATCTCGGCGACGCGCGACAAGGCCGGCGCCGTGATCGACGGCGATCCCGAAACCGTCGCCGAAGTGAAGGACGTATGGACTTTTGCCCGCGACACGCGCTCGAAGGATCCGAACTGGAAGCTGGTCGCGACCGAAGCGGAAGACTGATACCGGCTCGGGAGCGGGACGATGGTCGATCCGTCCGCGTTCACGCCGGTCACCTTTGCCGGACTGCCCGGATGGAACACGGACGATCATGCCGCCGCTTTCGCCGCTTTCGCTCGGTCGGCTGAACGCGTCCTGATCAAACCATACCGGACCGGATCGCTCGGCGTCGCCTGCTCGGCGTTCGACACAGCCTATGAGGAGGCACGGAGCCTCAAGCAAATCGACCGCGCCATCGCGAAAGACTTTTTCGAGCGCCATTTCACGCCCTGCCGCGTGACGCCCTCGCCCGGTGCGGCTTCGGGATTCGTCACGGGCTTCTACGAGCCGCAGGTCGCCGCCTCGCCGGTCCAGACCGATCGGTTCCGCTATCCGCTGCTGGAACGGCCGGACGATCTGGTCGATGTCGACGATGCGAATCGGCCTGCCGGCATGGACCCCTATCTCGCCTTCGGCCGGCAGACCGACGGCGGCATCGTCGAATATCACGACCGCGAGGCGATCGAGCGCGGGGCGCTGGACGGCAAGGAACTCGAAATCGCCTGGCTGGCCGATCCGGTCGATGTCTTCTTCATCCATGTGCAGGGCGCGGCGCGGCTGGTCCTGCCGGACGGCTCGATGCGCCGGGTGACCTATGCGGCGAAAAGCGGCCAGCGCTTCACCGGAGCCGGCAAGGTGCTGGCGGAGCTTGGGGAAATCCCGCTCGAAAAGGTGACGATGCAGTCGATCCGCGCCTGGTTTGCGCGCCACCCCGAGCGCGTCAACGAGACCCTGTGGCGCAACCGCTCCTACATCTTCTTTCGCGAGGCGCCGGTGGACGACGCGGCGCTCGGCCCCGTGGCGGCTGCAAAAGTGCCGCTGACCCCCGGCCGGTCCATGGCGGTCGACCGCCTGCTGCACACATTCGGCACGCCGTTCCATATCGTCGCGCCGTCGTTGACCGCGTTCGACGGCAAACCATTCCAGCGGCTGATGATCGCCCAGGACACCGGCTCGGCCATCATCGGGCCGGCGCGCGGCGACCTGTTCACCGGCTCCGGCGACGCGGCGGGCGAGGTCGCCGGCGTGATCAAGCATGCAGCCGAGTTCTATGCGCTGCTGCCGAAAACGCTGCTGGGGCGCTGACATGGCCCGCAAGCGCGACCTCACCGACGAGGAACGCATTCTGTGGAACCTGATCGCGCGGACCACGACGCCCTTGCGCGGCAAATCCATCGCCGAGCCGGAACCGGTCGCGAAGCAGCCGGCGCCACCGGCAGCCGGACACACCGAGGTCGCGCCGCAGCCCGCAAAAGTGGCCCCGGCGCCAACCGCAAAGCGCCAGATCCAGCATCTCGACAGGACGACGCAGAAGAAGATCGCCAAGGGCAGGCTGCCGCTCGAAGCGCGCATCGACCTGCACGGACTACGCCAGGATGCGGCGCATTCGCTGCTGCAATCCTTCCTGCGGCGCGCGCATGACGGTGGTGTGCGCTACGTGCTGGTGATTACCGGCAAGGGTTCGTCGTCCGCCAGCGACGGGGTGCTGAAACGGTCGGTTCCCGGCTGGTTTTCCACGCCCGCGTTCCGCGATCTCGTCAGCGGCTATGAGGACGCGTCCCGCGGCCATGGTGGCGAAGGCGCGCTCTATGTCCGGCTGCGGCGCGTGGTAAAGGCGGGCACATGACCCCCTTCGGCGACCGGATCAGGCGGCTGCGCGAGGATCGCGGCGTGTCGCAGAAGGAGATGGCCGCCGCGCTCGGGGTCAGCGCCGCCTATCTGTCGGCGCTGGAGCACGGAAAGCGCGGGCTGCCGAGCTGGGCCATGGTCCAGAAGATCATCGGCTATTTCAACGTGATCTGGGACGACGCCGAGGAACTGCTGCGCCTCGCCGAAACGTCCGATCCGCGCGTCGTCATCGACACCGCCGGACTGTCGCCTGCGGCGACCGAACTCGCCAACCTGCTGGCGGCCCGGATCGCATTGATGGACGAGGCCGAGATCGCGGACCTTCTGGCGCGGATCAAAGGCTCTCGTTAGGGCCTTTCACGCTTTCACAGAAACGCCGCGTAGCCGCACCCCCTTCCTCTCCCCTGGGTCGCCGAAGTTGCAGAATCCCCCTCCCCCTTGAGGGGAGGGGTAAGGGGTGGGGGTCGGACGGGCGATTCTATTCAAACAAAAACTGTCTAGGCCGATGTCAGCGTGCGCCGTACGGCGTCCCGCCAGCCCTTGAGCTTTGCCGCCCGCACGGCTTCCTTCATCGCCGGCTTGAAGCGCTTTTCGAGCGACCAGGCTTTTGCGAAATCGGCCGCCTTCGGCCACACACCCGCCCTCGACCCCGCGAGCCACGCGGCCCCAAGCGCCGTCGTCTCGAGGATTTCGGGCCGGTCGACCGGCGCGTCCAGAATGTCGGCGAGACGTTGCATCGTCCAGTCTGACGCGACCATGCCGCCGTCGACGCGCAGCACGGTCTTCGCCGAGCCTTCCTTCCAGTCCTTCTTCATCGCGTCGAGCAGATCGCGCGTCTGAAACGCAACCGATTCCAGCGCAGCGCGGGCGAACTCCGCCGGGCCGGAATTGCGGGTCAGGCCAAAAATCGCGCCGCGCGCCTCGGCGTCCCAATGCGGTGCGCCGAGGCCCACGAAGGCAGGGACGAGATAGACGTTCTGCGTGTCGTCCGCTTTCGCGGCCAGTTCGCCGGAATCGGCGGCTTTCGAGATCATCTTCGCGCCGTCACGCAGCCATTGCACGGCGGCGCCGGCGATGAAGATCGAGCCTTCCAGCGCATAGGTCGTCTTGCCGTTCAGGCGGTAGGCGATCGTCGTCAGCAGGCGGTTCTTCGAGCGCACCATGTCGGCGCCGGTGTTCAGGATGGCGAAACAGCCGGTGCCGTAGGTCGATTTCATCATGCCCGGCTTGAAGCAGGCCTGTCCGATCGTCGCCGCCTGCTGGTCGCCGGCAACGCCGAGGATCGGGATGTCCGCCCCGATGATCGAGGCTTGGGCGTGGCCGAAATCGTCGGCGCAATCCTTCACCTGCGGCAGAAGCGAAGCGGGAACATTGAGGATTTTCAGCAGTTCCGCGTCCCATTTGCCGGTGGCGATGTTGAAAAGCAGCGTGCGCGAGGCGTTCGTCGCGTCGGTGGCATGGACCCTGCCGCCGGTCAGCCGCCAGATCAGGAACGTGTCGATGGTACCGGCGAGCAGTTCACCCTTCTCGGCGCGTTTCCTCGCGCCCTTCACATTGTCCAGCAGCCAGGCGATTTTCGTACCGGAAAAATAGGGATCGAGCAGCAGCCCGGTCTTCTTCGAGAATTTCGGCTCCAGCCCCTGGGCCTTCAGCTTCTGGCAGAGCGGCGCGGTGCGGCGGTCCTGCCAGACGATCGCGTTATGGATCGGCTTGCCGGTCGCCTTGTCCCAGATGACGACCGTCTCGCGCTGGTTGGTGATGCCGATGGCGGCGATATCCGATGCCCGGACTTCGGCCTTGCGCAGCGCCTCGCGGCAGACCTCGACGACGCTGTCCCAGATCTCGTCGGCGTCATGCTCCACCCAGCCCGACGCCGGATAATGCTGCCTGAATTCCTTCTGGCCTACGCCCGCGACCTTCATCGCGCCGTCGAAGACGATCGCGCGGCTGGAAGTGGTGCCCTGGTCGATGGCGAGGATGTTGCCGGTCATGTCGCTCTCTCATGGAAAGGAGGCGGCGAGAACGCCGCCTCCCATTTTTAGTCCGTCAGTCGATCACTTCTGCCAGCTCTTCACCAGCTCGTCATAGTTGACGGTGAGCGGCTTTTCCTTCTCGTTCTCGATCTTGAGCTGTGGCGCGAGGTTGCCCTTCGCCACGGCGTCCTTGTTCCAGTATTCGAGATCGTGCTCCTCGGCCAGCTTCGGGCCGATGTCGCCCTGCACGCCGGCGCGCTCGAGACGTTCCAGCACCTTCTCCTGCTCGGCGCAGAGCGAGTCCATCGCCTCCTGCGCGGTCTTGGCGCCCGACGACGCGTCGCCGATCGCCTGCCACCAGAGCTGCGCCAGCTTCGGATAGTCAGGAACGTTCGTGCCGGTCGGCGACCATTGCAGGCGGGCCGGCGAGCGGTAGAACTCGACCAGGCCGCCGAGCTTCGGCGCGCGCTCGGTGAAGGAGGCGTGGTCGAGCGTCGACTGGCGGATGAAGGTCAGGCCGACATGGCTCTTCTTCACGTCGACGGTCTTGGAGGTGACGAACTGCGCATAGAGCCATGCGGCCTTGGCGCGGTCGTCCGGCGTCGACTTCAGCAGCGTCCAGGAACCGGCGTCCTGATAGCCGAGCTTCATGCCTTCCTTCCAGTAGACGCCGTGCGGCGACGGTGCGAAACGCCATTTCGGCGTGCCGTCCGCGTTCACGACCGGCAGGCCGTCCTTGACGAAGTCGGCGGTGAAGGCGGTGTAGGTGAACATCTGCTGGGCGATCTCACCCTGCGACGGCACCGGGCCGGATTCGCCGAAGGTCATGCCCTGCGCCGCGGCCGGCGCATACTTCTTCATCCATTCGAGATATTTCTCGATCGAGTACACAGCCGCCGGGCCGTTGGTGTCGCCGCCGCGCGCGACGCAGGAGCCGACCGGACGCGAATTCTCGTCGACCTTGATGCCCCACTCGTCGACCGGACGGCCGTTCGGGATGCCCTTGTCGCCATTGCCGGCCATGGACAGCCAGGCGTCGGTGAAGCGCCAGCCCAGCGACGGGTCCTTCTTGCCGTAGTCCATGTGGCCGTAGACCTTCTTGCCGTCGATCTCGCGGCCGGTGAAGAACTCGGCGATGTCCTCATAGGCCGACCAGTTGACCGGCACGCCGAGGTCGTAACCATACTTCGCCTTGAAGTCGGCCTTGTTCTTCTCGTCGTTGAACCAGTCGTAGCGGAAGAAATAGAGGTTCGCGAACTGTTGGTCGGGAAGCTGGTAGAGCTTGCCGTCCGGCGCGGTGGTGAACGACTTGCCGATGAAGTCGTCGATGTCGATGTTCGGGTTGGTGACGTCCTTGCCCTCGTTCGCCATCCAGTCGGTCAGGTTGCGCGCCTGCTGGTAGCGCCAGTGCGTGCCGATCAGGTCGGAGTCGTTGATGTAGGCGTCGTACACGTTCTCGCCCGACTGCATCTGCGTCTGGAGCTTCTCGACCACGTCGCCTTCGCCGATGAGGTCATGCGTGATCTTGATGCCGGTGATCGCGGTGAAGGCAGGCGCGAGCACCTTCGATTCATATTCATGGGTCGTGATGGTCTCGGACACCACCTTGATATCCATTCCGGCCAGCGGCTTGGCGGCGTCGATGAACCACTGCATCTCGGCTTCCTGGGCCGCGCGGTCGAGGGCCGACATGTCCTTGATTTCGGCGTCGAGGAACGCCTTGGCCTCGTCCATTCCCGCAAAGGCGCTTTGTGCGCCCAAGAGGAGTGCAAAGACGCTGGTCGATGCTAATATTTGCCGTCGCATGAGTTATCCTCCCAAAAGGTTGCAAGTGCGATTTGGAGCGGCGGCCGGCACGCCGCCGCTCCAACAGTTTCTCCCTCTATACGTATCGGAACACGCCGACGGCGTAGACCACGGAGAGAGCGAGAGCCCACCACAGGCCGGATCCGATGAGACCCAGCCATGCGAGATGGATGAAGGCGCTGCCGAGCAGCGATAGGAAAAGACGGTCGCCGCGCGTCGTCTCGAAGCGCAGGACGCCCACGCGGGGATTGCCGCCGGGCGAGGCGTATTCCCATACCGCCATCAGCGAGATCAGGAACACGATCGTCGTGAAGAACAGCGCGGTCGGGAAGGTCCAGGCCATCCAGCCGCCCTTGATCAGCGGCGCATACCAGTCCTTCGCGTCGTCCTTCAACGGCACGGACAGAGCGAGCAGTCCGACGGCAACGGCGTAGGCGGCGAGAACCGAGACGAGCGGGATTTGCCAACGGCGGGTAGCAGTCATTGTGCGCTTCCTCTCACCGTTTCTGGCTCGAGCGTGGCAGCAGCCATTGCTGAAAAGATGCCGGCTAGATGATGCAAAGCGTGCCAGGGCATGCCCAGTGACAGTCCCGACTCGTCGTCGCTCACTTCGCCACGCAGATCGTCAAGGTCGTCAGCTATGTCCGACATGACCAGTTCGGGCCTGTCGATCGAGAACGCGTCGGCCGGAAACACCGACCAATAGAATCGGTGGCTGACCGGGATCGTATCGAAACCTGCCCGGGTGAGCTTGTCGAAGAGGACTGCGGTCAAGGTCTTGAGCTCGTGCACGGAAATCGATTCACCGCTCGCCATCACACCCTCCCCAGGGCGAAGCCCTTGGCGATGTAGTTGCGCACGAACCAGATCACGAGCGCGCCGGGAATGATGGTCAGCACGCCGGCGGCGGCCAGCACGCCCCAGTCGAGGCCGGAGGCCGACACGGTGCGGGTCATGATGGCGGCGATCGGCTTGGCGTCGGTCGTGGTCAGCGTGCGGGCGATCAGCAGCTCGACCCACGAGAACATGAAGCAGAAGAAGGCGGCGACGCCGATGCCCGACGCGATCAGCGGCATGAATATCTTCACGAAGAAACGCGGGAAGGAGTAGCCGTCGATATAGGCCGTCTCGTCGATCTCTTTCGGCACGCCGGACATGAAGCCTTCGAGGATCCACACCGCCAGCGGCACGTTGAACAGGCAGTGCGCCAGCGCCACCGCGATATGCGTGTCGATAAGGCCGAAGGCCGAATAGAGCTGGAAGAAGGGCAGGGCGAACACCGCCGGCGGCGCCATGCGGTTGGTCAGCAGCCAGAAGAACAGATGCTTGTCGCCGAGGAAGCGGTAGCGCGAGAAGGCATAGGCCGCCGGCAGCGCCACGGCGACCGAGATGACCGTGTTCAGCACCACGTAGATGATCGAGTTGATGTAGCCCTTGTACCAGGAGGGGTCGGTCAGGATGACCTCGTAATTGCGCAGCGTCGGGTTCTGCGGCCAGAGCGTCAGCGCGCCGAGGATCTCCTGGTTGGTCTTGAAGCTCATGTTCACGAGCCAGTAGATCGGCAGCAGCAGGAACAGGATGTAGAGCGTCGGCACGAGCCACCAGAAACGCGACGTCTCGCTTTGCCGGCGCACGGCGCGCGCGACCCTGTCCTGCCCCGCGCCGGCGACCGGAGCATTCGCCGCCATCTCGCGCGCGACCACCGCGTCGGCTTTGGGCTCAGCCATCGCCGCGCTCCTGTCCGACATTGGTCATCACCGTGTAGAACACCCACGACAGAAGCAGGATGATCAGGAAGTAGATGATCGACATCGCCGCTGCGGGGCCGAGGTCGAACTGGCCGACCGCCATCTTCACCAGGTCGATCGAGAGGAAGGTGGTCGAATTGCCCGGCCCGCCGCCGGTGACGACGAAGGGCTCGGTGTAGATCATGAAGGAATCCATGAAGCGCAGCAGCACCGCGATCAGCAGCACGCGGTTCATCTTCGGAAGCTGGATGTAGCGGAAGATCGCCCAGCGCGACGCGCCGTCGATCTTCGCCGCCTGATAATAGGCGTCGGGGATCGAGACGAGGCCGGCATAGCAGAGCAGGACGACGAGGCTCGTCCAGTGCCAGACGTCCATGACGATGACGGTGATCCAGGCGTCGAGCGGGTCGTTGACGTAGTTGTAGTCGATGCCGAGCGCGTTCAGCGTATAGCCGAGCAGGCCGATGTCGACGCGGCCGAACACCTGCCAGATCGTGCCGACCACGTTCCACGGGATAAGCAGCGGCAGCGCCATCAGCACGAGGCAGACCGGCACGCCCCAGCCCGAGCGCGGCATGTTGAGCGCGATCAGGATGCCGAGCGGAATCTCGATCGCGAGAATGATGGCCGAGAAGATCAGGTTGCGGCCCATCGCGTCCCAGAAGCGGCCGGACGACAGGGTTTCCTCGAACCATTCCGTGCCGGCCCAGAAGAACTGGTTGTTGCCGAACGTGTCCTGCACCGAATAGTTCACCACCGTCATGAGCGGGATGACCGCCGAGAAGGCCACCAGCAGCAGCACCGGCAGCACCATGAACCAAGCCTTGTTGTTCCAGGTCTTCTCCATGGTCAGCGCCCTAGCTCCACGCGCCAGGAATCGGCGTAAAGGTTGATTCCGGCCGGCGCGAAGGTGACGCGAGCATCGGCCGGCACGGCCTCGTCCTCTGCCAGCACGGCGACGAGGTCGCGGCCCTCGAAGGTGGCGCGCACGATCTTCTGGCGGCCGATGTCCTCGACCTTGTTGACCGCCACGGGCATGCCCTTGTCGCCGAGACGGACGAATTCGGGCCTTATGCCGATCTCGACCTTGCCGGCCGGCGTCGACGTTGGCGCGGCGGGAAGTTCGATGATCTGGTCGCCGATCTTGGCGCGGCTGCCGTCGACCGATGCCGGCAGCACGTTCATGCCCGGCGAACCGATGAAATAGCCGACGAAAGTGTGCTTCGGCCGCTCGAACAGTTCCGCCGGCGTGCCGATCTGCACGATGGCGCCGTCATACATCACCACCACCTGGTCGGCGAAGGTGAGCGCCTCGGTCTGGTCGTGGGTGACATAGACCATGGTGTAGCCGAAGCGGCGGTGGAGCTGCTTCAGCTGCGAGCGCAGCTGCCATTTCATGTGCGGGTCAATGACGGTCAGCGGCTCGTCGAACAGGATCGCGTTGACATCGTGGCGCACCAGGCCGCGGCCGAGCGATATCTTCTGCTTCTGGTCGGCGGTCAGGCCGCGCGCCTTGCGCTTCGCACGATCCGACAGGCCGATCATGGCCAGCGTCTCGGTCACGCGCTTGCCGACTTCGGCTTCCGGCACGCCGCGATTGCGCAGCGGGAAGGCGAGGTTATCGAACACGGTCATCGTGTCGTAGATGACCGGGAACTGAAACACCTGCGCGATGTTGCGCTCCTGCGTGGACAGGCCGGTGACGTCGTTGCCGTTGAACAGCAGCCTGCCATGCGACGGATGCAGCAGACCGGAGATGATGTTGAGCAGCGTGGTCTTGCCGCAGCCCGACGGCCCCAGCAGCGCATAGGCGCCGCCATCGTCGAAGCTGTGGTGCACCTCGCGCAAGGCGTAGTCCTTGTCCGATTTCGGATTCGGGCCATAGGCGTGGCGGATGTGGTCGAGGTCGATGCGCGCCATTATGCGGCCTCCCGCACGGCCGACATGGACCGGCCCGCCTCGTCGAAGACCATGATGTTGCGATGGTCGATATAGACGCCGATGCGGTCGTCCGGCTCGAACGTCTGGATGCCGGGCGTGAGCATCACCCAGCGCGCATCGGCGAAGTCGAGATGGACGAAGCTTTCCGACCCGGTGATCTCGGTGACGTTCACCTTGGCGGTGACGGCGACGGCGTCGCGGTTCGGCTTCTTCAGAGAGAGATGGTGGGGCTGAAAGCCGATCGTATAGCGCGCATCGGCAATACCCGCGAGTTGCGCGGGCACCGGGAGGTTCACCCCACCATCAAGCAGGAAACTCGACCCGCGCTTTTCCAGCGCGATCGTGTTGAGCGGCGGATCGGCGAAGGTCCTCGCCGTGATCAGGTCGGCCGGCTGGCGGAACACGTCGATCGTCGGCCCGAACTGCGTGACCCGGCCCTCCGACAGCGTCGCCGTGTTGCCGCCGAGCAGCAGCGCCTCGTGCGGCTCGGTCGTGGCGTAGACGAAGATCGCGCCCGTCTCGGCGAAGATCTTCGGCAGCTCGGCGCGCAGCTCCTCGCGCAGCTTGTAGTCGAGATTGGCCAGCGGCTCGTCGAGCAGCACCAGCCCGGCATTCTTGACGATGGCGCGCGCCAGCGCGGTGCGCTGCTGCTGCCCGCCGGAGAGGTTGAGCGGCGTGCGGTCGAGATAGGGCGTCAGCTTCAGCAGTTCGGCCGCGCGGCGCACCTCGCCGTCGATCTTCGACCGAGCCTCGCCCTTCACGCGCAGCGGCGAGGCGATGTTCTCGTAGACGGTCATCGCCGGGTAGTTGATGAACTGCTGATAGACCATCGCGACATTGCGGTCTTGGACGCGCACGCCGGTCACATCCTTGCCGTCGAACCAGACGGAGCCGGAGGTCGGCTTGTCGAGGCCGGCCATCAGCCGCATCAGGCTGGTCTTGCCTGCCAGCGTCGGGCCGAGCAGCACGTTGAGCGAGCCGCGCGACAAGGACAGCGACACGTCGCGGATATGGTCCGCGCCGCCCACCGTCTTCGTCACATTGCGCAGTTCCAGCATCGCTCCTCCCAGAGCACCGTCGGCCGCCTAGGCCGCGCTTCTCGCACCGCCCGCCGCCTTTCGCATGTAGTTTTCGAGCCCGCGCGCCTCGTCCGGAGACAGCCGCAAGCCGCGCTTGGTGCGGCGCCACAGCACGTCCTCGGCCGTCAGCGCCCATTCATTGTCGATAAGATAACGCACTTCGGCCTCGAAAAGATCGGCGCCGAAATTGCGGCCGAGATCGGCGGCGGAGCGTGCCTCGCCCAGAATGGTCCGCGCGCGCGTTCCGTAGAGCCGCATGAATCGCCGGGCATGCGTGCGGTCGAGGAACGGAAAATCCTTGCGCAGGGCATCGACCTCGGCGGCGAAGCCGTTCACCGCGAAATCGCCGCCGGGCAGCGCCGCGTTGGCCGTCCAGGACGGCCCGCGCCGGCCGAGATAGGATTCGATCTTCTCCAGCATCGATTCCGACAGGCGGCGATAGGTGGTGATTTTGCCGCCGAAGACGTTGACGATTGGCGCGGCGTCCTTGCCGCCGTCGCCCTTCAGCACATAGTCGCGCGTGGCTTCCTGCGCCTTCGATGCGCCGTCGTCATAGAGCGGGCGCACCGCCGAATAGGTCCAGACGATATCGGCGCGGCGCACTGGCGTCGCGAAATATTCGCTCGCGGCGGCGCACAGATAGTCGGTCTCCGCTTCGCTGATCGCGACATGGCCAAGATCGCCCTTGTAGTCCTGGTCGGTCGTGCCGATCAGGGTGAAGTCGTCCTCGTACGGGATCGCGAAGATGATGCGGCCGTCGCGGTTCTGGAAGAAATAGGCGCGCTCGTCCTCGAACTTCTTCCGGATGACGATGTGGCTCCCCTGCACGAGGCGCACATTGTGCACGTCGTTCTGACCGACGGCGCCGGCCAGCACATGGTCGACCCAGGGGCCGGCGGCGTTGACCAGCAGTTTTGCCCGCACCGTATCGATGCGGCCGAAACGGATGTCCTCGACGCCGACGGTCCACAGCGCCCCGTCGCGGCGGGCCGAGACCACTCGGGCGCGGGTGCGGATCACCGCGCCCCGGTCGGCGGCGTCGCGCGCGTTCAGGACAACCAGCCGCGCGTCGTTCACCCAGCCGTCGGAATATTCGAACGCCTTGGTAAAGAGCGGCTTCAGCGGCTTGCCGGCCGGGTCCTGACGCATGTCCAGCGTCTTCGTCGGCGGCAGCAGCTTGCGCCCGCCGATATGGTCGTAGAGGAACAGGCCGAGCCGGATCAGCCAGGCGGGGCGGATGCCCCTGGCATAGGGCAGGACGAAGCGCATCGGCCAGATGATGTGCGGGGCGTTCTTCCAGAGCACCTCGCGCTCCATCAGCGCCTCGCGCACCAGCCGGAACTCGTAGTGCTCGAGATAGCGCAGGCCGCCATGGATCAGCTTGGTCGAGCCGGATGACGTGCCGCTCGCCAGGTCGTTCATCTCGGCCAGATAGCAGGAGAAGCCGCGGCCCTGCGCATCGCGCGCGATGCCGCATCCGTTGATGCCGCCACCTATGACGAAGATGTCATAGACCGGTGCGTCCAAAGCCGAGCCTCCCGGCTTTCGCATTGCAACATTTTTCTGGATTAGCGAAAGCGCATTGCGATTATTTCGCAATCAAAGCGAATGTCAAACGAAATCTGGCGCAACGAGCTAGGCCGTGCCCCGGCCGGTTTCGATCACGTTCACCTCGGCCTCGGCGCAGATGCGCCGGACGGAAGCGGAGGGGATGTGGTCGGTGATGAAGGTATGGACCTGCGACAGGTGCGCGATCCGCACCGGGGCCTTGCGTTCGAACTTGGTCGAGTCCGACACCAGGATGACGTGGCGCGCATTGGCGATGATCGCCTGCGCCACCTTCACCTCACGGAAGTCGAAGTCGAGCAGCGCGCCGTCGTCGTCGATGGCGGACGCGCCGATGACGGCGTAGTCGACCTTGAACTGCTTGATGAAATCAACCGCCGCCTCGCCGACAATGCCGCCGTCGGAGCCGCGCACGACGCCGCCGGCAATGACCACCTCGATCGAGGGGTAGACGCGCATCCTGTTGGCGACATTGATGTTATTGGTGATGACCATCAGCCCGGAATGGTCGAGAAGCGCGCTGGAGACCGCCTCGGTCGTCGTGCCGATATTGACGAACAGCGAGGCGTTGTCGGGGATGATGCGCGCCGCCGCGCGGCCGATCGCCTCCTTCTCGTCGGAAGCGATCTTGCGCCGTTCCTCATATTCGACGTTTTCGATGCCGGACGGAAACAACGCGCCGCCATGGATGCGCGACAGCAGCCGTTTGTCGCACAGATCGTTCAGGTCCTTGCGGATCGTCTGCGGCGAGACGTCGAAATGCGCGGCGAGGTCCTCGACCAGAACGCGGCCATTGTCCTTGGCCATCTGGATGATTTCGGCATGGCGGGGAGGGAGATACATGCGGGATGGCTTTCGTTTCCCGGCAATCTAGCGGAAAACGAAAGCTGTTGGAAGCGCCGCAGTGTCAGGGTGCTTTCGGTTCCGCGGCCTGGAAGGCCGGCAGCCCGGCGCAGGCGGTCACGATCGCGTCGATGCGCGACAGGCCGGAGATGTCCGCGCCCCAGCGGCGCGCATTGTAGACCTGCGGCACGAGGCAGAGATCGGCCATGGTCGGCGCGTCACCGTGGCAGAATCGCCCGGTCGCCGGATCATCGAGAAGCTTCTCGAACGCCGCGAGCCCTTCGCCGATAAATTTCTTCATCCAGGCGACGCGCACATCATCGCCGCCACCCGTGATCGCCATGACGTGATTGACCGTGCCGGTGTTGCAGATCGGATGGATGTCCATCGCGATGGCGTAGGACAGCGCTTGCACGCGGGCGCGAGCCGCCGCATCGGCCGGCACCAGATTTTTGCCCGGTCGCGTCTGGTCGAGATAGTCGATGATCGCCAGCGACTGCGTCAGGCGCAGGCCATCGATGTCGAGCACTGGCACCAGCCCCTGCGGATTGCGCGCCAAATGTTCGGCTGACTTGTTGTCCTTCGCCAGCAGATCGACCGGAACGCTGTCATGGTCGATGCCGAGCAGGTTGAGCGCGATGCGCACCCGGTAGCTCGCCGAGGATCGCCAGTAGTCGTAGAGAACGGGTTTCAGTTGTTTCAGCGCTACCTCCTCTTTCGCCGAAACGACCAATAGCTGATGAAGAAAAGCAGGGCGACAGCCAGCAAAGTCCCGACCCAGCTATAGTTCCCATCCAGACTCATATTGAGAAAAGTAAGGGCGAACCCGACGATCGCAAATCCATAGCCAGCAATCAGCCACCATCTAGCCTTTCGATTGCCGAACATGGCCTTGGAGAGTTCGAACGGGTCATCAATCCTCACCGGTTCACCTGAAGGATCAAATTTCAATCGCGCGTCACGATTGTGCACTTCGTAATCCATCCGGAAGCTGATCATCCCGCCAATCGTCGCCAAGACCACGCCCAGTGCAAACGCACCCCAGGCGATCCAACCCAAGACGTCTGGCTCCATAGCGTCATCCAGTCGGCAATTGTGGCTCGTATTTCTGCACCGTCTGCTCGATCGCGCCGAAAATCGAATGACCCTTGTCATCCTTTATTTCGATGCGGACCGTATCGCCAAAGCGCATGAACGGTGTTTTCGGCGAGCCGGTTTCGATCGTCTCGATCATGCGTATTTCCGCGATGCATGAATAGCCGCCGCCCTCGGCCACCGGCTTGCCCGGGCCGTCGTCGAGTTTGTTCGACACCGTGCCGGAGCCGATGATGGCGCCCGCCGACAGCGGCCGCGTCTTCGCCGCATGCGCGATCAGCGTCGGGAAATCGAAGGTCATGTCGATGCCGGCATTCGCCTTGCCGAATGGTTTTCCATTCAGGTCGACAAGCAGCGGCAGATGCAGCTTGCCGCCGTCCCAGGCGTCGCCGAGATCGTCCGGCGTCACGGCGACCGGCGAGAAGGCCGATGACGGCTTCGACTGGAAGAAGCCGAACCCCTTGGCCAGCTCCGCCGGGATCAGGTTGCGCAGCGACACGTCGTTGACCAGCATGACCAGCCGGATCGCGTCGCGCGCCTGGTCGACGCTCGCCCCCATCGGCACGTCGTCCACGATCACCGCGACCTCGGCCTCCATGTCGATGCCATAGGCTTCGTCCGCCATGACGATCGGATCGCGCGGGCCGATAAAGCTGTCGGACCCGCCTTGGTACATCAGCGGATCGGTCCAGAACGTCGCCGGCATCTCGGCATTGCGCGCTTTGCGCACCAGTTCGACATGGTTCACATAGGCCGAGCCGTCGGCCCACTGATAGGCGCGGGGCAGCGGCGATTCCGCGTCATGCTCGTGGAACCGGAGCGACGGCACCGACCCGTGCTCCAGGCTCTCGGCCATCGCCTCGAGATGCGGTGCGATGCGCGCCCAGTCGTCGAGGGCCGCCTGAAGCGTTGGAACCAGGAATGACGCGTCGGTGTAGCGCGTCAGATCGCGCGAGACGACGACAAGCTGACCGTCGCGCGTTCCGTTCTTCAAGGTTGCAAGCTTCATGCAGTCTCCCCTCAGGCTTCAATGAAAGCTTTGAAGCCACCGTATATCATGCGTTTCATGTATGGCGGCATGGGCTGGCCATCCAGGCGCTTGTCCGACATCACCTTCTTCATAACCTCGTCGCGATGTTCGCGCGACCGGTATGTGACGTAGGAGAAGACGATTACGTCGCCCTTCTCCTGCCTCACCGCCATCGGGAAGGATGTCACCTCGCCATCCGGCACATCGTCCGACACGGCTTCGACATAGGACAGCGCGCCATGCTCCATCCAGATCGTTTTGCCGAGCTCGGCCTGCTTCTTGTAGGCCTCGAAATCCGCCTGCGGCACCGGCAGGACAAATCCGTCGACATAGGTCATCACACGTCTCCTCGGGTTGATGGCACCTCAAGGACGAAGGATAAGCCGTAGTTCCGGCAAAGTCTCAGCCGTCTGGCTGGGTTTGTGCCGGCAGACCGGGATGCACGGCCGGATAGCGGCGGCGTGGCGGCAGCGCGTGAAATGCGCCTCAGCTCCAGTCGCCCTCCGGCGTGCCGTCGAACCGTTTGCGCAGGCCCGTCCAGCATTCGGCGTAGTCGTCCTGCAAGGCGCTCGTCTCGGACGCGAAGCGCGTCAGCATCTGCGGAAAGCGCGTCTCGAACATGAAGGCCATGGTGTCGTCGAGCTTCACCGGCTTCAGCTCCACCCGCGTCGCCTTGTCGAAGCCGAACGTGTCCGGCCCATGCGCCAGCATCATGTTGTGCAGGGATACCCCGCCCGGCACGAAGCCTTTTTCCTTGGCGTCGTACTGGCCGTTCACCAGCCCCATGAACTCGCTCATGATGTTGCGGTGATACCAGGGCGGCCGGAAGGTGTTTTCGGCCACCAGCCAGCGCGGCGGGAAGATGACGAAGTCGACATTGGCCGTGCCTTCCTCGCCCGACGGCGCGGTCAGCACCGTGAAGATCGACGGGTCGGGATGGTCGAACAGGATCGCGCCGACCGGCGAGAAGGTGGCGAGGTCGTATTTGTAGGGCGCGTAATTGCCGTGCCACGCGACGACATCGAGCGGCGAGGCGCCGATCTCGGTGACGAAGAATTTGCCGCACCATTTGACGAACAGGCGGCTGGGCTTTTCCTTGTCCTCGTACCAGGCCACCGGCGTCTTGAAATCGCGCGGGTTGGCGAGACAGTTCGCGCCGATCGGGCCGCGATCCGGCAGCGTGAACTTGGCGCCGTAGTTCTCGCAGATATAGCCGCGCACCGGGCCGTCGATCAGCTCGACCTTGAAGGTCATGCCACGCGGGATCACGCAGATCTCGCCCGGCGTCACGTCCATGATGCCCATCTCGGTCAGGAAACGAACGCCGCCCTGCTGCGGCATGACGAGCAGTTCGCCGTCGCCGTTGAAGAAGAAATCGTCGACCATGTCGGTATTGGCGACATAGAGATGCGCCGCCATGCCGGACTGGCCGATGGCGTCGCCGGCGGTGGTCATGGTTCGGATGCCGGCGAGGAAATCGGTCGGCTCGGCCGGAATCTCGATCGGGTCCCAGCGCAGCTGGCCGAGCGGCAAATCGCTGTCGTCATTATTCGGAGCCGTCTTCCAGAGCGGGAAGGCCGCCGGCTTGAAGCGGCCGTGATGTTTGACGCTCGGGCGGATGCGGTAGAGCCAGGAGCGCTCGTTGGTGCCGCGCGGCGCGGTGAAGGGCGAGCCCGACAACTGCTCGGCGTAGAGGCCGTAAGCGGGGCGTTGGGGCGAGTTCATGCCCTGAGGCAGGGCTCCCGGCAGGCTCTCGGTCTCGAAGTCGTTGCCGAAGCCGGGCATATAGCCTTTGGGCGCGGTGCGCGACGGCGATGTGGCCATCAGCTTCGCCGGCTTGCTCATCTCGTTCATGTCGGCCTCCCTCTTGACCGTCGTCGTGACGATCGTTGCATATGCAACTATCATCATTTGGTTGCATGTGCAACTATCCTGTGCGACGGTGATTCATGGCCACGCTTGACCTTGCGAATTTCCTGCCGTTCCGCCTGAACCAGATCGCGGCGGAGATTTCAGGCCGGCTGTCGACCATCTACGCGGAACGTTTCGACCTGGATGTGCCGCAATGGCGGGTGTTGGCGACGCTGGTCGATCAGGACGGGCTCTCGGCGCAGGAGATCGTCGAATCGACTCGCACGCATAAATCGACGATCAGCCGCGCGGTGCAGGCGCTGATCCAGCGCGGGCTGGTGATGGCGGGTGCGGACGATCAGGACGGGCGCGCGCGAAAACTGGCGCTGACAAAGGCCGGCCGGCAATTGATGGACGAGATCGTGCCGCTGGCGCGAAGTTTCGAGCGCGAC
>Ga0209792_1000557_pt1 | contig 25162 bp, 23 predicted proteins | sample EBPBio142005_DNA_FD_185860 | JGI IMG/M metagenome (GOLD analysis project Ga0209792, IMG submission 185860) | Wastewater treatment Type I Accumulibacter community from EBPR Bioreactor in Madison, WI, USA - Reactor 1_6/14/2005_ DNA (SPAdes)... | ecosystem: Engineered > Bioreactor > EBPR >... | reverse complement strand
CAGACGCTGGACTGGGATTCGCCTTATCAGGCGTTCCAGAAATTCATGGCCGCCATCAGCGAGAAGAACTCCGCTACCATTCATTGAATATCAACCAGTGGTGTTGCACTTCAGAGTTGAGACCGCCCCAGAATTTGTGTTTTTATGTAGTGCTCATCACTGGCGTTGTTGAACTTCCCTGTATGGATCGAGGAGTCTCTGACATCCAGACCCTTCGGAGCCAGTAGATCTTTTAGCTTCTGGAGCCCATGATCGTCCTTATGTACATGGCTGATAAAAACGTTTCTCTTTTCCGCCACCTGCTGCCTCCATAAATCGTTACGACCGTTAAACATCGTAACTTACTTTTATGCGGATTTTTGCGGAAAGTGCAGACCCATTGAGGGCTAGCCCTGCAGGATGGGTATCGCCTTGGTCCCACTTGTGCACCGTGGATGCCGTGATGTGTAAGGCGATGCGAACACCGGCTGGCTTAACTTCAGTTTCTCGCGCAGGTCATTCGCCACACCACGCTACAACAAGTTGTCCCGATAACCGCTGAACCTCACCATATCCCCATGCAACAAGTTCATGGAGTTCGAGGTGGAACAGCTACCACAAGCATCCCATGCAGCCGACATCAACATCGGCCAGTCACATCCCTTACCAGGCACGGAAGCCTACGAGGCGCTGCCCCAGTTCCCGAAGCGCAGCCCCCTTCCCTTCCGGCGCACCATCCGCCGCCATGAACTGCGGCAGATCGTCCCCCTGGCTGAAACGACGATCTACGAAATGGAGCGCCGCGGCGAGTTCCCACGCAGGTTCAACCTGACGCCGCGCTGCGTAGTGTGGGACTTGGCCGAAGTGGAGGCATGGGTCGAAGAACGAAAGCAGGTACCTCGCAGCCACACTGCCAGGCCGGATGTCCACCAACGAAAAACCCGCCCTGTCCGGGCGGGTTCGAGCGAGGCATGAGGCCGGACAACGGCCTTCAACCTACCAAGGCTTCCAGCTCCTTTGACGCCGTGCGTGGCAGCCGCCGCCCTTCCTTCGCCACGTTGACCTGCAAGGCCACCCGCGCCACCTCCAGAACGTCCTTGGCCAGCGCATAGCTGCCCTTGGCCTGCAACCAGGCCAGCACGTCCGCCAGGTGCCAGATAGACGCACTGCCCTCGTGCACGGGCGTCGGAAAGCTGCCCGGATGGGCCAGCATCAGCTTGCGCATGTTCTGCCGCGACACGCCTACGATGTCGGCCACGTCGGTCAGTCCGACCAGATCCGGCGCCACTTCGATCAGCCTGGCCGACGGCGCAGCATGGCGCACGTCGGCGAGCGCGCTGCGCACCGCCTCGTCCGCATCAACGGCTTCGCGGGTGAACTCCAGCGCCAGCCGCCCTGGCTGCCCGATGCCGACCAGGGCATCGTCGCAACCGGCTTCGCCCAGACGCTCGACCAGCGCATCGACGTCGCGGTCCTCGTCCGCAAGCTGGTATTTCAAGGTGAACGTGTATTCCATCGCGCTACTCCTGGGCACCGTCGTCAGCCTCGCGCTGCCGGCGGTGCGTGGTGCAGTTGTCCACGACGCGCCGCAAAGCGCGAGCGTGGTTGCCGGGGTTCTTCGGCGTGCTCCAGACACTGGTGATGCAGAACTCGCCGCAGCGGCATTCCTCGTCGTTGTACGGGCAATAAATCCGCCCCCAGGCGTGGCTGCCGCCGACTTCGACGCGCCAGCCCTGCCCTTCGGCGTGCCTGACGGCTTCCTCGACCTCTTTCTTGGGATGAGAGGGGCGAGCCATCAGTCGCCTCCAGTATGGGCACAAGCCATAAGGCTGTCAAGTGACAACCTTATATCGGCAGAACTGATCCGCATATCGCGCGGCTCAACCATCAGGAAGTTCAGATTCCCAGGTTTTCGATCACTCTGAGTGATCGTTTTCTCTAAAAAACAAACCCGGCGCAACCCCGCAAAGACCGACTCAAAGCAAACCATGATGCGGCCCTCCTACGCAATCGCGCTCAACGCCGGTACGACCACGTTTTCCGGCATCAGCTTCGGCACGTAAGTCTGTCCACCGCCCCAGGCATCGACCAAGTGCGCCCACTCCTGCAGCATGTGGCGCCGCTGCTCGGCGTACTCGGCCTTGTTGTAGACCGCACGCGAGGAACGCCCCTCCTCGTGCGCCAGGCACTTCTCGATCCAGTCGCGGTTGAAGCCGATTTCGTTGAGCAGCGTCGAGCCGGTGCGGCGCAGGTCGTGGACGGTGAACGATTGCAGCGGCAGACCATTGGCTTTCGCGCCTTCCACGACGAGCATCGTGATCCGATTCAAGGTCGCATTGGACATACACCGATCCGGATCGTAGCGAGAGGGAAAGACGAACCTTGAGCCTGCTGCGCAGGCGTGCAGCGCGACGAAGATGTCGAGCGCCTGGCGCGACAGATAGACCACATGCGGATTGCGCCCCTTCATCCGCTGCTTCGGAATCGTCCACGTCGCGCTCTCGAAATTGACCTCATCCCAGGTGGCCTGGATAAGTTCGCTCTTGCGCACCAGCGTCAGCAGGATCAAGCGCAGCGCCAGCTTGATGGTCGGGTAGGTCGCCACCGATTCCAACTGCTGCTGCATCAGCCGGATTTCCAGCGGCGACAGGGCGCGGTCCTTCGGCACGAAGGTGGCGATCGAGGATGGTCCCACGCTGTCGGCGGGATTGACCACCTTTTCGCCGTGGGCGATCGCGTAGACGTAGACCTGCTTCACGATGTCCCGGATCTGCACCGCGGTGGCCGGTGCCCCGCGCTCCTTGACCTTGTTGCACAAGATCCGCAGGTCTTCGGCCTGGATTTCGGTCAGCAGGCGATTCTGGAAGACCGGCAGGATGTCCCGGTCGATGATGTGCATGCGCGCGGCGCGGGTGCTGTCAGCCCACCTCGTATGGGCGAGGAACGTCTCCATCGCCGCGCCGAAGGTCTTGATGGCGCGAACCCGGCGCTTGTCGCGTTGCTTTTCCAGCGCGGGCGAGATGCCCTGGAGAACGGCTTTGCGCGCCTCAAGGAGCAGTTCGCGCGCCATTGCCAGCGAAATACCACCTGACCCGTAGCGGCCGATGGTCAAGGTCTCGCGGCGTCCGTTAAGACGGTAGTCGTAGCGGAAGGTGACGGTATTTGCAGGCGATACCGTCACGTACATCCCATCCCGGTCAGAAACCTTATAAGTCAAGGACTTAGGCTTCAGATTGCGCAGCGCGGTGTCGGTCAGCATCGAGGTTTTCTCCTGTTTTTTTGACGGCTTTTACCGTCATGGACCAGGAGACCCACTGATGCCCGGAAAGCCGCATGAAATAAGCTTTCCTGAGAAAACTTTTACCGTCAAAGACGGTAAAAGTCTGAATAGTGAACGAGAGTGTCTTAATTGCGCATCAATTCTTACCGTCAGCGCTACCGTCAACCGTTTTTGCGGGCCGACGATAGTTACCGATAGATGCCGAGACGTATATCCTTCTAAATCAACACGTTACGGCAGCTTTGTCGATAGCTGGCGATAGTCCTTGAAGGACTTAAATTCACTCCCACTCGATCGTCGCCGGCGGCTTGCTGGAGACGTCGTAGGTCACGCGGTTGATGCCGCGCACCTCGTTGATGATGCGGCCCGAGACTTTTTTCAGCAGGCTGTAGGGCAGTTCGGCCCAGTCGGCGGTCATGAAGTCGCTAGTCTGCACTGCGCGCAACGCCACCACGTAGTCGTAGGTGCGGCCGTCGCCCATCACGCCCACGCTTTTCACCGGCAGGAAGACGGTAAAGGCCTGGCTGGTCAGGTCGTACCAGCTCTTGCCGGTCTGCGGGTCGATGCAGGCGCGCAGTTCTTCGATGAAGATGGCGTCGGCGCGGCGCAGCAGATCGGCGTATTCCTTCTTCACCTCGCCCAGAATCCGCACGCCCAGGCCGGGGCCGGGGAAGGGATGGCGGTACACCATGTCGTGCGGCAGGCCCAGGGCCACGCCCAGCTCGCGCACCTCGTCCTTGAACAGATCGCGCAGAGGTTCGAGCAGTTTCAGGCCCAATTGCTCGGGCAGGCCGCCGACGTTGTGGTGGCTCTTGATGGTGACGGCCTTCTTGCCACCGGACTCGATCACGTCGGGGTAGATAGTGCCCTGGGCCAGCCATTTGGCGCCCTTGGCACCGTCGCCCTTGAGCTTGGCGGCTTCAGCCTTGAAAACATCGACGAACAAGCCGCCGATGATTTTGCGCTTTTGCTCAGGCTCGCTCACACCGGCGAGCTTGCCGAGGAACAGGTCGGCGGCATCGACGCGGATCACCTTGGCGTGCAGCTTTCCGGCGAACATGTCCATGACCATGTCGCCCTCATTGAGGCGCAGCAGGCCGTGGTCGACGAACACGCAGGTCAGCTGGTCGCCGATGGCGCGGTGGATCAGCGCTGCAGCCACGCTGGAATCGACGCCACCTGACAGGCCGAGGATGACCTCCTCATCCCCCACCTGCGCCCGGATCTGGGCCACGGCCTCGGCGATATGGTCTTTCATCACCCAGTCGGCCTGGGCGCCGCAGATGTCGCGCACAAAGCGACTCAGGAGCGTCATGCCCTGCACGGTGTGGGTGACCTCGGGGTGAAACTGCACGGCGTAGAAGCGCCGCGCCTCGTCGGCCATGCCGGCGATGGCGCAGGCGGGCGTGGACGCCATGAGCTTGAAGCCCGGCGGCAGCTGCGTGACCTTGTCGCCATGACTCATCCAGACTTTGAGCATGCCGTGGCCCTCGGACGTGGCAAAGTCCTCTATACCTTGCAGCAGCGCGGTGTGGCCGTGCGCGCGCACCTCGGCGTAACCGAATTCGCGCGTGTGGCCGCCCTCGACCTTGCCACCGAGCTGGTTGGCCATGGTTTGCATGCCATAGCAGATGCCCAGCACCGGCAGGCCCAGCTCGTACACGGCATCGGGCGCCTTGTCATCGACTTCGTACACGCTGGCGTGGCTGCCCGAGAGGATCACGCCCCGGAGCCTGCCGTCGGCGGCAAACTCGCGCACCCAGTCGCTGCTGACGTCGCAGGGGTGCACCTCGCAGTACACATGGGCTTCTCGTACGCGGCGGGCGATGAGCTGGGTGACCTGGGAGCCGAAGTCGAGGATGAGAATCTTGTCGTGTTGCATGGCGATTTATAAAGAAATCGGCCTCTAGCGCCCGACTGGCAAGCGCAAGCAGCTATCAAAAACAAAGCATAACTGCGGTGTTTGAACCGCAGTTATGGATCAATCAGCGCGGTAGTTGGGCGCTTCTTTGGTGATCTGCACGTCGTGCACGTGCGATTCGCGAATGCCGGCTGCCGTGATCTCGACGAACTCCGCCTTGTCGTTCATCTCGGCAATCGTGGCGCAGCCGCAGTAGCCCATGGCGGCGCGCACGCCACCGGCCATCTGGAAGACGATGCTGACCATGCTGCCCTTGTAGGGCACGCGGCCTTCGATGCCCTCGGGCACGAGCTTGTCGGCGTTGGGGTTGCCGGTGGTCGCTTCCTGGAAGTAGCGATCCGCGCTGCCCTGCTGCATGGCGCCAATCGAGCCCATGCCGCGGTAGCTCTTGTAGCTGCGGCCCTGGTACAGGATGACCTCGCCCGGCGCTTCTTCGGTGCCGGCGAACATGCCGCCCATCATGATGGTCGACGCGCCGGCCGCAATCGCCTTGGCGATGTCGCCAGAGAAGCGAATGCCGCCGTCGGCAATCAGCGGCACGCCCGTGCCCTTGAGCGCCGTGGCCACACTGTCGATGGCCATGATCTGCGGTACGCCCACGCCGGCGACGATGCGCGTGGTGCAGATCGAGCCGGGGCCGATGCCGACTTTGACCGCGTCCGCACCAGCCTCGACCAGCGCCAGGGCTGCCGCGCCGGTGGCGATGTTGCCGCCGATCACATCGACCTGCGGATAGTTCTGCTTGACCCAGCGCACGCGATCGATCACGCCCTTGCTGTGGCCGTGGGCGGTGTCCACCACGATGGCGTCCACCCCGGCCTTGACCAGGGCGGCCACGCGCTCCTCGGTGCCCGCACCCACGCCCACGGCGGCAGCCACGCGCAGGCGGCCCTCGCTGTCGCGCGCGGCGTTGGGGAAGGTGGTCTGCTTGTTGATGTCCTTGACGGTGATCAGGCCCTTGAGTTCAAAGGCGTCATTCACGACCAAGAGGCGTTCGAGCTTGTGTTTGTTGAGCAGCGCCTTGGCCTGGGCCGGGCTGGTGTGGTCTTTCTCGTTGACCGTAATCAGCTTCTCGCGCGGCGTCATGATCTGGCTGACCTTGACGTCGTAGCGCGTCTCAAAGCGCACGTCGCGGCTGGTGACGATGCCGATGACCTTGCCGCCATCGCACACCGGAAAGCCCGAGATGCCGAGGTTTTCCGACAGTTCAAGTACCTGCAGCACCGTGTGCTCGGGGGTGATGACCACCGGATCATGCACCACACCGGATTCGTGGCGTTTGACCTTGGCGACCTCGGCCGCCTGCTGCTCGGCCGTCATGTTCTTGTGGATGACGCCAATACCGCCCTCCTGTGCGATGGCGATCGCCAGGCGCGCTTCGGTCACCGTGTCCATGGCGGCGGACACGAGGGGCAGGTTGAGCTGGATGTTGCGCGTGAAGCGCGTCGAAAGAGAAGTGTCCTTGGGCAGGACCTGGGAGTACGCTGGCACCAACAACACGTCGTCGAAGGTGAGCGCTTTTCCAAGAAGGCGCATGTGAAAGCTCCAAAAGAGAGATTGTACTTGGACGCGCATCGACGACCGACAACTGCGTGCTGCGCCGCCATTGGCCCGCATGCTGCAACTGGTTACACTCGCTTGCATGGAAATACGCAAACTTCTTTGGCTGGCTCTGGCCTGCTTCTGGGCCACTGGCGCCCTTGCCCAATGGCAGTGGGTAGACAAGGACGGCCACAAGGTGTTCAGCGACCGGCCGCCGCCGCAGGACATTCCAGACAAGAACATCATCAAACAGCCGCAAATGGGTAGCCAGCCGCGCCAGGCTGCTGCCACTGCGGGCGCCGACACGCCCGTGGCAGCACAGGCCGCGCCCAGCCAGGGCAAGGACAAGCAGCTCGAAGACAACAAGGCCAAGGCCGAAGCCGCCGAGGTGGCCAAGAAGAAGGCCGACGAGGAACGCCAGGCCAAAGTCCGTGCCGACAACTGCGCACGCGCCAAGCGCACCAAGGCCCAACTGGCTGATGGACGCCTGGTAGGCCATGTCAACGCCAAGGGCGAGCGCAGCTTCATGGACGACGCCACCCGCACGGCCGAGCTGCGCCGGGCCGACGAGATCATCGCCTCAGACTGTCAATAGCCGGACTTGGCTCCCGGTCGGCGCTTGGCAAACAAGCCCGCCGCACGCGCACCCTGGCTCTTGAAGCGCTGGCGCCGCGCCAGCTTGGGGTCGACCAGCAGGGGGCGACAGCATTCGACACGGTCTCCGTCGCGCAAGGGCTGATGCACCGGGACCACCCTGCCCCAGATGCCGCAAACCAGCGCGTCACCCTGCAAGGCAAGCTGACAAGCGCCCAGTGCATCTACCACCGTCGCCCCAGCGGGCAGCGACAACTGCCATTCCTGCACCTCGCCCTGCTGCAGCGAGGCGCACACGGTGATGTGCAATGTGGCCGGCATGCCTTCAGCCATAGACCTGTTCGGCCCTCTTGATGAAGGCATCCACAAACGTGGCGGCAATGCGGTCGAACACGGGTCCGACCAGGGTCGCCAGCGTCCTGCTGTCAAAGCCGTAGTGCAGTTGCAGCTGCACCTTGCAGGCACGCTGAGTGCCGTCGCCCACGGGGCGAAAGTGCCAGTCCCCGTCCAGTTTGGAGAACGGGCCTTCGACCAGTTCCATCTTCACCCGACGACCCTCCTCATGCGTATTGCGCGTCACGAAGGACTTGCGCAGCCCGCCCAGGGAGATGCCGACCTCCGCCTTCATGCCGTCGTCGTAGCGCTCCAGGACGGTCGCGTGGTCGCACCAGGGCAGAAACTCCGGGTAGCTGGCAACGTCGGTCACCAGGGCGAACATTTCTTCAGGGCTGTACCAGATGAGGACGGATTTGTTGACTGTTTTCATGAAGACGGGACGCCTAGAATGGCGGGCGCGAGACGACAACGATTGTAGGGAGGCCTTGGAACTCCCGGTTTGCGCCGCATTTGAAAGACCATGGCCAAGAAACCCGATACCTCGTCACGCATCGCCGACAACAAAAAAGCGGCATACAACTACTTCTTCGAGGAGCGCCACGAGGCCGGCATGGTGCTGCACGGCTGGGAAGTAAAAGCGCTGCGCGAAGGCAAGGTGCAACTGACCGACGGCTACGTGGTCATCAAGGATGGCGAGCTGTTCCTCATCGGCTGCCAGATCAACCCGCTCAAGACCGCCTCCACCCACGTGAGCCCCGACGCCACGCGCATCAAGAAGCTGCTGCTGCACAAGGACGAGATCCGCCGCCTCATCGGCAAGGTCGAGCAAAAGGGCTACACCCTGGTACCACTCAACCTGCACTGGAAGGATGGCCGCGCCAAGTGCGACATCGCCCTGGCCAAGGGCAAGGCCGAGCACGACAAGCGCGACACCATCAAGGAGCGCGAAGGCAAGCGCGAGGTGGAGCGCGTGATGAAGAGCCGTCACCGCTGACATGATGCAGCGGCGGGCGGCGGGCGGCGGGCGGCGGGCCCAAGGCCCTGCGCCGGGCGTGCCGCCCAGCACAGGCCCAGCGGCGCAATGCCGCAGCCCGGGCTGCACCCTGCGGCCACGGCCCCAGCTGCTTAGCGCAACGCCGCCAACGGGTGCGCGTGGGCCGGCCAGGGGCTCTTGAAGAAGGCCTGCACCAGCTCGGGGCTCACGTCCTCGATGCGCGCCGGGCTCCAGCGTGGGTTCTGGTCCTTGTCCACGGCCAGGGCGCGTATGCCCTCCAGCGTCTCGCTCTGGCCGGGACGCAGGTAGAAGCAGTGGCGCACCATGTCGCGCTCCATGCGCAGGTCATCGGCCAGGCCCATGGCGCGGGCGCGGCGTATCTGCTCCAGCACCACATGCAGCATCAGCGGCGAGCGACGGCGCAGCGTAGCGGCCGTGGCGCGCGCCCAGGCGTCGTCGGCACCTTCGAGCGCGGCCACGATGGCAGGCACATTGTCCAGGGAAAAATATTGGTCAATTTGTGCTCTTGCGCTTATTTGGCAGACGCCAGCAGCTATCAATTTTGAAGAAACCCATTGCTGCACCGCTGCGCCATCGGCAAAGTTCTGGGCAGCCAGCGCGTCCCATACCGCAGCCTGCTGCTCGGCTGGCAGGAAGCCGTCGGCGAGCTTGAACGCGATCGCGTCCGCAGCGCCTATGGTGTCACCCGTCAAGGCCAGCCACTCGCCCACGCGGCCGGGGCAGCGCGAGAGGAAGTAGCCGCCGCCCACGTCGGGAAACAGGCCGATCGCCGTCTCGGGCATGGCCATCTTCGTGCGCTCGGTCACGATGCGCAGTGTGCCGCCCTGGCTGATGCCCATGCCGCCGCCCATGACGATGCCGTCCATGAAGGCGATATAGGGCTTGCCAAAGTTGTGGATCAGGTGGTTGAGGGCGTACTCCTCGGTGAAGAAGTCCTCGATCTGCGGATTACCCACCGTACCCGCGGCGTGCAGGAAGCGGATGTCGCCGCCGGCGCAGAAGGCACCAAAGGGGCCTTCCTTGTTGCTGCCGCGAATGGCCACAGCCAGCACCTTGTCGTCGCCCTGCCATTCCCGCAGCACGGCCATCAGGTCGCGCACCATGCCAAGCGACAGGGCGTTCAGCGCCTTCGGGCGGTTCAGGGTGATGCAACCCACCCGGCCGCGCACCTCGGCCAGGATCTCCGTCGTCATCTCCGTCATTTCGTTCCTTCCATTCAAACAGTCCGTTGAAGCCCAGGCGCTGCGCCCGTGGCCCGAACTGCGCATATTAGCGACTGACAGAGCCGCGCTGCAGTACATTTAAAGGTTGATATGGTCAGATGACCAGCCACAGAGCGCGAACAACCCGGGGAAGACTGCTCCTCCCCTGGCCCGCAAGGCTTCGCTAACCACGATCAACCAACGCGGTTTAACGACTGCAGTGACCTTGACACAGCGCAAGGTCACACCGGCCGATGCTTGTCCATCTGCCCCCTTCCACGTAGATTGAGGGCTGCTGCCACAGCCCCGTAGCATTGAGGGGTACATCATGCAATCCAGGCTAACCCGAGAAGACGTCACATCGCCAGCACCTCTCGCAGACGACGAGGCCCTGGCTGGCGGCGCGTGCCCGGACCGGCACAATCCAAGTCACTGCCAACCGGCTTTTGAGCCCGGCAAACCAGGCGCAGCCGCCGATGCAGAGATGCCGTCGGACTTGACCCTGGACGCGGTGCCCAGCACGCTGATCATTCCCCTGGCCGCACGCGCCGCGGGCGGCGGCTTTTTCCCCAGCCTGGCCTGCAGTGACGCAGAATCCTCCCGCCTGCTGCGCAGCCTTGGCGTGGACGTGAGCGCCTACCTGGCAGACCGCCCCACGGTTCTCAATGTGCTGTGGCGCACCAGGCATATCCAGGCCGCAGGCCGCGCCTTCTTCGCCCGTCACCCCAATGCGTGGGGCATTAACCTGGGCTGTGGTCTGTCGCACTACTTCCAGTGGCTGGACAACGGCCACAACCACTGGATAGACGCCGACCTGCCCGAGGTCATGGCGCTGCGCCTGGCCCTGCATTCGCCATGCTCGCCACGGCTGCGCAGCGCCACACTGGATCTCACTGACCCCCATTGGTGGCAGGAGCTGAGTCTGCCTGCCCAGGCGCTGGAGCAACCCCTGTTTGTCATGTGCGAGGGCGTTCTCATGTATCTGCAGCCAACGCAGGCACAGCAGGTGCTGGCCGAGTTTGCCCGCCGAGCGCCCGCCGGCTCGCGGCTGCTGCTGGACACGCTGCACCAATGCGCCGTGGGCCGCGCCGGTTGGCACAGCAGCGTAGGCCGTACCGGGGCCGAGTTCCACTGGGGAATCAGCCACCCTGATGAACTGTGCGCCAGCCACCCCCAGCTACGCCTGCAGCAGCTGCACAGCGTCGCCGATTGCTACGGCTGGTTTGGCCGCAGCACGGATGCGCTCTGGCGGCCATGGCTGGGCGCACCGCTGTACGGTCTGGCGGAGCTTGCCGTGTAGCCCGCCAAGCCTTATGAAAAAAAAGGGAGCCTGACCGGCTCCCTTTTGTATTCCTGCGACGAGGTGGTTATGCACCCTCGCGGCTGGCGCGCTTGCGCTCATGCTCCTTGAGGTGGCGCTTCCTCAGGCGGATACTCTTGGGCGTGATCTCGACCAGCTCGTCGTCCTCGATGAACTCGACGCCGTATTCCAGTGTGAGGTCGATGGGTGGGGTGATCTTGATCGCGTCTTCTTTGCCCGAGACGCGAAAGTTGGTCAGCTGCTTGGTGCGCGTGGCATTGACCACCAGGTCGTTGTCGCGGTTGTGGATGCCGACGAGCATACCCTCGTACACCGGGTCGCCGGCCTTGACGAACATGCGGCCGCGGTCGTCAAGCTTGCCCAGGGCGTAGGTGAAGATCTCGCCGTCGTCCATGGAGATCAGCACGCCGTTCTTGCGCCCGCCGATCTCGCCCTTGTGCGGCTCGTAGCTGTCGAAGATGTTGCTGATCAGGCCCGAGCCGCGCGTCAGGTTCAAAAATTCGTTGGTAAAGCCGATCAGGCCGCGCGCCGGGATGCGGTACTCCAGGCGCACGCGGCCACGGCCGTCCGGCTCCATGTTGACCAGCTCGCCCTTGCGTTCGCCCAGCGCCTGCATCACGCCGCCCTGGTGGCCTTCCTCGATGTCGGCCGTGACCAGTTCGATGGGCTCGCAGCGCTCGCCGTCGATGTCCTTGAGCACCACGCGCGGCTTGGAGACGGCCAGCTCGTAGCCCTCGCGGCGCATTTCTTCCAGCAGGATGGTCAGGTGCAGTTCGCCGCGGCCCGACACTTCAAAAATGCCGTCCTCGTCGGTCTCCTTGACGCGCAGCGCCACGTTGGAGCGCAGCTCGCGCTGCAGGCGGTCCCAGATCTGGCGGCTGGTGACGAACTTGCCCTCGCGCCCGGCCAGAGGGCTGGTGTTGACGCAGAAGTTCATCGTCAGCGTCGGTTCGTCGATCTTGAGCATGGGCAGCGGCTGGGGGTTGGCCGGATCGGTGATGGTCTCGCCAATGCCCACGTTCTCGATGCCGTTGATGAGCACGATCTCGCTCGGGCCTGCCTCGGTCACCTGCACGCGGTCCAGGCCCTGGAATTGTTGGATCTGGTTGATGCGGCCCTTGTAGCTGTTCCCATCGGGCCCGGACATGACCAGCACGTCCTGGCCGGCCTTGAGCGTGCCCTGGGTGATGCGGCCCACGCCGATACGGCCGACGAAGGTGGAGTAGTCCAGCGCCGAGACCTGCATCTGCACCGGCGCCGCCGGGTCGCCCTTGACCGAGGGCACATGCTTGAGCACGGTGTTGAACAGCGCCGACATGTCGGGGCCCCACTGCTCGCCGGGTTCGCCCTGCTCCAGCGCGCTCCAGCCGTTGATGCCCGAGGCATAGACCACGGGGAAGTCGAGCTGCTCGTCGGTCGCGCCCAGCTTGTCGAACAGGTCGAACGCGGCATTGACCACGTAGTCGGGGCGCGCGCCAGGCTTGTCCACCTTGTTCACGACGACGATGGGCTTCAAGCCCAGGGCCAGCGCCTTCTTGGTCACGAAGCGCGTTTGCGGCATGGGGCCTTCCTGCGCATCGATCAGTAGCACCACGCCGTCGACCATGGACAGGGCGCGCTCCACCTCGCCGCCAAAGTCCGCGTGGCCGGGCGTGTCGAGGATGTTGATGTGCGTGCCTTCCCAGCTCACGGCGCAGTTCTTGGCCAGGATGGTGATGCCGCGCTCGCGCTCGATGGCGTTGCTGTCCATCACTGTGTCCACGACCTTTTCGTGGGCGGCGAAGGTGCCGGACTGGCGCAGCAGCTGGTCCACCATGGTGGTCTTGCCATGGTCGACGTGGGCGATGATGGCGATATTGCGGATTTGTTTGCTCATAGCGTGGTTTCCAATGTGCCGCGTTCTTCTATGTGGGCGCGCGGCGCGCCTTGCAGAATCTGCTCAATCTCTATGGGGCTCAGCAGCCGGTCGGGGATCAGCTCCCCGGCCTGCACATGGCCTACGCCCAGCAGCGTATGGGGGCGCTCGCCGTAGACGGCCACGGCCGCCGCATCGGACCAGGGGCCACGGCGGCGCAGACCCGAGAGAAAGCGCCCCGCATCCTGCTCCAGCAGGGTGACAGGCACATGGCCCGCCAACAGAGTATCGACGGGCAGCACCTGGCGCAGGCGCTCGTCCTCGGTCATGGCTTCGAGCTGGGCCAACGTGACGCAGCGCGCAATGCCCAGGCCGCCGGTGTCCGTGCGGCGCAGGAAGGTGAGGTGCGCGCCGCAGCCCAGGGCCGCGCCAATGTCTTCACCCAGGGTGCGGATATAGGTGCCCTTGCTGCAGGTCACAGTTATTTTGATAGCTGCGCGCGCTTGACTGTACTGCGTTAGCACAAGATTCAATGCATGGATCGTGACGTCGCGCGCGGGGCGATCGACATCGACCCCGGCGCGCGCGTATTCGTACAGCGCCTTGCCGTCCTTCTTGAGCGCGCTGTGCATGGGCGGCACCTGGCTTATGGGGCCGGTGAACTGCGCCTGCACGGCGGCCAGGCGCTCGGGCGTGAGCTGTGCAGCATCGACGGGGCGCTCCTGCAGCACCTCGCCTTCGGCGTCGCCGGTGCTTGTCGTCACGCCCAGCAGGGCGACGGCCTCATAGGTCTTGGGCGCATCGAGCTGCAAAGCACTGAACTTGGTCGCTGCGCCGAAACACAGCGGCAGCACACCCGTCGCCAGCGGATCGAGCGTGCCGGTATGGCCGGCCTTTTCGGCGCGCAGCAACCACTTCACCTTTTGCAAGGCGTCGTTGCTGGAAAAGCCCAGGGGTTTGTCGAGCAGCAGCACTCCGTGCACCGGGCGCCGCTGCACCCGGACACGGGGAGCGCGCTCAGTCATTGCCGTCGTCGTCCTTGGAACGCGAGGCCACGGCGCGCGCGATCAGTGCGTTCATGTCCGAGGCGCGCTCCTGCGTGCGGTCGAACACGAAGTGCAGCGTGGGCACCGTATGGATGGACAGGCGCTTGAACAGGCCGTTGCGCAGAAAGCCTGCCGACTGGTTCAACGCCTCCTGCGTCACCTCACCATCACCCACCAGCACACTGAAGAACAGCTTGGCGTGCGCGTAGTCGGGCGTGACCTCGACGCCCTGCAGCGTCACCATGCCAATGCGCGGATCCTTCAGCTCGCGGATCAGCTCAGCGACATCGCGCTGGATCTGATCCGCAACCTTGAAGCTGCGGTTGGGCGTGGAGGATTTTTTGGCAGCCATGGCTTACAGCGTCCGGGCGATTTCCTTGATCTCGAAGAGTTCAAGCTGGTCGCCTTCCTTGATGTCGGTGTAGTTGCGCAGCTTGATGCCGCACTCGAAGCCTTCCTTGACTTCCTTGACATCGTCCTTCAGGCGGCGCACCGACTCGACTTCGCCCGTGTAGATGACCACGTTCTCGCGCAGCAGGCGGAACTTGCAGCCGCGCGTGACCTGGCCCGAGGTGATGTAGGAGCCGGCAATGGTGCCGATCTTGGTCGCCACGAACACGTTGCGGATCTCGGCTGTGCCGATGGCTTCCTCGCGCTGCTCGGGCGCCAGCATGCCCGACATCGCCGCCTTCAACTCATCGACGGCGTCGTAGATGATGTTGTAGTAGTGAAGCGTGACGTCGTTGGCCTCGGCGTGCTTGCGCGCATTGGCGTCGGCACGCACGTTGAAGCCGATGATCAGCGCCTTCGACGCAATCGCCAGGTTGACATCGGACTCGCTGATGCCACCCACGCCGGCGTACACCAGCTGCACCTTGATCTCGTCGGTGGAGAGCTTGAGCAGGGACGCTGCCAGCGCCTCCTGCGAGCCCTGCACATCGGCCTTGATGATGATGGGCAGATGCTGCACCTCGCCGGCCTGCATTTCGGCAAAGACGTTTTCCATCTTCGCGGCCTGCTGCTTGGCCAGCTTGGTGTGGCGGAACTTGCCGGCGCGGTAGGTGGCGATTTCGCGGGCGCGGCGCTCGTCGGCCAGCACCATGAAGTCGTCACCCGCCTGGGGCACCTCGGACAGGCCCTGGATCTCGACCGGGATCGAGGGACCGGCCTCTTTGGCCACCTTGCCGTTCTCGTCCACCATGGCGCGCACGCGGCCAAAGGTCTGGCCAGCCAGCACCACATCGCCCACCTTGAGCGTGCCCGACTGCACCAGCACCGTGGCCACGGGGCCGCGGCCCTTGTCCAGCTGGGCTTCGATGACCAGACCCTTGGCCAGGGCGTCCACCGGTGCCTTGAGTTCCAGCACCTCGGCCTGCAACAGCACCTGCTCCAGCAGGTCGTCTATGCCCATACCGGTCTTGGAGGACACGGCCACGAACGGCGAGTCGCCGCCGTACTCCTCGGGCACCACCTGCTCGGCCACCAGCTCCTGCTTGACCTTCTCGGGGTTGGCTTCGTGCTTGTCGGCCTTGGTGATGGCAACCACCATGGGTACGCCCGCCGCCTTGGCATGCTTGATGGCCTCACGCGTCTGCGGCATCACGCCGTCGTCGGCCGCGCAGACCAGGATGACGATATCGGTCGCCTGGGCACCACGGGCACGCATGGCCGTGAAGGCCTCGTGGCCGGGGGTGTCGAGGAAGGTGACGATGCCGCGCGGTGTCTCCACATGGTAGGCACCGATATGCTGCGTGATGCCGCCAGCCTCACCCGGCGCCACCTTGGCACGACGGATGTAGTCCAGCAGCGAGGTCTTGCCATGGTCGACGTGCCCCATGACGGTGACCACGGGCGCGCGCGGCAGTGCCTCGGCCTGCTGGCCGGAGACTTCCTCGGCGGTGAAGGCCTCGGGATCGTCGAGCGCCGCCACGACGGCCTTGTGGCCCATTTCCTCGACCACGATCATGGCTGTGTCCTGATCGAGCGGCTGGTTGATGGTGACCATCTGGCCCATCTTCATGAGCGCCTTGATCACCTCAGAGGCCTTGATGGCCATCTTGTGCGCCAGCTCGGCGACGGTAATCGTCTCGGGCACATGTACCTCGAGCACGCGGAACTCTGCCGGGGCCTGCTGCTGATGGCGCTGATCGTCGCGGTCGTTGCCGCGTCGCCCCTTCGGGCCAGAACGCCAGTTGCCACGCCCCACGCCACCACTGCTATCGCCGCGGGTCTTGATTTCCTTTTTCTTGGTGCTGTCATTGGCCCAGCTCGACGAGAGCTTGGCGGACTTGACCTCCTTGCCAGCGCCCGCGGCTGCAGGCGCACCCGCACGCGCACCCGCGCCAGCCGCCGGCTTGTGCAGGGTGCCCTTCTTGGCGTCCTTGGCATCGGCCGCCTTGGCGGAAGGCTTGGGCTCCTCGGGCTTCTTGGCCACCAGCACCTTCTTGGGTGCTGCCATCATGGCGCGGATGGCCTCGGCCTCGGCAAGTGCCTTGCGGCGGCGCTCATCCAGATCCGCCGCGCGTGCGGCCTCTTCGTCGGCACGGGCCTTGGATTCTGCGTCGGCTTTGGCGCGTGCCTCGGCCTGCGCCTTGGCACGTGCCTCGGCGTCAGCGACGGCCTCGCGCTGGGCTTCCTGGCGCTCCGCGGATTCCTGGGCTTTTTTCTCGGCCTGCTGGGCAGCATAGGCCGCGGCGCGCTCGTCGGCGGCGCGCTCACGCTCTTCGCGCTGTTCGCGCTCACGGCGCTGGGTGGCCAGCTCTTCCTCCTGCCGGTGGATCAGCTCTGCCTGGCGGCGGGCCTCCTCCTCGCGGCGGGAAAGCTCCTGCTCCTGCTCCAGACGCGCTACCGCTGCGGGATCGGGCGCCGTCTCGGCGGCCTCATCGCGCTTGATGAAGGTACGCTTCTTGCGCACTTCCACCTGAATGGTGCGTGCCTTGCCCGTGGCGTCGGCCTGCTTGATTTCGCTAGTGGACTTTTTCACCAGCGTGATCTTCTTGCCCGCGCCCGCAGTGCCATGGCTGGCCTGCAGGTACGCCAATAGTTTTTGCTTATCGACTTCGGTCAGCGCGTCCGTTGACGAAGCCTTGCCCACGCCGGCTGACTTGAGTTGATCCAGCAGGGTTTCGGGCGATTTTTTGAGTTCCGCAGCGAACTCGGCGACAGTGCTACTCGACATATTCTGTTCTTACCTCCCTGGCCTTTACTCTTGTCCCGTGAACCAATGCTCACGCGCCTTCATGATCAAAGCCGTCGCCTCATCGGCAGACTGCCCGGTCAGTTCGGTCAACTCGTCTATGGCCAGATCGGCCAGGTCATCACGCGTATTGACTCCGGCCTCGGCCAGCTTGGCTATCAGATCGGCCGTCACGCCTTCGAGGTCACGCAGGTCCTGCGACACGCCGCCCACGCTTTCCTCGCGCGCGATTTCCATGGTAAGCAGGGCGTCCTTGGCACGCACACGCAGCTCGTTGACGGTTTCCTCGTCAAAACTCTCGATCTCCAGCATTTCCTGCAGTGGTACGTAGGCCACTTCCTCCAGGCTCTCGAAGCCCTCGGCAATCAGGATGTCGGCGATCTCCTCGTCCACATCGAGCTTTTCCATGAACAGCTTGCGCGCAGCACCGGTTTCGTCAGCCTGCTTCTGCGCGGACTCGGTGGCGTCCATGATGTTGATCTTCCAGCCCGTCAGGTCAGAGGCCAGGCGCACGTTCTGGCCGCCACGGCCGATCGCAATCGCCAGATTTTCCTCGTCCACCACCACGTCCATGGCGTGCTTTTCCTCGTCTACGACGATGGAACTCACGTTCGCCGGCGCCAGCGCCCCAATCACGAACTGCGCCGGATCTTCGGACCACAGCACGATGTCTACGCGTTCGCCTGCCAGTTCGTTGGTCACGGCGTTGACGCGCGTGCCGCGCACGCCCACGCAGGTGCCGATGGGGTCGACGCGCTTGTCGTGCGACAGCACGGCAATCTTTGCGCGGCTGCCCGGGTCACGCGCGCAGCTCTTGATCTCCAGCAGACCCTGTTCGATCTCTGGAACCTCGTTGCGAAACAGCTCGATCATGAACTCGGGCGCAGAGCGCGAGAGGATGATGGGAGCGCCGCGCAGCGTCAGGTCAACCTCCATGATCATGGCGCGCACGCGGTCACCGTTGCGCAGGTTTTCCTTGGGGATCATCTCGCCACGGCGCAGGCGGCCTTCCACACGGCCCGATTCGACGATGAGGTCGCCCTTGTCCATGCGCTTGACGGTGCCGGTAAAGATCTTCTCGCCACGGCTCATGAAGTCGCTCAGCAGCATCTCGCGCTCGGCGTCGCGGATTTTCTGCAGGATGACCTGCTTGGCCGCCATGGCACCGATACGCCCTATGGGCACGGACTCCACCTGCTCCTCGATGTATTCGCCGACCTCGATGTCGGGAACGCGGTCGCGCGCATCCATGAGCATCTCTTCGGCATCGGGGTTCTGCAAACCCGCATCGTCGGGCACCACCAGCCAGCGACGGAAGGTTTCATATTCACCACTGTCACGGTCGATGGACACGCGGATATCCACCTCGCCCTGGTAGAGCTTCTTGGTGGCCTGCGCCAATGCCGACTCCACGGCCCCCAAGACCACATCGTGCTCCACGCTCTTCTCACGCGAGATAGCTTCTACCAACATCAACAGTTCGCGATTCATGCGACAACTCTCCTGTTTCTCAATTCCTGGCAGGCACGCTCAGACGACGGCCTCAATGCTCAAATTCTTCAGCCGCCCTCTTGGCCTTCGGTGCCTGGCCTGGCGCCACGCCCCTTGAAGTCAACAATGGGGGCCAGGCGCGCCTCGCGCAGCTCGTCAAGCACAAAGCCCAGTGCCTGCAGCGGCGCCGGCACGCGCTTCTTGCTCACGCGCTGGCCAGGCTTGACCGGCGGCGCATCGCTCCAGACGATTTGCCAACCACCCGCAGGCACGCGCTCGAGCGTGCCGCGAAACTTCTTGCGATTGGCCGCCACCTGCCCACCCGCCGCAGCCCCCAGAGGCTCCTTCAGGGTGATGTCGATCACCTCGCCCTCGAAGCGCGTGAAGTCCTGCTCGTTGCGCAACAAGCGGTCTATGCCCGGCGAGGACACCTCCAGGCGCCTATAGTCCACGCCATCGACCTCCAGTGCAAACTGAAGCTGGCGCGTGACCTTTTCGCAGTCTTCGACGGTGATGAACTGCTCGATGGGCTGGGTCTCGGCCCCCTCCACGGGCGCCGACCACACATGATCAATGGTGATGCGCAGCAATCCCCCTGCGGAGCGCTCAATCTCCACCAGGTCATAGCCCAACCCGGCCACGGTTTGTTCAACGATTTGCTGCAATGCCACAGGTGTGCGCTCTATCCAATTCCAAATGAAAAGCCGGGCCGCCCTGAAATTTCCAGGCCAGCCACAAGCCAAAAAGCAAACGCCCAAAAAAAACGGGCGGTTTGTACCCGCCCGTTTTGGTCGTGAAGCGCGTATTGTATCCGTTAACGCCGCAATGCGCAAAAATCAGCGGCACGCATCTTGCATCTTTGGTCAGCTCGACATCCGGCTGGCGGCAATACGCTCAAACAGGGCCTGCGCCTCGCCCCCCCCCACCAACGCGCCAGAGTCGCTTTGCAGGGCTTGCAACATCCGCGCCAGGACCGGGGCCTGCGGCAGCACAGGGCCCAGAAAGCGCGCCATGCGGCCGTCTGCAACCAAGATGGTGGGGAACGTCTCGACGTCCACGTCGCCCACGACATCCTCCTCGTCCTCCACATCCAGCCAGACAAAGCGAACCTGCGGCCAATCGCCGGCCAGCGCATCGAAAACAGCCCGATATTCACGGCATGTGCCGCACCACTGGGCGCACAGGCAGATCACCCACCATGGCTGCGTGGCGCCAAGGGGCGCGCCAGCCGTCGGCGATGTGCTCTCCGTACCCATACCACCCATCCTTTGCACTCAAGAGCCGCGCCGCTCGCGGGCACGGTAGACATCTATCGTATCCACCCTGGAGGCGCCATTGCCCCAGGCATTGCGGATATAGGACAGCACGGCAGCGATTTGCGCATCCGTCAGGCTCTGCATGAACGGCGGCATGCCATGCGGACGCGGGTTGCCCGCGGTCGCCGGCAGATAGCCACCTTGCAGTACCACACGCACCAGGTTGGTACTGTCGGCAAGCAACACCGCCCGATTGCCCGCCAGAGCCGGCAGGGCGCCGGCTCGCCCCTGCCCGTGGTCGCCGTGGCATTGCGCGCATTGCTGCCGGTAGATTTCACGCCCCTGCGCCATGACGGCAGCCGTGGGCTCGATCACCGGGGGCTCTGGTTTCTCGCGCAGTGGCAAGCTGCGCAGATACTCGGCCATGGCCTGCAGATCATCATCATTGAGATGCTGAAGGCTGCGAAATACCACCTCGGCCATGGGGCCAGACACCCCGGCCTGCTGCGACACGCCTGCCTTGAGCAACGCGACCACATCGGACACGGGCCAGTCGGCAACACCCGCCTCACGCACACTGTTGAGCGCCGGCGCATACCAGTTCTGCACCGCAAGCCTGCCGCCACCGAACGGCGCATCGGCGCGCAGTGCGCCCAGTGCGTTGCGCGGCGTGTGGCATGCGGCGCAATGCCCCAGGCCCTGCACCAGATACGCCCCCCTGTTCCATTGCGGCGACTGCCCGGGCTGATCCACCCACGGGCCAGGCCGGAAATACATGGCGCGCCAGACTGCCAGGGCCAGTTGGGTATTGAATGGAAAGCGCAGCTGGTGGGGACGGCCCTTCTGCTCCACGGGTGGCAGGCTGTGCAGGTACGCATAGATGGCGTCCGAATCTGCACGAGTGACATGCGTATAGCTGAGGTAAGGGAATGCCGGATAGAGCAGGCGCCCATCGCGCGAACGCCCGTTGTGCATTGCGCGCCAGAACTCCCTTGCCGACCAGCGGCCAATGCCCGTGGCATTGTCAGGCGTGAGATTGGGCGCATGAATTGCGCCAAACGGGGTGTCTATGGCCCGCCCGCCGGCGAACGCCGGCCCGCCCTGCGTGGTGTGGCAGGACAGGCAATTGCCCACCCGCGCCAGATACTCGCCTCGCGCAATCAGCGCAGGCGTGGCGGGCGTGGCCAGTTCCTGCGCCTGCAGCGGTGCCTCGTCCAGGCGGTTGAGCGCCAGCAACGCCCCCGCAGCAACCAGTACCAGCAGCCCCAGGCCTGCGCCACAGGCAAGCCAGGCACGGCCCGCCCTCATTGAGCGCCTCCAGCGACTGCAGGCGCGTCAACACCCCCACAAGGCATGGGCAGCAGCGCTTTGAAGGCCGCTGCAGGCCGGCCCCGGCCGGGAACGGCCTGGGCGGCAAGCCAGGCGGAGATGGCACTCACATCGTCCACAGTCATCTGGCGGGCCACACGTGCCATGCAGTCAGGCACCTGCGCACGCCGCTGGCCGGTCTGCCAGGCACCCAACTGGCTCGCCACATAGTCACGCGACAGGCCCAGCAGGCCGGGAACGAAGGGCGCAACCCCTGTCATCGCATCGCCATGGCATTGAGCACATGCGGGGATCTTTCTGCCCGCATCACCATGGCGAACCAGCTGCTGCCCACGCTCAAGCAAAGCCCGCGACAGCGGCGCAGCAGGCTGCGGCGCATAAGGCAGGTCAAGGGCCGCAAAATGGTTGGCAATCTCGCGCAGGTAGTCGTCCGTCAGATGCTCCAGCAGATAGGACATTTGCGGATAGCTGCGCCGCCCATCACGGAAGTTGAGCAACTGGTGATACAGGTAGCCGGCTGGCTTGCCTGCAATGCGCGGGAAGTAGCCATCCGCAGTGGCTCGCCCCTCCTTGCCATGGCAGGCAGTACATGCAAGCACGCGCGACGACATGCCCTCATCGCCCGGCAAAGCCAGGGCCACACCCCACAGGCATGAGCAAAGGGACAGCGCCAGGCGCAGCCACCGCATCATGCGCACTCAGCCGCGCCCGGCAAAAGGCATCTTGGTGGCCATTACGGTGTGGAACATCACGTTGGCCTCCAGGGGCAGATTGGCCATATACAGCACGCTTTGCCCGACGATGGCCACGTCCATCAGAGGTTCGGCGGCAACCTGGCCGTTGGCCTGCTGCACGCCCTGGGTCATGCGCTGCGCCAGCTCGGTCTCGGCATTGCCCACATCTATCTGGCCCACGGCAATGTCGTACTTGCGTCCATCGAGCGACGCCGTCTTCGTCATGCCCATCACGGCATGCTTGGTGGCCGTATAGGCGATGGAGTTGGGGCGCGGCGTGTGCGCCGAGATCGATCCGTTGTTGATGATGCGCCCGCCACGCGGCGACTGCGTCTTCATGACCCGAAAGGCGTTCTGGATGCAATAGAACATGCCGTTCAGGTTGATGTCGACGACGTTTTTCCACTGCTCTACCGACAAGTCCTCCAGTGCAATCGCAGGCGCGCCCACGCCGGCGTTGTTGAACAGCAGATCGACACGGCCAAACTGCCGGACCGTACGGTCGAACAGCTGGCGCACTGCATCGGGGTCAGCGACGTCGGCAGAAATCGCCAGCGCGCGCGCACCAGCGCCGGACAGCCGCGCCACATCCAGCAGCGGCTGCTCACGCCGGCCCGCCAGCGCCACGCTCCAGCCATCGTGCAGCAACGCCAGCGCCGCGGCCTTGCCAATACCCGTGCCCGCCCCGGTGACGATGGCGACCCTGGAAGACTTCGTCATGCCTGTGCTCTCCTTGTTCTGATTCAATCATGCGGCTTGCGGCCCTTGCCTGCAGCCTTGCCGCCCCCTCCCTTGCCTGCGCCGTGCTTCTTGCCCGACACAGGCTCGCGCGACTCCTTGCCCTTGCGTGGCCGCATATCCGCGCCCTTGGCAAAGCTGCGCTCCTGTGCACCATCCCAATGGCGCGAGTCCTTCGCTACAGGACGCTTGCCCACTTCGCGCCCCTTGGGCGATACGCCCTGCATAATTCCGGCCGTCTCGTCCACAAGACGGAAGTCGATCTTGCGGCCATCGAGGTCTACACGACTGACCTGTACGCGCACGCGCGCGCCGATCGCATAGCGAATGCCGGTGCGCTCGCCACGCAGCTCCTGGCGCGCCTCGTCGAACTTGAAGTACTCGCCCCCCAGCTCCGTGATGTGCACCAGGCCCTCGACGTACAGAGCATCAAGGGTCACGAAGATGCCAAAGCTGGTGACCGCACTGACGACCCCGCTGTATTCCTCACCCAGGTGTTCGCGCATGTACTGGCACTTGAGCCAGGCCTCCACGTCACGGCTGGCCTCGTCGGCCCTGCGCTCATTGGCGCTGCAGTGCAGGCCGGCCGCTTCCCAGGCTTGTGTCTCACGCACGCTGGTGCCCGCCTTGGCAGGCTTGATCGTGGGCTCTGCCACCTTGGACGCCAGGCGCTTGGCAAGCTTGAACTGCGCCTCTCCGGGGGTGGGCAAGGCCGGCAGTGCGTACCTGGTGCCCGCCAGAATCGACTTGATGACACGGTGCACCAGCAGATCCGGATAGCGGCGAATGGGGCTGGTGAAGTGCGTATAGGCCTCGAACGCCAGGCCGAAGTGACCACTGTTGATGGGCGTGTAGATGGCCTGCTGCATGGAGCGCAACAGCATGGTGTGAATCTGCTGGGCGTCCGGCCTGTCCTTGGTTGCCTCGGCAATGGCCTGAAACTCCTCGGGACTCGGGTCATCTGAAATCGACATGTTGACGCCCATGGCCTTGAGGTAGCCGCGCAGGATGTCCTGCTTCTCCGGCGTCGGTCCTTCATGCACCCGGTACAGCGCCGGGCGATTCGCTTGATGCACGAAATCTGCGCTACAGACATTGGCTGCGAGCATGGCCTCTTCGATCAGCCTGTGCGCCTCGGTGCGCACGCGCGGCACGATCTTTTCAATACGCCCGTTGTCGTCGCAGATGATCTGCGTCTCAGTGGTTTCGAAGTCCACTGCCCCCCGGGCCTGTCTGGCAGCCAGCAGCGCGCGGTACACACCATCGAGATTCAACAGGTCACCCACGCGATCCTTGTATTTCACCGCCTCGGGCCCGCGCGTGTTGGCGAGTATGGCCGCCACCTCGTTGTAGGTCAGACGCGCATGGCTGAGCATGACCGCAGGGTAGAACTGGTAGGCCTGCACCTCGCCCTTGGCACTGACCAGCATGTCGCAAACCATGCACAGGCGCTCGACATGGGGGTTGAGGGAGCACAGGCCATTGGAGAGCTTTTCCGGCAGCATGGGGATGACCCGCCGCGGGAAGTACACACTGGTGGCACGGTCGTAGGCATCGATATCGATGGCGTTGCCGTTCTCCACATAGTGGCTGACATCGGCAATGGCCACCAGCAGGCGCCAGCCCTTGCTGCGCCCCACCTTGGCTGGCTCGCAATACACGGCGTCATCGAAGTCCCGCGCATCCTCGCCATCAATGGTCACGAACGCAATGTCCGTCAGGTCCACGCGCTGGCGCTTGTCCTGCACGCGCACCGAGTCCGGCAGCGCCTTGGCCTGCGCCAGGCAGGCCTCGGAAAACTCATGCGGCACGCCGTATTTGCGCACGGCGATCTCGACTTCCATGCCGGGATCGTCCACCTCGCCGAGCACTTCAACCACGCGCCCCACGGGCTGGCCAAACAAGGCTGGCGGCTCTGTCAGTTGCACCACGACCACCTGGCCCGTGGCCGCCGTTCCGGCAGCCCCTTTGGGGATCAGCACATCCTGGCCATAGCGCTTGTCCTCGGGTGCCACCAGCCACACACCGCTTTCCTGCAACAGCCGGCCGATGATCGGCTGCGGCGGCCGCTCGATGATCTCGAGCACGCGGCCCTCGGGTCTGCCACGCTTGTCCTGGCGCACGATGCGCACCCGTACGCGATCCTTGTGCAGTACGGCGCGCATCTCGTTCGGGGGGATGTAGATATCGGCCTCGCCGTCATCACGAATGACAAACCCATGGCCGTCACGGTGTCCCTGCACGGTTCCTTCAATCTCATCCGATGAAGTTGGCGCGACAAAGGATCCAGCATGCTTTTTTTTGCTATACAATCTATTTCTTTCCTG
>Ga0209792_1000556_pt1 | contig 25167 bp, 18 predicted proteins | sample EBPBio142005_DNA_FD_185860 | JGI IMG/M metagenome (GOLD analysis project Ga0209792, IMG submission 185860) | Wastewater treatment Type I Accumulibacter community from EBPR Bioreactor in Madison, WI, USA - Reactor 1_6/14/2005_ DNA (SPAdes)... | ecosystem: Engineered > Bioreactor > EBPR >... | reverse complement strand
GTAGCAGAGTGGCTACCGAAGTGTAAAACCATAGCGTCACGGGCTGTCAATGCAACGCGCCGCCTACGCGACAGCATGGGGGCGAATTCTAGACGCATTTGAACCTCACCCCGGATCTTATGAAGCGCTTTGTCTCGCAAACGTCGTCGCTAGGCCGATTCCGTATTGACATGCCCTATTGGGGCGCGGACATACCCTTGCATGCTTGAGCCCCGCTACACGCCCATTGCAACGGTTATTTGGCCACTCGAGAACGTATCTCGGGCAAGGCCTTTTGCAGGTAGTACACCATGGACCACACCGTCAGCACTGCGGCCAACCAGATCAGCCAGGTACCCCATACGCTGGTATCAATGATGTCCAACAGGCGGTCGTCGTACAGCAACAATGGAATAGCCACCATCTGAACCGTGGTCTTGAGCTTGCCCAACATGTGCACTGCCACACTCTTGCCCGCGCCAATCTGTGCCATCCACTCACGCAATGCGCTGATGGCAATCTCCCTGCCGATGATGATCAGAGCCACGAATACATCGGCGCGCTGCATGTGCACCAGTACCAGCAGTGATGCGCAAACCAGAAATTTGTCGGCAACCGGATCGAGGAAGGCACCGAAGGCCGATGCCTGATTGAGCTTGCGCGCCAAAAAACCATCCAGCCAGTCGGTGGCTGCAAACACCATGAACATCACCGTAGCGATGAGGTTGCAGGTAGCGGGCTCCAGCGGCGCATAGAACACGCCCACAATCAATGGAATCGCGACGATGCGCGTCCAGGTCATGATCGTGGGGATGGTAAAAAACATGGGTAGCGATTGTGGCACGCATCGCCATGCCTCACAGCAGCATCGCCTCAACGCAAAGCACGGTAGATCTCTTCAGCCAAGCATCGGGATATTCCGTCCACTGTAGTCAGGTCTTCAATGCTGGCATCGGCCACGCCGCGTACGCCACCAAAACGCTGCAGCAAGCGTGCGCGCTTCTTGGGGCCGACGCCGGGTATGTCCTCCAGGCGGCTGCCACTCATACGCACCTTGGCGCGAGCCGCACGCATCCCGGTAATCGCAAAGCGATGCGCCTCATCACGGATCTGCGCCACCAGCATCAACGCAGCCGAGTCTCGGCCCAGGTAGACCTTGGCACGCCCATCGGCAAACACCAACTCCTCCAGTCCGACCTTGCGCCCCTCGCCTTTCTCGACTCCGACGATACGCGCAGTATCCAGACCCAGTTCGGTGAACACCTCGCGCGCCATGCTTACCTGGCCCTTGCCACCATCAACCAGCACAAGATCCGGCAGCCGTGCCAGAGCATTCGACACCTCGGCACCTCCGGCCTCGCGCTGCGCTTCCGCTACTTTGCTGTAGCGCCGCTTGAGCACTTGGCGCATGGCAGCGTAGTCGTCGCCGCCTGTAATACCCTCGATCTTGAAGCGGCGGTACTCGCCACTTTGTAGCTTGTGGTGATGGAAGACCACGCAGGACGCCTGCGTAGCCTCGCCCGCAGTGTGCGAGATGTCAAAGCACTCGATGGTCAGATCATCCAGGTTTTCAACATCCAGATCCAACGCCTCCGCCAAAGCACGCGTGCGCGCCTGCTGCGACCCTTCCTCGGCCAGCAGACGGGCCAGCTGGATCTCGGCATTCTGTTGCGCCATGTCCAGCCACGCACGACGCTGCTCACGAGGCTGATGCACCGCTGTCACGCGCACACCCGTTTGCAGCGTCAATGCCTCCAGCAACATGGGAGCTACCGCCTCACTGGTAATCAGCGAGGGCGGAACCGGCACGCCCATGTAATGCTGGGCCAGGAAAGCCGCCAATACCTGCGCCTCGACTGTGGGGCTCACCGGTACAACACCCTCGCCTTCGTCGTCCTCTTCCATGTGGAACACGCCAGCGGCATCGTCCACATGCACCGGGAAATAGGCCCTATCTCCCAGGTGCCGCCCTCCACGCACCATCGCCAGATTCACGCAGGCACGCCCACCTGCGACCTTCACGGCAAGAATATCCACGTCCTTGTCGGATACGCTTTCAATGGCCTGCTGATGCAGCACGCGCGACAGTGCCGTGATCTGGTTGCGCACCTCGGCCGCCAGCTCAAACTCCAGCCTGTCCGAATGGGCGAGCATGCGCTGTTCCAGCACCTGCATCAATTCCTGGGTTTCACCACGCAGCAAGGCTTCAGCGCCATGTACATCATCGGCATACGCCGCAGTGGAGATGAAGCCTACGCAAGGGGCCGTGCAACGCTTAATCTGATACAGCAGACAGGGGCGCGTACGGTTGGCAAATACCGTGTCTTCGCAGGTGCGTAGGCGAAACACCTTTTGCAGCAGCTGTATCGTTTCCTTGACCGCCCAGGCGCCTGGATAAGGGCCAAAGTAGCGATGGCACTTGTCCACGGCGCCGCGGTAGTAAGCTACGCGCGGATAGCACTGGCCTGCCACGCTACCCGTACCATCCTTGGCCGAAACGCCTGTTATCTTCAGATAGGGATAGCTCTTGTCGTCGCGAAAGAGAATGTTGTACTTGGGGTTGAGCGACTTGATGAGGTTGTTTTCAAGCAGCAGCGCCTCGGCTTCGGAACGCACCACGGTCGTCTCCAGACGCGCAATTTTTCCGACCATATGGCCTATGCGCGTACCGCCATGCTGCCTGGCGAAGTAGCTACCGACGCGTTTTTTCAGGTTACGTGCTTTGCCGACGTATAGCAGGACATCCTGCACATCGAAATAGCGGTACACGCCCGGCAGCGGCGGCAGGGCAGCCACCTGTGCCAGCAGTTCGGTGGAGTGGATTGCAGCCATGGCGCTATTGTGGACGCTGATTCAAAAACGCCGCCACCACGCCATCCAAGCGGCAGCGTTGCACTGCCGTCACACCAACAAACAATTCAATGCAAATGACGTGGACGACGACCGCCACCATGGCCACTGCCACCCTGCCCGCCAAGACCACGCGGTGGCTTGCCGATTTCCAGTGAACTCACCAAGGCATCAAAGCGTTGTGCAAACAGCTTGTCGACCTCTGACACCACGCCACCAAGTTCGGAAGCATCAAAGTGGCGCTCCATGAGGTTGATCACGTCCTGCACCAGCAGGTCACGCTGAACCTGCATGATGGCCGCGGGCGTGGGGCCGACGAAAAGCATCACAAAATCGTCGCGCGCGTCCTCGTCCTCAGGTGCATCTTCTTCATCAAACTCGGTGTCATAAAAGGTGACTTCAATGGCAGCACCCTGCTCCGCCAACTCGTTGATCCCCATGCACATTTCATCAAGCGACTGACGGAAATCCTCATCGCCTCGAACCGTCCAGCACATCTGCAGTACATGCTCCTTGACGTCAAACTGGATTCCAGGCTCTTCTTCATAGGCGCTGGCCGCACCATCGGCAAGCGATCGTGCACCCGCGTACTTCCACAAGGGCTTGAGCGCTTCCTGAAGCTGACTGAAGCCCACATCGGCGCGCAGTTGCACCTGACCATGAACATGGATCTCAAAAGGAGCGTTGTAATGTGACATATCGAACTCTTCGTGGTGCCCCGAGCCGGGGTCGAACCGGCACGCCCCTTTGCAGGAAAGCGGCGGATTTTAAGTCCGCAGTGTCTACCAATTTCACCATCGGGGCGCCGGCCGCCAGGCAAGCGTCGGGGCAGCGTAACCGTAGCAGCACTTCAACGCAAGCCACGGACACATTCACCACCTCACAGCCGCTTCTGCCAAGAAAAAAGGGAAGCCTAAGCTTCCCTTTCAATTTTGGAGCGGGAAATCGGTCTCGAACCGACGACCTCAACCTTGGCAAGGTTGCGCTCTACCAACTGAGCTATTCCCGCAAACTCTCTACGCACGCCATTCAACGCATACGTTTCAAACAATCTCGCATTCTACTATTGATTTCAGCCGTCATGCAAACGAATACCGAAACCTGCACGAGGCAGACAAAACCTAAGTTAGCAGCCACCACACCATCACATCACATGCATTGCACATTGATGAACTGGAGGCGCGGGCCGGAGTCGAACCGGCCTCAACGGATTTGCAATCCGACGCATAACCGCTTTGCTACCGCGCCAAACCTGACCTCTTGGCAAAAAAAGGGGGAAGTAAAAGCTTCCCCCTTTTGCCGAAAAGTGGAGCGGGAAATCGGTCTCGAACCGACGACCTCAACCTTGGCAAGGTTGCGCTCTACCAACTGAGCTATTCCCGCATTTTACCGAAGCCTGCCATTATATGGCGTTTCGCATCGATGGGGTAAATTGTAGTCTACTTTTTGAGTCCCACAAGAAAAAAGCCGACTTTTTTCATCAGTGCTTCACAGAGCCCTGCACCACCTCACCGCCGGGCGCCACAGCAACCGCAGGCGTTACTTCGTGATCTGTCAGGGCAGCTGGCTTGCGCTCCAGCGCTACCTCAAGCACCTTGTCTATCCACCTCACGGGCACGATCTCCAGGCCACTCTTCACGTTGTCAGGGATCTCCTGCAAGTCTTTCACGTTTGCTTCAGGGATCAGCACTGTCTTGATCCCTCCGCGCAGGGCTGCCAGCAGCTTTTCCTTCAAGCCACCGATCTCGGTGACTTCGCCGCGCAATGTGATCTCACCGGTCATGGCGACATCGGCACGCACCGGTATGCCAGTGAATGCAGAGACGATGGCCGTGGTCATGGCAATACCAGCGCTGGGTCCGTCCTTGGGCGTAGCGCCGTCAGGCACATGCATATGCAAATCGCGTTTGTCAAACACCTCGTCCCGAATACCCCACAAATGCGCTCGGCTGCGCACCACCGTGCGTGCGGCCTCAATAGATTCCTTCATCACATCACCCAGTGAGCCCGTGCGCGTGATGTTGCCCTTGCCAGGCATGGTGGCCACCTCGATGGTCAGCAAATCACCTCCCACCTCGGTCCATGCCAGGCCGGCCACCAAACCCACCTGGTTCTGCTTCTCTGCATGCCCATAGCTGAACTTGCGCACCCCCAGGTATTCGGACAAGTTGTCGGCCGACACCTCGACCTGTGGCTGCAACTTCTTGAGCTGCAAGCCCTTGACCGTCTTCCGGCAGATCTTGGACAGTTCGCGCTCCAGCGAGCGCACGCCAGCCTCGCGCGTGTAGTAACGCACTATGTCGCGCACAGCCGACTCGGTGATTCGCAACTCCTCATCCTTGACGCCGTTGTTCGTCATCTGCTTGGGCAGCAGGTATTTGATAGCGATGTTGGTCTTCTCGTCCTCGGTATAACCCGATAGGCGAATCACCTCCATGCGATCGAGCAGAGCTGGCGGGATGTTCATCGAGTTGCTGGTAGCAACGAACATGACATCTGACAGGTCAAAATCAACCTCGACATAGTGATCACCGAACTTGTGGTTCTGCTCAGGGTCGAGCACCTCCAGCAGGGCGCTCGACGGATCCCCTCGGAAATCCGTACCCAGCTTGTCGATTTCATCCAGCAGAAACAGTGGGTTGCGCGCGCCAACCTTGTTCAGGCTTTGCAATACCTTGCCCGGCATGGCACCGATGTAGGTGCGGCGATGGCCACGAATTTCGGCCTCGTCACGCATGCCTCCGAGCGCCATGCGGACATATTTGCGACCGGTCGCCTTGGCAATGGACTGGCCCAGCGAGGTCTTGCCCACCCCCGGTGGCCCCACCAGGCACAGGATGGGCGCCTTCACCTTGTCCACGCGCTGCTGCACAGCAAGGTATTCCAGGATGCGATCCTTCACTCGATCCAACCCGTAGTGGTCTTCGTTCAATACATCTTCAGCGTACGCGAGATCGTGCTTGATCTTGGTCTTCTTGCTCCAGGGCATGCTGGTAAGCACATCGATGTAGTTGCGCACCACCGTAGCCTCGGCCGACATGGGAGACATCAGCTTGAGTTTTTTCAACTCACCCTCGGCCTTCTTGCGTGCCTCGGCGGGCATCTTGGCGGCCTTGATCTTTTTCTCGATCTCATCGATGTCTGCGCCATCCTCGCCCTCTCCGAGTTCCTTCTGAATGGCCTTGACCTGCTCGTTCAGATAGAAGTCGCGCTGGCTCTTTTCCATCTGGCGCTTCACACGGCCCCGGATGCGCTTGTCCACGTTCAGTATGTCAACCTCGCGCTCCAGCTGCTCAAAGAGGTTTTCCAGACGCAGCTTCACATCCGCCAGATCGAGCACACGCTGCTTGTTTTCCAGCTTCAACGGCAGATGTGCCGCAATGGTGTCGGCCAAACGGCCAGGATCGTCGATGCTGGCGATCGAAGTCAGAATCTCGGGCGGAATCTTCTTGTTCAGCTTGACGTACTGGTCAAACTGCTGCATCACCGCACGGCGCAGCGCCTCGATCTCGCTGGACTGGTCATCCTCGGACTCGACCTCGCCCGGCACGGGCGTTGTCGTGGCAGTGAAGTGTGACTCGGCCTCATGCACTGCATCCACCAGGGCGCGCTGCTGGCCTTCGACCAGCACCTTCACCGTGCCATCGGGCAGCTTGAGCATTTGCAGGATGGTAGAAACGCAGCCGACTTCAAACATGTCGGACACCTGCGGCTCATCTTTAGCGGCCGCCTTTTGGGCCACGAGCATGATCCTGCGATCGGCATCCATGGCCGTCTCCAGGGCCTTGATGCTTTTGGGACGGCCCACGAACAGGGGGATCACCATATGGGGGAATACCACCACATCGCGCAGCGGCAGCAATGGCAGATCCAGGGGTGTAGCGGGCAGGGGCGTATGTCCAGACATGGGCATTCCTCAGGTAAGTCCATGGCATATGGTCCATGGACAGCGTTTTTCAACCCGGCGACACCACTGTCAGGCGCGCATGGCGCCAGTGGTCGCCGCAGCGGGACAAACTGGCGAGCCTCAGGCTGTCTTGACCGCCTCGCGGTAGAGCAACAGAGGCGCCTTGTTCTCTTCGATGGTGGCCTCGTCCACCACCACCTTTTCCACGTTGGAAACGTTGGGCAGGTCGAACATGGTGCCGATCAGGGATTGCTCCAGGATGGAGCGCAGCCCCCGCGCGCCCGTCTTGCGGGCAATGGCCTTGCGGGCAATGGCTTTGAGTGCGGCCGGGCGTATCTCCAGATCCACTCCCTCCATGCCCAGCAGCTTGCTGTACTGCTTGACCAGCGCATTCTTGGGCTCGGTCAGGATTTGCACCAGCGCATCCTCACCCAGTTCGGCCAGGGCGGTCACCACCGGCATGCGCCCCACGAGTTCGGGAATGAGACCGAACTTGATCAAATCCTCGGGCTCGATATCCAGGTACACCTCGGTCAGCGAACGCTGCTTCTTGCTGCGCACGGCCGCACCAAAACCAATGCCCGAAGCCTCGGTACGGTTTTCGATGACCTTTTCCAGCCCCGCGAACGCGCCACCGCAGATAAACAGGATGTTGGTGGTGTCGATCTGCAGAAAGTCCTGGTTCGGATGCTTGCGTCCACCCTGAGGCGGCACGCTGGCCATGGTGCCTTCGATCAATTTCAGCAAGGCCTGCTGCACGCCCTCGCCCGACACGTCGCGCGTGATGCTCGGGTTGTCACTCTTGCGGCTGATCTTGTCGATTTCGTCGATGTAGACAATACCGCGCTGCGCGCGCTCGACGTCGTAGTTGCAGCTTTGCAGCAACTTCTGGACGATGTTCTCCACGTCCTCGCCCACATAGCCGGCCTCGGTCAACGTGGTGGCATCGGCCATCACGAAAGGAACATCAAGCTGACGCGCCAGGGTCTGAGCCAATAGCGTCTTGCCGGAGCCGGTGGGGCCGATGAGCAGGATATTGCTCTTGGACAACTCGACATCATCCTTGCCGGCCTTGTCCTTGTGGCGCAGGCGCTTGTAGTGGTTGTACACGGCCACGGCCAGGGTACGCTTGGCCTTTTCCTGGCCAATCACATAGCTGTCCAGGTTGGCCTTGATCTCGGCGGGCGTGGGCAGATCGCCCCGACCCTCGCGCGCAGCTTCACCCGCGGGTTGTTCGTCACGGATGATTTCGTTGCACAGGTCAATGCACTCGTCGCAAATAAAGACGGAGGGTCCGGCGATCAGCTTCTTTACTTCATGCTGGCTCTTGCCGCAAAAAGAGCAGTAAAGGGTTTTCTCGCTGGAGGAGCCTTTTTTATCGGCCATGGAAGCAATGCCTTATCACTGGGGAAGTCGGGAAGATGATAACGAAATAAAAACGGCGCTTCCCGCAGGGGGAAACGCCGCATCCGGGCAAATAAGGCCCTCAGGGGCGCTTGGAGATCACCTGATCAACGATGCCATAGTCCATAGCTTCGTCAGCGGTCATGAAATAGTCGCGCTCGGTGTCCGCCTTGACCTTCTCAATGGGTTGTCCAGTGCGCTCGGCGAGGATGCGGTTCATCTGATCCTTGGTGCGCAGGATATCCCGTGCGTGGATCTCGATGTCGGTCGCCTGCCCGCGCGCGCCGCCCAGCACCTGATGGATCATGATCTTCGAGTTGGGCAGGGAAAACCTCTTGCCCTTGGCACCGGCCGCCAGTAAAAACGCTCCCATGCTGGCCGCAAAGCCGCAGCACAGCGTGGACACGTCCGGCTTGATGAACTGCATGGTGTCGTAGATCGCCATACCAGCCGTGACACTGCCACCGGGGGAGTTGATATAGAACGAAATGTCCTTGTCCGGGTTCTCGCTCTCGAGGAACAGCAGCTGCGCCACCACCAGGTTGGCGGTCTGGTCATTCACCTCACCCACCAGGAAAATCACGCGCTCCTTGAGCAGGCGTGAATAAATGTCGTAAGACCGCTCGCCGCGGCCCGACTGCTCGATGACCATGGGAATCATGCCCAGGGCCCGTGTTTCCAATGCGCTCATGTATGTCTCCAGTCAGGCGGATACCGTATTCAGAAAAATAACATGGGGCCTGTGCCGCAAAGCACAAGCCCCGCAAAGCTTCACCGGTGGCGCGCCTCCATCAGGCGAACCACCTGCGTGTATCAGGCCTGCTGGCCCATCAGTTCGTCGAACGACACCGCCTTTTCGCTGACCTTGGCCTTGCCCAGGACGAAATCGGTGACATTGTTTTCAACGACCACGGCCTCCACCTCGGCCAGGCGTTGGCGGTCGCTGAAGTACCAGCGAATCACGTCTTCCGGCTTTTCGTAGCTGGCAGCCAGCTCGTCCACATGGGCCTTGAGCTGCTCGGGCTTGGCCTGCAGCTCGTTGGCGCGCACCAGCTCGGCTACCACCAGGCCCAGGCGCACGCGGCGCTCGGCCTGGGGACGGAAGATGTCGTCGGGGATCTCGGCCTTGTCGGCGTCCTTGATGCCGCGCTGCTTCAGGTCGGCGCGGGCGGATTCCAGCAGGCGGGCAACCTCGGCCTGGACGCTGGCGTTGGGCAAATCCAGCTCGGCCTTGGACACCAGGGCGTCCATCACTGCCGCCTTGTTGCGCGCCAGCAGGCGGAACTTGACTTCACGCTCCAGGTTTTTCTTGATGTCGGCGCGCAGGCCTTCGACGGTGCCGTCGGCAATACCTAGCGACTTCGCCAGCTGCTCGTTCACTTCGGGCAGGTGGGCGGCCTCTATCTTCTTCACGGTGACCAGGAAGTCGGCCGTCTTGCCGGCCACGTCCTTGCCGTGATAGTCCTCAGGGAAGGCCAGCGGGAAGGTTTTGCTTTCGCCAGACTTCATGCCGCGCACGGCGTCTTCGAATTCCTTGAGCATCTGGCCTTCGCCGACCAGGAACTGGAAGTCCTCGGCCTTGCCGCCCTGGAAGGGTTCGCCGTCAATCTTGCCCTCAAAGTCCACGGTCACGCGGTCGCCATCCTCGGCGGGCGCACCCTGGGCGCGCTGGGCAAAGCTGCGGCGCTGCTTGCGCAGAATGTCCACGGTCTTGTCGATAGCGACTTCGGTCACTTCGGCGGAGACCTTTTCCACCTCTGCCTCGGACAGGTCGCCGATCTTGACCTCGGGGAATACCTCGAACACGGCGTCAAAGCTGACCTGGCCCTCGGGGGCGCCATCCTTTTCGGTAATGCGCGGCTGACCGGCCACGCGCAGGTTGGCCTCGTTGGCGGCCTGGGCAAAGGCTTCACCGACCTTGTCGTTCAGCACCTCGTACTGCACCGAGTAGCCGTAGCGCTGGGCCACGACGCTCATCGGCACCTTGCCGGGACGGAAGCCGTCCATCTTCACGGTGCGGGCCAGGCGCTTCAAGCGCGCATCGACTTCGCTCTGGATGGTGGTGACAGGCAGGCTCAGCGTGATCTTGCGCTCGAGCTTTTCAAGAGTTTCAACCGTTACGGCCATGATGGTTCCTAGTGTCAGGGATGTGGATCGTGCCGACCTTGACGGCGCTGCGCTGCATCAAGGTCTCACGTGGTGCGCGGGGGGGGACTCGAACCCCCACACCATTGCTGGCGTCAGGACCTAAACCTGGTGCGTCTACCAATTTCGCCACCCGCGCGGTTCTTCAAGCCACCCGGATGGCCCCTGGTTCAAGGCCACCCCGGTGAAATAGGTCAAACGTTGGATTTTACCTTGTCGCAAACCCGATTCTGTTTCGGCGGTCTCATTCGGGCTCCGAATCCGGTTTTTTCACCCGGAACCAGGCCGCGTACATGGCCGGCAAGGCCAGCAGCGTGAGCACCGTGGCGACGATCAAGCCCCCCATGATGGCCACGGCCATCGGGCCCCAGAACACGTTGCGCGACAGGGGAATCATGGCCAGCACGGCGGCGGCGGCTGTCAGCGCGATCGGGCGCATGCGCCAGACGGCGGCGGTCACGATGGAGTCCCAGGTGGAACGGCCAGCGGCGCGGTTGAGCTCGATCTGGTCAATCAGGATCACGGAATTGCGCTGGATCATGCCCATGAGCGCAATCACCCCCAGCAGCGCCACGAAGCCGAACGGCCGGCCCAGCAACAGCAGCGCCCCGGCCACACCGGCAATGCCCAGTGGCCCGGTCAGAAAGACCAGCATGGAGCGGCTGAAGCTGTGCAGCTGCAGCATGAGCAGCGTGAACACGATGAACAGCATGATGGGTACGCCAGCCACGATGGAGGACGAGCCCTTGCTGCTCTCCTCCACCGCGCCCGCGACCTCGATACGCACGCCGTTGCCGCCGGTGGCCTGCCAGCGCGCCTCGAGCGTGCGCAGCTCGGGCAGCAACTGCTCGGTGATGGTGGCACCCTGCATGCCTTCCACCAGGTCGCCCTGCACGGTGATGGCGTAGTCGCGGCCGGAGCGCCACATCACGCCAGGTTCCCAGCTGAACACCGGCCGGGCGATCTGCGTGAGCGGAATGGAGCGCCCCGAGGCCGTGGGCAGATAGGCGTTGGCGATGCCGGAGATGGTGTCGCGCTCGTCCTGGCTCTGGCGCAGCACGATGTCGATCAGGCGATCACCCTCACGGTACTGGCCGACCGTGGTGCCGGTGAACATGGTGCGTGCCGCCTGGGCGATGGACTGGCTGCTCACCCCCAGGGCGCGGGCCTTCTCCTGGTCGATCTCCAGGCGCACGGCCTTCACCGACTCGTTCCAGTTGTCGTTCACGCCGATCATGTGGGTGTTGGCGCGCATCACGGTCTTGACCTCGTCGGCACGCTGGCGCAATACGGCCGGGTCGCTGCCGATCACGCGAAACTGCACCGGATAGGGCACGGGCGGGCCATTGGGCAGCAGCTTGACGCGGCCGCGCGCCTCCGGAAACTCGGTGGCCAGCAGCGCCGGCAGGCTGCGGCGCAACTGCTCGCGCTCGCCCAGGCTGGCCGCCTGCACGATGAACTGCGACACATTGCTCTGCGGAAACACCTGGTCCAGCGGCAGATAAAAGCGTGGCGTGCCCGAGCCCACCCAGGTCGCCACGTTCTTCACCCCGACCTGCTGCAACAGGCGCTGCTCCACGCGCAGCGTCACCTCCTCGTTGGCGGCAAACGAGGTGCCCTCGGGGTACCACAGCTCCACCATCACCTCGGGCCGGCTCGAATCAGGGAAGAACTGCTGCTGCACCCGCCCCATGCCCACCAGCCCCAGCGCAAAAATGGCCAGAGTGATGGCCAACGTGGTCCAGCGACGGCGCACGCACCAGTCCACCGTACGGCGAAAACGCGCATAGAACGGCGTGTCGAAGACCTCGTGCGGAGGCGCATCGGGGTCGTGCGGCTTGACCCGCAGCAGCAGCGTGCCCAGGTAAGGCACGAAGTACACCGAGACGATCCACGACAGCACCAGCGCGATCACCGTCACGGCAAAGATGGCGAAGGTGTATTCGCCGGTCACCGACTTGGCGATGCCGATCGGCAAAAAGCCGGCCGCCGTGATCAGCGTGCCGGTCAGCATGGGCATGGCCGTGATGTCGTAGGCAAAGGTGGCGGCACGCATCTTGTCGTAGCCCTCCTCCATCTTGCGCACCATCATCTCCACGGCAATGATGGCGTCGTCCACCATCAGCCCCAGGGCAATGATGAGCGAGCCCAGCGACACCTTGTGCAGCCCTATGCCGAAGTAATGCATGGCCAGAAAGGTGACGGCCAGCACCAGCGGGATGGTGATGGCCACCACCAGGCCCGGCCGCCAGTCCACGTACCAGCCAAAGCGCCCGCCCTTGTGCAGCCCCAGCGACACAAAGCTCACCGCCAGCACGATGACCACGGCCTCGATCAGCACCTTGACAAAGTCGTTCACCGACGCCGCCACGGCCGCCGGCTGGTCTTGCACCTGCGCCAGCTCCACGCCGGCGGGCAGGCGCTGCTGGATGTCGGCCACGGCGGCGCGCAGCGCCTTGCCCAGGGCGATGATGTCGCCGCCCTTGGTCATGGAGATGCCCAGCGCGATCACCTCCTGGCCCTGGAAGCGCACCTTGACGTCGGGCGGATCGACATAGCCGCGGTGCACCTCGGCAATGTCGCCCAGGCGCAGCTGGGCCTGGGACTGGGGTGCGCGAATCGGCATGGCGCGCAGCTGCTCCACGCTGGTGAACTGCCCGGCCACGCGCACCTGCACCATGTCCTGCGGCGTCTGTATGGTGCCGGCGCTCTCCACCGCGTTCTGGCTGCCCAGCTGCTGCAGCACGCCGGCCTGATCCAGCCCCAGCTGCGCCAGGCGCTTTTGCGAGACCTCGATCCAGATCTTCTCGGGCTGCACGCCGAACTGCTCGACCTTGGCCACGTCCTTCACGCGCAGCAGCCGCTGACGCGTGTCGTCGGCGAAGTCCTTCAATTCGGCGTAGCCGAAGCCCTCGCCGCGCAGCGCGTAGATCACGCCGTACACGTCGCCAAACTCGTCGTTGAAGAACGGCCCCTGGATGTTGCCCGGCAGGGTATGGCGCATGTCACCGATCTTCTTGCGCACCTGGTACCAGGTGTTGGCGACCTCGGCCGGCTTGGAGGAATCCTTGAGCTCGAAGATCACCTGCGACTCGCCCGGCTTGCTGTAGCTGCGGATCTTGTCGGCGTAGGGCACCTCCTGCAGCGTGCGCTCGATCTTGTCGGTGACCTGCTCGGCCACCTGCTGCGCCGTGGCGCCGGGCCAGTTGGTGTGGATCACCATGGCGCGGAAGGTGAACGGCGGATCCTCGTCCTGCCCCAGCTGGAAGTACGCGGCAAAGCCCAGCAGCATCAGCACCACCATCAGGTAACGCGTCAGCGGCACATGTTCCAGCGCCCAGCGCGAGAGGTTGAAGCCCTTCTTGGGTTCCAGCAACGCCATGGCCTGCCCTCAACGCGCCGCGGCAGGCGCCGCAGCTTTATCATTATTGATAGCTGCCGGCGCTTTATCTGCGGGCGTTTGGTCGAATTTTGGCTTGTATACCGTGACCTTTTGCCCAGGCGTGAGCACATGCACCCCCGAGGCCACCACCTGCATGCCGGGCGCCAGGCCGGCGGCGATCACGGCCTCGTTGCCGTCGGCCGTGGCCACCTGCACCACCTGCGAGCGCACCGTACCGCCGCCGCCGCCGCCGTCGCCCGGCTCGTACACCCACACCGCCGTCTCACCGCCCTCTTGGCGCAGGCTGCTCGTGGGCAGCTTGATGGCCTGCAGGCCCTCGGCCGCATGCCATTGCGGCGTGACATAGACCGTGGCCCCCAGCGGCGGCACATCCTTGGCCTGCACCGCTACCTTGACCAGGAAGGTGCGCGTCACCGGGTCGGCGCTGGCCGCCACCTCGCGCACCTCGCCCGGCATCAGCGTATCGGCCGACCAGGCACGCACCTGCACCGGCAGGCCCACGCGCAGCTGGCCCACCCTATCCTCGGGCACGAAGAACACCGCATCGCGCGGGCCGTCACGCGCAATGCGCACCACCGGCGTACCGGCCGCCACCACCTGGCCGGGCTCGGCCTCTATGCCCGTCACCACGCCGGCGGCATCGGCCAGCAGGCGCGTGTAGTCGGCCTGGTGGCCCTGCGTGGCCAGTTGCGCGCGCGCCTGATCAAGCTGCGCCTGGGCCGACTTGAGTTGCGCTTCGCGCCGATCCAGCTCGGCGCCGCTGATGAAGTTCTGCGCCTTGAGCTTGGAGAAGCGCTCAAAGTCCGCCGCCGCCAGATCGCGCTGCGTGGTCGCCGCCGCCACCTGGGCGCGCGCGGCCTGGGTGGCCAGGGCATAGTCGCTCACATCCAGGCGCGCCAGCAACTGGCCGGCCTGCACACGCTGGCCCAGCTCGGCCTGGCGCTGCACGATCTTGCCGGCGACGCGAAAACCGATGCGCGACTCGATGCGCGCGCGCACCTCGCCCGCATACTCCAGCTGCATCTGCAGCGCAGACGGCCCGACGGTCACGAGCTTGACGGAACGCACCGGCTCGGGCGCAGGCTCATGGCGCGAGCAGGCCGTCAGCAGCGCCACGCAGGCGGTCAGACTGCACAAAAAAAGCCCCGAACGGGGCCGCGTCAGGGCAGGAAAGCTTGGCATGGAACGAAGCGCGCCCAACGGCGCTTAATGACTGATCGGTTAGTAATTGGTTGGTAATCTATGTGAAACCCATTTTCACTGTCAAGCGACAATGCTGGCCGTGAACCCCAGCCCCTCATCACCCGACACCCTCGCGCCAGCCATGGCTGCGCCCGTCACGCATTACGAAAACTTTCCCGTCGCCTCGCTGCTGTGCCCGCCGGGGCTGCGCCAGCCGGTTGCCGCCATCTACGCCTTTGCGCGCACCGCCGATGACATTGCCGACGAAGGCGAGGCCACGGCCGGCGAACGCCTGTCCGACCTGGCCGCCTACCGCGCCGAACTGCGCGCGGCAGCCGCGGGCCAGGCACCCGGCGCACGCTGGGCCGGCGTGTTCGGGCCGCTGCAGGTCGCGCTGCAAAGCCACCGGCTGCCCACGGCGCTGCTCAAGGACCTGCTGGACGCCTTTGCCCAGGACGTGGCCATGACCGAGGCCGGCGCCTGCTACCCCGACCGCGAGGAGCTGCTGGACTACTGCCGGCGCTCGGCCAATCCCGTGGGGCGATTGCTGCTGCACCTGTACGGCGTGCAGGACGACGCTGCGTTGCGCGAAAGCGACGCCATTTGCAGCGCCCTGCAGCTCATCAATTTCTGGCAGGACCTGAGTGTGGACCTGCCACGCGGGCGCCACTACCTGACCGACGCCGACTGCGCCGCCCACGGCGTGGCGCGCGCCGACCTGGCGGCGCGCCAACGCTCGGCCGCCAGCGACCGCCTGATCCTGGACTGCGCCGCCTGGGCCCGCGCCCTGATGCTGCAGGGTGCCCCCCTGGTGCATCGTCTGCCGGGGCGAGCCGGCTGGGAGCTGCGCCTGGTGGTGCAAGGCGGCCTGCGCATCCTGGACAAGGTGGACGCGCTGCAGGGTGCCAGCCTGTGCCAGCGCCCGGTGCTGCGGCCGCTGGACTGGCTGCGCATGGCGGCGCGCGCGCTGGCGATGTAGATGGCGGGCAGCACACCCTCCCCGGCCCTGCTGTGGCGCATGACGCGCCCGGCGTTCCTGCTGCTCACCGTGGTCGCCTGCCTGCTGGGCACGGCCACGGCCGCCGCCTGTGGCTGTGGCCTGGACTGGTGGCTGGCGGCCGCCGCCACGCTGCTGGCGGTGCTGGCCCATGCAGCCGGCAACCTGCTCAACGACCTGCACGATGCCAAAAGCGGCGCCGACGCCGCCAACCACCAGGGCATCTACCCCTTCACCGGCGGCTCGCGGCTGATCCAGCGCGGCCTGGTCACCGAAGGCCAGACCGCGGCCCTGGCCCACACCCTGCTGCTGGTGCTGGTACCCGCCGGCCTGCTGCTGGCCGTGAAGACCGCCGGCGGCGTGCTACTGCTGGGCCTGGCCGGGCTGCTGCTGGTGTGGGCCTATTCGGCCCCGCCGCTGCGCCTGATGGCGCGCGGGCTGGGCGAGCCGGTGGTCGCGGGCGCCTGGTTTCTGGTGGTGCTGGGCAGCGACTATGTGCAGCGGCGCCAGTTCTTCATCATCCCGGCCAGCGCGGCGCTGAGTTTTGCGCTGCTGGTGGCGGCGCTGCTGCTCATCAACGGCTGCCCCGACGCCGATGCCGACGCGCGCGTGGGCAAGCACACCCTGGCCGTGCGTCTGGGGCCGCTGGGCGCGGCCTGGGCCTACCTGGGCCTGGTGCTGGCCGCGCACGGCTGGCTGGCGGCCAGCGTGTGGCTGCTGATACCGCCAGCCACGGCGCTGTGGGGGCTGGTGTCCCTGCCCCTGTCGCTGGCCGCAGCCAGCCTGCTGCTGCAGCGGGCGCATCAGCCCCAGCGCCTGAAACCGGCGCTGGCCCTCACCGTGGCGGCCACCCTGCTGCATGGTGTGGGCATGGCCGCGGGTTTTGCCCTGGTCGCGCTGCAGCATTGAGCCCGTGGCGCACATGGGACAATCGCCGCCCAGCCACCCCCGCCCCGCGATGAGTACCCCAGAACAATACGCACAGGAAAAGGCTGCCGCATCGGGCAGCAGCTTTTATTACGCCTTCCTGTTCCTGCCCAAGGAACGGCGCGCGGCCATCACCGCCTTTTATGCCTTTTGCCGCGAGGTGGACGATGTGGTGGACGAAGTCAGCGACCCCGGCGTGGCCCAGGCCAAGCTGGCCTGGTGGCAGGACGAGGTGGCCAAAGCCTTCGCCGGCCAGCCCAGCCACCCCGTGATGCAGGCACTGATGCCGCATGTGCCCGCACATGGCCTGCGCCAGGATCAGCTGCAGGCGGTCATCGAAGGCTGCCAGATGGATCTGGAGCAGGCGCGCTACGCCGACTTTCGCAGCCTGCAGCGCTACTGCCACCTGGTGGCCGGCGTGGTGGGCGAGGTGGCCGCGCAGATCTTCGGCCAGCAAGACGCGCACACCACGCAGTATGCGCACAAGCTGGGCCTGGCCTTCCAGCTCACCAACATCATCCGCGACGTGGGCGAGGACGCCATGCGCGGGCGCATCTACCTGCCGGTGAGCGAACTGCAGCAGTTCGAGGTCACGGCCAATGAAATCAGCAACCGCACATATTCCGACCGTTTCACCGCCCTGATGCGCTTTCAGGCCGAGCGCGCCCACCTGTTCTACGACCAGGCCCTGGCCCTGCTGCCCGAGGTGGACCGGCGCACGCAAAAGCCCGGCCTGATGATGGCCAGCATCTACCGCACGCTGCTGCGCGAGATCGAGGCCGACGGCTTTCAGGTGCTGCACCAGCGCACCAGCCTGACACCGCTGCGCAAGTTCTGGCTGGCCTGGAAGATGCAGGCACTGGGTCTGATGTGAAGGTTGCCGTCATCGGCGCCGGCTGGGGCGGCATGGCCGCCGCCGTGCAGGCGGCGCAGGCCGGCCACGCTGTCACCGTCTTCGAGGCCGGCCGCGCGCCGGGCGGGCGCGCCCGCGCCGTGGCCGCGCAGCGCGCCGACGGCACGCCGGTGCTGCTGGACAACGGCCAGCACATCCTGATAGGCGCCTACACCGAATGCCTGCGACTGATGCGCGCCGTGGGCGTGGACCCCGACCAGGCCCTGCTGCGCCTGCCGTTGCAGCTGGTCTTTCCTGACGGCGCCGGCCTGCAGCTGCCCGATGTTCCACCGCCCTGGGACGCGCTCACCGGCATCGCCCGCGCACGCGGCTGGAGCCTGGGCGAGCGCCTGGCGCTGCTGGCGCGCGCGGCGCGCTGGCGCCTGGCCGGCTTTGCCTGCCCACCGGGCACCAGCGTGGCCGGCCTGTGCGCCGGCCTGCCGGGCAGGCTGATCGATGAATTCATAGACCCGCTGTGCGTCTCGGCCCTGAACACCCCCGCTGGCGCGGCCTGCGGCCAGGTGTTCTTGCGCGTGCTGCGCGACAGCCTGTTTGCCGGGCGCGGCGGCTCCAACCTGCTGCTGCCGCGGCGCGACCTGGGCGCGCTGTTCCCGGAGCCCGCAGCGCGCTGGCTGCAGGAGCGCGGCCACGCCGTGCATCTGGGCCGGCGCGTGCAGACCCTGGCGCAGGGCGGCGCAGGCTGGCTGGTGGACGACGAGCCATTCGATGCCGTGCTGCTGGCCAGCGGCAGCCACGAGGCCGCGCGCCTGGTGGCGCAGGCCGGTACCACTGCGGCCCTGCAGTCCTGGGCCGCCTGCGCCCAGGCCCTGCGCCATGGCGCCATCGCCACCGTCTATGCCGAACTGCCCGGGGCCCCCGCCGCCCTGCTGGCGCGCCCCATGCTGGCGCTGCGCCCGCGGGCCGGGCGCCCGGCGCAGTTCGTCTTCGACCGCGCGCGGCTCGATGGCCAGCGCGGCCTGCTGGCCTTCGTGGTCAGCGCCTTCGAGGGCGAGCGCGCCCAGCTGGAGCGCGAGGTGCTGGCCCAGGCCGCCGAAGACCTGGGCCTGCCCGGCCTGCGGGTGGTGCAAACCGTGGTGGAAAAGCGCGCCACCTTTGCCTGCACGCCCGCCCTGGCGCGACCGCCGCGCCACATCGCGCCCGGCCTGCAGGCCTGCGCCGACTATGTGGCCGGCCCCTACCCTGCGACACTGGAGGGCGCCGTGCTGCATGGGGTGGCCGCGGCGCAGGATTTGAAAGGGTAGCCATGCACCTGAGCTGGCAAGAACTGCGCACCGTGACGCTGGCCCAGGCCCTGGAGCGGGCCGACACCGAACGCACCCTGGTCAGCCAGATCGAATGGGACGAGGCCACGCGCCAGGCGCTGGCCGCCGCACGCGAGCGCGGCGCGCAGCGCGTGGGCGTGGCCGAGGTGGTGCTGGAGCGATCGGCCGCCGTCGTCGCCCGGGCCGCCGGGCGCAACGCCGGCGTGGCCGCGCTGCAGCAGCCGGGCGCGCTGCTCTGGCTGGCGCGCGGCCTGCCGCTCCTGGCCCTGCTGCTCGGGCTGCTGCTCGACCGCATTGCCAACGCCCACCGGGTGGATCTGCTCTCGCCCCCACTGCTGGCGGTGCTGGGCTGGAACCTGGTCATCTACGCCGTGCTGGCCTGGCGCGCCCGGCGCTCGGGCAGCGCCCCCACCGCGCTGGCGGCGCTGCAGCAATGGCTGCTGCGCCGCCAGGCCCATGCCGGGCCGGCCGGGCGCAAAAGCCTGGCCACACGCATTGCCGCCGACTTTGCCGCGCACTGGGCGGGCCAGACGCACGCACGCTTTGCCCGGCAGGCCGCCGCCGTGCTGCACCTGTGCGCCGCCGCCTGGGCTGCGGGCATTGCCCTGTCGCTGCTGCTGCGCGGGCTGGTGGTGAGCTACCGCTTCGGCTGGGAGAGCACCTTTCTGGATGCCAGCCAGGTACACGCCATCGTCAGCCTGCTGTTTGCACCGCTGACGCTGTTTGGCCTGGCGCCGTTTTCGCTGCAGGACATTGCCGCCACGCAGAACTTTGCCGGAGAAGGCGTGGCCGGCGCCCGCTGGGTGTGGATGTATGTCGGGCTGCTGGCCCTGGTGGTGGTGCTGCCGCGCCTGTTGCTGGCGGCCTGGGCCGGCTGGCAGCAGGCAAGGCTGGCGCGGCAATGCACGCTGGATACCGAGGGCCGCGACTTCGACGCGCTGCGCCAGGCGCTGCCGGCCGACCTGCACATCGGCCTGCTGTGCACCCACCCCATCCAGCCCGAGGCGCTGCACGCCCTGCTGGCGCCGCACGCCGGGCATGGCGCCATGGATAGCCCCCAGGGCGACCGGCTGCACCTGGCCCCACCCAGCGAACCGGCCGGCCCCGTCGATGCCGTGATCGCCTGGGGCGACGCACCCGCGCCCGAGGCGCCCGCCGCCTGGCAGACGGCCCCGCGCGGACGCCTGGGCGCGGCGGAGTTTGGCGCCAGCTGGGTGCAGGACGGCGCGCTGTTCGCACGCCTATCCAGCCTGCTGCCCGAGCGGCGCCAGGCCCTGCAGCGCCTGGGCGACGCCTGGCAGGCGCGCAACGAGGCGCTGTTCACGCAATCACTGCAGGCCCTGGCCCAGCACCTGCACGCCTGCGCCGCCCTGGGTCCGGGCGTGGATGGTGCGGGCCGCCATGCCCAGCTGCTGCAGGCGCTCGATGCCCGGCTGGCCGAGTTGCACGGCCTGGGCGCGGTTGTCCGGCCGCTGCCCGCCCAGCTGCCCCCGCCCGCGCAGCCGGCGCAGCAGCGCGGCAGCGACAACAAGGCCCTGGCTGTGGGCACATCGGCCGGTGCCGCCGCCGGTGCCGCCGCCGGCGCCAAGGTGGGCGCGATGATCGATGTGGGCACGGGCGGCCTGACCCTGGGCCTGGGCACGGCCCTGGGCGCGCTGCTGGGCGGCGGCACCGCCTGGGCAGTGCGCAATCTGCAAAAGAAGGACGCGCAGCTGGAGGGCGCGCAAGACCTGCTGCAGCACATGGCCGAGGCCGCCTGCACGCGCTACCTGGCGCTGGCCCACCTGGGGCGCGTGCCGGCCGAACAGGCGCAGGAACTGGGCGCGCGCTGGCAGGCCGAGGTCACCGGCACGGTGGCCGCGCATTGGAGCGAGCTGAACACAGCCCTGCGCGCCGATCCCCCAACCAGCGACCCGCTGCAGCCGCTGCTGGGCAGCATGCTGCGCGGCATCTTGCAGCGCAGCTTTGTCGCCGAGGCGCCCTGATGGGAACGCCGGCACCTTGCGGGCAAGATGCCAAAATATTAATCAAATAGGCCTCTAGCGCTTACCCATCAAGCGTAATCAGCTATTTTTTCAATAGTGACTGCGGCGGCATGCCAGGCGCCTGCGGCCGCTCCAGCACATCGGCCAGCCGCAGCACCTCCAGGCCGGTATGGCCCCAGAAGCGCTCCAGCGCCTCGGTGCGCGTGAGCAGCAGGCGCTGCACCAGCGGCTCCATGTGCGTCGTGGCGGGGTCGGCCAGCAGCACATAGCGCGCATCCACCGAGCCGGGCGCGCCGGTGGCGGCCTCATTCACCTGCACCACCCAGTCGAGGGCCGTGAGCGCGTCCAGCACCGGCTCCAGCTGCAGCACCTCCACGCCCAGGCGTTGGGCCAGCTGCGCGGCGGTGAGGCCATGCGCGGCCTGACCGCGCGCGCCGTGCAGCTGCTGCAGCGCCTCCACGGCCAGCAGGAAGGGCCAACCCTGCCCGCCGGCGCGCCGCGCCACGCCCGCCAGCAGGCTGGGCAGATAGGCGGCCACCACCGCGCCCAGCAGCACGATGACCCAGGCCATGTAGATCCACAGCAGCAGGATGGGCAGGGTGGCAAAGGTGCCGTAGATCACCGAATAGGTGGGCACCTTGGCCAGGTACAGGCCCAGGCCCTTCTTGGCCAGCTCCATGGCCAGCGACACGAACAGGCTGCCGGCCCAGGCGTCGCGCCAGTGCACCTGGGTGTTGGGCACATAGCGGTACATGGCGGCCACGCCGGCGGCCAGCAGCAAAAATTCGATCGCGTCCAGCAACAGGCGTGCGCCGCCGGGCAGCGTGGCGCCCAGCTCGCGCGAGGCGGCGCCGGCGATGGCCGTGGTCAGCGCCAGGCTGGCCGCCAGCACCAGCGGGCCCAGCGTCATCGCGGCCCAGTAGATCAGCACGCGCTGGCCCAGCGGGCGCAGCCGGCGCACGCGCCAGATGCCGTTGAGCGTGCGGTCTATCGTCAATATCAGCGCCAGCGCCGTCACCATCAAGATGGAAAAGCCCGCCGCCCCCAGCCCCCCGGCCTTGGCCGCGAACTGCGTCAGATAGCCCAGCACCGGGCGCGAGATGCTGTCGGGCACCAGGCTGTCGATGAGCCAGCGCTGCAGCATCAGCTGCATCTTGCCGAAGATGGGAAAGGCCGCGAACACCGCCAGCGCCACGGTAAAGAACGGCACCAGCGCCAGCAGCGTGGTAAAGGTCAGGCTGCTGGCGGTGACGCCCAGCCGGTCCTCGCGAAAGCGCTCGCGCAGCATGTGGGCCGTGGTGCGCCAGGGGAAATGCGACAGTTGAACCCACCACGCCTCAAGGCTCTGCGCAGTGGCATTAAGGGAAAACGCCATGGCCGATATGATGCCAGCCCCATGGAGTCAGAAACCGCCCCCCCGCCCTCTCCCATCCTCCCCGATGTCAGCACCGATGTCGCCGCCACGCGCTGGCTGGCCGTGGGCAGCCTGCTCGGCCTGATCGTGCTCTGCCTGGCCTGGGAGCTGTGGCTCGCCCCCCTGCGGCCCGGCGGCACCTGGCTGGCCCTCAAGGCCCTGCCGCTGGCCCTGCCGCTGGCGGGGCTGCTCAAGCGCCGCATGTACACCTACCGCTGGGTCAGCCTGCTGGTGTGGCTGTATTTCACCGAGGGCGTGGTGCGCGCCTGGAGCGACCCGGCCCCCGGCAACTGGCTGGCCGGCGCCGAAATCCTGCTGTGCCTGCTGCTGTTCACCGCCTGTGCCCTGCATGTGCGCCTACGCCTGGCGGCGGCCAAGGCATCTACCCAACCTGCCACGGAGCCCACATGACCACCGCCCTGCTCGACACCCTGCGCCGGATCGTCGGCGCCGCCCATGTGCTGACGCACGAAGACCCCGCCACCGACCTGACGGCCTATGAGCAGGACTGGCGCAAGCGCGCCACCGGCCGCGCCCTGGCCGTGGTGCGCCCGGCCTCCACCGCCGAGGTGGCCGACGTGGTCAAGGCCTGCGCGGCGGCGCGCACTGCCATCATCCCCCAGGGCGGCAACACCGGCCTGTCGGTGGGCGGCACGCCGGACGCCAGCGGCACCCAGGTGGTGCTGAGCCTGACGCGCATGAACGCGGTGCGCGCCATCGACCGCGACAACCTGACCATGACGGTGGAGGCCGGCTGCATCCTGCAGACCCTGCAGGAAACCGCGGACAAGGAGGGTCTGCTGTTCCCCCTGAGCCTGGCCGCCGAGGGCAGCTGCACCATAGGCGGCAACCTGGGCACGAATGCCGGCGGCACCCAGGTCGTGCGCTACGGCAACACGCGCGAGCTGTGCCTGGGCCTGGAGGTGGTCACGCCCCAGGGCGAGGTGTGGGACGGCCTGTCCGGCCTGCGCAAGGACAACACCGGCTACGACCTGCGCAACCTGTTCATTGGCAGCGAGGGCACGCTGGGCGTGATCACCGCCGCCACCATGAAGCTCTACCCCCAGCCCGCGGCCCAGCTCACGGCCTGGGCCGCCGTGCCGGACATGGCGGCCGCCGTGCGCCTCTTGGGCCTGGCACACCAGCACCTGGGCGCGGGGCTGACGGGCTTCGAGGTCATGGGGCAGTTTGCGCTGTCGCTGGTGATCAAGCACATGCCCCAGCTGCGCGTGCCGTTCGCCGGATTGAAGGGCGCGCCGCCCTACTACGTGCTGCTGGAAAACAGCGACAGCGAGTCCGAACAGCATGCGCGCGAGCGCTTCGAGACGCTCCTGGAGCTGGCGTTTGAAGACGGCTGCGTGCTCGACGCCGTGGTGGCCGAGAGCCTGGCCCAGGCGCACGAGCTGTGGCATATCCGCGAGAGCATCCCCCTGGCCCAGGCCGAGGAAGGCCTGAACATCAAGCACGACATATCGATTGCCGCCTCGCGCATCCCGGCCTTTGTGGAGCACACCGACGCGCTGCTGGCGCGCGAGATTGCCGGCGTGCGCCTGGTCAACTTCGGCCACCTGGGCGACGGCAATCTGCACTACAACGTGCAGGCGCCCGAGGGCGGCGACGCGCGCGATTTCCTGGCCACGCAGGAGGATCGCGTCAACCAGCTGGTCTATGACGCGGTGGCGCAGTTCGGCGGCTCCTTCTCGGCCGAGCATGGCGTGGGCCAGCTCAAGGCCGACAAGCTGGCGCACTACAAGTCGCCCGTGGCCCTGTCGATGATGCGCGCCATCAAGCAGGCGCTGGACCCGCAGGGACTGATGAACCCCGGCTGCATTCTTCAAAAACAATAGCTTCCTGCGCTTGAAAGATAAGCGCTAGAGCCACTTTAAATACCAGAATTGTCATGCTGTGCAAGCCCCTCACCCCTCCCTCTCCCCAAAGGGGCGAGGGCGACCGGTCGCGCCCCGGTCTTTCTCCCTCTCCCTCTGGGAGAGGGCGGGGGTGAGGGCCAGCCACCCTAATCCCAAACATGCCACCCACCATGACCCCACCCCCCATCCGCAGCCAATACGAAGACTTCATGCGCCATGTGTTCGAGCATGGCGTCAGCAAAGGCGACCGCACCGGCACCGGCACGCGCAGCGTCTTCGGCCACCAGATGCGCTTTGACCTCTCGGAAGGCTTTCCACTGGTCACCACCAAGAAGGTGCACCTGCGCTCCATCATCCAGGAGCTGCTGTGGTTCCTGACCGGCTCCAGCAGCAACAACTGGCTCAAGGATCGCGGCGTGACAATCTGGGACGAATGGGCCCGCCCCGACGGCGACCTGGGCCCCGTCTACGGCGTGCAGTGGCGCAGCTGGCCGACGCCCGACGGCGGCCACATCGACCAGATCGCGCAGGTGGTGCAGCAGCTCAAGACCAACCCCGACAGCCGCCGCATCATCGTGAGCAGCTGGAACGTGGCCGAGCTTGACAAGATGGCGCTGATGCCGTGCCATGCGTTCTTCCAGTTCTACGTGGCGCCATCGCAGGTGGCCGGCGAGCCAGGCAAGCTAAGCTGCCAGCTCTACCAGCGCAGCGCCGACATATTCCTGGGCGTTCCGTTCAACATCGCGTCATATGCCCTGCTCACCCACATGCTGGCCCAGCAATGCGACCTGGCCGTGGGCGACTTCATCTGGACCGGCGGCGACTGCCATATCTACAGCAACCACTTCGAGCAGGTGCAAACCCAGCTCGCGCGCGCGCCCTATGCCTACCCCACGCTGAATATCAAGCGCCGGCCGGCGTCGATCTTTGA
>Ga0209792_1000554_pt1 | contig 25247 bp, 26 predicted proteins | sample EBPBio142005_DNA_FD_185860 | JGI IMG/M metagenome (GOLD analysis project Ga0209792, IMG submission 185860) | Wastewater treatment Type I Accumulibacter community from EBPR Bioreactor in Madison, WI, USA - Reactor 1_6/14/2005_ DNA (SPAdes)... | ecosystem: Engineered > Bioreactor > EBPR >... | reverse complement strand
ATGGGGCCGCTGCCACGACGTGAAGAACCTGTTCATCGTCGACGGCAGCATCTGGGTCACCAGCGGCGGCGTGAACCCGACCTCGACCATCCAGGCGCTCTCGCTCTACATCGCCGACGCGATCAAGCAGCGCCTCGCCAACGCGACCCTGTTCGAGTGAGCCTCGCCATGAAAGCCCCATCGCAGACCACCCTCACCGACGCGGAAGCCCGCGACCTGCGCGCGCTGGCCGCCCTGATGATCCCCGCCAGCACGACCTACAAGGTGCCCGGCGCCGACGACGACCTGATCTTTGCCGACATCCTCAGGAGCCTCGAACGCGACACCGACGATGTGCGCGCCGCGCTGAAGCAGCTCGCCGCGATGAGCGGCGGCTCCTTCGCCGGCCTTCCCGCCGACCGTCGCGCCGAAGTGGCCGCCACCTTCAAGACCGAAGGCGGCGCGCCGCTGTTCGCGCTCAATCGCGTGGTGCTGCTCTGCTACTACCGCGACGACCGGGTCATGCGTTCGCTGGGCCAGGAACCGCGTTCACCGTTCCCCAAGGGCCACGTGGTCGAGCAGGGCGACTGGTCCCTGCTCGATCCCGTGAAGAAGCGCGCGCCGATCTATCGCAAGGTGCCGTAGCGCCGCTCCCGCTCTGCCTGTCGCGGATTGTCCATCTCGACGGCGATGTGCTCGGGGACCCAGGCGTCGCGGCCGGGCACATAGGCGCGGTTGTTCTGGCGTGGGTTGCGGTTGACCAGCGGTCGTGCGTACATCGGGTTGCGCAGGCTGCGGACCTCGTGCTCGATCCGGAACAGCGGGCGGTTGCCGTCGAGGTCGACGATCTGCTCGAAGCGGTACTGGTGCTGGTTGCTTTCCTCGGTGATCAGGCCACGCTCCAGCAGCGCGCGGTGCGGGCCCGAGAAGTTCGCGACATAGACCTGGATGTGATGGCCGTCATAGGCCGGCACTTCGGCTTCGGTCTCGCGGAAGACCAGCTCCTGCCCCATGCCGACCGAGACGCGGGCCGCCGGCGCGGCACCCGCCTCGTCCACGCGCGCCATGGTGTTGAAGGTACGACGGTAGAATTCGGCGATGGGTCCGGCGGCCCCCGCCGGCACATCGAACTCGACATAAGCCATGCCCAGCACCATCGCGTCGCCGGGCTTCGGATCGTAGCAGAGGATCGTGTTGCCCCAGGGACAGGTCGTCTCGACGTGATCGGCCTGCTCGACGAAGTCGAAGCGCGTGCCGCCCAGCGCCTTGCGCATGTTGCCGAGGCGACGCACCAGCGACTCGCGATCGTCGATCACGAGACCGACGCGGCCGCGCAGGCGTTGCGCCGGCCCGCCCGTCGGCAGGTGGAACTGGCTGCGCCCGACATTGACCCACATATTGTCGGTGCTGGTCATCATGTAGGGGTCGCGCGTCAGGCCGAGCCCGCTGATGTAGAACAGCGTCGCCAGCCCTTGATCCTCGACCTTCAGGTTGACGTGCTCGAGGGCCACGATGTTGCCGACATCCTCGGCGGTGCGATCGTAAGTCCTGCTCATGGTCAACCTCCCTTGCCGCCGCTAGCTCTGCCCCATCGCAATGGCATGCATGGTCGTGCAATGCCGACTGAGGCTGCGATGTGAGGCGACGAACTGCTTCAGCGGCGTGTCGATATCGTAGAACCAGATGTTGGCGACAAAACCATAGATCGCGCAATCGACGCTGCCGGCCTTCGGGCCATGTACGAATCCGTCGGCAGGAACGAGATTGGCCAACACCCGCAGGTCGTCAAGGCCGCGGGCATAGGCCGCCTCCGGCGTGTAACGGCCGATGCCCTGGAAATGATAGCGCTGGGCGTTGAACTCCTTCGCCTTCAGGAGCGCCGTTTCGGTCATCTGCGGGTGCTCGCGGCGAAAGGCGGCGATGAAGGCCGGCCAGCAGCGCTCGTCCTTCCAGCGCGAATAGGACATCACCCAGTAGAGATCGTCGAGCAGGCGCGAGACCAGGAGGTTGGTGTCGCGCTGCGCCGCTGTCAGCCCCTCGTCGATCGCGGGGCGATACTTGTCCGCGAGATGGGCGATGATGGCGTCGCTGTCGCCGATCGTCTCGCTATCGTCGACGATGTAGGGGAGCTGGCCACGTGGCGCGGCGGACGCGTCGAACAGATGCCGGTGGGTGAAGGCGATGCCCGCCAGCTTCAGCCAGGCATAGACCTTGAGACCGTAGCCGTTGTTGTCGGCGACGCCGAACAGGCCTGGATAGGAATAGAGCGTGATCACGCCCCAGCTCACCACTGGCCGAAGAAGATGCCGTGCTGGCGGTGCTTGGCCGTGCGGGCATCGACATAGGCGTCGTCGACCGTCACCCGCGTCTTGCGCGCCTTCAGCCAGGCCGCCAGCCGCGCCTCCATCTCGGCGAAGACATGGGCGTAGTTGCCGTTGGCGCCGAGGTCGCGACGCTCCTTCGGATCGTTCGCCAGGTCGAACAGCATGGGCCGGAAATCCTGCCACCAGACGTATTTCCAGCGGTCGGTGCGGACCATGATGGCGCGACAGTCGGACGGGCGCCGGTTCAGGATCTTGCGCGCCTCGCGGAAGGAATAGTCGAGTTCCGAGAAGACGGCGTCGCGCCATGTCTCGGTCTTAACGCCACGCAGCAGCGGCAGCAGCGAGCGGCCCTCGACGAGATGGTCGTTGGGCGGCTGGTCGAGCGCCGCGAGAATGGTCGGCACGACGTCGATGGCCTCGACAAAGCGCTCGTCGACCGTGCCGCGCGTTGCATCGGCGGCGGGATCGGGATCGACCACGATGAAGGGCACGCGCAGCGCCTCCTCGTAGAACATCTCTTTCTCGCCCAGCCAGTGATCGCCGAGGAAATCGCCATGGTCCGACGTGAACAGGATCAAGGTATCGTCGAGCCGGCCTGAGGCCTTCATGTGGGCAAACAGGCGACCGAGCCAATCGTCGAGCTGCCGGATCAAACCCATATAGGCCGGCCGCACGATGCCGGGCGCGTCGGGGCGGCTGAAGGAAACCGACTCTTCGTGCTCGCGATAGGCGGCCAGCACGGGATGTTCGCCGACCCGCTCCTGCTCGTCGCGGTTCAACGGCAGGCAATCCTTGGCACCGTACATATTGTGATACGGCGCCGGCGCCATGTAGGGCCAGTGCGGCTTCACGTAACTCAGGTGCAGGCACCAGGGCTTGTCGCCCATATCGTCGATGAAACGCATGGCTTCACGCGTCATATAGGCGGTCTCGGAATGCTCCTCGGCAACCTTGGCCGGGAGATGGACATTGCGCATGTGCCAGCCCGAGAGCGTGGTGCCGTCGGGCCCGTCGGCGGCGATGACGTAATCCGTCCAGGGATCGTCGGAGTTGTAACCTTGCTGGCGAAGATAATCGCCATAGCCGCTCTCTTTGCCCGGCGGTGAATGGCCGTCGTAGCGGTCGACCTCCTCGAAGCGGCCGGCGCGCAGCAGCGCGTCGAGTGCGGTGCCGCCTTCGATCCCGTAACGTTCCAGAGCCTCAAGGTCGGGCAGCACGTGGGTCTTGCCGGCCAGCGCGACCTTGATCCCGGCGGGCGTGAGATAGTCGCCCAGGGTCTTCTCGCGCAGGGAGAGCGGCACGCGGTTCCAGGTGGCGCCGTGGCTCGTCACGTAGCGGCCGGTGTAGTAGCTCATGCGCGAGGGACCGCAGACGCCGGACTGAACATAGGCCCGCGGGAAACGCACGCCGCGCCTGGCCAGCGAATCGATGGCCGGCGTCTTCAGATGCGGGTGGCCGGCGCAGGAGAGATGATCCGCGCGCAACTGGTCGCACATGATGAAGAGAACGTTACGGACTTTGCCCACGCGACCAGTTCCTCCCGCCGTTTCGCCAAGCTTAGCAGAAAGTGCGTGCTAGACTGGAGGACATGACTGAAATCTCCTCCATCCGCGACATCCTCGATTTCTGGTTTCTGCCGCTTGGCCATCCCGACCATGGCAAGGAACGCGACATCTGGTTCGACAGCACGCCCGCCTTCGACGCCGAGATCGCCAAGCGTTTCAGCAGCCTCCTGGCCCCGGCCTGCGCCGGCGCCCTCGACTACTGGCGCGAGTCGCCGGACGGCGCACTGGCGCTGACCCTGCTCTGCGATCAGTTTCCTCGGAACATGTTCCGGCGCTCGGCCCGTGCCTTCTCGGGCGATGCCAAGGCGATCGAAACGGCGCGGATCGCGCTGGCCCGCTTCTATCCCGCGGCCTACCCGATGCCGATGCGTGTCTTCTTCTACGTGCCGTTCGAGCACAGCGAACAGCTGGCCGACCAGGAGCTGAGCTGCGCCCTGTTCGCGACCCTGGGCCGGGAGGACTACGACAAGTACGCGATCTCCCACCGCGACATCATTGTCCGCTTCGGTCGCTTCCCGCACCGCAACGAGGTGTTGGGCCGCGCGTGCACGGAGCACGAGCTGGACTATCTCAAGACAGCCGATCGATTCGGGCAATGACGGTGCGGTAGATCTCCGCCATCTCCGCGCCGAAACAGCAGAAGATCACGCGCTCCGGCGCCGCCACCGCCGTCACCTCGCGAACGGCGATCGCCGTCGCCGCTTCCTTGGGATAGCCATAGACGCCCGTGGAAATGGCGGGAAAGGCAATGCTCGCGAGTCCGTGCGTCATCGCGAGAGCGAGGCTGTTGCGATAGCAACGCGCCAACAGGTCGGGTTCGGCAGCGGTGCCGCCGCGCCAGATCGGACCGACCGTGTGGATGACGTGCCGCGCCTTCAGCCGATAGCCGCTCGTGATCTTGGCTTCGCCAGTGGGACAGCCACCCAGGGTACGGCATTCGGCGAGAAGCTCGGGCCCGGCGGCGCGGTGAATCGCGCCATCGACGCCACCGCCGCCCAGCAGGCTCTCGTTGGCGGCGTTCACGATGGCATCGACATCGAGCCGCGTAATGTCGCCCTCGATGATTTCGATGCCGCTCATTTCTTACCAGTAGCGAACGGGGCCGGTATCGAGATGGACGAAGCCGGATCGCGGATAGAAGCCGACGCCGCCCATGTTCAGGGAACGCGCGGCCTGGCGGATCTGGAAGACGGGGACGCCCGGGAAGCGGATATCCATGGCATTGCCGTTCATGTGCTGGCTGTCGCGCGCCACGCCGCGGCTGACACTGGCCAGCCAGGCATTGCTCGTGGGCGAGCGATAGGCCGACAGAACCTCGATCGAGCCGCCGAAGCCCACGATGCGCGTCGTGTGCCACAGCACGTCGAACAGCAGCGGGTCCATCTCGGTTTCTGCGCCTTCGCGGCTGTCGCGCAGGAAGTGATTGAGCTGGTTCAGCGCGTCGCGGTGATAGGCACCGTTCGACCAATAGGTGACCGAAATCTCTTCCTTGGTGTTGTAGTTCACCAGGCTGAGACTGCGCGGGCTTGCAAGGTCGAGTTCCGGCGGCGGCAGCTCCTGCTGCGGCGCGAAGCCGCCGTATCGGGACGCCCGAAGCTGTTGTGGCGTGACCGTACGTTTCTGCTGGGCAGCCGGCCTCTGCTGCGCCGCGGCCCTCTGGACGTTCGTACTGGTCGCCCTGGTAGGAGCCGGCGCCTTGGCGCCGACGGGCGTCTTCTTAGAGGTGGCTGTAGTCCCGCGATGTGTGTCTGCGGGCTTGGTCTGGGCGGCGACGGTTCCGGCAAATGCCAGTAACGCCGCCAAGCTCAACACTACGCTGCGCATCCCTGCCCCGAAGTTGTTGCATTTATGTCACAGACATAGATATCAGAGACTCATTCTCGACTCAAAGCGAATTTCTCGGTTCTGGAAAGGTCTAGACCAGCAACCTCACCTATCACGCAAAGCGTGGGACCGTTGCAGTCTGCCTTATTTGCCCGGCGTTCTGTGTTCGCCAACGCACCGACCACGTGATGCTTCCAATCCGTGGTCCCCTTCTCGAGCGAGCGAGCGAGGCAACCGGCGTCGAAAACGACAGGCCGCGTGCGACAAGCTGGCTCGGAGTCATACTAAGCGTATTTGCGCCCGTGTAAATGACGACCGTCTGCCGTGGCCGAGCACAAAGGGGGCTCGCCGCCTTTCAGGCGCACGACGCGTCCCGCCTCGACGAGTTGCGGGTGTCCTCGCGACTAAGGCGCCGATTCGACGAGCTTCCCGTCGGTCCACCGGCCCGACTGCATCTTGCCGGCTGCATCGGTAAGCTGGCCGTAGCCGTTGCGCTTGCCGGCCTTAAAGCCGCCTTCATAACGCTCGCGCTCGCCGACACGCTCGACACCCGGGCCTTCGAGCAGGTCGGCATGGAACTCGCCGCCTTGCACGATGTTCGGATCGGTGAGCGTGCGGCGCGTGGCCAGCCCTTCGAGCCGGCCGGCGACGAAGTTGCCCTCGGCACGCTCGGCGCCTGGCTTCTCGCGCATGCCGAGGCCTGTCGACTGGCCATCGCGCCACTGGCCGGAGTAACGCGAGTCGTCGGCAAGTCGCACGGTGCCGAGACCGTTCAGACGATCGTCGGCCCATTCGCCGGCCTGCCGTTCGCCATTACCGAGTTCGGCGACACCCAGCCCCTGGCGCTTGCCGTTCGCGACCTGGCCGACATAACTCGCCCCGCCGTCGTAGGTCAGGCGTTCGCTGTTCTCGAGATCGGGCCGCGCCGCACGAGCCGCCGCGATGCGCGCTTCGCCGGCCATTGCACGGGCAGCCTTGGCGGCTTCGTCGGCACGCTCGAACTGCGCCCGAGCCTCGGTCGCCGCCCGCTGCGCCTGGTCGGTCAGCGCCTTCTGCGCCGAACTGGCAGGGTTGGTCTGCGGAGTCGCTGGCGTCGGTGTAGGCGCGGGGCTTGGTGTGGGAGTGGGAGTGGGTGTTGGCGCCGGTGCCGGCGTAACGGGCTGAGCGGCTTCGCTCGACTGGCCGATGGGAATTGGAGCCGGCTGCTCGGCTTGCGGCTCGACCTTGGGGGCGCCGGCAACCAGCTCGCGAATCTGAGGCTGGAAGTTCCACAATCCCACCGCGGCGAGTGCCGCGAAGGCCAGGGTGAGCCCCATGCCGACACGCGACCGTCGCGCCGGCGGCTCCGTGCTCACGGTGCCTGCGCTCGGAAGAGGAAGAAGTTCATCGTTGTTGCGGCTGACGCCGCCGAGGCGGGGCCCATTCGCTTGGGCCGCTTGACCCGCGCCGGGCAAGCGCTCGGTCGGTGCATCTTCGACGATAGGCAGCGCGGCGCCGAACAGAACACGCCAGGCTTCGATCGTCTGCGGCCGCTGGTCCGGTGCGAAGGCCAGTCCGCGATCGACCGCCGCCAGAAGAGACGAATCGAAGCGGTCGGCCTGGGTCACGGCGAGCGGCCGGTACGGATCGGTGCCGACCCGGCTCGCCGCATCGGGTGGCGGGAAGCCCGCAATAGCGTGATGCAGCACGGCGGCTGCCGAATAGATGTCGCTCCAGGCGCCCTGCTTGCCGTCGAGCGCATACTGCTCGATCGGTGCGTATTGCGGCGTCAGAATTCCCGTGAGCGTACGCGTACGGCCGCCGATTGCATGCCGGGCCGCGCCGAAGTCGATCAGGATCGGCACGCCGTCGCGCCGCACGATGATGTTCGACGGCTTGATGTCGCGATGGAGAAAGCCCTGGGCATGGACGGCACCGAGGCCGGCCAGCAAGCCGTCTGCCAAGCGGCGCACTTCGTCGGGCTGCATCCGGCGGTTCGGCTGGCGCAGGAGCTGCGCGACGCTGTTGCCGTCCTCGAACTCCATGACGGTATAGGCCGTGCCGTTGGCTTCGAAGTAGCGCAGCACCGGCACGATATGGACGTGACGGAAGCGCGCCAATGCCCGCGCCTCGTCGAGGAAGCGCTCGCGGCCCCAGGCGAAGTCGTCGGCGAAACGTGACCCGCGCGGCACGACCTGCCCGTCGGGGCGGCGCGTGGCGAACTCGACCGGCAGGTATTCCTTGATGGCGACGAACTTCGCGAGCTGCGTGTCGAACGCACGATAAGTAATGCCGAAGCCACCGTGGCCGATCACCGCATCCAGGCGATAATCACCAAGTCGCGTGCCGACCGGCAGGGCTTGTTCATGTTCTGCTGTCATGGGCACGCGCAACCTTAGCCTCTAGATGCGCGTTCCCGAGCTCTTACACAAGCGCCCTCAGCAGGTGCGGCTGCGACTACTGTGTGCTGACCGATCCAACCGCGGACACACGCATGACCGAATCGCGGGTTTCCGGCACGAATTGCATGATCATGACCAGCAGACAGAGGCAGATCGCCGTCAGCATGGTCGCGGGTCTGGTGTGTAGAAAGGGGCTAGGCGCAGGCGCCCGACGTTCGTCCGGCATGGCGGACCACTCCATTATTGCTTCAACAAAACAGCGCGGTTGGAACCCGGGTGACCGGGTGGCCCGAAAATTGGACCAAACCTGCAGAAACATAGGCTGAAATGTGGCAAAATCTCAATAAAAATCTTTTAATCACAATAACTTAATAGATCATGTGATGATTTCAGACGAACACACCATAGATCGTGGCTCGCAGCGAAACCGCGAGGTCGAAACATCGACCGCGAACTGACACGCAAGGCAGAGTAGGATCGCCGGCATGAATGCACCTCTTTCTCGCGACAATGTTCGGACCCTGGTACTGACCGGCGCGAGCCGCGGCATCGGCCACGCCACGGTGAAGAAGTTCAGCGCCAACGGCTGGCGGGTCATCACCATTTCGCGGCAGCCCTTCAGCGCGCTCTGCCCCTGGCCGAGCGGCGGCGAGAACCACGTCCAGCTCGATCTCGCCGATCCAGTCGATATCGGCCGCGGCATCGAACAGATCCGCACGCGGCTTGCCGGCGGCAAGCTCGATGCGCTCGTGAACAACGCAGCAATCTCGCCCAAGGCGCCCGGTGGCACGCGACTCGGCGCCATCGACACGCCGTTCGATCTCTGGCGTCAGGTATTCAACGTCAATTTCTTCGCACCCGTCGCGCTGGCGCGCGGCCTGGTCGACGAGCTGTCGGCGGCCAAGGGCTGCGTGGTCAACGTAACGTCGATCGCCGGCAGCCGCGTACATCCCTTCGCCGGTTCGGCCTACGCAACATCGAAGGCGGCGCTGGCGGCGCTCACCCGCGAGATGAGCCACGATTTCGGCCCGCGCGGCATTCGCGTGAATGCGATCGCGCCGGGCGAGATCGACACGGCGATCCTGTCGCCAGGTACCGAGAAGATCGTCGAGGAGCAGATCCCGATGCGCCGTCTCGGCACGCCGGACGAAGTGGCCGACGTGATCCACTTCCTCTGCGAGAAGGGATCGAGCTACGTTTCCGGTGCCGAGATCCAGATCAACGGCGGCCAGCACGTTTAGGAGTTCGCCATGGACACGATGACCACTCTCAAAGGCGAAACCGGCCGCGACGCACGTCGGCGCATTCGAGCGGGCGGCCACCGCCTGCCAACCTCGGGCATGGCGCCGGGTTATGTGCAGGGCAACCTCGCGATTCTGCCCAAGGAACTCGCCGCGGACTTCACGCGCTTCTGCATGCTCAACCCGAAGCCCTGCCCCCTGCTCGGCCAGTCCGAGCCCGGCGACTGGCGCCTGCCGACCTTGGGCGAGGACCTCGACATCCGCACTGACATCCCGCTCTACCGCGTCTGGAAGAAGGGCGAGCTGATCGAGGAAGTGACCGACCTCAACAAGGTGTGGCGCGACGATCTCGTCTCCTTCGTGCTGGGCTGCTCCTTCTCCTTCGAAGAAGCGCTGATCGAGAACGGGCTGGAGTTGCGGCACCAGACCTGCAGCAGCAACGTCCCGATGTTCCGCACCAACATCGAATGCACGCCGGCCGGGCCTTTCCATGGGCCGATGGTCGTTTCGATGCGGCCCTTCAAACCGGCCGATGCGATCCGCGCCGTGCAAGTGACGACGCGCTTCCCCTCGGTGCACGGCGCGCCGGTGCATCTCGGCAAGCCCGAGATGATCGGCATCAAGGACATCGCCAAGCCCGACTACGGCGACGGCGTGCCGGTGCGCGACGACGAGCTGCCGGTCTTCTGGGCTTGCGGCGTCACTCCGCAGTCGGTCGTGGCGACGGTGAAGCCTGAGTTCTGCATCACCCACGCGCCCGGCTACATGCTGGTGACCGATCTCCTGAACTCGCGCCTCGCCGTCCTCTGACGATGGCGCGGCTGGAGTTCGACGGCCACGCCAAGGGCGCGATCGAGAAGGTTGCGGTCGAGATCAAGGATCTGATCATCGCCGGCTGGACCGGCCGCGACGTGACGGCGCTCAATCATCATATCGAAGAGCTGAAAGCGATCGGCGTGCAGCCGCCGTCGCGCGTGCCGATCTACTATCGGGCCTCCGCGCAGATGCTGACGCAGGCCGACCGCATCCAGGTGCTGGGCGACGACAGTTCCGGCGAGGTCGAGCCGGTGCTGATCGGCGCCGACAACCGGCTCTGGGTCACGGTCGGCGCCGACCATACCGACCGCAAGGTCGAGAGCTACGGCATCGCCGTCTCCAAGCAGATGTGCGCCAAGCCCGTCGGCCGCGTCGCCTGGCGCTTCGAGGAAGTCGAGCCGCACTGGGACAGGTTGATGCTGCGCAGCTTCATCCGGGAAGACGGCAAGAGGGTCCTCTATCAGGAAGGGCCTCTTGCGAAAATCCGCGACCCGCGCGAGCTGATCTTCGGCTGGAAGGACGAGAAGCGCCTGCCCATGGGCACCGCCCTGTTCTGCGGCACCATGCCGGCGATCGGCGCCATCCGGCCCTCGCCGCACTTCGAGATGGAACTCGACGACCCCGTGCTTGGCCGCAAGATCAGCCACACCTACGAGATCGAGGCGCTGCCGGTCATCGCCTGAGCCGAGACGAAATCGACGATCGCCGTCACGACAGCGGGATCGGCCAGAAGCCGATTGTGCCCGAGCCCGCGTGTCACGATCAGTTCCGCGTCCGGCAGCATGTGCGCCGACCGGGCGGCTTCGGCCACCGGCACCTGCCGGTCGGTCTGGTCGTGGATCATCAGCACGGGCAGCTTCACCTTGCCGGCGATGTGGCGGATATCGAAATCGGCCGCCGGCTGGCCGACATGCTTCTCGACGGACGCGATGAAGGCTCGCACCCCGCGCTTCGACAGGCCGACGGCTCCGGCGAACCGCTGCAGCTCGCGCTGCAGCGACGAAGGCGTCGAGACCAGGGCGGCACGGCGCGCGCCGCCGCGCCGGGCGAGGGAGAACAGGCTCATGGCGCCGCCCATCGAATGGCCGACGACGGCATGGACCGGCCCGAGACGATCGAGCGTGCGTTCGATGGCAGCGACGAACTTCACGGCCGTCAGCTCGTCGCCCAGCGATTCGCCGTGGGCCGGCACGTCGAGCGCCACGACCGACAGGCCACGGGCGAGCAACGCTTCGAGGATCGCGCCGAACTGGCTGCGGTTGCCCTCGAAGCCATGCACCAACAGGACAGTGGGAACCGCCGGACTGTCGTCGCCCCAGCGCCACGCCACCAGCCCGTCGCCGAGATCTATCCGCTCGTCGGCGTCGGGAACGGCCAGAACCGGCGGGGGCCGCACATGGCGCCGCGGCGTCAGCATCATCCGCCGGAAGAACGGGGCGACCAGGCCGGGGACGACATAGCTCGCGGCAGCCAGGGCTGCGATGGGCAGGGGAAGCGTCGCCATGGCAAACTCCAGATAAGTGTAATTGCACCTATCTGCGCCCCCGCGCCGCAGGCCTCAAACGAGCTTGCCTGCGAATTTACGTAACTTTCCTTCATGCATGGCTTGTCTGCAGAGCCGGCCTTGCACGATCGGCATCGGTAAACGTACGTTCAGCGCCCTCGGGAGGACCAAGTGACGATCAAGGGCGCATTCGACGGCATCACCGTACTCGATTTCACGCAAGGCATTGCGGGACCGCACGCCTCCATGCTGCTCGCGCTGCATGGCGCGGACGTCATCAAGATCGAGCCGCCGGAAGGCGACTGGGGCCGCGCCCTGGGCGAGCTGAAAGGCGATCACTGCGCCCATTCCGTCGCCTTCAACCGCGGCAAGCGCTCGATTGCGCTCGACCTCAAGTCGCCGGACGGTGCGGCCGTCGTGCAGAAGATCGCCGCCAAGGCCCATGTGGTGATGGAGAGCTTCCGGCCCGGCGTGATCTCGCGGCTGGGCTTCGGCTACGAGCAGATGAAGAAGCTGAACCCGAGCGTGATCTACTGCTCGGTGTCGGGCTTCGGCCAGACCGGGCCCTACAGCAAGCGGCCCACGGTCGACGGGCTGATCCAGGCCTTCAGCGGCATGATGGTGATGAACAAGATGCCCGACGGCACGCCCTGGCGTCAGGGCATGATCGCCGTCGACGTCACGACCGGCCTCTACACCTTCCAGGCCCTGTCGACCGCCCTGATGCGCCAGTTCCGCTACAACGAGGGCGCCTACATCGATTCCAGCCTGATGAAGGCGGCTGCGGCCTTCCAGGGCGCCAAGCTGATGGAATGGGTGTTCTCCAAGGGCGCGCCGCCGGTGCTCTACATGCCGGCCGGCAGCTACAAGTCGAAGAACGGCTACATCATGGTGAGCGCCATGCGGCCGCACCATTTCCGCCTGCTGTTCGAGCTGATCGGTCGCGACGACATCGCCAACGATCCCGACCTGCAGAGCCATGAGGATCGCATCAAGAACGCGCCTAAGATCATCAAGGCGCTGAACGAGACGATGCCCAGCAAGACCACCGAGGAGTGGATCGCGATCCTGCAGCCCAAGGACGTGTTCTGCGAGCGGGTGAACAACTATCAGGACTATCTCGACCATCCGCACGTCAAGGAATCGGGCGCCCTCGACTGGATCGACCAGGATGGCTTCGGCCGCATGCCGGTCGCCAACATCGCCGGCCTGCCGCCGGCCTCGCAGCATGCGCCGCAGCAGCACGCGCCGCATATCGGCGAGGACGGCCCGGACATCCTGCGCGAGCTGGGCTACAGCGCCGGCGACGTCGACGCGATGCTGGCGCGCGGCGGCGTGCGCGCGCCGACACCGGCCATCAAGGCCGCCGACTGAGGCGGCCTTACCCCCGATTACGTCCCTTCAGGAAGTCCTCGATCTCGCGGCGGCTCTGTAGCCGCACGATGCGCTTCTCGGTCGAAAGCCCCTGGCAGTCGCGGGCGAAGCGCGTGCGGTTGAGACGATGGGTCCTGAGCGCCCAGAGCAGGATCGAATCGCGGCTGAAGAAAGTGTTGGCAATCGTCTCGCGGTTGCCCGTGTCCCACAGCTCTTCGCGAGTGGCGACCCGCTTCACGGTGCGGCGGACCAGACGCGACATGACGAGCGGCAGCGGCAGGTCGAGCCAGATCAGCGTGTCGGCAGGCTTCCACACCAGATCGCGGACCTGGCCATAGTTGCCGACGACGATCCAACCATTGCCCACCGTCTCGCGTTCGACGCGGTGGCGAAACAGTTCGAGCGGCACCGGCTGCCAGCCGCGGCCCCAGTAGAGGGCGTCGAGCTCGATCACGCGCAAGCCGGCCTGACCGGCCAACCGCTCGGCCAGCCAGCTCTTGCCCGAACCCGTCGTTCCAAAGACCGCCGCCCGCCGCATCGCCGAACTCTAGCGCCCGGGCAGGCCGCCTCGCAGGAACGCTTTTCGCCACACGTCGAAAGTGTTGCGGTAGGATTGCAGCCCCTCCCCCATCGAGGAAAGTCGCCAGAATGCATATCGGCCTGATCGGCGGCATCGGCCCGGCCGCAACGGATTTCTACTATCGCGGGCTCATCGACCGGCACACCGAACGCGGCACCGTGCTCGATCTCACCATCGCGCATGCCGACGCGCGCCAGATGACGGGCAATCTCGCGATCAAGGACACCAAAGCCCAGGCCGACATCTTCGCACGGCTGATCCACCGGATGGCCGCCGCCGGCGCCGAAGCCGCGGCGGTGACCTCGATGGGCGGACACTTCTGCGCCAAGGACCTCGAAGCGATCTCGCCGCTGCCTCTCGTCAACGCCATTCCCGCGGTGAACGAGGCGCTACGCGCGCGCGGCCTCAAGCGGATCGGCATCATCGGTACGCGCAACGTCATGGAAAGCGGCCTCTATGGCGGCATCACCTCGGTCGAGGTGGTCCGTCCCGAGGGCGAGAAGCTGGGACAGGTCCACGATGCCTATGTGGCCATGGCGGTTCCGGGGCATGTGACGGAGGCGCAACGCAGCCTGTTCTTCGAGATCGGCGCGGAGCTTTGCCGCGACCGTGGCGCCGAGGCGATCGTGCTGGGCGGCACCGATCTCTTTCTGGCCTTCGCCGGCCACGACCCGGGCTTCCCCGTGGTCGATTGCGCCGACATCCATGTCGAGGCGATCTACGCCCGGTCGGTGGGCGGTTGACGAATGGACGATTGCCGGGCCAGCACCTCGAAGATCGTGACCGGCTGCGACCGGCCCCTCACCACCACGGTGTCGACGGGGCGCAGCACATAGGCGCCGGGGTCGTCCAGACGATCCACGGCAAATTGCGAGACCAGCAGGGGCACACGATAGTCCTTGGTCAGGCTCTCCAGCCTGGCCGCGAGATTGACGGCATCGGAGATCACCGTACCGTCCATGCGGTGCTGCTCGCCGATCGTGCCCATCATCAGGGAGCCGGAGTTGAGGCCGATGCCGATGCCGATCGGCTCGGCACCGGCCGCCCGCCGCGCCGCATTGAAACGCTCCAGGGTCTCCAGCATCGCGACGCTCGCGCGCACGCCGTCATCGGCCTTCTCGAACAGCGCCATGATGCCGTCGCCGATATACTTGTCGATGAATCCGCCATGGCGGGCGATCATCGGCCCCATCTCCGCCAGATAGGCATTGATGAAGGCGAAGTTATCGTCCGGCGACATCCGCTCGGAGAGGGCGGTGAAGTCGCGGATGTCGGCGAACAGGATGGTCATGTCCTGACGCTTGTTGTCGCCGAGCACGACCGACCGGATGTTCGGTCGGCCGATCTTGGCCAGAAAGGCGCGCGGCACGAACCGCTCGATCGAAAGGTTGGTCTCCTTGAGATCCGTGATGGTCGTCCGCACGGCGTCGCGCATGGAAGTGAAGCTGCGGGCCAGCTGGCCGATCTCGTCGCGCCGTCCCACATTGGCGATCTGCTGCTCGAGATCGCCTTCCGCAATGGCGCCGGCTTCGCGCCGCAAGGTGAACAGCGGATCGAGAATCTGCCGCTGTAGCAGCCGCGCGGCCAGCCAATAGATGAGCGGCAACATCAGGGCCAGCACGACCATGGAGCTCACGAACACATGGACGACGGCCTGGCGCGCAAGGCCGAGATCGAAGACCACCTTGCGGATCATCACCATCGCCCCCGGCCCATCGCCCTTGCCGTCCGGCCCGACGGCCTTGAAGACGCTGTACCGGGTTGTCATGCGATCTGGCGTTTCGGATGGCCGGTAGTGGCCGGCATCGAGGACCCTTTCGACAATGGCAGGATCGAGTTGTTCGCCGGCATGGATCAGGGACCAGGCGCCCGTGCTGTTGACCAGGTAGACATTGACGTCGCGGACATAGGGATTGGAGTCCATGGCGTCGGCGAAGAGTTCCTCGAAGAAGTACCGGCCCATCCAGGCGAAATCGCTCTGCTGCAGCGTCTCCCGGACATCGGTCGAGGCCTCGATAATGTAGTCGCGGTCGGCCGGACCGAAATAGCTGTAGGTCTTGAGCGTGTGGGTCAACGCCGACAGATCGATACCGGCGCTCCACACCCTGCCGCTGCCGATCACCCTGTCGAGAAAGTCCGTGAGCCGCCCCTTGGGAAAGACCAGGCCGAGATCCGAGGGCAGGTTGGTCTGAAACACCCTGTGGTCGCGGTCGATGAAATAGAGGTGGCCGATGCCGTATCGGGTCGCCAGCGCGTCCATCTCGGCGGACGACAGGGCGCGCGGATCGCGGCCGGCCCGCTCGACGTCGGCCGCAATCTGCGGCAGCACCGTCTCCATATGCCGATGATTGCGCCGGTTCTCGCTCTGGAGCATGAGCTCGAACACGGTGAACCGCTCGCTGAGGCTTGCTTCGATCTTGCGCAGTTCCTCGGCCTGCGCGTCCGCGACCAGCCGGTACATGGCAAGCGACGCCACGATCATCGTCGCGAGGCTCGCGGTCACCAATACCGCGAGCAGGAACAAACCGGCCTTGCGCTTCATCCCGACGAGTGCGCGCCTCCTTCAGCGCTTCTAGCTATTCTGCCAGAGCCTCGTCGTATAAGCGCTCTCGACGTTGGCGTCGATCTGGGCGGCCACCTCGGCGCTCTCGCCCATGCGCGGGGCGATGATCTTGCCGAAGGAGATGCGGCCCGGCGCCGGCCATGCCTTGGGATCCCAGAGCTTGGCCCGCACGATCGAACGGGCGCAATGGAAGTAGCAGTGCTTGATGTGCACACGGGTCGCCAGCAGCGCCGGCTTGCCGAGCGAGCTCAGCGACGCCAGCAGATCGGCATCGTCGTAGATCTCCGCCGTCCCGGAGATGCGCAGCGTCTCGCCGGTCGCCGGCACCAGCGCGATGATGCCGACCTTGCCGGTCGCCAGGATGTTGCTGAGGCCGAAGGCCAGGTTGTTGCCGACCCGCTCGGGGATCAGCAGCGTCCGCGAATCCTCGATGCGGATGAAGCCCGGCTCGTCGCCCTTGGGGGAGACTTCGACCGTACCGTCTTCGGCGGTCGTGCCGACCAGGGCGAACGGGCAGCGCTTCAGGAAGTCGATCGACTGCTCGTCCAGCGCATCGAGGATCTTGCTGCGCGTCGCGGGACGTGGCTCGGCAATGATGCGGCGAAGATCGTCCGTCGAACTCAGGCGCGCCATGAGGCAGAACTCCCTTAAGAATCGTTTGCAGCACAATCGACTACAAGATGCCGGGTTTCAACCGCGCGCCTTATGGGGGTTCTCCAGCGCATCCATGTTGGCGTAGAGCCGGCGCAGCGCCTCCTTGAGCTGCGCTGCTTCCGCCGCCGCGAAGCCTCGCAGCGCCACCTTTTCATAACGTTCGGCGATGGGCAGGATCCGGCGGGTCAGGCGGCGGCCCTCCGGCGTGACATGCAGGACGACGACGCGGGCGTCGGCGGGATCGCGGCGGCGGGCCACCAGCCCCTTCTTCTCCATGGTGTCGACCAGTCGCGTGAGCGTCGACACGTCGATCGACGTCGTCGCCGAGAGATCGCCCATGCGCCGGCCGTCGCCTTCACGCAGAGCGGCAAGAACGCGCCAGATCTGCAAGGTGGCGCCCAGCGGGCGAACCTCCTCGCCGAACGAAGTCGCAATCCGCGCGCCGGCCCGATTGAGCAGATAGGGCAGATAGGAGTCGAGCGGACCCATCGCGTCAGCCCGCAAAGTGCGGCGCGATCTCGCGCATGAAGCGCTCCATCTGCTCCTTCACCAGCGCGTGCGGCTTCTGCCCGTAGTTGAAGTAGAGGATCACCTCGGCGACGCCGGCCGCCTCGACCTGCTTCAAGGTGTCGACGATATGCTGCGGGCTGCCGCATAGGATCGACTTGTCGGTCAGCTTCTCCGGCCGCATGTCGCGCAGGATGTTCACGATATCGACGAAGTATTTGTAAGTCGGCGGCACCTTCTCGCCCGACGAGGACGGGAAGGCGGCGACCAATGCATCCTGGAAATAGCGCACCAGCGCTTCTTTGCCGTACTGTTCCTCTTCCGGCGTCGAGGCGATGTGTACGAAGTAGGAGCACATGGCGCGTCGCATCGGCCGCTTGAAGCTGGTCTCGCAGGTCTCGCGATAGGCGCGCACGGCGTCCGCCAACGAGCCGTAGACCATGGCCGCTGCAAAGGGCGCGTAGATCACGTTCCAGTCGTTCTTGGCCGCCAGTTCCATCGACGGCCGCGAGAAGCACGCGACATAGGGCCGGAGCGGGCTTTGCGCCGGCTTCGGCCGCACCTCGACATCCTTGAACTCGTAGAACTTGCCCTTGTGCGACCACTTGCCGGTTTCGGTCCAGGCCCGCCACACGATTTCGAGCCCCTCGGCGAACAGCTCGGACGAGTCCTCGAACGGCGCCTGGAACGGCTCGTACTCCTTGCGGTCGTAGCCGCGGCCGGCGGCGAAATCGACGCGACCGCCGGAGAGGAGATCGAGCGTCGCCCATTCCTCGGCGACGTGCAGCGGATGATGGACCGGCAGCAGCGTGACGGCCGGCGCCAGCCGCAGCTTGGTCGTGGCGCCGGCGAGCTGCGCCAGCATTGCCAGCGGCGAGGCGTTGACGCCCAGCAGGTTGAAATGGTGCTCGCCGATCCAGGCCGAGTTCAGCCCGACCTTCTCCGCCCACAGCGCCTCGGCATAGATGTCCTTCAGGAAGTCTTCGGCCGAGCGCGTATTTCCCGGATAGCGGTTGTCGCTCAGCGTGAAGTAGCCGAATTGCATGATCGCCTCCCGTTCAGGCGATCATCCGCTTCCGCCCATATATTTGCAAATGCAAATAATATGATTTCTTCTTGGAGTTATGCCCCCGCTGCCGGCGACGCGACCTCCGAAAGCGACACGACCCAATCGCGGAAAGCCTTGATCTTGCGGCGCCGGATCGCCTCGGGCGGGTAGACGAGATAGTAGGCGAAGTCGGAAGACCGCTTGAACTCGAACGGCACGACGAGGCGGCCGGCCTTGAGATCGGGCTCGACCAGCGGGTTTCGGCCAAGCGCCACGCCCAGACCGTCCATGGCGGCCTGATAGGTCGCGAGCGCGAAGTCGAAGGAAAGGCCGCGCGAGGCGTCGACGCCCTTCACGCCGGCCGCGGTCAGCCAGACCTGCCAGTCGTCGGGGAAGTTGATGCTGTGCAGGAGCGTGAAACGCTTGAGGTCGGCAGGCTTCTTGAGCCCGTTCGGTCCCTTGACCAGCGACGGCGCGCAGACCGGCATCACGTCCTCGTCGACCAGCCGTTCCGCCACCAGATTGGGCCACTGCCCGCGGCCGTAGCGGATGCCGATATCGACGTCCTCGCGGGAGAATTCGACCAGCGACGTCCCGGTGGAGATCCGGACGTCGATCTCCGGATTGGCGCGCTGGAAGCCGCCCAGCCTCGGGACCAGCCACTTCATGGCAAAGGAGGAGGTGGTCGTTACCGTGAGGTGACCGCCGCGATCCTTCTGCAGGAGCTTCTCGGTGGCCTCGTTGAGCTGGTCGAACGCCGACCGCACGGCCGGCAGATAGGCCTGACCGGCCTCCGACAGCAGGAGCGAGCGGTTGCGGCGCACGAATAATTTTAATCCGAGCCTTTGTTCGAGGCCCCTGACCTGATGGCTGATCGCCGCCTGGGTAACGCTCAACTCCTCGGCGGCATCTGTAAAACTCATATGACGAGCGGCGGCTTCGAAGGCACGCAAGCCGTTGAGCGGCGGAAGGCTTCGCTTCATGGGGTTCCTATCGCATTAGGTATTTTAATCAAAACAGGACAAAGGGTCGTTTGTAAAGCCCCCTCTCGAAGCGCACATCAGCCCCAGCACACGACAACACTTTTCGGGAGAAGTCCGATGGCCAACATTTCGCTTCACTATAGTTCGAGCGCCCCGCTTGCCGGCACCTTCGCCGCCTTCGGCATGATCCTCGCCACCTGGCGCCGCCGCACCAAGGAGCGCCGCGAACTTGCGCAGATCGACTCGCGCATCGCGCGTGATCTGGGGGTCAGCCCGACGGAAATCCAGTTCGAGGTGAGCAAGCCCTTCTGGCGCGTCTGACATCGAAATCCGGAGCGGGCCCGTCTCTACCCTGCGCGGGCCTTTCTCTCTCCGGACACTGGCCGGCGGTCGACCTTCCGCCTCCCTGTCGACCGCCGGCTTTTTCTTTGCCGCCGCTTTCTCTTTGACCGCGCGCCGGCCTCTGCTAGAGCCCGCGCGTGGCGCTTTCCGAACAACAAATCCAGACTCTGGGTCGTGAGTCCCTGCAGCGAGCCGCGGCGGGTGACTTTGCCGGCGCCGAAGCAGGCTTTGCCCGCATCGTCGACGAGCGGCCGAATGGCGGCCAGGCCCTCCATCTCCTCGGGCAGATCCGGCTGAAGCTCGGCCGTTTCGCCGAAGCGCGCGAGCCCCTGGAGCGCGCCGCCAAGTTCCTGCCGCGCGAGGCGACGGCGCAGACCAACCTTGCCGGCTGCCTGATGCAGCTTGGCCAGTACGAGCCGGCGCTAGAAGCGTTGACCCGCGCCGCCCGGTTGAAGCCGAACGATCCCGTAATCGCCCACAATACCGGCCGCGCGCTCGAAGCGCTGGGCCGCGCCGAAGAGGCCGAACGCGCCTACGACCTCGCCCTGTCCCTCGACAACCGCCTGCTGCCGAGCCTCAGCGCCCGCGCGGCCCTGCTGGCGGCGCGCGGCGAATGGGCAGGCGCCCTGGCCGATCTCGATACCGCCCTGGTCAGCCGGCCGAGCGACCCGCAGTTGCGACAGCGTCGCGGCGAGCTGCTGCTGCGCCAGGGCGACTGGTGGCGCGGCCTGGCCGACCATGAAGCCCGGCTGGAAGTTCCGGGCGACCGCTACGCCCCTTCCTTGCCGCGCTGGCAGGGCGAACCGCTCGACGGCCGCCTGCTGCTCTATCCCGAACAGGCCGATATCGAGAGCGACGAAGCACGACGCGACATCCTGATGCTCGCGCGCGTGGAGGGCGTCGTTCAATGCGCAGCCGAGATCGCACCCCATCTCGCCGCCCCGACAATTTCGCGCGGCGAGCCGCTGGATGGCTTTGCCGCGGCAGCGCCGCTGCGCAGCCTGCCGCATCTGCTGGGCTGGTCGCTCGATGCCTTGCCGCCGCCGGTCGCCTTGAAGACGCAGGCCGAGCCGCCATCGCGCATCGGCTGGTTCAGCCGCCGCGAACCGCCGGCCGGCCTCGATATCGAGCGTGACGCGACACGAGTGGCGAACTGCCGTCTCGTGGTCGGCGACGATGCCTGGCCGGCGCACCTCGCGGCTTCGCTCGGCATCAGGACGCTGATCCTCCTGCCGCGTACCGCAGACTGGCTCTGGGGACCGAGGCTCGAAACATCGCCCCGGAAAACGCCTTGGTATGCGTCTGCCGAACTGTTGCATGACGAAGATAGCGAAGGACTAGCGGCGCGGCTCGCCGGGTGCTGATATCCGCCTCCTGCGGCGGACACTCAACCCAAAGGCCAAATCCCATGGGCAAGACCCTCTTCGACAAGATCTGGGACAGCCACGTCATCACCGACCTCGGCAACGGCTTCGTGCTGCTGCACATCGACCGGCTGCTGCTACACGACATGTCGGGCGGCAAGGCGCTGAAGGAGGCCATCGACAAGGGCTATCCGCCAGCGCAGCCGCGCCTGATCTACGGCACGCCCGACCACACCATGTCGACCCAGCCGGGCCGGACCGAGAAGACGCATCCGCCGGGCGAACCGCTGATCCTGTCGATGCGCGAGACCACCCGCGCCTACGGCATCAAGCTGTTCGACCTCGGCCAGGACGGACAGGGCATCGTGCATGTCATGGGACCCGAGCAGGGATTGACCCTGCCCGGCACCACGCTCGTCTGCGGCGACAGCCACACCTCCACGCATGGCGGCATGGGCTCGCTCGCCTTCGGCATCGGTTCTTCCGAACTGGTGCACGTGATCGCCACGCAGACGATGGTGCAGCGCAAGCCCAGGCGTCTGCGCGCCAGCTTCGAGGGCAAGCTGATGCCGGGCGTCACCGCCAAGGACATGATCCTTCACCTGATCGGCGAACTCGGCACCGCCGCCGGTACGGGCTATTCCGTCGAGTATGCCGGCTCGGCGGTGCGGGCGCTGCCGATCGAAGCGCGCCTCACGCTCTGCAACCTCACCATCGAGATGGGCGCGCGCACCGGCATGGTGGCGCCCGACGATACGACCTACGAATACCTGAACGGCCGCGACTATGCGCCGAAGGGCGCGATGTGGGATCGCGCGGTGGCGCACTGGCGCACGCTGCCGTCCGATCCCGACGCCGAGTTCGATCGCGAGCATACGGTGGACATGAAGAATGTCGCGCCGCAGATCACCTGGGGAACCAGCCCGGAGCACGTCATCGCCGTCGACCGTGCCATTCCCGATCCCAGCACCGGCCCGGAGGAAAAGCGCGGCGCCTGGGAAGCGGCGCTCAAGTATCAGGGCCTCGAACCGGGCAAGCCTATCGAAGGCACCAAGGTCGACTGGGTGTTCATCGGATCCTGCACCAACTCCCGCATCTCCGACCTGCGCGCTGCGGCGACCATCGTGAAGGGACGGCAGAAGGCGGATCATGTCACGGCCTGGGTCGTGCCCGGTTCGGTGCGCATCAAGCAGGAGGCCGAAGCCGAGGGGCTGGACCGCGTGTTCCTCGATGCCGGCTTCGAATGGCGCGAGCCGGGCTGCTCGATGTGCCTCGCCTCCAATGGCGAACGCGTGCCGCCGGGCAAGCGCAGCGTCTCGACCTCCAACCGCAACTTCGTCGGCCGACAGGGCCCCGGCGCACGCACCCATCTCGCGAGCCCGGCCATGGCCGCCGCGGCCGCGATCAAGGGCGCCATCGCCGATGTGCGGAAGATTGGGTAAGGAAGATCTGATCATGGACAAGTTCACCAAGGTGACAGGCGTCGCGACGCCGTTGATGCGCCAGAACGTCGACACCGACCTGATCATCCGCATCGAGCGACTGGTCGACAATGTGACGCGCGAGGGGCTGGGGCCTTATTGCTTCGAGCAGATCCGCTTCAGGCCGGACGGCAGCGAAGACCCGGACTGCATCTTCAATCAGCAGCCCTATCGCGACGCGCCGATCATTCTCAGCCGCGAGAATTTCGGCTGTGGCTCCAGCCGCGAGGGTGCGGTGTGGGCGCTGAAGGGCATGGGCATCCGCGCGGTGATCGCCCCCTATTTCGGCGACATCTTCAACAACAACTGCTTCCAGAACGGCCTGCTGCCGGTGGCGCTGCCGATCCACGAGATCGAACAGCTCGCCGACGAGATGACGGCCTCGCCCGGCAACGCCCGCGTGACCATCGACCTGGAGAACTGCCAGGTCGTCTCGCCGACGGGGCGCACGATCCCCTTCCAGATCGACGCGCGACGCCAGCACGCCATGCTGAACGGACTGGACGACATCGCCCAGACCCTGTCCCACAAAGACGAGATCGCCGCGTGGCAGACACAGGACAAGACGGTTCGCCCGTGGGTCTGGCTGTAGTCGCGTGGCGCCACTCCACATTGCCGCGGCGCTCCTCATCGTGGCGATGTGGGGGCTGAACTTCACGGTCATCCGCTTCGGCCTCGACGAGTTCACGCCCTTCACCTTCGCCACCTGGCGCTTCGCGCTGGGCGCGCTGCCGATCCTGTTCGTGCCGAAGCCCGCGATCTCCTGGGGCACCCTGGCCGGCATCGGCGGCTTCATGTTCACCGGCCAGTTCGTCTTTCTGTTCTTCGCCATGGAAGCGGGCCTGCCGCCTGGCCTCACCTCCGTGCTGGTGCAGATGCAGGGACCGCTCACGGTCGTGCTGGCCGCCCTCTTCCTGCGCGAGCATGCGACGCGCGGCCAATGGCTGGGCCTTGCGATCGCCATCGTGGGCATCGTGCTGATCGCGCGGACGGTCGAGGGATCGACCAGCCTCTTCGCCATCGGGCTTGCGCTGCTATCGGCACTCACCTGGGCAACCGGCAATCTCTTCTTCCGTTCGGCGCGCGGTGTCTCGATGTTCGCGGTGACGGTCTGGGCAAGCGTGCTGCCGCCCCTGCCGCTCGGCATCGCCGCGCTACTGATCGACGGACCGACGGCGATCCTCGCGCCGCTGCTGGCGCCGACCTGGCGCGGTTGGTTCGTGCTCTTCTACACGGTCGTCCCGGTCATGTGGTTGGGTTACCTCATCTGGGGGACGCTGCTGCGCACCTATCCCGCCGCGAAGATCGGACCTGTCTCGCTTCTCGTGCCTTGCGCAGCGCTGACCTTCGCCGCGCTGCTGGTCGACGAGCCGGTCGGCGGCCTGCGCCTCGTCGGCATCGTCATCGTGCTGGGCGGCGTGGCGACAGGAGTCTATGCCTCGACGCGCCGGATACGCTGACCCTACCGGCGGCGTCCGTCGTCAGGCCGGTTGCAGGCCGCACCACTCGGCGATGAACAGGGCCGTCGCCTGGGTGATCTTGCGCACCGACTCGAGATTCACGCGCTCGTCGAAGCCGTGGATGTCGTCGGATTGCGGCCCGTAGACCAGCGCCGGGATGCCGGCGTAGAGGCCGAAGAAGCGGTTGTCGGCGGTGCCGGTCGACGTCTTGTCTTCCAGCGCCGCGCCGAACACCGTCTTGTGCGCCTCGGCCAGCACGTCGCGCACCTGCTCGTGGCCCTTCAGCACGAAGGGCTCGGCCTGGAAACCTTCCCAGGTCACGCTCGGCGGATTGTTGCCCAGGAAGGGATCGTTGGCGGCGGCGTGGCGGATCAGGTCCTCGATCTCCTGCCGGCATTCCTTGAGGTTCTGCGACGGCAGCACACCCACGCGCATGTCGAAGGTGCACCAGGCCGGCACCGAGCTGGCCCAGTCGCCGCCGGCGATCTTGCCGACGTTGAAGTTGACCGGGTGATGATGGTCGCAGAAGTGCTTGTCGTGCGCCTTTTTGGCGTTCCACTTCTTCTCCAGCTCGCGCAGCTGCTGGATCAGACGGAACGCCGATTCGATGGCATTGGAGCCGGCATCGGCCTTGTAGACGTGCACGGGATGGCCGGTCACCTTGACCTGGAACCACATCACGCCGACCTGCGCGATGGTGAGCACGCCCGAAGACGGCTCCGGAATCAGGGCCGCGTCGGCGCGATAGCCGCGCTGCAGGCAGGCCAGCGCGCCGTTGCCGGTGCATTCTTCCTCGACCACCGACTGCTGATAGACGTCGGCCGCCGGCTGCCAGCCCAGCGCCTTCAGGGCGCGCAGGGCAAAGACATTGAGGATCAGGCCCGCCTTCATGTCGCCCGAGCCGCGGCCGTACAGCCAGCCGTCCTTCACGGCAGGCTCGAAGGGATTGCGGCTCCACATCTCGTGCGGCCCCTCGGGCACCACGTCGATATGGCCATTGAGAATCAGCGACCGGCCCTTGGGCGAAGACGGTCGCCAGGCACCGACCACGTTCCAGGCATCGTCGTAATCCTGGCTGTGCGGCGAGTAGCCCGGCAGATGCTTCAGGTCGTCGATCTTGATCTGCCAGCGATCGATGCCGAGCCCGTCTTCCTTGAACAGGCGCGCCATCATGTCCTGCGCCGGCGCCTCCTGGAACCGCGTCGAGGGGATCTTCACCAGATCGGCCAGCACCTTGGTCTGGTCGTCGAACCGGCG
>Ga0209792_1000550_pt1 | contig 25404 bp, 28 predicted proteins | sample EBPBio142005_DNA_FD_185860 | JGI IMG/M metagenome (GOLD analysis project Ga0209792, IMG submission 185860) | Wastewater treatment Type I Accumulibacter community from EBPR Bioreactor in Madison, WI, USA - Reactor 1_6/14/2005_ DNA (SPAdes)... | ecosystem: Engineered > Bioreactor > EBPR >... | reverse complement strand
CAAGGTGGCCGGTATCGAGGGGCTGACATTCCACGGTCTGCGCCGCAGTTTCAAGAGCCTGACCGAGTGGCTGGAAATCCCCGCTGGCGTGGTGGCGCAGATTCAAGGCCACAAGCCCAGCGCCACGGCAGAAAAGCACTACACCGTCCGCCCTCTCGACCTGCTGCGCCTGCATCACGAGCGTATCGAGGCGTGGATTCTGGAACAGGCCGGGGTGAAGTTTGACCGCGATGCCGAGCCGGGCAAGCTGCGCGCCGTGGCTGGTGGTAGCGTCCAATGACGTAGCTACAAATAAGCCTTGACTGCTCAATATTCGTAACTACAATAAAAACCAATGAATGTGACGTTCGACCCGGTAAAAGATGCGGCAAACATGGCAAAGCATGGGGTATCACTGTCCGAGGCGGCAGGCTTTGAATGGGGCACCGCTGTAGTGTGGCCTGACCGGCGCCGGGACTATGGCGAAGCGCGCATGGCCGCGCTGGGGTACATCGGATTGCGCATCATGGCCGTGGTGTTTGTTGACCGACCGGCTGACAAGCCGACCGAGCGCCGCATCATCAGTCTGAGAAAGGCCAACAGCCGAGAGGTGAAACACTATGCCGAAACTTAAAGACGGAACCATCCTGCCGACCCCTACCGAGGATGCCGCAATTACCGCCGCCGCCGTGGCTGACCCGGATGCACGGCCATTCACGGATGCCGAGTGGGCGCAGGTTAAACCGCTGGTGCGCCGGGGCCGCCCGCTGGGCAGTGGCAGCAAAACCCAGGTGACATTGCGCCTTGACTCTGAGGTGTTGGAGAAATTCAGGGCATCGGGCGATGGCTGGCAAACCCGCATCAATGAGGCCCTGAAGAGCTGGGTTCGCGCGCACGCCTGACCGTTTTCGCCACCAGCACGGCAGGGCCGCAATCCTGCCGACAGCCAGACCTCCCGCTGGCCTGCTGGTGGCACCCAACATCGGGAGTGCATTCGGGAGGATGCAATGCGAACTCAAGCCTACAGTCAGCGCCACCTCATCACCATTGGCGAGGTGGCAAGCGCCATCGCCATCGCACGCGGTACTGCGGGCCTGGAAGAACTGCGTTGGCTGGCGCAGCAGGCAGCGAATGGGCTACTGACCGCCCCCCTGTATCCACCTCATGAGCCATGGCAACACGCCGACGATGCAAGCCGCATAGGCACGCCAGCGACCAACCCAGCGGGTATATGGCGCACACTGGGCGCAAAAGCTGTACTGGCCCACAAGAGCGCCAAGGACACATTCAACTACCCCACCGTCGCGTCCACATGGCACCTGCTGGCCGCCGACGTGTACGCACTGGCCCAGCAGCCAATTTGGAGCACGCGAGCAGCCGCAGCCTTGCGCGACCTCGCCTGCCGCTACAGTCCAGATTTGCTGGATGAGGGGCCCGCACCAGCGCCAGAAGCGCAACAGCACGAACCTGTCACGGTGCAGGTTTTACCTGAGCAGCCCGATACCGCAGAACATGTGCCCGTGGTGAATAGCGCCAGCAACGCGCCACCGCCGAAAGCCACGGCAAAGCGTCGCTCCTGGCTGGACGTTTCGGCCCCCTATATCGTGGAAGTTATGCAGGCTGGGCGTTACACGACAGCGAAAGAGCTATACCGCGCATTGGAAGCAAAAGCCGGGCCCAACAGCCCATTCGACAAGGGAACCGGAGCCGGACGTGGAAGCCTTTTTGTGCGTGAAATTGCACAGTCGTTGAGCTTGAAAACAGTTCAAAACAACTGGCTGAAGCTGCTCGACCGGGCAAAAAAATGACTCCCTGATTCCCGCAGTTCCCGGAAGGCATACCGGGAATACCGGGAATGAAAAGTTCACCTCCAGCAGCCAATCAAGGCAGCGGAAAGGTGAGCAATGACAGCGCAACAAGTACCGCATGAGCCGGGAAACAAGCACAGCGAATATCCGCCGTTGGAGCAGGTAACAAAGCCGAACCTGACCACGAAGGAGTTTTGCTTCTACACCAACCTTGCAGAGCAGACGGCATGGCTGTATGCCTGTAAGGAATCGGGGCCAGTTCGCCCTATCCGGATTGGCCGTCGCCTGAATTGGCCGACCAAGGCGGTAAAGCAGCTTTGCGGGGTGGCAGCATGAGCACCACCACCTACACCCACCCGGACGGCCACGAAATCGCCGTGGGCCACGGCCTGCTGACCGCCTGCACCAGCGAAGGCACTGCCGTTTCTCTGCCCAGCGGCCCTGGCGGCCTGCGCGATGTGGCTGCAAAGCTGCTGGCGCTGGCCGATGCAGACGAGGCCGATGGGGCTGAACGTGCTGGCGCTGCATTGGGCGGCGAGCTACTTGGCGAGTTGCTGGCGCTGCGTGGCCGCCCACAGGCCGAAGCACTGCGCACCGTGCACGCCAAACTGCAAGCCCTGGCCCAATTGGAGCACTTCGACCGTGCTGCCGGTGGCTTTGCCGTAGCACTGGTTCCGGTGCTGGAGGTGGGCATTGCGAACCTGCCCAAGGTGGAGGGCTGCAAATGAAAACGCCCGACACCACAAAAGCAGTATCGAGCGCTACCCGGCAAGGTGGGCAGATTATCGGCCCTGGTGGATTCCCTGCCAAGCTGAACACCGTCACCGCCGAGGTGCTGGCCCGCCTGCTCAACCATGAGCGCCTGACCAGCCTTGACGCCGTAGACGAGGCCAGCACCACCCGCCTATCCGCCGTGACGCACTACCTTTGGAAGGAGTACGGATGGCCCATCGAGGCCCATGACAAGGCCGCAGGCTGCCGTGATGGCCGCGTGGCGTGGGTTTCTGAATACTTCCTGGCTCCAGAAATCATCGTCCGCGCAATGGCTGCCGGTGCTGGCGACTGGTGCGCCAAGGTCAGGGCTGCCCGCCGCGCCCGCCGCGCCCATGCCGCCCAGGCCAGACGCGAAGCCGAACGCGCAAATGCTGCACGCAGCGCCCGCCGTCACCATCCGGGGCAGCAGGGGTTGTTTGAAGGAGGTGCAGTATGAGTGCACCAATGCACCCGACCATGCAGCAACTGGCCGACCGCGCTGGTGTATCGCGCCGCCTGATGTTCCAAGCCGCCGCCGTGCATCGCCATGGCTGCCCTGAGCTGGTCAAGGCTGCGCACGATGGCCTGCTGGCGATGAAGCATTGCGAGACGCTGGCAAAGGCGCTGCCGCACGATGAGCAACGCGAGTTCCTGGCCGAGCTGCCGTCCATGAGCAACCGCCATCGGCATGACTTGCTGGCCATCCTCATGCGGAATTCTTCGAGCTGCTGCACGCGATGGCGGACATGCCCGAGGGCGCGATACCGGACGAGGCTTTTCGCCGCATGGTGGAACTGGCACCGCCCAGGTTCTTCGACGCCGCCGCGTCTATCGTTGCCGATGCGCTGCCTACGCCTACCCACTGTGATGACGGTGGCCGCCCGGTATTCAGCGCCGAGCAGATAGCCGCACACTTCGGCAAGACACCCGAGGACGTGCATGCCGATATTGAGCGGCTGGGGCTGGGTGACCGCATGCACACCGGCCCGGTTCACGCGCTGCAATGAAAGAGGACGAACATGACCGATGCCGAGAAGCGCCGACTGTGGCGCAGCTACGTTGATGCCTACTGGCGGGCGCAAGAGGCTTGGGAGGCCGCTGGCAGGCCCATGCCACGCCCGGCGATGCCCAGGCAGCCCGAAGCCCTGCAAGGCTTGCAATGTGGCGCTACGAGCCGATGTTCAACAGCCGCTTGAACTACTGCGTGGACTGCACCCAGGCAAAGAGCTTTGAGATGCAGGGCAAGGGCCGGTGCAACCCCTACCACCTGAGCGACGACCCCGAGCCGGTGCCCGCTGGGGGCTGGCAGGCCAGCGACACGGCAGAGCCCCAGCGCCCCAGGGTTCGGCAGGCCCAAGACCTACCCGTGAGCAGTGCGATGCGCTGGCAGGACGCCTTTGACCGGCTGGTGGCGCAACTGCTGGCGCTGGGTGCGCGACCGGCGAGAGCCTCCGCACTGAGTGCGAACCCTGGGGTTGGCTAGCGTACACTGAGGTTTAAGCTTTGGCCCCAGGGATAAGGGGGGTTGCCTTCGGCAACTGGCGCGCTGGTTCCGGCGCGCTCCCAAGGCTCCAATTTAGGGGCGTTGCCATGGCAGCCTACAAACTCCGCTTCTTCTTTGACAACGTCGCTGGCGTCTGCCTATGGGCAGGCGACACAGCCACGATGGAGCGTTTCGACTATCCCGTGGCCCTGGACATGCTGCCGATATCCGGCGACCTGACCGATGCAGGCGGTTCGCTCATCGCGCGCTGGGAACGGCATGTTTACGAAAAACAGCCCTGGCCGTCGGGCGATTCCCTTTCCATCTTTGCGAGGGACTGCCGCGCCTTCGTTGGTCAGCTTCAAGCGGAACTGCCCGATGGCTACGAGATTACCGATGAGCACACCGCCAAGCTCATGAGCGCGGCTGCACGGCCTCAAAGCACCTTGTTTTTTTAAGCTGGGGCAGCAAACGGGGGGCTGTTCGCTGGAAACAGACCAAGACGGCTTGGCCTGGCACCCCCAAAGCACTCAGCAAACCATAAGCATCCATGCCAATCCAGCCAGTAAGCAACGACGCCCCAACGGAGCCCGCAGATTCGGTGGTGCATTGGAATTACGGCCCCGCAAGTCGCAGGCCAGCAGTCCCGCCAGATGACACCCGGTACGACCCAGATTGGTACAAGCGGGAGACTAAACGAGGGACTGGACTGCTGGCGCGACTGCGCGAGGTGTTTCGGTAGCCCTGCCTTGGCCATGCTGGGGCACACGGACGTTCTGGGCGCAGCGTAGCCCGGCGCGCCAGCGCTGGGCGGCCCTGAGTGTGCTCAAGCATGGGGCAGGACTGGGGGCTGGGGGCTGGGGTACACTTGCGCCCAAGCCGAAAGGCCCGGTGCTTCAAAACGCCATTGGTTCAGAGGTTGCAGCCCCCACCTTAGCGGGGCTTTGTCACGCCCAAATTCCGGGGATGGTGCGCCTGCACTCTCCCGCCATGGTTTCGGGCGGGATGGGCCTACCCGCAAGGATGGCCGCACGGCTGAACCCGTGTTTTGAACATCCCGCCCACCCGCTGCGCTTCAAAACGCAAACGGTGGAATCTGAGTCTCGTTCAGGAGCCAAGACCATGACCGCAACCACGGAGCGCAAACAGGCGCCCACCAAGTCCACGCCGGACACCATCCCCACCGCCAACCTGACCGCCGTTCTCGCGGCCTTCAACGCGGCAAACCTCGCCAGCAGCTACATCGAGCGCGGCAACTTCGCCGCCGCCCGGCGCAAGCTGGTACAGGCCCTGGCGTCCATCGGCCAACTGCAAGCGGAGGGCTGACCATGAGCAGCACCAACAACAACGCCCACCCACAGGGCGAGGCCGCTGCATTGCGTGAAGCCCTGCGCCTGGCCCTGGCCGCGCTGGAAAAGGCTCTTGATGACGGCTGCGCCATCCAGTCATACGACCGAATCAACATCGCGGGCGATGTGTGGACTATGGGCGGTATCTGCGCCCTGGCCCATGACGCCATGACCGGCAAGGAGGACTGAATCATGAGCATCCCAAAGACCGCCAGCTCGGTGATGTGTAGAAAGACGCTACTGTTCCGTCACACGGAACTATGCGGGGTGTTTTAGGTGCTCTCTCTGTTCCGCCCCACGGACACCATCTAGAGAAACCATCTACGGTGAGCGCAGCGATGGATGTTCAGGATGTTGAAGGGGTGCAGGAGGTGAAGGCACGCCGAGGCCGTGAAGATGGCAACCGAACGAGCGAGGCAGCGCCGCAACCCACCCGGCCCAGGCGAAGGCCGAAGCGACAAGCGCGCGATGAAGGCGAGCCAGTACCGCAGCCACCAGACCCGACAGCGCAGCTTGAATTGCTGCTGCCCATGGCAGCGCACTGACAGACCAGCCCGGCCAGCGTGCCGGGTTTTTTGTTGCCGGGGCTGAGTGGCATTTCCGAAATCGTCTTACATCCGCCCTTACATCGGACGAAAAAGAAAAAACCCCGCTACCGTTTGGATAGCGATGTTTCCTTATGTGTAGCTGGTAGGGCGTGTAGGACTTGAACCTACGACCAAAGGATTATGAGTCCTCTGCTCTAACCAACTGAGCTAACGCCCCGGAAGTGCTGCCCACGCCTGACGCGCAGGGCACAACCGCGCATTGTATGCGTTACTTGTGGTGGCTCAGGGCGTTGGACACCAGTTTGGAGGTGATGTCCACGATCTGGATCATGCGGTCGTAGGGCATGCGCGTGGGGCCTATCACGCCCAGGGTGCCGACCACCTGGCCGTCGACCTCGTAGGGTGCGCTGACCACGGAAAGATCTTCAAACGGCACGACCTGGCTTTCGCCGCCGATGAAGATGCGCACACCCTCGGCGCGGTTGGAGATGTCCAAGAGGCGCAGGATCTGGGTCTTTTGCTCGAACAGGTCGAAGGCACGGCGCAGGTGGCCCATGTCGCTGGAAAAGTCGCTCACGGCCAGCAGGTTGCGCTCGCCCGATATGACCACCTCGTCCTGCGATTCGATCATGGCCTCAGAGCCCACGCTGACCGCCGCCTGCATCAGCACGGCAATCTCGCTGCGCAGCTTGTCCACTTCGAGCTTGAGCCGCTCGCGCACCTGTTCCATGGCCAGGCCGGCGTAGTGGGCGTTGAGGAAGTTGGCCGCCTCGACCAGCTGGGACTGGGTGTAGTCAGACTCGGTGAACAGCACGCGGTTCTGCACGTCGCCGTCGGGCGAGACGATGATGACCAGCAGCCGCCGCTCCGACAGGCGCAAGAACTCGATGTGCCGGAACACCGAGGCGCGGCGCGGTGCCATGACCACGCCCACGAACTGCGACAGGCTGGACAGCAGGTGCGCGGCGTTGGCGATGACCTTCTGCGGCTGCTCGGGCTTGATCTGCAGCGCCGGCAGCTGCTCTTGCTGCGCTGTGAGCATGGTGTCCACGAACAGGCGGTAGCCCCTGGCCGTGGGCACCCGGCCGGCAGAGGTATGGGGGCTGGCAATAAGCCCCAGCTCCTCAAGGTCGGCCATCACGTTGCGGATGGTGGCGGGCGACAATTCAAGACCCGATGCCCGCGACAAGGTTCTGGAGCCCACCGGCTGTCCGTCGGCGATGTAGCGCTCGACCAGTGCCTTCATCAACAACTTGGAGCGGTCATCAAGCATCGGCTCATTTTAATGATGTAATTTCCGCATGAAGCCCATCTTCCGCCGCATCGCAGTCATTGGCAAATACCGAGAGCCCGTCACCGGCGCGGTGCCCGCCGGATCGCGGGAGATCATCGAGGACATCATCCGTTTCATCGTCGACCAGGGGTGCGAAGCCACCCTGGAGGCAGAGACGGCGGCCAACACCGGGCTTGCCGGCCATCACACCCTGGACGTGGATGGCATTGGCGAGCACTGCGACCTGTGCCTTGTCGTGGGCGGCGACGGCACTATGCTGGGCGTGGGCCGCCGGCTGGCCGCGCATGGCACGCCGCTGGTGGGCATCAACCAGGGGCGGCTGGGCTTCATTACCGACATTCCGCTCAAGGGCTATGAAGCCGCCCTTACCGCCATCCTGCATGGTGAGTATGAGGAGGACGTGCGGCCGCTGATGCACGCGCGGGTAATGCGCGGCGACAGCTGCATGTTCGAGGCACTGGCGCTCAACGACGTGGTGGTCAACCGCGGATCGACCTCGGGCATGGTGGAGCTGCGCGTGGAGGTGGACGGCGTGTTCGTCGCCAACCAGCGCGCCGACGGCCTGATCGTCGCCTCACCCACGGGCTCGACGGCCTATGCGCTGTCGGCGGGCGGGCCCATGCTGCACCCGTCGATTCCGGGCTGGGTGCTGGTGCCGATTGCGCCGCACACGCTGTCCAACCGGCCCATCGTGCTGTCGGACGCGTCCGAGATCGCCATCGAGGTCGCGGGCGGGCGCGACATCAGCGCCAATTTCGACATGCAGTCGCTGGCCTCGCTGCAGCGCGGCGACCGGGTGCTGGTGCGGCGCTCGGCCCACCGCGTGTGCTTTCTGCACCCGCGCGGCTGGAGCTTCTTTTCCACCCTGCGCAGGAAGCTGCGCTGGAACGAGGGAGGCTCCTGAGCATGGCCTTGAGACGCATCGCGCTGCGCGACTTCGTCATCGTGCAGGCGCTGGATCTGGATCTGCATACCGGCTTCACCGTGCTCACCGGCGAGACCGGCGCAGGCAAGTCCATATTGATAGACGCGCTACAACTGCTGCTGGGCGCACGCGCCGACACCGGCGTGATCCGCGAGGGCGCCGAGCGCACCGACATCTGCGCTGAATTCGACACCGGCCCGGCCGCGCTGGCCGCCTGGCTCGACGAGGCCGGTTTTCCCCAGGACGAGCCGCTGCTGCTGCGCCGCACCGTGGATCTGCAGGGCAAGAGCCGCGCCTGGATCAACGGCATACCCGCTACGGCCACGCAGATGCGCGCACTGGGCGAGCACCTGCTGGACATCCACGGCCAGCATGCCTGGCAAAGCCTGACGCGGCCCGACGCCGTGCGCGGCCTGCTCGACGCCTATGCCGGCGTGCAGGCGCAGCCGCTGGCCGCGCTGTGGACGGCCTGGCGCGACGCGCAGAAGGCCCTGGCCCACGCCTGCGCCGCGCAGGACACGCTGCAGCAGGAGCGCGAACGCCTGCAATGGCAGATCGCAGAGGTGGACAAACTGGCCCCCCGCGAGGGCGAGTGGGACGAGCTCAACGCCAGCCACGCGCGCCTGTCCAACGCCCAGGCGCTGCTGGACAACGCCCAGGGCGCTTTAGGCGCACTGCAGGGCGATGACGCCGGCGGCGCCCTGAGCGCGCTGGCCCGCGCGCGCCAGCTGTTGCAGGGCTATGCGCATGTGGACGAATCCTTCCGCACCCTGGGCGAGGTGCTGGACTCCTGCATCGCCCAGGCGGACGACGTGGCCCATTCGCTGCAGAGCTATTTGCGCCATGCCGAGCCCGACCCCGATGCGCTGGAACGCCTGGACGCGCGCCTGTTGCAATGGCTGCAGCTGGCGCGCCGCTACAAGCGCACGCCGGCCGAGCTGCCGGCGTTGCTGGGTGGCTGGAAGGAGGCCCTGCGCCAGCTCGACAGCGCAGCCGACCTGGCCGCGCTGGAGGCCGCCGAGCAGGCCCACGGCGCGGCCTACCTCAAGGCCGCACGCGGCCTGTCGCAAAAGCGCGCCAAGGCCGCGCCGCAGCTGGCCCAGTCCATCACCGAGGCCATGCAGGGCCTGGGCATGACGGGCGGGCGCTTCGAGGTGGCGGTGGACAAGGCGGCCGAGCCCGGCCCGCAAGGCGTGGATCAGGTGGCCTTCCTGGTCAGCAGCCACCCGGGCATGACGCCGCGCCCCATAGGCAAGGTGGCCTCGGGCGGCGAGCTGTCGCGCATTGCGCTGGCCATCTCGGTCACCACCAGCGCATTGGGCGAGGCGCCCACGCTGATCTTCGACGAGGTCGATTCGGGCGTGGGCGGCGCCGTGGCCGAGACCGTGGGCCGGCTCATGCAGCAGCTGGGCCGCGCGCGCCAGGTGCTGGCCGTGACCCACCTGCCCCAGGTGGCGGCCTGCGCGGATCACCACCTCGTCGTCTCCAAGCACCGCCACGCCGCTGGCACGACCAGCGCCGTAGCCGCCGCCGGCGCCGAGCAGCGCGTCGCCGAGGTGGCGCGCATGCTGGGCGGGCAGCAGCAGTCCCCCACCACCCTGGCGCATGCGCGCGAGATGCTGGGCAGCGCGCACGCACCCACAACAACCACTACCACCACCACAGGCTGAACCATGGCACTGGAAGTCGTCGTCATCACCGGCATGTCCGGATCGGGAAAATCCGTGGCGTTGCACGCGCTGGAAGATGCGGGCTACTACTGCGTGGACAACCTGCCGCCGGAGCTGCTGGCGTCCTTCGTCGCACTGGAGCACGCGCACCACGGCCAGCGCGTCGCCGTGGCCATGGACGTGCGCAGCGCCACCGCCCTGCCGCTGGTACCGCAGCAGCTCAAGCGCCTGCGCGACGAAGGGGTGGTGGTGCGCTCGCTGTTCCTGGATGCCACCACCGGCACCCTGGTGCGGCGCTTTTCCGAGACGCGCCGGCGCCATCCGCTGTCGCAGGACGAGCTGCTCGAAGGCCGGCGCGCACTGGTGCAGACCATCGAACTGGAGCGCCAGCTGCTGGCCGAGCTGCGCGATCAATCCCATGTCATAGACACCAGCGTGCTGCGGCCCGCGCAGTTGCTGAGCTATGTGAAGGAGCTGCTGTCCGTCAAGCCCGGCCAGCTCACGCTGGTGTTCGAGTCCTTCGCCTTCAAGCATGGCGTGCCCTTCGATTCGGACTATGTGTTTGACGTGCGCATGCTGCCCAACCCGCATTACGAGCCCGCGCTGCGCGCCCTGACCGGCAGGGATGCGCCCGTGGCCGAATTCCTGCGCGCGCAGCCCGAGGTGGCGCTGATGCAATCGCACATCGCCCAGTTCCTGGAGCATTGGCTGGGCGCGCTGGCGCAAAACCACCGCAGCTACGTCACCGTGGCCATAGGCTGTACGGGCGGGCAGCACCGCTCGGTGTATCTGGTGGAGCAGCTGGGCGAGCATTTTTCCGCCGACTGGAGCACGCTGCGCCGCCACCGCGAGCTCGATGGCATCTAAATATATAGCTGCCCACGCTGGCTACGCGCCGTATACGTCGATAAAACTATTTCAATGCCCCGGATAGATAGCGCGATCAGCTATCAGTTTTGTATCCTGAATCGGCTACAGGGCATCCAGCAGCTTGCGCACCGGCGCCGGCAAACCCAGGCCTTGCCATTGCTGCGGGCTAAACCAGCCGGCTGCCGACGGCTCTGCGCAATGGGGCTTTAGCCCAAGCGCCTGGCCGCTGGCCAGCACCGGGTGCAGGTGCAGGTCGCGATGCGTGAGCACATGGGTGAAGGCCGGCAGATCCTCGCTGCAATCCCCGGCGGGCAGCGTCGCATCCAGAGCGGCGCGGCTGTCATAGACCGGGGGGCAATACAGCCCGGCCCAGATGCCCGCGGGCGGGCGCCGCTCCAGCCACAGCCGGCCTGCATCGTCCCGGCGCAGCAGCAGCCACCAGGCCTGCGCGCTGCGCTTGAGCTTGCGCGTGCGCACCGGGTAGTCCTGTGGGTTGCCGTTGCGCTGCGCGACGCAAACCTCTTGCAGCGGGCACAGCATGCAGCTCGGCTTCCTGGGCAGGCAGATGCCGGCGCCCAGATCCATCAAGCCCTGGGTGTAGCGCGGCATGGCGCTGTCCAGGTCGTCATGGGGCAGCAATGCGTCGGCCAGGTTCCATAGCTCGCGTTCGCTGCCGGCCTGCGCCAGGTCGGCGGCAAAGCCCAGCACGCGGGTGAGCACGCGCCGCACATTGGCGTCCAGGATGGGGGCGCGCACGCCAAAGCAGAACGCCGCGATCGCGCCGGCCGTAGAGCGGCCTATGCCCGGCAGGGCCGCAAGCTCAGGCACCGTGCGCGGAAACTCGCCGCCATGCGTGCCCACCACGATCTGCGCGCAGCGGTGCAGGTTGCGCGCGCGGCTGTAGTAACCCAGGCCGCTCCACAGGGCCAGCACCTCGTCCTGCGGCGCCGCGGCCAGTTGCCGCACATCCGGGAAACGCGCCAGGAAGCGCGCGTAATAGTCCAGCACCGTGGCCACCTGGGTCTGCTGGAGCATGATTTCGGACAGCCAGACACGGTAGGCGTCGCGCGTGTTCTGCCAAGGTAGCTGGTTGCGCCCATGTTCGGCCTGCCAGCGCACCACCTGCGCGGCAATCTGATCTGGCCGAGCGCTCATGCCGTGGCCAACGGCGTCAAGGGCAGGGGCGCAGTGGGCGCCATGTCCGCGCCGGTGGCGACGTCGTCCGCAGCGGGCTGCTCGACGATCCCGGTGGTGAGTTCGAGCAGGCGCAACTCCAGCTCAGACAGGCTGGACTCCGCCGCCTCAATCTCGGCAATACGCTCGACCAGGCCGCTGGCTGCCTGCTGGATGCGGCTGACGGCCTCCATGCGCCGCGCAAAGCTGCGCTGGCGCTCTCGCAGCTGCGCGTCCAGCTGCGCTGCCGCCGCCTTGCTCCACAGCTCCAGCTCATTGGCTGCCGCCTCGTACACGGTTCGCAGGCGCAGGCCGAGCGCGCGCAGCAGGCGCTGCGCATGCTCCTTCTGCGCCAGGCGCAGAGAGCTGGCCACGCCCACATACTGCAGGTGGCGCTGCTCGATCACCGTCACCTCCTGCACATAGGCGCCCAGCGGCGGCGCGGGCGGCACCTGCAAAGAAAACCCGTAGTCGGCGTTGAGCTGGCGGAAGCTCCCGCCCAGCATGGCCTGAATCTCCACCCCCGCGGCCTGCGCGGCCTCCAGGGCCGTGCGCACACGGTCAAAGGTCTCGCCATACACCTTGCGCACACCGAGCTTGATGCCCGCGGGCTGCAGCGCATCGCTGAGCCCCTGCAACTGCACCCTCAGCCCGCTCGGCCCCAGCTGCTGGAACAGCCTGCGCAGCATCTTCAGGTGCACGGATCGCACGGCCTGGATCTTGGCGGCGCTGGCCTCGAATTCCTGCTGCTCGACCTCGATGCGCGAGCGCATGGTCTCTATCACCGAGGCGTTCTTGCCGCGCAGGCTGCGCAGCTCCAGCATCTGCTCATCGAGATCGCGGCGGCGGATGTTGATCACGCGCCGCGCCTCGGCCTGCAGGCTGGCCACGCCGCTGGCCACCGTGGCGCGCAGGATGGCCTGGCGCCGGCCCATGATGCCGGCGGCCAGGGTCACCTCCAGCTGCGGCAGCGCGCTGGCCTGCAGCAGCTCGTCGTCGCACTGGATCTTGGCAAGCAAGCCCTTTTGCGCCGACACGGCCAGCACCTGGCCCACGGGCACGCCGAGCAGCTCTGCCGAGGTATGGCGCTGGCGCTCGATCTGCGCCTGCACCTCGCCGGGCGGGCTCAGCGCGTCCCACAGCGTGTCGATCTTGTTGAGGATCACCAGCCGCTCGTCGATGGCGTCCTCGGCCGCGCCCAGGTGGTCGCGCCAGATCGACAGGTCGGATCGCGTCACGCCCGTATCGGCCGCTAGGATGAATATCACGGCATGGGCCTGGGGTATCAGGTTGATGGTCAGCTCGGGCTCCGCCCCCACGGCATTGAGGCCAGGCGTATCCAGAATCACCAGGCCCTGCTTGAGCAGCGGATGCGGCAGGTTGACGAGAGCGTGCCGCCACCGGGGCACCTGCACCATGCCGGCAGCGTCCTGCAAAGGGTTGTCGGCACCGGTCTCATCGCTCCAAAAGCCCAGCGCGCGTGCGTCCGCCACGCTGACGCTACGCATCTCGGACACCTTCTCCAGGGCCTTGGCCATCTGCTCGGCATCGTCGGTGTTTAAAGCGAACTTGATCCAGTTGCCCGGCCTGAGCCGCCACTCCGCCACCCCGAGCGCCTGCAGGCGCGTCTCTATGGGCAGCAGGCGCAGGCAGGGCTCCACGCCGCTCTCAAAGCCCAGCTCCGTCGGGCACATGGTGGTGCGCCCGGGTGCTGCCGGCATGATGCGCCGGCCATAGCCGGCAAAGAAAATGGCATTGATCAGCTCGGACTTGCCGCGCGAGAACTCGGCCACGAAGGCCACGGTCACCTTGTCGCTGCGCACCTGCTCCTCCAGGCGCTGCAGGCGCTCCTGGACCGAAGCGTCCAAGAGATCGTGCGCATTCATCCACTGACTCAAGCGCTCCAGGCGATGCGCAAATGCGCGCCGCCAGGCACCATGCTGGTCAAACCGTTGATTGAATGAGGGTGAGGGGCCCACGTCGTTCCAAAAAAATCAATGCGGCCATGCCTGCGCGCCCGTCTGGGACGGGAAGGGGCAATATAGCACCCTGGCTGCACCTGCAGGCGCTCAGGACCGCTGGCAATGAGGGCAGAAATAACTGCTGCGCTGCCCCTGGCGCAACAACTGAACAGCTGCGCCGCACTGCCTGCACGGGAGGCCCTCCCGCCCATAGACGTTGGCCTGGACCTGGAAATGCCCGGCACTGCCATCGGCGCTGGAAAAATCCCGCAGCGTGCTGCCGCCCTGCTGCACAGCGCGCGCCAGCACCTCGCGGATTGCAGCGTGCAAGCGGCGCGCACGCTGCTCGCCAATGCGGCTGGCGCGTACCGTGGGCCGTATGCGGGCAAGGAAAAGCACCTCGGATGCGTAAATATTGCCCACGCCCACGACCAGCCTGCCCGCCAGCAACAGCTGCTTGATGGACATGCGGCTGCCACGCAGGCCGGTATGAAAGTCGGCAAAGCTGAAATCGTCGCCCAATGGCTCGACCCCCAGTCCCGCAAGCAGCTTGAGTGCGGGTGCATCATTCTCGCCCGCGGCCCACACCACGGCGCCAAAACGGCGCGGGTCATGCAGGCGTAAAGTGCCGCAGTCGGTCACCAGATCGAAGTGGTCATGCGGCCCGCGCGCCGGCAATGTCCGGGCAAAACGCAGACTGCCCGACATGCCCAGGTGCACCAGCAGCAGTCCATCCTGCAGGTCCAGCAGCAGATACTTGCCGCGCCGGCGCACGGCCAGCACCTGCTGCCCCACCAGGGCATCGGGTGCGATATCCAAGGGCCAGCGCAGCGGCTTGCCAAGCGCCACCGCCTCTATCGTGGCCCCGGCAATGGCATCGGCGAAGCTGCGCCGCGTGACCTCCACCTCGGGCAGCTCAGGCATGGCGGTAGATGTCCATTAGTCGCAAAACCATGGATTATTATGAGCCGATGGAGTTATCTCAGCGCATTTGGCGGGCGGCCCTGGTCTCAGTGATCACAGCTGCCGCATGGCCAGCCCAGGCACAGACCGACGAGCAGGCGGCACTGGCCACGACACCCGCCGAAGCGGAGGACAGCGACGCAAGCGCCGCACTCAATGCCGAGCTGTTCTACGAACTGCTGCTGGGCGAGATGACAACCAGCGCAGGCGACCCGGGTACCGGCTACAACCTGATCCTGGATGCCGCGCGCCGCAGCGGCGACCCGCAGCTGTACCGGCGCGCCACCGACATCGCACTGCAGGCGCGCTCGGGCGAATCCGCCCTGGCGGCCGCGCGCGCCTGGCAGCAGGCCCTGCCCAAGTCCCGCGACGCCAACCGCTATCTGCTGCGCATCCTGGTGGCACTCAATCGCACGGCCGACAGCGCCCAGCCCCTGCACCGGGAGCTGGCAAATTCATCCATTCGGGACAAGATTTCCACGATACGCATGCTCCCCTTGCTCTATGCGCGCGCAAGCGACAAGCCCCTGGCCGCGCGCATCGTGCGCCAGGCGCTGGACGGTGAGCTGAACAACCCTGCGGCAGGGCCCACGGCCTGGACCACCATTGGGCGCATGTACCTGGCCGCAGAAGACAAGGGCCGCGCACTGGAGGCCGCAGGCAATGCCCTGGCGCAGGACCCTGGCGAAGACGGCGCCGCCATGCTGGCGCTGCAACTGCTGGAAGGCGGGGTCACCCAGGCCGAACCCCTGCTCGCCCGCTACCTGACCGGCAAGCCCCTGCCGGATGTGCGCATGGCGTATGCGCGCGTACTCATTGAGGCACAGCGCCTCAGCGATGCCCAGGCCCAGGTGGAGGCCGTGACACGCGAACACCCCGACCTGGCCCAGGCATGGCTGATCCAGGCAACGCTGCAACTGCAGGCCAACCGCCTGGACGAGGCCGAGCTTGCCCTGCAGCGCTTCACCGAGCTGCAGGACACGCTTGGCAACGACGACCAGCGCAAAAGCGCCGTCACGCAGGCCTACCTCATGCGGGCGCAGATCGCCGAAAAGCGTGGCGAGCCGGCCCAAGCCGAAGCCTGGCTGGCGCGCATCGACAATGCGGCCGAACTGCTTGCCGCCCAAAGCCGGCGTGCCTCGCTGCTGGCACGCCAGGGCCGGCTGGCAGAGGCGCGCGCACTCATCCGCGCCACACCCGCCAAGAGCCCCGACGCCGAGCGCCTCAAGCTGCAGGCTGAGGTGCAGCTGCTGCGTGATGTCGGCGAGTACCGACAGGCCTATGATCTACACGCCAAGGCCGTCGCACTGGCACCGCAGGACAACGATCTGATTTACGACCATGCCATGCTGGCCGACAAGGCCGGACGTCCGGAGGAAATGGAGCGCCTGCTGCGCAGCATCATTGCGCGCAAGCCAGACCACCAGCATGCGCTCAATGCCCTGGGGTTTTCCCTGGCCGACCGGGGCGTACGTCTGCAGGAGGCCAAGGCGCTGATCACCAAGGCTCTGACCCTGGCACCCGAAGACCCCTACATCACCGACAGCCTGGGCTGGGTGGAATTTCGCCTGGGCAATCGCAAGGAGGCGCTGGCCATACTGGAGCGCGCCTTCAAGACGCAGCAGGACGCGGAGATTGCCGCCCATCTGGGTGAAGTGCTGTGGGTTCTGGGCCAGCGCGACCGTGCCCTGGAGATCTGGCGCGAGGGTCTGCGCATCAACAAGGACAACACCACGCTCCAGGACACGCTCAAGCGCCTGGGGGCCCACCCTTGACCGCCATGCGCCGCTGCAGCCGTTCCAGGCGCGGCCGCCTGGTGCTGGCAGGCCTTTGCGGCGCGCTGCTCACGGCCTGCGCCCAGCCGCCACGCGCGGACAGTGGCAGCGCAGACCATTGGAGCGGCAGGCTGGCCGTGCAGGTCGACGACGAGGCCGCGCGCTCCTTCAGTGCAGGCTTTGAGCTCCAGGGCAGCGCCGCAGAAGGAGAGCTGACCTTGTTCAACCCGCTGGGCAATGTCATCGCCGGGCTCAGGTGGTCAGCAGGCCTTGCCACGCTGAAAAACGGCAGCGACATCCGCAAATCCACATCGCTACAAACGCTGGTGCGCGAGCTGACGGGCAGCGAGCTGCCGATTGATGCGCTCTTTGGCTGGCTCAAGGGCGAGCAGGTGCAGGCCGCAGGCTGGCAGGCCGACTTGAGCGCACTCGACAAGGGGCGCATCACGGCCACGCGCCACGCTCCCGCGCCGCGCACCGAGCTGCGCATCATCCTCAGTCTCTGAACCGCATGCATACCCTGTACGACGTGCCGGCACCGGCAAAGCTGAACCTGTTCCTGCACGTCACGGGCCGGCGGCCCGATGGCTACCACCTGCTGCAGTCGGTGTTCATGCTGATCGACTGGTGCGACACCCTGCATTTCGAAGTGCGCACCAATGGCGCGATCACGCGCGAGGATCTGACCAGCCCCCTGCCCGCCGACGACTTGGTGCTGCGCGCCGCCCGAGCACTGCAGGCCGCCGCCGCCTGCCCCCTGGGGGCGCATATCGGAGTGCACAAGCGCATACCCGCGCAGGCCGGACTGGGAGGTGGTTCGTCCGACGCCGCCAGCACCTTGCTCGCGCTCAACCGACTCTGGGGCCTGGGCCTGCCCCGCGCACAGCTACAGACCATTGGCCTGTCCCTGGGGGCCGATGTGCCATTTTTCCTGGGCGGCAGCAACGCCTGGGTGGAGGGAGTTGGCGATGTGATCCACCCCCTTGCGCCAGAGCACCCGCTGGAGCGCACAAGCTTTATCGTCATCAAGCCCGAAGCGGGATTGGATACAAAAGCAATTTTTTCGCATCCATTGCTGAAACGCGATTCAGCCAGTGCTACAATCCAAGGCTTTGCTGCAGCACCCTACCAATTTGGCAGGAACGACCTGCAGCAGGTTGCGAGAACACTGAACCCTGAGATCGACCATGCGATTGCGTGGCTTGCATCCAAGGGATTGCAAGGTCGGATGACCGGCTCGGGCAGTGCAGTGTTTGCGCAAGCCACGCACACAGTTGACCTTCATGATGCATCGGCAGCATGGCAGGTAAAAATGTGCGATAATCTAAAGCTTCATCCGCTTCAGGATTGGGCTTTTGGATGAAGAGATAAAGGGTTGATTGCCCAGCGGCAATCGACCTGTGTAGGGGAGTAGCCAAGTCGGTTAAGGCACCGGATTTTGATTCCGGCATGCGAGGGTTCGAATCCTTCCTCCCCTGCCAAAATTCATTTCCCGTACGGGACACAAACTCAGACTGCCGAGTCACTCATGCAAACCACTACCCCTGACTTTCTGGTTTTCACGGGTAACGCCAACCCTGGCCTGGCTGCCGAGATCGCTCAAAACCTGGGCTCCCGGCTCGGCGCTGTGGATGTGGGGCGCTTTTCCGACGGCGAAGTCACCGTCGAGATCAAACAGAACGTGCGCGCCCGCGATGTCTTTGTGGTGCAGCCGACCTGCGCGCCGACCAACGAAAATCTGATGGAACTGCTGATCATGGTCGATGCGCTTAAACGTGCGTCGGCGGAGCGCATCAGTGCCGTGATCCCCTACTTCGGCTATGCCCGCCAGGACCGCCGCCCGCGTTCCACGCGCGTGCCGATCTCGGCCAAGGTGGTGGCCAACATGCTGCAAGCCGTGGGCGTGGCGCGCGTGCTGACCATGGACCTGCATGCCGACCAGATCCAGGGCTTCTTCGACATTCCGGTGGACAACATCTACGCCTCGCCGGTGCTGCTGGGCGACCTGAACCAGAAGAAGTACGAGAACCTGATCGTCGTCAGCCCCGACGTGGGCGGTGTGGTGCGCGCGCGTGCGCTGGCCAAGCAGCTGGGCACGGATCTGGCCATCATCGACAAGCGCCGCCCGAAGGCGAACGTGTCCGAGGTGATGCATGTCATCGGTGACATCGACGGACGCAACTGCGTCATCATGGACGACATGATCGACACCGCCGGTACGCTGGTGAAGGCGGCCGAAGTGCTCAAGGAGCGTGGCGCCAAGAACGTCTACGCCTATTGCACCCACCCCATCTTCTCCGGCCCCGCCATCGAGCGCATCACCAACGGCACGGCCCTGGACGAAGTGGTGGTGACCAACACCATTCCCCTGAGCGACGCCGCCAAGGGGTGCGCCAAGATTCGCCAGCTCTCCGTGGCACCGCTGATCGCCGAGACGATTCAGCGCATCTCCAAGGGTGAGTCGGTATCGAGCCTGTTCTCCGACTGATCGTCGGCGAACAACATGCAGGCCTCATGCCCGCCGGGTATGGGGTCTTTTTCAACAGAGGGCCAGGCTGGTCGCGGCCGGCCCCATCAGGAGTTAGCTATGCAATTCGTCGCTTTTGAGCGCGCCAAGCAAGGTACGGGTGCGAGCCGCCGTCTGCGCATTACGGGCAAGACCCCCGGTATCGTCTATGGTGGCGCCGCCGAGCCCCAACAGATCGAACTCGACCACAACGCCCTGTGGCATGCCCTGAAGAAGGAAGCCTTCCACTCCAGCATCCTGGACATGGAGCTGAACGGCCAGGTCTCCAAGGTGCTGCTGCGTGACGTGCAGTACCATCCCTTCAAGCAGCAGGTGCTGCACGTGGACTTCCAGCGCGTGGACGAGAAGACCCGCGTGCACCTGAAGGTGCCGCTGCACTACGAAGGCGTGGAAGGCTCGCCCGCCGTCAAGAACGAAGGCTGCACGGTCACGCAGCTGATCCACGAAGTGGACGTGATGTGCATGCCCTCGCTGCTGCCCGAGTTCATCAAGGTGGATCTGAGCGGCCTGACCTCCAAGTCGTCGCTGGGCCTGCAGTCGCTGACGATTCCTCACGGCGTGCAGCTGGTGGTGCGCGGCTCCAACAAGAACCCCGCCCTGGTGTCCATCAAGCTGCCCGAAGTGGTGGTCGATACCGCCGCTGCAGCTCCCGCAGCCGCACCCGCCAAGAAGGGCAAGAAGTAAGCAGCGCCCGTGTCGCCGCCCTGACAGGGGCGGCGCCCTCAACGGCCCACCCATGCGTGGGCCGTTGTCATTTGCGTGCCCCGGATAATCGCCGCCATGATCAAACTGTTTGTCGGCCTGGGCAATCCCGGCCCGGAGTACGAGGCCACACGCCACAACGCGGGTTTTTGGTGGATAGACGCGCTGGCCCGCGAGTTGAAAGTCACGCTGGTGCCCGAGCGCGCCTACCACGGCCTGATGGCGCGCACCAGCATCGCCGGCCAAAACTGCTGGCTGCTTGAGCCGCAGACCTTCATGAACCTGTCGGGCAGGTCGGTGGCGGCCCTGGCGCGCTTCTACAAGATCGCGCCCGAGGAAATCCTCGTGGTGCACGACGAGCTCGATCTGCTGCCCGGCCAGGCCAAGCTCAAGCGCGGCGGCAGCCACGCGGGCCACAACGGGCTGCGCGACATCCACGCCCAGCTGGGCAGCAGCGACTACTGGCGGCTGCGCATAGGCATAGGCCATCCGGGCGTGAAGTCCGAGGTCATCCACTGGGTGCTGAAAAAACCCGCGCCCGATCAGCGCCAGCTGGTCGAGGACAGCATCGCCCATTCGCTCAAGGCCTACCCCGCCATGCTGGCCGGCGACATGGACAAGGCCACGCTGCTGGTGCACACCACCAAGCCGCCGCGCCCCAAGCCACCCCGTCCCGCACCACCGCAGAACGACATGGCATAACTATGTTTTTCATAGCTGCTAGTGCCCAACTGTATTGCCTCGAAGCCTGATTTCAGCCACAGGTTACCTGCATGGCCTGGTTCGTTCTGCAACGCCTTGCCACCCTGATCGCGACGCTGCTGGGCGCCTCGGCCGTGGTGTTCTGGGTGCTGGAGGTGCTACCGGGCAACGCGGCCGAGGTGCTGCTGGGCCCCGACGCCGCGCCCGAGGCCGTGGCCGCCCTCGCTGCCCAGCTGGGCCTCGATCAGCCGGCCCTGGTGCGTTACGGCCACTGGCTGCTGGGCCTGCTCACCGGAAACCTGGGTGACAGCCACGCCTACGGCGCGCCGGTGCTGGAGCTGATCGCCGAGCGCCTGGCGCTCACCGTGCCGCTCGCTCTGCTGGCCATGCTGCTGACCTGCGCGCTGGCCCTGGCGGCCGGCCTGTATGCCGCGGCGCGCCACAACCGCCTGGGCGACTGGGGCGTGATGGGCCTGGCGCAACTGGGCATTGCCATTCCCAACTTCTGGTTCGCCATCCTGCTGATCCTGCTGTTCTCGGTAAAGCTGCAGTGGTTCTCGGCCGGCGGCTTTCCGGGCTGGACGGAGGAGGCGGGCGGCGGCATCGTGGCCGCGCTCAAGGCCCTGCTGCTGCCGGCCGTGGCGCTGGCCGTGGTGCAGGCAGCGATATTGGCGCGCATCACGCGCTCGGCCGTGCTCGATGTGCTGCGCGAGGACTTCGTGCGCACCGCGCGTGCCAAGGGCCTCACGCGCCGCGCCGCGCTGTGGGGCCATGTGCTGCGCAACGCCATGATTCCCGTGGTCACCGTCATGGGCCTGCAGTTCGCCAACCTGCTGGCCGGCACCATCGTGGTGGAAAACGTGTTCTACCTGCCGGGGCTGGGGCGGCTCATCTTCCAGTCGATTGCCAACCGCGACCTGGTCGTGGTGCGCAACTGCGTGATGCTGCTCGCGGCGATGGTGGTGCTGGTGAACTTCGTCGTCGATCTGCTGTATGCGGCCATAGACCCGCGCGTGAAGGTGGGCGGCCCATGAACGCCCTGCGCCACCGCAGCTTCGCCATAGGCGCGCTGCTGACGGCGCTGCTGCTGGCCGCTGCCGCCCTGTCGCTGGTCTGGACGCCCTGGCCGCCCTACGACATGGCCATGGACGCCACGCTGCAGCCCCCAAGCGCCAGCCATTGGCTGGGCACGGACGCCTACGGGCGCGACGTGGCCTCGCTGCTGCTGGTGGGCGCGCGCGCCTCCATCCTGGTGGGGGTAATCGCCGTGGGCATAGGCCTGGCGCTGGGCGTGGCGCTGGGCCTGCTGGCCGCGGCGCGCGGCGGCTGGGTGGAAGAAGCCATCATGCGCCTGGCGGACTTCACCTTCGCCTTTCCGGCGCTGCTGCTGGCCATCATGCTCACGGCGGTGTTCGGGCCGGGCATGGGCAACGCCATCATCGCCATCGGCATCTTCTACATACCGACGTTTGCGCGCGTCACGCGCGCCTCGGCAAAGACTGTCTGGGCGCGCGACTACATCCTGGCCGCGCGCGCCTGCGGCAAGGGGCCGTGGCGCATCACGCTGGAGCATGTGCTGCCCAACATCGCCTCGGTGCTGATCGTGCAGGCGACTATCCAGTTCGCGCTGGCCATATTGGCCGAGGCGGCGCTTTCGTACCTGGGCCTGGGCACGCAGCCGCCCCAGCCCTCCTGGGGGCGGATGCTGGCCGAGGCCCAGACGCTCATATTTCAGGCGCCGCTGCTGGCCTTGTGGCCCGGCCTGGCGATTGCCCTGGCCGTGCTCGGCCTGAACCTGCTGGGCGACGGCCTGCGCGACCTGCTCGACCCCCGCATGACACGGCGCAGATGATGACCAGCACCGCTCCCCTGCTCGAAGTGCGGCAGCTCACCATTGCGCTGCAGACGCAGCGCGGCACCGTGCGCGCCGTGCATGACCTGGATTTCACACTCGCGCGCGGCGGGACGCTGGGGCTGATCGGCGAATCGGGCTGCGGCAAGTCGCTCACCGCGCTGGCGCTCATGGGCCTGTTGCCAGAAGGCGCGCAGGCCACGGGCAGCGTGCAGCTGAACGGACAGGAACTGCTGGGCCTGGACGAACGCGCACTGTGCCGCCTGCGCGGCAATCGCATGGCAATGATTTTCCAGGAGCCCATGACGGCGCTCAACCCCGTGCACCGCATAGGCCGGCAGGTGGCCGAGCCGCTGCGCCTGCACCAGGGCCTGACGAGCGCCCAAGCGCGCACCGAGGCCATCGCCCTGCTGGAGCGCGTGGGCATCACCCAGGCGGCGCAGCGCTTTGACGCCTACCCGCACCAGTTCTCGGGCGGGCAGCGCCAGCGCATCATGATCGCCATGGCGCTGGCCTGCGGGCCGGACCTGTTGATTGCCGACGAGCCCACCACGGCCCTGGACGTGACGCTGCAGCGCCAGATCCTCGCGCTGGTGCGCAGCCTCGTCGATGAGCGTGGCATGGCGCTGATCCTGATCTCGCACGACCTGGGCGTGATCGCGCAGACCGTGCAGCGCACCCTGGTGATGTATGGCGGCACCGTGGTCGAAGCGGGCATGACGCGCGCCGTGTTTGATGAGCGCGCCCACCCCTACACACAAGGCCTGTTTGCCGCGCGCCCGCAGTGGGGTGCGGCGCGCGTGGCAGGCAGCCGCCTGCCCACCATTGCCGGCACCGTGCCCGAGCTGGCCGACCTGCCCGCCGGCTGCCCGTTCGCCGGGCGCTGCCCGCGCACCATTGCCGCCTGCCATGCGGCGCTGCTGCCGGCCGTGGCCCTGGGCACGGGCCATGAGGCGCGCTGCATACGCCTGGGGGACGGCTCATGAGCACTATCAAACAAATAGCTTCCGGCGCTTTACCACCGGGCGATGCAGGCCCATTTGGCCATGAACCCCTGCTGCTGCGCGTGCAGAACCTGCGGCGCGATTTCCCGCTGCCGCGCACGCGCCCATGGGGCGCACGGCCCCAGCTGCAGGCGCTGCAGGGCGTGAGCTTCGACATGGCGGCCGGCCGCAGCCTGGGCGTGGTGGGCGAATCGGGCTCGGGCAAGTCCACGCTGGCGCGGCTGGTGATGGCGCTGGATGCGCCCAGCGCCGGCAGCGTGGAGCTTTTGGGGCGCGACCTGCACAGCCTGCCCGCGGCCCAACTGCGCACCGCGCGGCGCGACTTCCAGATGGTGTTCCAGGACCCCTACGGCTCGCTGGATCCGCGCCAGCAGGTAGAGCGCATCGTCGCCGAGCCGCTGCAGGCCCTGGCCCATGTCACGGCGGCCGAGCAGCGCCAGCGCGCCGCCGAGGTGCTGGCCCAGGTGGGCCTGCGCCCGGGCGATGCGCTCAAATACCCGCATGAATTCTCGGGCGGCCAGCGCCAGCGCATCGCCATCGCGCGCGCGCTCATCACACGCCCGCGCCTGATCGTGGCCGACGAGCCCGTGAGCGCGCTCGACGTCTCGGTGCAGGCCCAGGTGCTCAACCTGCTGCAGGATCTGCAGGAGCGCCTGGGCGTGACCTTCCTGCTCATCAGCCACGACCTGGCCGTCGTGCAGCACCTGTGCGACGAGGTGCTGGTGCTGTACCAGGGCCGCGTCGTGGAGCGCGGCGCGCCGCAAAAGTTGTTCGGCAACCCCCAACACCCCTACACCCAGGCGCTGGTGGCGGCCGTGCCGCGCATCGACGACTTCATGGCCTGACGGCCACATGCCCGCGCCCACTGTAGTACAACCGCAGGCGTTTTATGCATTGGCTCATGTCGCGCCTCCCGTTGAAGAATGAACCACCGTCATCCCCGCGAAAGCGGGGATCCATCGCAGCGGCGAATCAACCGCTTGGGTGGGACGTGTATCCCCGCTTTCGCGGGGATGACGGGTATTGCAGACAGCGCCTGACGAATCCACAGCAACCGCACTTGAGCCTTTGTTCGCCCGAGGAGACCCCACCCATGCCCACCCGCCGCACCGCCCTCGCCTCCGCAGTCCTGGCCTCTGCCGCGCTGACCACGCCGCTGCACGCGCTGGCGCAGGGCAAGAAGGATGCCGTCACGCTGGCACTGGTGCTGGAGCCGCCGGGCCTGGACCCCACAGCCGGCGCGGCCTCCTCGATTGCCGAGGTCACGCTCTACAACATCTACGAGACGCTCACCAAGATCAACGCCGACGGCAGCGTCTCGCCCCTGCTGGCCGAGAGCTGGGAAGTCTCGCCCGATCTCAAGACCTATACCTTCCGCCTGCGCCGCGGCGTGAAGTTCCAGAACGGCGAGCCCTGCAACGCTGCGGCCGTCAAGTATTCGTTTGACCGCGCGGGCGGCGACAAGAGCACCAACAAGGACAAGCGACTCTTCGCCAGCCTCTCCACCCAGGTGGTGGACGAGCACACGGTGGTGCTCATCAACCAGGACATAGAGCCCGACCTGTTGTTCCTGCTGGGCCAGGCGACGGCCATCATCGTCGAGCCCAAGAGCGCCGCCACCAACGCCACCAAGCCCGTGGGCACGGGCCCCTACCAGCTCACGGCCTGGAGCCGTGGTGCCTCCATCACGCTCACGGCCTGGCCGCAGTGGCGCCACGCAGCCGCCATCAAGATGCGCCGCGCCAGCTTCCGCTTCATCCCCGACCCGGCGGCGCAGGTGGCCGCGCTGCTGGCCGGCGACATCGACGCCTTCCCGCGCGTCACGCCGCGCAGCATGGCGCAGTTCAAGAGCAATCCGCGCTTTGAGGTCATCGTGAGCGGCTCACGCGCCAAAACCATCCTGGCCATCAATAACGCGCGCAAGCCCCTCAGCGACATGCGCGTGCGCCGCGCCATCGCCGCCGCCATAGACCGCAAGGCCGTCATCCAGGGCGCGGCCGACGGGCTGGGCGTGCCCATTGGCAGCCACTACGTGCCCGGCGCCTTCGGTTATGTGGACACCACGG
>Ga0209792_1000546_pt1 | contig 25439 bp, 21 predicted proteins | sample EBPBio142005_DNA_FD_185860 | JGI IMG/M metagenome (GOLD analysis project Ga0209792, IMG submission 185860) | Wastewater treatment Type I Accumulibacter community from EBPR Bioreactor in Madison, WI, USA - Reactor 1_6/14/2005_ DNA (SPAdes)... | ecosystem: Engineered > Bioreactor > EBPR >... | reverse complement strand
CGTCGCCGTTCCAATAGGCGCGCATGCCCTCGAAGACGTTGGCGCCGCGCAACACAAGGTCGGTCGCGACGTGCACTGTCGCATTCTTCCATTCAACGATTTCACCATTCATCCAGGCGAAGTCGGGGTTGTTAGACATTTTCCATTCTCTCCCAAATACGTCGGACAGCACATGTCGACGGTCTATTTCATGCCGGCCTTTTCAAGCCCGATGAAATAATCGATGAGCAGCACGCAGATGACCGCGAAGTAGATCGTGACCGCGGACACCGCCGCCATCGAAGGATCAACCGTCGCCTGGACCTGATTGAAAATGCGCACCGGCAGCGTGATCAATGTCGAGGTCGAGTTGAAGATGCTGACCTCGACATTGATCCAGGAAATGACGAAGCCGAGCAGGCCGCCGGCGATGACGCCCGGCTTGATTTGCGGCAGCGTCACCAGCCAGAGCGTCTGCGGCGTGGTGGCACCGAGGTCCTGAGCAGCCTCTTCGCTCGCGAGATCGAACTCGGACAAGGACACCAGCGTCGCCCGCATGATATAGGGCATGATCAGGACGGTGTGGCCGGCAAGCAGCGCCCAGAACGTGCGCACGAAACCGAGCGCGCTGGCATATTGCAGGATGGCGACGCCCAGGACGACCGTCGGCAGGATCAGCGGCGAGAGGAAGAGCGCGCTGACCGCCTGGGCGCCCGGGAACTTCTTGCGAACGAGGATCAGGCAGGCCGGAACGCCGAGAACCAGCGCGATCAGCGTTCCGAGGCCGGCGATCTGGATGCTGAGCCAGAAGGCGTTGACGTAGAGCGGGTTTGTGACGACGACGTCATACCATTTGAGCGAGAGGCCTTCCGGCGGGAACCGCAGGAAGTTCGATTCCGTGAACGAGACGCCGATCACCACGATCAGCGGCGCGATCAGGAACAGGACAACACCCCAGGCGGCAATGCTGACCACCCACACGCCCCAATTCGTGCTTGTCCGATCCAAGGTGTTCGCCTCACCGGTTAGAGTATCGTCTGAGGATGAACAGGTAGACGCCGATGATCGCGATGGTCGTCGCGAGCAGCAGGACGGCGAGCGTGGCCCCCATGCTGAAATCGAGCTGCACCATGTAGTAGTCGTAGATCAGGATCGGCATCACAGCCACGCGGCCGCCGCTCATGATGCTCGGCGTGACATAGGCGCTGACGCTCAAGGTGAAGACGATCAGCGATCCCGCGACGACGCCCGGCAGGCTGAGCGGGAACGTGACCTTCAGGAAGGTGACGATCGGCCCGGCGCCGAGATCGCGCGACGCCTCGATGACCGACGGGTTGATGTTCTGGAAGATGCTGTTGACCGTCAGCACCATGAAGGGGAGCATGACATAGCTGAGCGCGACGATGATGCTGCCGCTGGTGTAGAGCAACTGCACGGGACCATCGGTCAGCCCGACGATCCGCATGCCGTCATTGATCAGGCCGTCGCGACCGAGCAGCACGATCCAGCCGAACGATCGCACGATGTTGCTGGTGAAGAGCGGCAACACCACGATGATGTAGATCGCCCTGCGGGCCATCGGGCTCTTCAGGTGGAAGTTCATGTAATAGGACAGGGTGTATCCGAGAATGAACGTGGTGATTGTCACCCACATCGAGATTCTCAGCGTGTTCAGGAGCACGCGCCAATAGTAGCCGTCATTGTAGACCCGCTCGTAATTGGCAAACGTGCCGCCGGACGGCGGCTGCAGGCTGCTCCAGATAACCATCAGCATCGGGCCGACGAAGAACAGCAGCATGAAGAGCAGCGCGCCGCCGAGGAAGATCGTCGCCTGGGCGCGACTAATGAACATTCCGCCGGTAGCGGAAGACTGACCGGCCGCGGCGCTCATTCTCCAAGCATCCTCGCGGCCTGCTGAGACCAGCGCAACGGCACCTGAGCACCGATGGCGGGCGTGTCGGCGGTGTTGTCCCGCGGGCAGATGACGATCTCCTGCCCGTCTGCCAGCATCGCCGACAAGCGCCACCAGTGGCCGAGGAAGACGCTCTGCACGATCGTGGCCGTGGTGCCGATCTGCCCGGCCTCGGCGGTTCCGAACGAAATGTCTTCTGGGCGGATCATCAGCTTCGCGGCGGGCGCGTCTGGCCCGGCCAGCGGCAGCGGCGTGCTGTTGCCCGGCAGCCGAAACTTTCCGTCAGCCTCGCGTTCGCAGGCGATCAGGTTCGCCTCGCCGATGAAATCGGCGACATAGGCCGAGTTGGGGCGATGGTAGATCTCCTCGCCCGTTCCAAGCTGCACGATCCTGCCCTGGCGCATCACCGCGATGCGGTCGGACATGGCGAGAGCTTCCTCCTGGTCGTGCGTGACGTAGATAAAGGTGATGCCGAGCTCGCCATGCAGGCGCTTCAGCTCAAACTGCATGCGTTTGCGCAGCTTCAGGTCGAGCGCGCCGAGCGGTTCGTCGAGCAGCAGGACACGCGGCTGATTGACGATAGCGCGGGCAAGCGCGACCCGCTGCTGCTGGCCACCGGAGAGCGCGCGCGGATATCGGTCCTCGAAGCCGTGCATGCCGACCATTCCAAGGACGCGTTTGACGTCGGCGGCGATGGCGTCCTGGGCACGGCCCTGGCGTCGCGGGCCGAAGGCGATGTTCTCAACCACGGTCATGTGTGGAAACAAGGCGTAGTTCTGGAAAACGGTGTTCACCGGCCGCTTGTTGGGCGGAACGTTGCGCATCGAGCGTCCGTCGATCCGAAGATCGCCCGAGGTCGGGCCGAGGAAGCCCGCTATGATGCGCAGAAGTGTCGTCTTGCCACAGCCGCTGGGACCCAGAAGGGAGAGGAACTCCCCCTTCTGGATCGAGAGCGACATTTCGTGCAACGCATCGTACTGCCCGTACTTCTTCGTAATCGAGTCGATTTCGATGATGCTGGCCGGTCGTTCCGACGTTCCATCTAGCGATCGGCCTGTGTTCACCATAGGGCAGTGACCCGTTATTTCTCAGTCAACTTTCGGAGGCAGGACGCCGGCTATTTGCCGACGACCCGGCGCATCCATAGATCGCGAAGTTGCGGGCGCTTTGCGTTGACCTCGTTCCAGTCAGACAAGACCAGGTCCTTGACCGATCCGCTCGCGCCCCACGGCATCCGGCTCGCGGCCTTTTCGGACAGCGTCGGATTGTCGAGAGGAGGTCCGAGGTAGATTTCCTCGGCGATGCAGTTCAGGTGCTCGGGCTGCACCACGAAGTTCATAAACCGCTCGGCCAGCTCCTTCTTCGGCGTGCCCTTCACGAGGTGCATACGGATGTCGCTGGCGACGATACCCTCCTTCGGGGTGGCGGTGGCGATCGATACGCCCTGATCGGCGAGCTGCCATGCGGTGTTCGGATAATAGATGCCGAGCACGACCTCGCCGCTCTGGATGGTGACATTCATCACGCCGGACGCCTCGAAATAGGAGGATGGCTTCAGCTCGCTGAACTTCGAGATCACCGGCTCGAAATTATCATTGTCGCCGCCAAGCTGCTTGTTCAGATGCATCATCAGGGGCGTGAACAGCGACTGCGCCGGCGCCGGCGCGTAGACGCGGTTGGCGTATTCCGGATTCCAGAGATCGAACCATGACGTCGGCGGCGGGTTCACGACCTTCGGGTCGTAGGCCAGCGTGTAGGAGAAGTAGCCGGTCCCGACGCCATAGATCTTGCCGTCGTCGGTCTTGTAGACGGAATTGGCCGAGATGTTCGCCACGTTCGGAACCTTGACGGGATCGATCGCTTCGGTGAGCTCCTCCTGCCAGGCCTGCTCGGAATAGCCCGCGTCGATCCATGCGACGTCGATGGTCGGCGCGCCCTTCTGCTGGCGCATCTTGGCGAAGGTCACGGACGCGGTGCCGGTCTCGACGATCATCTGGGTGCCGGTCTCGGCCGTGAACGGCTCGAAAAAGCACTTTCGCATCGCCGTCTCCCACGGACCAGAATAGGCCGTAACGGTCAGGCTGTCCTGCGCCTGCGCCGCGATGGTCGCCATCGGCGCGACAAAAGCCGCCGCAACCGTGGAGAGGAGAATGGAGCGCATGTTCAAGGTGGCTGAAACGCGCTTTTCAGCGCATAAGAATGTCTGTGTCATTGAAGGAGATTCCCCTGCCGTTGCCCGCTCGTTCATGAGCGCGCCTTCGCACGCTCGAAGCGGTTTGCTTCGATCTTAACTGTCAGAATGCTCTTGTATTTCTTGCTCGGGTTCAGGGATGATATCGGAAACGACCATCCAGTAAATTGCCATTTTTTTGCAGAGTCATGCGCTTTAGTGCGGATTGGAAGGGCCAGACCGGCACTGCGCGGGCGACCAAGAGGTTCTGAAAGCCGACTCAACCGGCTGAACTTGACCTTTCAGAATATAGATCATACGGAATTTTCAACCCGCAACCAGGTCCACGGCAATGGTTAAAAAACTCCCGCCTCTAAATCCACTCAAGGTTTTTGAGGTTGTTGCGCGTCTGAAGAGCATTACGAATGCCAGTAAAGAGCTATATGTGACGCAAGCTGCAATAAGCAGGCAAATATATGTTCTTGAGGATTACCTTCAGAGGCAACTATTCATACACCGCAGGGGAAAGATAACGATCACCGAAGAAGGGCACGCCTATTTCGAGGCGATCAGCCCTTGCCTTCATAAAATCGCTCAGGCGACGGAAGACATCGTCAAGAATCGAGACCTCAATGTCCTTCATATAAATACCTATCAGACTTTCGCGGATTACTGGCTTATTCCAAGGCTTTCAAAGTTCAGAGAACTACATCCGAAAGTTGAATTGCACATAAACACAAATGTAAAGCCAGTAAGCTCAGAAGACATCAATTCCGACATCTTCATTCAATTTGGCGAGAAGAATTGGCCTGGCCACTCGGCGACGAAGCTTCTGGCCGACAGGATCGAGCCGGTATGCTCGCCTGAGTTCAAGGCGCGTCACGGCCTCGGGCACGATCCCGCGGAGTTGGCGAAGATACCGCTGCTTCATTCCAATTACCGTCGGCGTGATTGGCAGGACTGGCTGACGAGCGTTGGTCTCGACGATTTCGACAGCGTCTCGCCGCCGCTCTATTTCCGCAGCACAAGCCTCGCCTACCAAGCGGCCGAGCAGGACCTCGGCGTGGCCATGGGCCAGCTTGAACTGCTCGACCGGCAAATCGCGGCCGGGAAGCTTGTGCCGGTCTACGACAAGCCGCACCCGCGGCCATGGGGCTACTATGTGCTGCATGCCAAGAGCGCGAAACTGCAACTGCCGGCACGCCAGTTCCTCAGATGGCTGACGGACGCGAAGCGCAATTGAGCCGCTGTCGCACAGACAGTCAGTTGGGAACGGTCGCCCGCAAGCTTGGCCGCTCGCTGACCGCCACTTGCCATCGCGCCAGCGCCGGATAGTCGTCTCGCCAGCCGAGATGCGCGAACCGGAAATCGAGATAGGACAGCGCGCAGGTCAAGGCGATCGTGCCGATGTCGAAGCGATCGGCCAAGGCGGACGCGCGTTCGTCGAAGGCCGCGAGCGTGGTGCGGATCTTGTCGATATGCGCATCATGCCATTCGTCCCACTGCTTGTCGGCCGGCCGCACCGCCTTCTCGTAGCGCGCGACCATGGCCGCGACGATCAGCCCGTCCGCCAGCGACTGGTCGACGAGCGCCGTCCAGCGAAGGCTGCCGTCCCGTGGAAACAGGCGGCCCCCACCAATGGAATCGATGTATTGGCAGATGACGCCGCTGTCGGAGAGCACCGTGCCGTCATCGAGGATCATCGTCGGCACCTGGCCAAGCGGATTGTGCGCGATGATCGTCCGGTCCCGGTCCACCGGATGGGCGGCGGACGGCAGCAATTCGATCCGATCCGCCAGCCCGGTCTCATGGGCGCACACCATCACCTTGCGGACATAGGGCGAACGGTCAGAATAGAACAGTTTCATTCCAGAAATCTCCCTGGGTCGGCGCACATCAGGCGCGGCCAAGCCTTTCCATGACGAGCGGGAATGGATTGAGCGGGTGTGGCGGATAGACGGGGTCTGCGTTCGCGACATGCCTGGCCGAAATTTGGTCGAGCCGCGACACACCCAACAGGCCGGCGCTAACCACCAGCTCCTCTTCGAGAATCTCCAGCAAGCGCAGGACACCGGCATCACCAGCCGCCGCGAAGGCGTAAGCCTGCAACTTGCCGATGCACACGGCCTTGGCGCCAAGCGCCAGGGCTTTGAGGATATCGGTGCCGCGCGCGACGCCGCCGTCCATGATGACCGTCGCGCGGCCGGCGACGGCATCGACGACCTCCGGTAATACGGACGCGGTTCCCAATGCATGATCGAGCGCCCGGCCGCCATGGTTGGACACGTAGACGACATCGACGCCGCAATCGACGGCTCGTCTGGCGTCGGCCGCGGTGGTGACGCCCTTGAGGATCAAGGGGAGGCTGCATGTCGACCTCAACAGGTCGAGCAGCTTCCAGTCGAATGCGAGCGCCATGTCATTGCCGACTTGCGGCGGCGACGAGCGCCGGTCGCGCAGATAGCCGGCATAGGACGCCGGGCTCTTGCGGCTACTGATCAGATTGTGATGCACGTCGCGTTCGCGGCGGCTGAAATAGGATGCCTCGGCGACGAATGCGATTGCCCTGTAGCCGGCGTCTTGCGCCCGCCGCGCGATGTCGTCGGGGAATTTCAGCTCGATGTCGCCCTGCACCGCATAGATCAGCGACGCTGATGACTGACGCGGAATGTCCTCGAAATCGGAGATGACGCCGCTGACGATCTGCATGGTGCCGAACTCGGCCGTCGCCTTTGCCGCGCCGGCCGTGCCCTTTTCGTTGAATCGCTTCAGCGCTCCCACCGGCGACAGAATGGCCGGGATGCGCAGCGTCTGGTTCAGGAACGGGACGGTCACGTCGACATCCCGGACGTCGCTCATGATGTCGGGACGCAGGGCAAGGCGGTCGAACGCCTGCCGGTTACGCATTACCGTCGTCTCGGACTCGGTCCCGTAGGTGATGAAATCCCATAGCGGCGTCGGCAGATTTCGGTGCGCCGCGAGAATGATCTCCTGAAGGGTTCGGAACGTCGTCATCCGTATTTCGTCTCCGGCCAAATCCCTGTGAGCAGCGGCTCTAACGAAGGCGATCCATGACCTCGTAATATTTCTTCACAACCGGCAGAAACCACGGATTGCCGTTGTAGAGCGGGATCGCGTGAAGGCGCTGCGCGTCGAACGGCAGCTTCGTCTGCGAGGCGCCGAGGATGCGAAGCGCAACCTGGCGACCGAGGAAGGGCGCAAGCGCGTTGCCTGAGAAACAGTAGGCGAGCGCGAAGTGCACGCCGTCGCGTTGACCGATCTTGGGGATCATGTCGATGGTCGCCGAGCATTGGCCGGTCCAGACATGGGAGAGTTTGAAATCCCTCAGCTCAGGAAGGATGTCGACCATCTCGTCCCGCAGCCGAAGCGCGGCAATCTCGAGCCGGTCCGCCAGGCTTGCGCCGGTCTGGCCGCCGAAGATGATCCGCGAGCCATCGGGCGACGGCCTCAGATAGTTCGACGCCTTGCGGCGGTCGGTGTAGGTCCTGTTGTTCGGGAGCACCGACTTGATGACTTCGGACGGCAATGGCTCGGTCGCGACCATGTAGCCACGGATCGGGATCAGCCGGCGCTTCAGCCAGCCGATCGCGTCCCCCGAATAGCCGTTGGTCGCCGCAACTACATCCTTGCACTTGATCTCGCCCTGGGATGTCGAGACGACGAACCCGTTGCCGGTGTTGCGCAGCCCCGTCACCGGTGTTCCACAGACAAGCGTCGCACCGCTTTCGACCGCGCGCTTCGCATATGCCTGGGCATAGAGGCCCGGATGCAGGGACGCCTGCTTCTTCAGCAGGATGCCGCCTACGACCTTCCGCGAGCGATATTCGGTCTCGCCGCCATCGGCCACCACGGTATGCTCTTCCTGGAGCAGCCTTCCGCGCAGCGCGTATTCGCGTCGAAGCGTGTCGAAATCGGCTTCGCTCATCGCCGCGATGAAGCGCCCGGTCTCCTGCAAGGCACAGTCCAGTCCCTCATTCTTGATGGTTCCGACCGCGTCGTCATAGACCTGCTCAAGCGTCCGCAGAAATGAGATCGCGGTCGCCTCATCATATTTCTTGAGAAGATCGGTCAGCGAGTGCTTGAAGTGCCGGCTGAGGAAGCCCGCGCTGCGCGTCGACGCGCCGAAGCCCGGATATTCGGCTTCCACGACGACGACGTCGCGGCCCGCGCGGGCAAGAGTCGCAGCCGCCGAGCAGCCGGTCAGGCCTGCCCCGATAACCACGACATCCGCTTGCGACGGAAGCGGGCGCGTCTCGCGCGATGGCGGGGGCAACGCATCCCACCAATAGGGCCTCGTCTGAAAATCGGCGGAGAAAAATCTATCGGGCGACATGGGGGAACCTGACACAGCGGCGCGGGATCAACGGGCGACGGCCTTGGCGACGAGGAATTCCAGAAGGCCTTCCCGGCCGCCTTCGCGTCCGTAGCCGCTGTCCTTGATTCCGCCAAAAGGCAGCTCGGGCCTGGAAACCGAGAATGTGTTGACGCCGACGACGCCGCTGTCGAGCCGCTCCGCAGCGTGGCGCGCTGTCTCGGCATCGGCCGTGTGGACATAGGAAGCCAGCCCAAGGCTGTCATGGTTTGCGAGCGCAATGCCTTCGTCCAAGGTTCCGAAGGCCGCCACGCTGGCGACAGGTCCGAACGGCTCCTCGGTCATGAAGCGCGCGGTGTCGGGGACATCGGTGAGGATCGTCGGCGAAAAGAAATAGCCCTGCTCGCCCCGCCGTTCGCCGCCGGTCACCAATCGCGAACCGGTCGCCACGGCGTCGTCGACGAGATCCTGGATAGCGTCGAGCCGACGGCGGCTGACGAGCGGCCCCATCTGGGTTCCTGCCTCAAAACCGCTCCCGACCTTCAGCGATGCCGCGCCGGCTCGAAACGCATCCAGGAACGCGTCGAATGCGGAAGCCTGGACGTAAAACCGCGTCGGCGAGGTGCATATCTGGCCCGCATTGCGGAACTTGCCGTTGACCGCCATCGCCGCGACCGCGTCGATGTCCACATCGTCGAAAACCAGCACGGCGTTGTGGCCGCCGAGTTCCATCGTGACCGGCTTCATCAACGAGCCGGCCAGCGCCGCGAGATGTTTTCCGACCGGGACCGACCCGGTGAAGGTGACCTTGCGGATCACCGGCGACCTGATGAGGTAATCGGAGATGAAGGCCGGATCACCGAAGGCGAGGCCAAGCACCCCGTTAGGCAACCCGACGTCGACAAATGCGCGCACGAGCTCCTGCGCGCTGCCCGGCGTTTCCTCAGCCGGCTTGATTATGCACGGACAGCCGCAGGCCAGAGCCATGCTGATCTTTCGCGCCGGTGACAGGACCGGAACATTCCAGGGCGTGAAGGCCGCAACCGGGCCGACCGGGCGCAGCACGACGGAGTCGCCGGCGATGGCGCGCTCACCTTCCGCCTCGAAGAGTTCAACCGCCGCATTGGCGTTCCACGCGATCAAGCCTGCGGCGCGCCTCACCTCCTGTAGAGCTTCGGCCAGAGGCTTGCCCTGTTCCAGCGTCACGATCCTGGCGATCGTCTCGGCACGCTGCTCGATCAGGCGCGCGGCGTCGACAAGGTAGCGGGCGCGTTCGCGCACGGGCGTCCGGCTCCAATCGGCGAACGCGCCCGCTGCCGCCCGGAGCATGGCATCGAGCTGCCCGGGTCCAGCCTTGGGCAGCAAGCCGATGGTGTGCTCCGTCGATGGATCGACGACAACGATCGCCTGGCCTTCGCTGTCGAAAGACCAATCGCCGGCCGCGAAATGACCGAGCCTCGGGTAATAGCTTTTCCAGTCATCCATCGATACGGCCGCCGGCACGGGAGAATGCAGGGTCCCTTATCGCCGAGCGGAGGCGCTGCGCATATTGCCAAATTGTGTGTTTGCTTTACCGCCCGATATCGAACCGCGCCCATGGGGACCGGCCGAGGATGTTACCATATGTCATCGCGGTATCGGTTTAAGTCGCGTTGAACCATCCGTCGCCTTCGCTATGACATCGATCAGATGGAACAGGCGTGCGGGAGTGCTGGATGAACCGCCAATTGCGAATCGCCGTGGATATTGGCGGCACGTTCACCGATGGCATCGTGGAAGACAGCACGACCGGCAAGATATGGGTCGGCAAATGCCTGACGACTCCGCATGATCCTGGCGAAGGCGTCTCGACTGTCGTTGACCAACTGCTCGGCCAACTCAAGCCGAACAATGGCACGCCGCCGTCCGCCGATGTCGGCGCCGTCGTCCACGCCACGACGCTTGTGACGAACACGCTGATCGAACGTCGCGGCGCGCGGACCGGCCTGGTGGTCACGTCCGGCACGCGAGACATACCCGACATCGCCCGCGAACTGCGCTACGATCTCTACGATCTCGACATCGAGCTGCCCCAGCCGCTTGTTCCCGCGGAACTGCGTTTCGAAATCGAAGAACGCGTCGGCGTTGACGGCAAGGTCATCAACGAGCTCGATCCCGAAGCACTGAAGGCGCTGGTCCAATCAATTCCGACGGGCGAACTCGAAGCCCTGGCGGTATGCTTCCTGCACTCCTATGCCAACGGCTCGCACGAGCAGCAGGTCGAGGACGCGCTGCGCGAAGCCTTCCCGAATATCAGCATCAGCATCTCCTCGCGGATTGCCGCCGAGCCCGGCGAATATGAGCGGATGTCGACGGTGGCGGCCAACGCCTATGTGCGCCCGCTGATGACCAAGTATCTCGGCATGCTGTCGGACCGGCTCGACCAGGCCGGCGTCAACGCCACCTTGCGCATCATGCTGTCGAGCGGCGGCTTCACCAGCGCGGCCACGGCCGAGCGCAACCCGATCCAGCTTCTGGAATCCGGTCCGGCCGCCGGCGTGCTCAGCGCGATCAACACCGGCGAGGCCGCCGGCGAAGCCAATATCCTCGCCTTCGACATGGGCGGCACGACCGCCAAGGCCTGCGTCGTCCATGGCGGCGAAGCGCTGATCAAGCACGGCTTCGAGACTGCTCGCGTCAAGCGTTTCAGGAAGGGCAGCGGCCTGCCCATCCTGATCCCCAGCATCGACCTGATCGAGATCGGCGCGGGTGGCGGAAGCATCGCGTCCATCAACAAGGTCGGCACGATTTCGGTCGGCCCCGAGAGCGCCTCCTCGGTTCCGGGACCCGCGAGCTACGGCCTCGGCGGACAGGGCGCCACGGTTACCGACGCCGACCTGCTGCTCGGTTATCTCAACCCGGACCGCTTCCTCGGCGGCGAGATGAAGCTCAAGCCGGAACTCGCGGAGGCGGCGTTCGAAAGGCTCGGCACGGTGGTCGGCAAGGGCGCCCACGAGATGGCCTGGGGCGTGTGCAGCGTGGTCAACGAGGCGATGGCCGCCGCCGCGCGCGTCCACATCGCCGAGCATGGCCATGACCCGCGGAGCTTCACGATGGTGGCGACCGGCGGCGCGGGCCCGGTCCACGCCGTCGATGTCGCGCGCCGACTGGGCATCACACGGATTCTCTGCCCGATCGCTGTCGGCGCGGGATCGTGCCTCGGCCTCCTGTCGGCGGCGGCGCGAGCCGATCGCGCCTGGCCCTACCGTTCCCGCGTCGCGAGCACGGACTGGGCCGAGGCGACGCGAATCCTGTCGGAACTGCAACAGGACGCCAGCGTCGAGCTGGCCGCCGCCGGCGCGTGCGCCGAAGAGATCGAGTGGACGCTCGGTCTGAGCATGCGTTATGTCGGCCAGGGGCATGAGATCGAGGTTCTGCTGCCCTATACGGGCCTTGACGAGAACTCAGCCGAGACGTTTGGAGCCGAATTCCTGTCGCGCTACCGGCATGTCTACGGCATCGCCGTTCCGGATGCGACCATGGAGATCGTGACCTGGCGCCTGACGGGCAAGCTTCAGCGCGCAAAGCGGACCTTCTATTGGGGCGACGAGAAGCGCGGCCGCCAGGCATCGACTCGCCGTCCGATATATCTGCCCGGGAGCGCGACCTATGAAGACGTTCCGGTGATCGACCGCTATTCGCTGACCGCGGGAACCGTGATCCAGGGGCCGCTCATTCTCGAAGAGCGCGAGTCGACGATCGTCGTGGCCTATCCTGCCGACGTCCGGATCCTCGACAACCTCACCGTACAGATCGACCTGCACCAGGGGATGGGGCGATGACAGCCAAGATTGATCCAATTCTGCTTGAGATACTCTGGACGCGCCTGGTCAGCATCGTCGACGAGGCGGCCGCGACCTTTGTGCGGACGGCGTTCTCCAGCCTCGCCCGCGAGGCCAACGACTACGCCGTCGTGATCACCGACGCGCAGGGCCACGCGCTGGCGCAATCCTCGGTCAGCATTCCCTCCTTCACCGGCACGGTTCCGGCGACGATCAAGCACTTCCTGCGCAAATTTCCCCGCGAGACCCTGAGCGAAGGCGACGTGCTGATCACCAACGACCCATGGATGGGTACGGGACACGTGCATGACATCACGATCGCCGCGCCGATCTTCTGGCACGGCGAGGTCGTGGCGTTTGCCGGCATAACCAGCCACATGCCCGATATCGGCGGGCGGCTGCGCAGCTCCGGCATCCGCGAGATCTATGAAGAAGGCCTGCAGATACCGATGCTGAAGCTGGTGGAGGCCGGCCGGACGAACACCGTCGTGGTCGACTTCATCCGCACCAATGTGCGCGTACCGGATGCAACGATGGGCGACGTATGGGGCGAAGTCGCAGCCTGCCACAAGGTGGCCGAGCGCCTGCACGACCTGCTCGCCGAGACCGGCATCGACATCGGCGCCCTTGGCCAGGATATCCGCTCGCGCACCGAGGCAGCGATGCGTTCCGCCATCGGCCAGCTCCCGTCGGGCGACTATCGTTACGAGATCGAGCATGACGGCTTTGAGGACCGAATCGTCATCCGGTGCCGCGTCTCGGTCCAGTCCGACGCGATGAAGATCGACTTCACCGGCACGACGCCACAGCTTCCGCGTTCGGTCAATGTGGTGCCGAACTACACGTCCGCCTACACGATCTATGGCGTCAAGGCGCTGTTGTCGCCGGACCTGCCCAACAATGAGGGCAGCTCCGCGCCGATCGATGTGTTCGCGCCCGAGGGTTCCATCCTCAACCCGCGCTATCCCGCGCCCGGCGGCGCGCGCGGCATGATCGGCCACCTTTTGCCCGTCGCCGTGATGGGCGCGCTTGCCGAGGCCATCCCGGACCGTGTCTGGGCGCCCGGTTCCGGCAACTCGGCGCTGACCATCGCCGGCCAGCACCAGGGCCAGCCCTATGCCAGCGTCTTCTTCTGGAATGCCGGGCAGGGCGCGTCCGCCAAACGCGACGGCCTGTCGACGATCAGCTTCCCGTCGAATCTGTCGAACTCGCCGATCGAGCTGATGGAGTCGGCGGTGCCGATCCAGGTTCACCGCCGCCGCATCCGGCGTGGCAGCGGCGGCGACGGCGCGCAGAGGGGCGGAGATGGTCTCGACCTGGCGTTCCGCTATGTCGGAGACAGCCCGGCCACTGCATCGTTCATCATGACGCGTCTGCGGATTCCTCCGCCCGGCCTTCTCGGCGGCTCGCAAGGCACGCCAGGCCGCGTTACGATCGACGGCAAGGTCTGCGACCTGACCGAACACATCGTGCTTCAGCCCGGGACGGAAGTCGTGATCCAGACCGCCGGCGGCGGCGGATATGGAAAGCCGTCCCGTTGAGCAGGCACATGTCGCTGAATTTCGCCGCCGTCGCACCTCCCAAGCCGGCGGCTGGCGAAAAGGAGACAGCGGCATGACCGCAGGCAGTTCCCCGCTCCGGCTCACCGATCGCGATGTCGGCGAGCTTGTCGATGCGGCCGCGGCGCTGAGAGCCGTCGAGCGGGGTCTGCTTGCCGAGGCGGCGGGTGAGGCGGAGACCTTGCCGAAGTCGGTCCTGCGCTTCGCGGACGACGTAAATTCCCTTCACATGCTCGGCGCCGTGTCCCCGGCGCTTGGCCTCGGCGGGGTCAAGTCCTGGCTCCATGCCGGGCCAGTGGCGCACCCGGTACTGGTTCTGTTCGACAGCACCACCGCGCGCTTCGTCGCGACAATCGAGGCAACGGTGCTGAGCAATTTGCGCACGGCGGCGCTTGCCGGCGTGGCCACGGATCGGCTGGCGGCCAAGGACGCCTCCGAGATGGCGCTGATCGGATCCGGCAAGCTGGCGTCGGCGATGCTCGAATCTGTTTCGACGACACGCCCGCTCAAGGCCGTCCGCGTCTGGAGCCCGACGGCGCGGAACCGCGACGCCCTGGCCGATGCCGCAACACGCAGCCTCGGCCTCAACGCAAAGGCTGTCACGACGCCCGAGGAAGCTCTGGAAGGCGCATCGATCGTCGGGATGGCGGCACGTGTTCCTCAGCCGGTCTTCGAAGCGCGGATGATCGCCCGCGGCGCTCACGTCAATGCAATCGGGATCACGGTTAGCGGTAAGACGGAAGTTCCCTCTCGCCTCTTCGAACGCTGCTCGCTGGTCTGCACGGATTCCGTCGCCGCAGCGCGCAGCCTGTCCGACGATCTTGCCGGATTCTATGCGACCGAACACGCATGGGGCGCGGTGACGCCGCTGTCGAGGATTGCGGCAATGCCCCATAGCAGGCAGGCGGACTGGGACGTGACGCTCTACAAAGGCATGGGTACGGGCATAGCCGACCTCGCTCTCGCCGCCGAGGTGCTGCTGCGGGCAAAGGCGCGCGGCGATGCCGTCGAACTGCCCGACGCGCTGGCCCGGTTGGCCTGCTAATCGGCTCCGAACTGACGCGCGAGATGCGCGCGATATTGGTCCAGGTAGATCGCGCGGCGTGCATCGTCGACGCGGGCGGCCGAATAGGCCACGAATGGCTCCGCCGCCGTCATCCCGACAAAATGGAAGAGCCCCTTCTGGATGGGCAACAGGAGCTGCTCCATTGTGACGAAGGGTCGATCGCCGGCGTCGGTGTAACGCTCCGCCGGACTGCCGGTCGTCACGGTCAGCATGCCGGCGCGGCCAGCCAGCGGCCCGGTCGCATATCTGCGGTCGCGGTCGTAGGCGAAGCCCGCCGCGAGCACCCTGTCGATTCAACCCTTGAGGATCGCAGGCGGTCCATACCACCACATCGGGAAGCTCAACATCAGGACATCGCAGCCAAGAACTTGGCGCTGCCGTTCCGCGATGTCCGGCGCGAAAGTTCCGCCGCTGGCGGCACGGCGCTGTTCCCCCTGATAGTCGAAGGGGCAGCTAGGAGCGTGGACGACGTCGTCCGGCCCGCCCACCGGGTTGAACCCTTCAGCATAGAGATTGGAGACCACAACCGTGTGGCCGAGGCGCGTGAGCGTTTCGACGGCCACGTCCTTGAGCGCGGCCGAGAAGCTCGCAGGCTCCGGATGCGCGAAGACGACCAGCACTCTCACCCGTGAGCGTCCTTTCGCCCCGCAAGGTCAAGCAACTGGCGATAGACCGCGTTCGGAACGGGAACCCCCGCCGCGTTGGCGGCGCGCGCCTTGTGCCGCGCCTCGGAGGGGAAACGCGACACGCCGCCTTGCTGCAGGTGATCGAGGAGACGCTCGACGCGCTCCACGAAGCCAGAAGCCCCGAAACCGCGCGGATCGATGATCAGGATCAATTCGCCGGCATTCTGTGTCGCCGATCCACGCAGCTCGCCCTCCAGGTCTTCGAAGCCGAAATTGCCGCCCGTCAGCGCGGCGGCCAGCAGTTCGACCATCAGCGCGATGCCGCTGCCCTTGTGACCGCCGAACGACCGCAGCGCCCCGCCCGCCTGCAAGGCGTTGGGATCTGTGGTCTCGTTTCCGTCGGCGTCGAGCAGCCAGCCGTCCGGCATCCGGCGGCCCTCGCCAGCCGCCATCAGAACCTGTCCCTGGGCCGTGATGGCCGATGCCTGGTCCCAGACCAGCGGCGGCCCGCCCCGCCTCGGACAGGCGAAGGCCATCGGATTGGTCCCGAGCAGACGCCTGCGCGCATCCCATGGCGCGATGCGCATCCTTGAGTTCACGAAGGCCAATGCGACGAACCCCTCTTCGGCGAACGATTCCACATCCGGCCAGAGCGCCGCGAAATGATGCGAATTGCGTATGGCCAAGGCCGCCAGGCCGGTGCGTCGCGCCTTCTCCATTGCCAGCGGACGGCCGGCGTCGATCGCCGGCTGGGCAAATCCGTTGCACGCATCGACCTTGACGATCGACGGCGCCGCGTCCTCGACCAAAGGCACGGCACGGCCGTCCATATGGCCGCTGCGCAGGGTCGCGATATAGCCCGCGACACGGAACAGGCCATGGCTGAAGCTCGCATCCCGCTCGGCCGCGACGATGACCTTGGCGACCGACCGCGCATTGGCCTCCGACATCCCGTTGGCGGCCAGCGCCGCCGAGACCAGCACCGCGAGTTCGTCCGGTTCGAGCAGCCTCGTTTCGTCCACTTTTGCCTCCGCCGCCCGCTAGAATCGCGCCATGGCAAAGGGACTCATATCGGTTTCGAAAGGACGGCGCGCCTGAAGCGCTGCCACCATCAATCCGGTCGTTGCGGCCCAGCCGACGCCCATATGGCCATGGCCGAACGCATAGATCGCATTGTCGAAGCGCGGTGCGCGATCGATGAGCGGAAGCGTATCGGGGAACGACGGGCGATGGCCCATCCACTGCGTGACACCCTCGTCGCGAAGATCGGGAAACAGGTTTCTGGCATGCGTCATCAGGTTGCGCGCTCGCTCGAAGTTCGGCGGAGAATCGGGGCTGGCAAGCTCGACCGTGCCGGCAAGACGCAACCCTTCCTCCATCGGCGTGATGCCCATGCCCGCCCATGCGAGCGTATACGGACGCCGGACATCGACGCCGGGCGACGGCAGCATCAGATGATAACCGCGCTCGCTGATCAACGGGACATCGTCGCCGAGCTTCCGGGCGAGCTTTCGCGAGCCGATGCCCGCGGCCAGGACGAACGCTCCCGCTTCGAGCTCGCGGCCATCCGACAGGATCGCGGCCTCGACCTGCCGTCCGGCGCTTCGGAAACCGGCGACCTCGTCACGGACGACATGCCCGCCGTTGCGTTGGAACAGAACGATGAATGACTCCAGCAGCCTCAGCGGATTGCGGATGTAGTTGCGGCCCTCCAGCATGACGCCGAACCGGGCGAAATCCGCCATCGCCGGCTCGATCCTGTGCAGCATCGACCAGTCGAGCAACTGGACCTTCAGCCCCGCCTTCTCGCGCAGTCGCCATGTGGCGCTCTCGGCCTCCCAGTCGGCCCGCGTGCGGTACAGCTTGATGCAATTCATGTCCGAGATGATCGGCCGCGCATCGGCGGCGGCGATCAGCGGCGCATAGTCGACATGCATGCGGTCACATAGCGACGCCATCGCGCGCGAGCCGGCTTCGACGCGGGATGGCCGCGAGGCTGCCACGAAGCGCGCAAGCCAGGGCGCAAGGCTGGGCATGTCCCGCCAGCGGATCGACAAGGGTCCAAGCGGGTCCAGCAGCCAGCGCGGCACCGAGAACAGCACACCCGGCACCGCCAGCGGCACGACCTCGCCGACCGCGAACTGGCCGGAATTTCCGTAGGAGGCTGCTCTCCGATGGTCGCCCGGATCGACGAGGACCACATCGTGACCTTCGTTCTGCAAGGCCAGCGCGCAACACACGCCGACGAAACCACCGCCGATGACGCAGATCGGCCCGGATTTCGCGGCTGCCATGGCTTCACCCACCGACGTGTCTCCGGCGACGACTATCGCCGACGAGGGCTCTGGGCGAGCATCGCGTCGATACCCAGCCGAAGCTCCAGGACGGTCGGCAGATCGCTGGCGAGCGCGCGATCAAGCGCCGGCGCGAACTCATCCGTGGTGCTGATCAGTTCCCCGTTGGCGCCGAAGGATTTGGCGTAGGCGACGAAGTCGGGATTGCTCAGATCGGTTGCGAATCCACGGCCCGGATATCGCCGGTTCTGGTGCATCCGGATCGAGCCGTAGCTCTCATTGTTGATGACGATGAAGACGACCGGCAGACGATAGCGCACGGCGGTCGCCAGTTCCTGGCTGCTCATCAGGAAGCATCCGTCGCCGGCGAAACAGACCGCCGCCCGGTCGGGATGAACCAGCTTGGCGGCGATCGCCGCGGGAACGCCGTAACCCATGGTCCCCGACGACGGAGCCAACTGGGTCGAGTAGGTGCGATACTGGAAATAGCGATGAACGAAGGCCGCATAGGCTCCGGCGCCGTTGGTGATGATCGCGCCGGAGGGCAATGCCTCGTTCAGGCTCGCGACGATGGCACTGATGTCGAGCGCGGCGTCGCATGCCGGCGGCGTTGTAAGCTGCTCGTATTCGGCGCGCAGGGCCGATGTCCAGGCATTGTCTGTCGGCTTCGCGGCGGCGAGCCCGGCGGCGGCGGACGAGAAAGAGCCGACATCGGCATTGATCGGCAATGTCGCCTGGTAGACGCGACCAAGCTCGTTCGGGTCGGGGTGAACATGCACCAGCCGGCGGGTCGGCGCGAGCAGGTCAAGCAACTGATAGGCGTCTGTCGCGGCTTCCGACAGGCGATCGCCGACGGCGACGATCAGGTCGCTCGCACGCACCCTTTCCAGCAAGGCGGGCGATGTCCCGAGACCCAGCACGCCGCAATAGAGGCGGTGGTGGTTGTCGAACAGGTCCTGTCGCCGGAAGGTCACCGCGACCGGCAGGTTGAACGCCTCGGCGAAGCGCCGGATATCGTCACAAGCCCGCTGATTCCAGCCACCGCCACCCAGCACGAGGAGTGGACGTTCGGCGCCTTCGATGAGCGACTGAAGTTTCTCAAGCGCACGCCCCGTGGGCGCCGCGTCCGCATGCTGGTAGGAAAGCGTCTCGATGGCGTCGCACTGGTCGGTGAGCGTGTCCTCCGGCATGGCGATCACCACCGGCCCCGCCCGCCCGTTCACGGCGGTGTGGAATGCGCGGCTCATATATTCGGGGATCCTGTGCACGGCGTCGACCTGCGTCGCCCTTTTGGCGAGCGGCGCGAACATCGCCCGGAAATCGACCTCCTGAAAGCCTTCGCGATCCATGATGTCGCGCTCCACCTGGCCGATGAACAGGATCATCGGCGTCGAATCCTGGCGCGCGGTATGCACCGCCACCGACGCGTGGGTCGCGCCGGGACCACGCGTCACGAAGCAGATGCCGGGCCGTCCGGTGAGCTTGCCATAGGCTTCGGCCATGTGCCCGGCCGAGGCCTCATGCCGACAGACCACCACCTTGATGCGATCCTCGACGTCCTTCAGCGCGTCGAGCACGGCCAGATAGCTTTCGCCGGGAACGCAGAAGACGGTGTCGACGCCGTGCGCCAAGAGGCTGTCGACGACAAGCTGTCCGCCGGTTCGCTGGGAAGCATTACGCATTGAGGTCATCATCGTTCATCTGTTGTCGTTCGGTGATCAGCAGCGCGTCGACGGCGACGACGCCATCTCCCTGCGCCCTGACGATCAGCGGATTGATCTCCGCGCTTTCCAGCATCGGAACCCCGGCGAGCTGCGAGATGGCGCAGATCGCACGCGCCAGCGCGTCACGGTCGCCAAGCGGCAGGTTGCGATAGCCCCGGATGGCCGCGAGGCCCTTGACCCCTTCGATCATTTCATGCGCCGTTTGCAGGTCGACAGGCGCCATGCGGCAGACGAAGTCGCGGTAGAGGTCGACCATCACCCCGCCGGCCGCGAGCGTCACCGTCATCCCGACATTGCCGGTGCGGCTGACGCCGACCAGCACTTCGGCCAGGCCCTTTTCCATCGGCTGGACGAGGATGCCTTCCATCGCCGCGTCCGGGCGCGCTTCCGCAAAGCGCGCGACCATCTCGGCGGCGGCCTGCCGCAGCCGGCCGGCATCGGTGATGTTGAGACGAACCGCGCCAAGCTCCGACTTGTGCTGCACGTCGCGCGACAGGATCTTGGCAACGACTGGATAGGAGACGGCATCCGCGCCGGCATCCAGAGCCTTCAGGTCCGGGAAGACACGGCTTTCGACGGTCGGGCAGCCGACGGCGCGCAACACGTCGAGCGCCTCCACCTCGTTCAAGCTTCCGCGGCGCAGGGCGCTCTCGGCCTTGGTGCGCACCGCGGGGGACAAGCCGTTGGTTCCAAATTGGCGCGGCGCCTTCCAATCGACGAAGGCGCGAATGGCGTCGGCGCAGGTCTCCGGCGTGCGGAAGCCTGCCATTCCGTTGCTGGCCAACAGCCCGAGGCTTGCCTTGGCTTCAGGCGCGAGGAAGGTCGCGATCGGCTTGGCGCTGTCGCGATGCTGGACGATCGGCTCGACGGCGTTCTCGGGATGAAACTGGGCCGAGGACCCGACCACGGCGACAAGGACGTCACTTGTGTCCGACGCCGCCAGCTCGTCCAGGGCCGCGCCAAACACCTCCTTGCGGGTGCCCGCGAGTGTCAGGTCGACAAGCGGTCCATTGCCGGCCTCAATGCCGCGCGACCGCAGCCGTGCTTTCGTCGCAGCATCCGGAGAGACGACATCGATGGCTGACTGGCCGAGGCGATCGGCAACCATGCCGCCACCGCCGCCGGTCGTCGTGACGATGTTGACGCGACGGCCAGCCGGGGGGCGCCGTCCCTTGACGAGGGCGGGCAACTCAAACAGCGTCTCCAGGAAATCGACCCGCAGAATGCCGTTGTCGCGGAAGAACGCGTCAAGCGCCACGAAGTCCGTCGCGAGCGCGCCGGTGTGCGATGCCGAGATTTGCTGCGCCACGTCCGACCGCCCGAGCACATAGGCGATGACCGGCTTGCCGCATTCATAGGCCCGTCTCGCCATCCTGGCCACGGCGTCGGCGCCACGCAGCGTTTCGAGGAACAGTAGCACGACCTCAGTCTGCTCCTGCTCCAGCAGCAGTTCCCCGATTTCGCCGACGCCGAGGTCGCTTTCATTGCCGACGGAGACCAGCGTCGAAAAGCCGATGCCGCGCGCATGCGCCCGGGACAGAAGCATGCCGATGGCGCTGCCGCTCTGCGAGATCAGGCCGAAATTGCCGGGCAGCAGCGTGTCGGCGGACAACGCGGCATTGGCGCTGAGCAGCACCTTGTCGGTCACGTTCATGATGCCGAGGCTGTTCGGGCCGAGCAGGCGGACATTCGCGGCGGCGGCGCGGCCAAGCAGCTCGCGCTGCCGCCGCATACCGTCGGCACCACTCTCGGCGAAGCCGTCGGACAGGATCGTGGCATAGCGAATCCCGCGCGCGCCGCACTGCTCGACCGTGTCGATGACGTCGGCAGACGGCACCATGATCAGTGCGTGATCGACCGGTTCCGGCAATGACAGGATGTCGGGATAGGTCGGCTCGCCGAACAATTCGGTGCGGCCCCGATTGACCAGGTAGAGCGTTCCGTCGAAGCCGTGCTTGCGCAGGTAGCGCTGGGGTCGCGAATTGGCCTTGCTTGTGTCACCCGACGCGCCCACGAGCGCAACCGAACGTGGGCTCAGGAACGCCGCGCCGATCGAACCCCGTTCGCCCACGATCGTCACCGCGCGTGAGCGCGCTGCGAGAAGCGGCGATCAAACACGGCTTCCGAAATCCGGTTCTTCAGGATTTCCACCGAGCCGCCGGCAATCATCCAGCCCTTGGTGCGGCGGTAGCAATATTCAACCAGGCTCTCGCTGCTGAAGCCCATGCCGCCCATGACCTGCATGGCCTCGCCGGCCACCTCGTGGCCGACGATGTTGCAATAGGCCTTGGCGATCGCGGTCTCGTCGGCACGCGGAAACCCGTCCTTGGCGTTCGACGCGGCGCGATAGAGCAACAGGGCAGCCGCATCAAGCTGCATGCGCATGTCGGCGAATTTCCATTGCACGCCCTGGAACTCGCACAGCAGGCGGCCGAATTGGCGACGGGTCATCGCCCAGTTCCTGGCCTCTTCATAGGCATAGCGCCCCAAGGCCAGCGAGCGCGCGCTGTTGCCCAGCCGTTCCACGTTGAAGCCTTCGATCTGCTTCTTGAACCCGCCATTGCGCAGCAGGATGTTTTCCTTGGGCACCAAGACATCGTCGAAGGTGAGCGTGGCCCACTCCTCGCCCGACATGAACTTCATCTTGTTGCCGACAGTGAAGCCCGGCATGCCTCGCTCGACCAGAACCGAGCCGATGCCGTCGACCCCGGGCCCGAAACGCACATAAGCGAGGATGATGTCGGCGAACGGACCATGCGTGGTGAACACCTTCGATCCGTTGATCCGAAAGCCGTTGCCTTCCGGCGTCGCGGTCGTCTTGAGCTCCGTCACGGCAGAGCCCGCGTCTGGCTCGGTCATGCCGACCGAGATGACCTTCTCGCCGGCCAGCAACTTCGTCAGGAAACGCTCCCGCTGCTCCGGCGTGCAGTATTCGGCCAGAACGCGGATGGCGCCGAAATTGCCGGCCTGCACGACGTCGGCGCTCTTGGGGCACACCGACGCGACGGTCTCGATCGCGATGATCGCGTCCATGACAGTGCCGCCCATGCCGCCCTGCTCTTCGGGAATGGTGAGCCCGAGCAGGCCTTCCTCTGCCATCAGCTTCGCGACATCGAACGGATAGCCGGCCTCATGGGCCCGCCGTTGAGCATCCTTTTCAAGATGTCTCTTGCTGAACTTCAGAACGCTGGCTTTGAAGATCGCCTGCTCCTCGGTTAGTGAGAAGTTCATGAATGCAGACCACTTTTGCTACAAGGGATGCCAATGGATGTCAGATATTCCATCGCTTCGCCGGTTGTAAAACTGCATTAGATGCAGAAGGGTTTAGCCTGCGGTGCTGAACTGGCATTCCTGCCCGCAGCCGCTATCGGCAGGCTGCCGGAAGCAGTTGTATTTTCCTCAAACGAGGAAGCTTGATTCCAGGTAGCGCCCAACTCCGCACTTCGCTCTCCCCCCGGGGATCACGCCCCCCTTTCCCAATTGGACGTTGTTATCAGCAAGGGAAGGGATCTCATGGTCAGGTCTGATCTCGGACGGGGCGCTGGCTTCGGTTGAAGGACCGGCCTCTCGCCCAGCCAAACCGCTTCCATCCAATCAATCCTTTCCGTCACGCCCTCGGCATGCCTTTCGGGCGCATGAGGCGTTTTTGCGCGGCGATGCGGAAGGCGGCGTTGGGTGCGCCGTAGCCCGCATAGCCGCGCCGGCGCTCGACGATCTCGACGATGAAGCCCTCGCCGAAATTCGGCGCGTAGAGCTGGAAAAACTCGCCCCTGTCGTCGCGGTCGTAGAGGATGTTGCCGGCGCGCAGGGCGTCGGCGAAATCGGGATCGAGACCGAAGCGCGCCTCCACGTCGTCGTAATAGTTGGGCGAGATGGGGAGCGGCCCGAACCCCTTGGCGCGCAGCTTCGCCTCGGTGGCGAAAATGTCGTCGGTGGCGAGCGCCATGTGCTGGACCGACGAGCCGAAGGTCTCGGCGATGAAGTGGCCGGCCAGCGTGCGGCGGTTCTCCGCGCCGTTCAGCGTCAGACGGAAAAGCCCGCCGGACCCCTCGATCGCCTGGCTGCGGACGATGCCGGCTGGATCGATGACGTCGACCATCGGCGTCTTCGTCGTGTCGAAGATCGAGGCGTAGAAAAGCAGCCAGCTCGGCATCTCTTCGTGGCGCGTCGTCTGGCCGATATGGTCGACGCGGGTGATGCCGGCGTCGCCATGCGTCTCGCCGGCGTCGATCCGGCGGAATTCGATGTCCCAGACGCGGGCGAGGTCGGTCGCCGCGTCGACGAAATAGATGAGGCCGCCACCGACGCCCCGGATGGCGGGGATCGACAGTTCGCCGGCGCCGACCGGCTGGTCGAACGGCTCGGCGCCCATGGCGAGCGCACGCTTCAGCGCCGCCGCCGCGTCGGCGACCCTGAGACCGATCGCATAGGCGGTGGTGCCGTGGACGACGAAGGAGGAATGGGCGAAACCCTCGCGGTCGGTGTTGACGACGATATTGACGTCGCCCTGGCGCCAGAGCGTGACGTCCTTGGTGACGTGCCGGCCCGCGGGGTGGAAGCCGAGCGTGGTCAGGAACGCGCCGAGATCGCGCGCGCCCTGCTGGTCGGCGGTGAATTCGATGAACTCGACGCCATCGACGGCGATGCGGTCCGGCACGTCGGCGGGCGGCGGCTCGACCGCAGGCTCCTCGCGCCGCACCTGGTCCATCAGCCAGACGAGCGAGCGCTTGCCGTCGACCGAGATCGCCCTGGCGTTGCCGCCACGGAACTGGTCGTTGAAGATTTCGAGCGACAGGTAGCCGTCATAACCGGTGGCGGCGACCGCCTGCATGAAGGCGCGGACGGGCAGGTCGCCTTCGCCCGGCATGTTGCGGAAATGGCGGCTCCAGTAGAGCAGGTCCATGTCGATCTTCGGTGCGTCGGCGAGCTGGACGATGAAGATCTTGTCCTTCGGGATGGAGCGGATCGAGCCGAGCTCGATGTCGCGGGCGAGCGTGTGGAAGGAATCGAGGATCAGGCCGATGCTGGGGTGGTCGGCGCGGCGCACGACCTCCCAGGCGTCGCGGTGGTCATGGATGTGCTTGCCCCAAGCGAGCGCCTCGAAGCCGACGCGGAGATTCCGCCTCGCGGCACGCTCGCCGAGTTCGCGGAAATCGGCGGCGGCGCGGTCGATGCCGCCGAGCGAGACGGGCGAGACCGAGGAGCAGACGAGCATCAGGTCGGTGCCGAGCTCGGCCATGACGTCGAACTTGCGTTCGGCACGGTCGAGGGCGCGGGTACGCTGCGGCTCGGGCAGGCCCTCGAAATCGCGGAAGGGCTGGAACAGCGTGATGGCGAGACCGGCGTCGCGCGCCATGCGGCCGACATCGCGCGGCGAGCCGTCGAAGGCGAGAAAATCGTTCTCGAAAATCTCGACGCCGTCGAAGCCGGCGGCGGCGATGGCCGCGAGCTTTTCCGGCAGGTCGCCCGCGATCGAGACGGTTGCGATCGACGTTTTCACCGCGGTTCTCCTCGCGCCTAGTAATTAACGAACTAGTTCGTTAATTGTATGCGGAGGGCTGGCTGAAGGCAAGGGCGCGGCGCCGAGGACGGCCGTCAGGACATCGAACATCGGCTTGTTCGGTCTGAAGTTAGGTGGAAAGGGCTTGTAGGCGAAATCGGCGAAGGAGCCTGGGCCGGTCGAGATCGCCGCGAGGTCCTTCGGGTCGATCCGGCACAGGAAATACATCATGCCCATGGCATGCAGCAGCGCCATCGGCGAGGCGTCCCGTGCCGGGTCCTGCGTCAGCTTCTGGCCGAGAAGTGATGCGGCACAGATATGGGCGGTGGCGAGGATCCGGCCATAGGCCGCCTCGCAATCGGGGTTCGGGGACCAGTCGGTGGATTTCATCTTGCGGGTCATGGGTAGTCCTTTCTTCCGTACATACGGAGGCGTTCACGCGCCATTTCCGGCCG
>Ga0209792_1000542_pt1 | contig 25638 bp, 23 predicted proteins | sample EBPBio142005_DNA_FD_185860 | JGI IMG/M metagenome (GOLD analysis project Ga0209792, IMG submission 185860) | Wastewater treatment Type I Accumulibacter community from EBPR Bioreactor in Madison, WI, USA - Reactor 1_6/14/2005_ DNA (SPAdes)... | ecosystem: Engineered > Bioreactor > EBPR >... | reverse complement strand
CGGCATGGGTCTCGGCCTTGCGCTGGCCCAGCCCAAGAAGCGTGTGCTGGTGATTACCGGCGACGGCGACATGCTGATGAGCCTGGGGTCGCTGGCGACCGTCGCGGCCCAGCAGCCGGACAATCTCGCCATCGTCGTGCTCGACAACGAGAAGTTCGGCGAGACCGGCAATCAGGCCACCCACACCAGCCCGCTCAACAACGGCCCGACCGATTCGGGCGCCGGCACCGATCTCGCGATGATCGCCAGGGGTTGCGGCATCGCCGATACCGGCACGATCCGCGACGCGTCCGAAGTTGCGGCGCTGGTGAAGGACGTCCGCAGCAAGAAGGGGCCGGTGTTTCGCCTCGTAAAGGTGATGGTCGAGAAGCTAGACTTCGTCATGCCCCCGCAGGACGGCGCGCATCTCAAGGATCGCTTCCGCCAGGCTCTGCTCGGACATCCATAGGGCACAGACCCCGGAGGCCTCATGACCGACTACGCTCCCTTCCCGCTGATCGATCTTTCGGGCGGCCCGCGGGAGCGCGGTCGGGCACATGGCAGGGCGGCTGCCGATCGGCTGCGGCGTGGCGCGAAGATGTACGCCGAGTCGCTGCTGAAGAGCGGCGTCGACTGGAAGGAACTGGAGCGACGCGCCGAAGCGATGGTGCCGACGATCGAGAAATTCGATCCGGCCTATGTCGAGGAAATGCGCGGCATCGCCGAAGGCGCCGACGAGCCCTTTGCGGCGGTCGTGCTGATGAACGCCCGCACGGAGATGGTGGTGGCGGCCCGCAAGCAGCAGGCCGCCAAGCACTTTCCGGATGGCTGCACGGCGGCGCTGGCATTGCCCGAAGCCAGCGCGGACGGCGTGCTGCTGCACGGCCAGAACTGGGACTGGCGGGCGGAGTGCGCGGAGACCGGCGTGGTGCTGCGTATCCGTCGTGAAGATGGCCCCGACATCCTGACCTTCACCGAAGCGGGCGGCCTCGCGCGCTCGGGCCTGAACTCGGCCGGCATCGGGCTTACGGCCAACGCGCTGGAATGCGACCGCGATTATCAGCGTGGCCCCGGCGTGCCGCTGCCCTTCATCCGTCGCAAGGTGCTGGAGGCCGCGCATCTGGCGCTCGCCGTCCACACGGTCGTCGCGACGCCCAAGCCCGGCTCCAACCACATGGCCATCAGCCACTGCGGCGGCGAGGCTTTCGGCTTCGAGTGCGCGCCGGACGATACGTTCTGGATTGCGCCCGACCGCGGCCTCTACGTGCACGCCAATCACTGGATCGCCGAGTCGGCGCGCGCCAAGGTGAAGGATACCGGCCTCGCCGAGACGCCGGATTCGATCTATCGCGACAAGCGCGTGCGCGACCGGCTTTCGCCGAAGCGCGGCAAGCTCACGCTCGAAGACTTCCGCCAGGCCTTCTTCGACGATTGGGGCACGCCGCATTCGGTGTGCCGGCCGCCGCGGCTCAGCAATCGCGGCGTCATGGTCGCGACCACGGCGATGATCCTGATGCGGCCAGCGGAAGGCCATCTCGAAGCCTGCCCGATGCCCGCCCTCAATCGTCGGTTCACGACCTATTCGCTGACGCCCGACCGCCTCGCCCAGAAGCAGGCGGCCGAGTAGCGGTCAGCCCCCATACTCAGCTAGGATACCAGGACGGCTTGCGCTTCTCGCGGAAGCTCGCAAGACCCTCGCGGGCTTCGTCCTGTTGGCGGGTGCGCGCATGTTCGTCGATCAGGTCGCGCAGCTGGCCATCGTCGACGAAGGCGCGAGCCGACGCCAGCGAGCGCAGCTTGGTCGCCGTCGTGGCGCGCGGGGCGTTCATCAACACGGCGTCGACGATCTTGTCGCCGGCCGCGTCGAGACCGCCGGTTGGGCAGACTTCGTGCACCAGGCCGAGCCGGCAGGCTTCCGCGGCGCCGAAGCGTTCGCCGGTCAGCGCATAGCGGCGGACCTGTCGGAAGCCCATCGACTGGCAGAGCTGTGGCAGGATGATGCCGGCCATCAGGCCCCAGCGCGTCTCGCTGATCGAGAAGATCGCATCTTCGGACGCAACGACGACATCGCAGGCCGCGGCAATGCCGGTGCCGCCGCCGAAACAGCCGCCGTGGATCAAGGCGAGAGTCGGCACCGGGCAGGTGTCGAGCCGGCGAATCGCTTCGGCAGTGAGCCGGCTCACCTCGTCGTTCTCGGCAGGCGACTGGCTGGCGACGGCAGTGATCCAGGAGAGATCGGCGCCGGCCTGGAAGTGTTTGCCGTTGCCGCGCAGCACCACGATACGCAGATGCGCCTCGCGGCCCAGCGCATCCATGGCGTCGTGCAGGCCCTGGATCAGGTCGCCGTTGTAGGCGTTGTTCACCTTCGGCCGGTTCAGCGTGACGGTGGCCACGCCGCGCCGGTCGATCGCCCACAAAACTGTGTCGTTCGCCATTTCTCAGTCGACCTTCGCGTAGCTGTCCTTGAGGGCGATCTTGCCGTCTCTCACTTCGTAGAGGTCGATGCCGTAGCGGTCGAACGGCTTGCCGGCATGGTCGATGCCGGTGACGCGGAACGTGCCGAACAGCTTGTCGCCGGCGCGATGGATGCGCGCTTCGGAGTAGCGCGCCTCGCGAGGCGCCTTGCTCTTGTCGGCGAAGTGGGCGCGGAGATCCTCCTTGCCCTTGAGCACGCGGCCGGACGGCGCGCCGCCGGCACTGAGGCGCCATTCGAAATCGTCGGTGACGCAGGCGGCAATCTCCTCGACATCGGCCTTGTTGAAGGCCTTGCCGAAACGGCGGAACAGGTCGTCGATGGCGTCGGCCATGGTGTCCTCCTCGGGTTACTCAGGTGAGAGCAGTGTGGCAAAGGCTGCCGCAAGCTCGCGCTTTACGACGGCAAGGTCGATCTGGGCCAGATCGTATCGGCGCGGCGTTTCGAGAGCCGATACGAAGACCGCGTCCCTGGCAACGACATCGCCGCGGACATGCAGCGCTGTCGCCGTATCGGACCCCTTGGGGTGAACCGTCAGCACCATCGCGGGTGCGGCATCGGCATTGCCGGCCTCGTCAGGCGAGAATTCGAGCGTCGCGACATTGGCCTCGTGACCGGCGCTGCGCAGCGCATCGACGGCCTCGTCGAACTCCGGGCGGATGACGTCGCGGCACTTTACCCAGAACGCTTGGACGAAAAGATCAGTCTCGGTATCCATCTCCCCTCCTGTCGTTGGTTGTCGCAACCCTAGCACCTAAACCTCCCAGGGCGGGGGCGAGAACTTTTCGAGGATGAAGTCGATGAAGGCCGTGACCTTGGGCGCGAGATGGCGGCGGTGCGGATAGACCGCGTGGATCGGCACTGGCTGTTCGGCACGGAACTCTTCGAGCAGCGAGACCAGCTCGCCGCTTTTGACGGCCGCGGCGACCGTGAGGCGGGTCAGGCGGACGATACCCAGCCCTTGCAGCGCCAGCCGCATCTGCGCCTCGCCCTCGGTGACGGCGAGGCGGCCGCCGACTTCGATCTCGCGCACCTCACCGTCGATGCGGAAGGGCCAGCGATTGAGATAGCTGTGTTCGCGCGAGACGATGCAGGCGTGGCGCGTCAGATCCTCCGGCCGCAGCGGCGTGCCGCGATGCCCGAGGTAGGAAGGCGAGGCGCAGACCAGGCGCACGTCCTCGCCGATCTTACGCGCAATGAAACTGGTATCGGCGAGGCGGCCGATGCGAATCGCGATATCGACGCCTTCCTCGATCATGTCGACCACCCGGTCGGTCGGCATCAGCTCTAGCTGGAGCTGCGGATAGCGCTGCAGGAACTCGCCGATCACCGGCGCCAGCTGGTGGGTCGAGAAGGCAAGCGACGTCGTAACCCTGAGCAACCCGTGGGGCGTGCTGCTGTGCCGGCTGATCTGGTCCTCAAGCGCCTCGATCTCGCCCACGATGCGCCGTGCCGTGCCGTAGAAGGCCTCGCCCTCCTCGGTGAGGTGCAGGGCGCGCGTCGTGCGCTGCAGGAGCCGCACGCCCAGCCGTGTTTCCAGCCGCGTCACCAGCTTGCTGACGGCCGACGGGGTCAGGCTGAGCGCCGGCGCCGCGGCGGAAAAGCCCTTGGACTCGACGACCCGCACGAAGGCGGCCATCTCGCTGGCATGATCGATCATGTCGAGATTAGTGAAAATCCTTCATAAGTAATAGTCAATCACTCTCTATTAACCATCAAAAGGAATGGAATTAGGTTCACTTTCATCCTTTGGAGGTTCCCATGTTTACGACTGCCTATCCCACCATCGCCGAACGTCAGGCCTACGAGGTCCGCGCGCTGCGGCTGCGTGGCGCGGTCGTGGCCGGCCTCGCCCGCACCGTCGCCCGCTGGGTTTCCGCCGCTGCGCGCTGAGCGCCGGCTCAAGCCGATCTGAGCTTTTTCGGTACCTTCACCCCGGCCGCCTGCAGCAGCACGGCGGCCGCCTGGCGAGCTGCCGTCGCGACCTTGGGGTCGCCCCGCACGATCGCCGCGGCAATGGTGCCGTCGATCAGCAGCAGGAGCTGCATCGACAGCGTCTCCGGGTCGGCGACGCCCAACTGCACCAGCAGGGCCTGGAACCATTTGCGCCGCTGCTCCTTGAAGGCCAGCGCGACTTTGTTGGCGGCGTGCGTCGGTTCCTTCAGTTCGGCCACGGCGTTGACGAAGGGGCAGCCGCGAAAGACGCCCGTGCCGCCCCCGGTTCCTCCCCCGGTTCCTATCGTGCGCTCCAGCCGTTCGAAACTGCCCAAGATCTGCTCGACCGGCGGCCGCTCCGACGGCGGCGCCGGCTTCAGGCGCCGCGACAGGTAGGCCACGATCAGGTCGTCCTTCGAGGCGAAGTGGTTGTAGAGCGTGCGCTTGCTGATGCCGATCTCGGCCGCGATCGTGTCGACGCCGACGGCGCGGATGCCCCGCCCATAAAACAGCCGGTCCGCCGTCTCGAGGATACGCTCCTGCATGGCAGCCCTGTCTTCGGATCGCGTCATGTTACACAGACCTGTTTACTTCATTCTTGACCAGCCCGCTCTCGAAACTAAGGTGCACCGAACTGTGTAATCAAGCTGGAGCGTCGCGATGACCGTCCTCAAGGAGCTGCGGCCGGTCATGCCGATCCTGATCGGCGCCTCGGTCATGTTGAGCCTCGGCATGGGCGTGCGCCAGAGCTTCGGTCTGGTCATGCCGTCGCTGACCCGCGACATCGCGCTCACCGTTTCCGACTTCGCGCTGGCCATGTCGGTCCAGAACCTCGCCTGGGGCTTTCTGCAGCCGGTCGCCGGCGCTCTCGCGGTGCGCGTCGGCTTCCGGCCGGTGATGATGGTGGGCTCGGTGCTCTACATCGCCGGCCTCGCGCTGTTTGCGATGGCGGGAGGCATGGTGGGCGTGATGCTGGGTGGCGGCGTGCTGATCGGCCTGGCGCTCGCCTGCACGGCTTCGGCCATTTCGCTCGCGGTCGGCTCGCGTGCCGTACCCGGTCCGTTGCGCAGCTTCGTGCTGGGCGCCATCACCGCCACCGGATCGCTGGGCGCGCTGCTCTCCGCACCGCTCGGCCAGATGCTGACGGCCGATTTCGGCTGGCGCGCCGGCGTCGCGGGGTTTCTGGTGCTGGTGCTGGGCATGCTGCCGGCGGCGTGGATCGCCGGCCGGATCGACAAGCTCTCGCTGCCGCCCGCCACCGCCTCCCAGATCGGCAACGTGTCGGCGCGGACGGCGCTCGCGAGCGCGTCGCGCAGCCTGCCGTTCCTGGTGATGACCACGGCCTACTTCGTCTGTGGCATGCAGCTCCTGTTCATCACCACCCACCTGCCGTCCTATCTCGCGATCTGCGGCATGGATCCGTCGCTCAGTGCTTCCGCGCTGGGCGCGATTGCACTGTTCAACGTGTTCGGCAGTCTCTTCTTCGGCTGGGCCGGTGGCCGCTGGTCCAAGCTCGCCCTGCTGGGCGGCATCTACATCGCCCGCTCGATCGTCCTGGCGGCCTACTTCTTCTTCCCGCCGACGCCGCTCTCCACCCTGGTCTTCGCCTCGATCATGGGCTTCCTATGGCTGGGCGTCGGCCCGCTGGTCGCGGGCTCCGTCGCCGAGATGTTCGGCGTGCGCTGGCAGGCGATGATCCAGGGCGTCGCCTTCATGAGCCATCAGATCGGCAGTTTCCTCGGCGCCTTCGGCGGCGGCCTGATCTTCGACGCGATGGGCTCCTACGACCTCGCGTGGCGCTTGGGCGTCGGCATGGGCCTGGTCGCCGGACTCGTACAGGTGAGCTTCGCGCTGCTCGGGCCGCCACCGAAACCGGCGACGGCCTGAGACCCGGCGTTCAGGGCCGGAGGCTTCAGCTCTCCGGCTTGAACTCGGACTTGATCTCCTGCTTGCGCCACTTGAAGCGCAGCTCGGCGAGACCGACGCTCAACACGTAGAAGACCGGCGTGAAGATCAGGCCGAAGATCGTGACACCCAGCATGCCGGAGAACACCGCGGTACCCAGCGACTGGCGCATCTCTGCGCCGGCGCCTTCGCTGAACACCAGCGGCACGACGCCCAGGATGAAGGCGAACGAGGTCATCAGGATAGGCCGCAGCCGCGTGCGTGCCGCGGAGACCGCTGCATCGAAACGGGTCATGCCCTGTTCGTGGGCCTGCTTGGCGAACTCCACGATTAGGATGGCGTTCTTGGCTGCGAGGCCTACCAGCACGATCAGGCCGACTTCGACCAGCACGTTACGGTCGAGGCCCCGGATGTTGACGCCGATCATCGCCGCCAGAATGCACATCGGCACGATCAGGATGACCGCGAGCGGCAGCAGCCAGCTCTCGTAGAGCGCGGCCAGCAGCAGGAACACGAACAGGACGGCGAGGCCGAAGGCCAGGACCGCCGTGTTGCCCGCGAGCTTTTCCTGCAGCGCGATCTCGGTCCATTCGAGATCGAAGCCGGAGGGCAGGACCTTCTGCGCCAGCCCTTCCATGGTGGCGATGCCCTGGCCCGACGAATAGCCGCGTTGCAACGCCACCTGCACCTCGGCCGCGGGATAGAGATTGTAACGTGCCACGCGATAGGGGCCGGTGATGTCGCGGAAGGTCGCGACAGCGCCGATCGGCACCATCTCCCCACTGACGCTGCGCGTCTTGAGGTTCTCCACGTCGCGCAGGGTCAGACGGTAGGGATTGTCGGCCTGTACGGTCACGCGATAGGTGCGGCCGAGGATGTTGAAGTCGTTGATATAGGCCGAGCCCATATAGGCCGACAGCGTTTCGAACACGCGGGAAATCGGCACGCCGAGCTGCTCGGCCTTGGTGCGGTCGATGTCGGCGAAAATCTGCGGCGTGCGCGTGTTGTAGAGCGTGAAGGCCTGGGTGAGGCCCGGCGCCTGTCCGGCGGCACCGGCCAAGGCCCAGGTCGCGCCTTCGAGTGCCGTCAGGCCGCGCGAGGCACGGTCCTGCACATAGCCCTTGAGGCCGCCGCCGGTGCCGATGCCCGGCACGGCCGGCGGTTCCAGCACGAACACGAAGGCCTCGCGCAAGCCGAACATGCGGCCGCGCAGGTCGGCCAGAATGGCGTCCTTGCTGAGACCGCGCCGCTCGGCGAACGGCTTCAGGGTGACGAAGATCACGCCGGTGTTGGGCGCATTGGTGAAGGTGGCGCCGTCGAAGCCGACGAAGGCCACGGCATGCGCCACCCCGGGGCGCGACAGGATGATCTCGCTGGCCTGCCGCACCACGGCGTCGGACCGCTCCAGGGTCGAGCCGGCCGGAAGCTGCATGGCGGCGATCAGGTACGAACGGTCGAGCTGCGGCACAAGGCCGGTTGGCGTGACGGCCAGGCGGTTCCAGGTGAGCCCGACCAGGCCGGCATAGATCACCAGCATGATGAAGCCCATGCGGATCAGGCGCGACGTCGCGCGGCCGTAGGCGTTCGACAGCCAGTCGAAGCCGCGGTTGAAGTGCCTGAAGAACCAGCGCATCGGCGAGGCGAGACGGTCGATCAGGCTGGGGTTCGACTTCTCGACATGCGACAGCGCATGGGTCTTGAGCAGCATCGCCGCCATGGCAGGCGAGAGCGTCAGCGACACGAAGGCCGAGATCGCCGTCGAGGCGGCGATGGTGATGGCGAACTGCTTGTAGAAGGTACCCTGCAGACCGCTGATGAAGGCCGTCGGCAGGAACACCGCGATCAGCACCAGCGAGATGGCGATCAGCGCGCTGCCGACCTCGTCCATCGTCTTGTGTGCGGCCTCCTTGGGCGACATGCCCTGGGTGAGGTAGCGCTCGACGTTCTCGACCACGACGATGGCGTCGTCGACCACGATGCCGATGGCCAGCACCAGCCCGAACAGCGACAGCGTGTTGAACGAGACGCCGACTGCGGCCATCACCGCGAAGGCGCCGATCAGCGATACCGGGATGGCGAGGATGGGGATGATCGCCGCCCGCCATGTCTGCAGGAACAGGATCACGACGATGACGACCAGGATCACCGCTTCGAACAGCGTCGCAATGACAGCGTCGATCGAGGCCTGGATGAAGGTCGTCGGGTTGTAGACGATCGAATAGTCGATGCCGGCCGGGAAGCTCTTCTTGAGCCGCTCCATCTCGGCGATGATCGCATCCGAGGTCTTGAGGGCATTGGAGCCGGGACGCTGGAAGATGCCGAGCGCCACCGCCGGCTTGTTGTCGAGATAGGAGTTCTGCGTGTAGTCCTGCGCGCCCAGCTCGACGCGGGCGATGTCGCGCAGGCGAGTCACCGAACCGTCGGGCTCGGCGCGGATCACGATGTTCTCGAACTGGTCCGGCGAACTCAGGCGGCCCAGGGTGCGCACCGACAGGGTGAAGGCGCCCGGCGACACGGCCGGCGCCTGGTTCACCGCACCGGCGGCGACCTGGAGGTTGGCCGCCCGCAGCGCCAGCACGACTTCGCCTGCCGTCAGATTGCGCGCGGCGACGCGGGCCGGATCCAGCCAGACGCGCATCGAGTAGTCGCGGCCGCCGAACACCAGCACATTGCCGACGCCGTCGACGCGGGTCAGTACGTCCTTCACATAGAGCGTGGCGTAGTTGGAGATGTATTGCTGGTCGCGGCTGCCGTCGGGCGACGACATGTGCACGACCATCATAAGATCGGGCGAGGCCTTGCGCACGACGATGCCGAGCCGCTGCACATCCTCGGGTAGCCGTGGCTGAGCGACGGCGACGCGGTTCTGCACCAACACCTGGGCCTGGTCGATGTTGACGCCGGGCTTGAACACGACGTTGATCGACAATCGTCCGTCGCCGGTCGATTGCGACGAGATATAGAGCATGTCGTCGACGCCGTTGACCTCAAGTTCGATCGGCGTGGCGACGGTCTCGGCGATGACCTCGGCCGAGGCGCCGGGATAGGTCGCGGTGATGTTGACCGTCGGCGGCGCGATGTCGGGATATTCTGCCACCGGCAGGCCGAGCTGGGCGATGAAGCCCACGATCACGATGATGACCGACAGCACCGAGGCAAAGATCGGCCGGTCGATGAAGAAGTGCGAAAAACGCATGGGATGACCCTGAGGGAGGAGGCCTTAACCGGCTTTGGCGACGATCTCTGACTTCTGCGGAACGATCTTGGCGCCGGGCCGCACCATCGGGTTGGCGAGACCGTCGAGAACGATCCGGTCGGTCGGCTGCAAACCGTTGCGGATCACGCGCAGCCCGTCGACGATCGGGCCCAGGATCACGGGCTTTGCCTGGACGACGTTGTCCTTGCCGACGGTGAACACGATCTTGCGCGACTGGTCGGAGACGATCGCGGAATCGGGGATCAGGAGCGCGTCGTATTCGCCGCCGAAGAGCTGCAGGCGACCGAAAATGCCGGGTGTGAGGAGCTGATCCTTGTTGTTGACCAGGGCGCGGCCGCGGATTGTGCCCGACCGCGCGGTCATCGTGTTGTCGACGAAGTCCATCTTGCCCTTGCGGGTCCATTCGGTCTCGTCGGCCAGGCGAATGCGCACCGGGTTGTCGCCGTCGCGCGAAGAGGAGAGGGCTCCCGACAGGACGAGACGCGAGTAGCGCAGGTGATCGGCTTCGGAGATGTCGAATACGAAGCGGATCGGATCGAGGGTCACGATGGTGGCGAGCAGGGTCGCGCCCGACTGGCCGCCGGAAATCAGGTTACCGGCATCGACCTTGCGGTCGGAGATGCGGCCGCTGATCGGTGCCCGCACTTCGGTCCATTCGAGATTGAGCTCGGCGCTCTTGAGCCCTGCTTCGGCCGACTTCAACTGGGCGCTGGCGACGCTCAGGTTGGCCTTGCGGGTATCGAACTCCTGGTCGGTGATGGTCCGGGACTTGATCAGCGAGGCGCCGCGATCGACCTGCAGATCGGCCAGGTCGACCTGCGCCTTGGTGCGTGCGACCTCGGCCTGCGCACTTTCGACGGCGATCTGGAAGGGGCGCTGGTCGATGGTGAAGAGCAGGTCGCCGGCATTGACCAGCTGACCGTCGCGGAAGTGCAGCTTCTCGATGAAGCCCGAAACGCGGGCCCGCACTTCGACCGAGGCCAGGGCCTCGAAGCGGCCGGAGAATTCGTCCCATTGGGTGACACGCTTCGCCAAGGGTTCGGCGACGCCGACCGGCATGGCCGGGGGGCCGCCCTGGGCGAAGGCTATCGACGAAGCAACGAAGAGTAGGCCGGCGGCAGCCAGCAAACGGCGATGAAGTGACAAGCTGGACTCCCCCCGCGAAAAATTCAGCGGCGCGAGGGCGAGATGTGGTTGCCCGCTAGCCCTCTGTCAATTGCGGCGCGAGTTTGGTGGCACGCTATGTCGTGCCGGTCACACTCGCAAAAGACGTGCCTTCGATGCAGGCACTTTCGCCTCAGCTTTCCTAAGGGAGAATGATCCAAATGGATTATTTTGATCGCAGAAGATTCAATTGTTGCGAACGGACGCGGCAGGCGGTACCCGTGGCGATCGTTACTTTCCGTGGGGGAATTGATGCTCGACCTCAAACGACTCCTCGTGGCCGGCGTTGCAGCCGGTGTGTCGCTCGTCGTCGCGTCGACGGCCTTTGCCCAGTCGACCTTGGAAACAGTGAAGAAGCGCGGCCACATCATCTGCGGGGTCAATGTCGGCCTCGGCGGCTTCTCCCTGCCGGACAGCCAGGGCAAGTGGGCCGGCCTCGACGTCGACATGTGCAACGCCGTGGCGGCCGCCGTGCTGGGCGACGCGACCAAGGCCAAGTATGTGCCGCTTTCGGCCCAGCAGCGCTTTCTGGCTCTGCAATCCGGCGAGATCGATGTTCTGCTGCGCAATTCGACGATCACGCTCCAGCGCGATGCCGGACTGGGTATTCAGTATTCGGGAATCAATTTCTACGACGGCCAGGCCTTCATGGTGCCGAAGAAGCTGGGCGTGAAGGGCCTCGCGGAATTGGCCGGCGCCACGATCTGCGTGGCCCAGGGCACGACGCACGAGTTCAACATGGCGAGCTGGTTCCGGGCGCGGAACCTCCAGATCAAGACGGTCGTCTTCGAAAGCCAGGACGTCATGTACGAGGCGTTCTTCAGCGGCCGTTGCGATGCCATGACCCAGGATTCGTCGGCGCTCGCCTCGGCCTTGGCCACGCGCGGCAAGCAGGCGGACTACATGACCCTGCCCGAACTCATCTCGAAGGAGCCGCTGGGGCCGTTCGTCCGTCGCGGCGACGATGTCTGGAACGCGGTCGTGCGCTGGTCGCTGTTCGCCATGCTCGAAGCCGAGGAGCGCGGCATCACCAAGGCCAATGTCGACACGCAGCTCAAGTCGACCGATGCCACGGTGCAGCGCCTGCTGGGCGTCACGCCGGGCAACGGCAAGGCCCTGCAGCTCGAAGAGAACTGGGCCTACAACATCATCAAGCAGGTCGGGAACTACGGTGAAAGCTTCGAGCGCAATGTCGGCCAGGGCAGCCCGCTCAAGCTCGACCGCGGCGCCAATGCGCTGTGGACCAAAGGCGGGTTGATGTACCCGCTCCCGCTGCGTTGAGCTAAAGGCGCGCGGACAATGACGGCGGGGCCGCTCAACGCGACCATCGTCGAGGCCTTCGAGACCATGCCGCCGCAGCTCCAGGCAGCGGCGCGCTACATTCTCGACAAGCCCGACGACGTGGCCTTGCTGTCGATGCGCGAACAGGCCCGCCGGGCGGGCGTGCCGGCCGCGACCATGACGCGGCTGGCCAAGCGTCTCGGCCTCGAAGGTTACGACGAGGTGCGGGCGCTCTATGCCGGGGCCGTGCGCGCCGGCACCCTGGGTTTCGCCGGCAAAGCGGGCGTCCAGGTCCACCAGCAGAACCTGCGCGGCGAGCGGGCGCTGGCCGCCGACATGGCCCTGTCCCTGTCGCGCCAGACCGCACGGCTGGCCGAGCCCGAAGCGCTGGAGCATCTGGCCGACGCCGCGGGCCGGCTTCACCGCGCACGTCGCGTCTATTGCCTCGGCCTGCGCGCCTGTCACGCGGCAGCCTGGCACTTCCACTACATGCTGTCGCTTCTGGGCGACAAGACGGTGATGCTGGACGATGCCGGCGGCACCGGCCTCGATGCGATCCGCGACGCCGGCCGCGACGATGTCGTGCTGGCCGCCAGCGTCGAGCCCTATGCGCGCGCCACCGTCGAGGCGGCGCGCTACGCGGCGACCGAAGGCGTGCCACTGGTGGCGCTGACCGACAGCGAGGTCTCGCCGCTTGCCCGGCTCGCCAGCACCGTCATCCTGGTGCCGACCGAAAGCCCGTCCTTCTTTCATACCGTGACGCCGCTGCTCGCGGTTGCCGAGATCCTCGCGGCGCTGGTGGCGGGTCGCAGCGGCCACAAGGCGCTGGAGGCATTGCAGCGTACCGAGACCCAGCTCGCCGCGTTCGGGGTCCACCTGCCGCGTCGCGGCGCCAAAGGAACCTAGATCATGACCCACATTCTGCACCGCCAGATCAGCGGCAGTCTTCCCGTTGCCGCGGGCGGATCGGGCATCGAGATCGTCGACAGCGCGGGCAGGCGCTACCTCGATGCCTCGGGCGGTGCGGCCGTCTCCTGTCTCGGCCATGGCCATCCCGCCGTCACGGCGGCGCTGCACGAGCAACTCGACAAGCTGGCCTATGCCCATACCGGCTTCTTCACCACCGACGTGGCCGAGAAGCTCGGGGACCGGCTGATCGCGGACGCCCCCGAAGGCATGAGCCATGTCTATCTGGTGAGCGGCGGCTCCGAGGCGGTCGAAGCGGCGCTCAAGATGGCGCGGCAATATTTCACCGAGCGTGGCGAGACGCAGCGCCGCCACGTCATCGCGCGGCGGCAGAGCTATCACGGCAATACGCTGGGCGCGCTGGCGGCCGGCGGCAACGCATGGCGTCGTGCGCCCTTCTCGCCGCTGCTGATCGAGACGCATCATGTCGATCCCTGCTTCGCCTACCGCTTCCAGCGGCCGGGCGAATCGGAAGAGGAATACGGCCGGCGTGCCGCCGATGCGCTGGAGGCCAAGATCCTGGAACTGGGCGCAGGGACGGTGTTGGCCTTCCTCGCCGAGACGGTGGTCGGGGCCACGGCTGGCGCGGTGCCGCCGGCCGCCGGCTACTTCAGGCGCATCCGCGAGATCTGCGACCGCCACGGCGTGCTGCTGATCCTCGACGAAGTGATGTGCGGCATGGGCCGCACCGGCACCCTGCATGCCTGCGAGCAGGAGGGCATTGCGCCCGACCTGATGACCATCGCCAAGGGCCTGGGCGGTGGCTACGCGCCGATCGGCGCGGTGCTGCTCGGCCGGCACATCTACGATGCCTTCGCAGGCGGCAGCGGCTTCTTCCAGCATGGCCATACCTACATGGCCCATCCGCTGGCCTGCGCTGCGGGCCTTGCCGTGCAGGAGACGATCCGGCGCGACAATCTCCTGGCCAACGTGCGCACGATGGGCGCGCTGCTGCAGCGGCGGCTCGGCGAGCGCTTCGGCAACCATCCGCATGTCGGCGACATTCGCGGCCGCGGCCTGTTCCAGGCCGTCGAGCTGGTCGAGGACCGCTCGACCAGGGAGCCGTTCGATCCGGCGCGCAAGCTCCACGCGAAGGTCAAGAAGGCGGCGATGGCGCACGGGCTCATGGTCTATCCCATGGGCGGTACCATCGACGGCCAGCGCGGCGACCATGTGCTGCTGGCGCCGCCCTTCATCGTCACGGCCGATCAGATCGGCGAGATCGTGGACCGTCTGGGGAGTGCGATCGACGACGCATTGGCCTAGTCTTCGGAGGATGAAGACAGCGGTTATCGTCAACCGCATGGCCAACAAGGGCAGCGCCGGCAGGCGCTGGCCCGCGATCAAGGTCGAACTCGAGAAGCGTCTGGGTCCGCTCGAACCGTCCTTCACCGAAGCTCCAGGCCACGCGACTTCGCTTGCCCGCGCCGCGCTGGCCCAAGGCGCGCGCCGCTTCGTGGCCGTTGGCGGCGACGGCACGGTGAACGAGACGCTGAACGGCCTGCTCGATTCCTCCGGCCGGCTCGGCGTGCCCGACGCGGTGCTGTGTCCGGTGCCGGCGGGTACGGCCAACGAGCTGTGCCGGGCGCTCGGTCATCTTGCCCGGCCCGAGCTTGCCTATGACTCCGCCGTCGCCACCGGCCGCCGGACGATCGATCTGCTGCGCGTCCGTTGCATGGGCCTCGATGGCCGGCCGCTGGAGCGCTTCGGCTATCTGATCGTCTCGCTGGGCGCCGCCGCGTCGATCAGCCATCGCACGTCGCAGTCGCGCTGGGTGAAGAAGCTCGGCGAGATTGCCTACCTGCTGATGACGCCGGTGGTCACTCTGGGTTATCGCAACAGGGAAGTCGCGGTCGCCGTGGATGGTGTCGCCATAGGCAAGAGGCGTCTGTTCACGGCGATGGTGGCCAATACCGAGAATGGCGGCGGCGGCATGAAGCTGGCGCCGGGCGCGGTGTTCGACGATGGTGTGCTGGATCTCGTGGAACTGGGTGACGTGTCGAAATCTGCCGTCCTCTTCAACATCCTGCCCAAGACCTACAGCGGCGGGCATGTGCATCATCCTCTGGTGCGCACAAGCCGCGGCCGTTCCTTCCAGTTCGCCGCCGATGTCGACACCCTGGTCGATCTCGATGGTGAAACCGTGGGCCGCCTGCCGCTCGAAGTGACGGTTTTACCCAAGGCTTTCAACGTCGGCGCCGCTATCATGGCGGCATGAAGAAGTTCGGCACGCCGCTCAAACCCTCCTCGATCAAGATCATGCTGCTGGGCTCGGGCGAGCTCGGGAAGGAAGTCGCCATCGAGGCGATGCGGCTCGGCGTCGAGGTCGTCGCCTGCGACCGCTACGCCGCCGCGCCGGCGATGCTGGTGGCCAACAGTGCCCACGTCTTCAACATGCGCGACGGCAAGCAGGTCCGGCGCATCGTCGAAAAGGTCCAGCCCGACTTCATCGTGCCCGAGATCGAAGCCATCGCCACCGACACCCTGGTCGAGCTGGAGAAGGAAGGCTGGACGGTCATTCCGACGGCCCGTGCCGCGCAGCTCACCATGGACCGCCGCGGCATCCGCAAGCTCGCCGCGGAAAAGCTCAAGCTGCCGACCTCGCCCTATCGCTTTGCCGGCAGCCTGGAAGAACTGTGCGCCGGCGCCGGGGCGGTGGGCTTTCCCTGCTTCATCAAGCCCACCATGTCGTCGTCGGGTCACGGCCAGAGCGTGGCGCGCAAGCCGGCCGACATCGCCAGGAGCTGGAAATACGCGATGGAAGGCACGCGCGCGGCCACCGGCCTGGTGATCGTCGAGGGCGCCATCGACTTCGACTACGAGATCACCCAGCTCACGGTGCGCCACGAGGGCGGCTTCGCCTTCTGCGACCCGATTGGCCATGTCCAGGTCGATGGCGACTATCGCGAGAGCTGGCAGCCGCACGCCATGTCGAAGGCGGCGCTGAAGAAGTCCCGCGACATTGCGAAAAAGGTCGTGAACGAACTGTGCGGCGCCGAGGGCCGCGGCCTGTTCGGCGTCGAGCTGTTCGTGAAGGGCGACAAGGTCTGGTTCTCGGAGCTTTCACCCCGGCCGCACGACACCGGCATGGTGACGATGGTGTCGCAGAACATGAGCGAGATGGAACTGCATGTGCGCGCCATCCTCGGCCTGCCGATCCCTCGGATCACGTGCATGCCCGGCGCCTCGGTGCCCGTGCTGGCCGACGGCAACATTTCCGATCCGACCTACACCGGCGTCGCCCGGGCGCTGGCCCGGCCCGGCACGTCGGTGCGCATCTTCGGCAAGCCGGAGGTCAAGGGCCATCGCCGCATGGCCGTGGCGCTGGCCACCGGCCGCAGCGTCGCCGAAGCCCGCCGCAAAGCGATGGAGTCGGCCAGGCAGTTGAAGGTTCGCTAGTCGCTGCTGGGAGCGCGCCACTCCAGTGGCGCGCTATTCTCCTAGTCGAGCACTTCCCCAAGGCCAGTCATGGGGAAAATCGACGAGACGAGCTTTCACAGCATTCTGATCGATATAGTTCACAATCGCACGAAAATGCCGCTCGTCGCGGAAGAAGCGGTCCCAGTAGTCGACCTGCCAGAATGCTTCTGAACGCTTCAGTATTTGATTGGCGTGCCGTGCTGTGAATCTCTTCCAAGAGCTCACGATTTTTCCCAACGAGTAGGGCTGAAGAACTTCGACCAGGACGTGCACATGATTGGGCATGATAGTCCACGAATAGAGGCGATATCGCTTACCATCGAATTAAGGAGCGCATCCTCGACGAGCATTGCCACGTCGCTTCGCTTTAGCCAGCTCGCTCCCCAGCCACGATCGAGAAAATCGTCACGAAGACTTTCGGGCCGATCCGAAAGACCAATTCGCTCCAGCACCTCCTTGGGAAGACTATCGGCCAAGCGAAAGGTCACGAACTGTAGCGTCTCCGGCTAGTCGAAATGCGGGAGATAGCCTCGAGAATGCCCACCTTTCGGGCTCATTCCCAAAGGCTAATCGAGCGCGGGATGACGCGCCACCGGAGTGGCGCGCTCCCAGCAAAGGTTGTCGGTAACGAAGCCTAGTGGCGGAAGTGGCGCATGCCTGTGAAGACCATGGCGAGGCCCTTCTCGTCGGCCGCGTCGATCACTTCCTGATCGCGCATGGAGCCACCGGGCTGAATGATCGCCGTGGCGCCGGCTTCGGCGGCGGCCAGCAGGCCGTCGGCGAAGGGGAAGAAGGCGTCGGAGGCGACCACGCTGCCGATCGCCGGGCTCTCCGCCAGCTTGGCCATCTCGCCCGATTCGGCGGCGCGGATGGCGGCGATGCGCGAGGAATCGCGACGGTTCATCTGGCCCGCGCCGACGCCCACCGTGGCGCCGCCCTTGGCATAGACGATGGCATTCGACTTCACATGCTTGCAGACGGTGAAGGCGAACAGGAGATCGTCCAGTTCCTGCGCCGTCGGCGACCGCTTGGTCACGACCTTGAGGTCGCTCTTCTTCACGTGGCCGTTGTCGCGGGTCTGGAAGAGATAGCCGCCGGCCACGCTCTTCAGGGTCATGCCGGCGGTGGTCGGGTCGGGCAGGGTGCCGGCCAGCAGCACGCGCACGTTCTTTTTCCTGGCGAAGATCGCCAGCGCCTCGGGCGTCGCGTCGGGGGCGATCACGACTTCGAGGAAGAGCTTGGACAGCTCCTCGGCCGTCTTCGCTTCGAGGGTCGTGTTGACCGCGACGATGCCGCCGAAGATCGAGACGGGATCGCAGGCATAGGCCTTGAGGTAGGCGTCGTACTGATTCTTGGCGACGGCGACGCCGCAGGGGTTGGCGTGCTTCACCACGACAACCGCCGGCTCCTTGAACTCGGCCACGCATTCGTAGGCGGCTTCCGTGTCGCCGATGTTGTTGTAGGAGAGTTCCTTGCCCTGGACGATGCGCGCCGTGGCGACGCCCGGCCGGTTGCTGCCGTCGCTGTAGAAGGCGGCCTTCTGGTGCGGGTTCTCGCCGTAGCGCAGCGTCTGCACGCGCGCCGCCGACAGGGTCAGCCGCTCGGGGAAGGTCTCGCCTTCCTGCTGCGCGAACCAGTTGGCGATGGCCGAATCGTAGGAGGCCGTGCGGGCATAGGCCTTGGCCGCGAGCTTGCGGCGGAGGCCGAGCGTTGTGGCGCCCTTGTGCGCCTGCAGCTCGTCGAGAACGGATTTGTAGTCGGCCGGATCGACGACGATGGTCACGAAGTCGTGGTTCTTGGCCGAGGCGCGGATCAGGGCGGGGCCGCCGATGTCGATGTTCTCGACGCAGGTCGGGAAGTCCGCCCCGCGCGCCACCGTGGCCTCGAACGGGTAGAGGTTCACCACCACGAGATCGATGCCGGCGATCTTGTGATCGCTCATCGCCTTCTTGTGGCCGGCGTCGGTGCGGCGGGCCAGGATGCCGCCATGGATCGAGGGCTGCAGCGTCTTCACGCGGCCGTCCATGATCTCGGGAAAGCCGGTATGGTCGCTGACCTCGGTCACCTTGAGGCCGGCGTCGCGCAGCGCCTTGGCCGAGCCGCCGGTCGACAGGATCTCGACCCCATGGGCGGCCAGCGCCTTGCCCAGGTCGACCAGGCCCTCCTTGTCGGAGACGGAGATCAGCGCCCGTTCGATCTTGGCGAGGTCGGGCGTGGGCGAGGGGACGTATTGGGTCGAGGCGGACATGGCCGGTCTTTTAGCCCGCACCCCAGTGGGGATAAAGCGCGGTTTAAGTCACCTGCAGCGGTAGAATATCTACCCGGGCTCGGCATGGTCTTGCTGTCGTATTGGGCAATTCTGCCGCTCCATCGCCTAGGGTTGAACTCGGAACGGCACAGAGGTGTTACCCTCTGTGCCGAGTCTAAGTCCTAAGCTGCCTGCATGGGACGCCGTCCGGCACTCAAGGCGTTCTGGAATTCTCGCACCGCAAACTCATATGAATTGGGATCCTTAGAGATCTTCTGCGGATCCCAGCGAGCCATGTTCATGACCAGCTGGTACGCTTCGGCAATCCGTGGGAGGTTTTCCTTAATGAAGGCGCTCGGATCGCGCACCGCCCAACGTACTTTACCGCGTTCGACAATCATCAGGCCTTTAAGACCGTAGATCAGAGGAACGATAAGGCCTTCGGGATAGCTGCATCGCGTTCCGGTACGGAAAAATGGAGTCTTCGGCTCCGTCGTCATGTATCCCGAGGCATCCTTGCCTGCGACCTTGGCCGCCTTCCGCTTGGCTGGATCGTAGATCTTCACGATTGGGTTAGCAGCAAAACGCCGTCCCGCTTCGTTATAGGCGTCGGGAAATTCTTCATAGATCTGATCGTACAGTGCAGGAAGGTCAGCCAAGATCTTGAATGCACTTGCGACACCGGCGTGGTGTAGCTTGCGCTGTGCGCCCTTCAACTCTTTAGTCACATCATCTCGCGACATCAGCTCTTCAAAGCGGATCGAACACTCGCCCTTGTTGCGATAGGTATTCTGTGGAGAGACACGAATGTCTGTGGGCAGGGCCTTTGCTTCATTGAGTGTATTCAACGGAATCCAAGCCAACGCGACAAGATCACGGACCTTAACTGGTCGCTTTTCTTCGTCGTCCTCCCATGTATTAGGCTTCCACTCCACGCGGTTGGAGAAGTCTTCCGAAACCTCCGATCGAATGGCATCGTAAAACCCTTGCTTGTTGGACTTGGCCTCGATCGGAAGCTGAGCGTTGTTGTTGCGCGCCTCACATACCTCCAAGAGCGGCATGAGGAACTCGTCGATATCGTTCTTCGTCGAGCCAGAGGGCACCAACAGCTCAACTGCCACCTCGAATTGAAACTGATCCTTGATCTTTTCCAGTTCCTCTTCGTGGTCGTCCCAGGCAGCTCTCATGTCGTCCCAGAACTTGATACGCTTCCAGTCTGCATCGTCCATGACTTCCTTCAGCATATGCAGACCGATAGCCAACATGTTGTGCCCACCGTCGAGAATGCCTTCAACCGCTGTATCTACAAACCGCAAACGAAAGCGGTTGCGTTGCAGTTCTTCGCAGTGCGCAGTGCCGATCAGCAGACCCTTCGACATATAGCGGAACAAGTCCGGAGACTTCTCCAACGTCGCGAGGATGTCCTCGACCACGGCGTTGCGACGCGAGGAACGAGGGTTTGCTGCCAGCCCAGCCTTGTGCAGAAGCGGCATCAAGTGCTTAGCCTGAACAAAACCAATCAAACGCTTGATCGGACTTTCTTCGCCAGCCTCATTCTTAGAGGGCTGTGTTGCGACGTGCGCGAAACGAATGATGATATCATCAATCTCGGTAGCCATTCTGTTCTCCTTTGGACCATTGCAGGTAAAGGAGCGAATTCTGGCTAAAGCCACGCCAAGAGACTTGTGCGTGGTTCCATCATCCAATCCCTTTCCAGGTATCGATGAGGTTGCCGCCCTTTCGGTTGGCCTTTATCCAGAACCCACTCCGGGCTCTTTCAGTCCCTTTTCAGGGACGTAGGGAGAAAGATCATATCGCGCGCAGCAAGTCAATCACCGCGAAACACGGCGTTGATTATTTCCATCGTACGTTGTCGAGAGAACGGGGATGTCCCTAACCTTCGGCGCCTTCGAGCACCCGCACCTTGAAACCCTCCGTCTCTAGGGCCTGGACCAGCTCCCGGACATGGCTGCGGTCGCGGGTTTCGACGGTGACGTCGAGTTCGGTCGCTTTGGCGACGACGCTGCCGAAAAGCCGCTGGTGCTGCACTTCCACGATGTTGCCGCCGGCGCCGCCGATCAGGCCGGCGACGCGGGCGAGCTGGCCCGGCAGGTCGCCGATCATCAGCCGCAGCCGCACGATCCGGCCGTCGCGCACCAGACCGCGCAGCAGCACGGAGGCGAGCAGGCGCGTGTCGATATTGCCGCCGCAGAGGATGAGCCCGACCTTGCGGCCGGTGAAATGCTCCGGATACGCCAGCAGGGCGGCGAGGCCGGCGGCGCCGGCGCCTTCGGCCACCGTCTTCTCGACTTCGAGGAAGAGGGCGATGGCGCGCTCGATGGCCACCTCGTCGACCGCCAGCACGCGATCGACAAGCGCGCGGGCGATGGCGAGCGGTGCCCGGCCGATGTCGCGGACGGCAATGCCTTCGGCAATGGTGTCGCCGCCCACCGTGACCTCTTCGCCGGCCAGGAGCTGGCGCATTGCCGAATAGCCCGCCGATTCGACGCCGATCACCTTCACGTCGGGCCTGAGCCCGCGCGCTGCGACGGCGCAACCGGCGATCATGCCGCCGCCGCCCACCGGCACGACCAGGGTGTCGAGTTCCGGTACGTCTTCGAGCATTTCCAGCGCAATGGTGCCCTGGCCCGCGATGATGCGCGGATCGTCGTAGGGATGGACGAAGACCAGCTTCTCGGCCTCGGCCAGGCGATGCGCCTCGGCCGCCGACTCCGACAGCGTGTCGCCCTTCAGCACGACGCGCGCACCGTGGTCGCGCGTATGCTTCACCTTGTTGTTGGGCGTGAAGGACGGCATCACGATGGTCGCGGGAATGCCCAGCCGGCCCGCGTGATAGGCGACGCCCTGCGCATGGTTGCCGGCCGACATGGCGATGACGCCGCGCTTGCGTTCCTCGGGTGTGAGCTGCAGCAGCGTGTTGAGCGCGCCGCGTTCCTTGAACGACGCGGTGAACTGCAGGTTCTCGAACTTCACCCAGACATCGGCCTTGGCGATGCGTGACAGCGTCTCGCTGCGCAGGCAGGGCGTGTGGACGACCGCGCCGGCAATGCGGGCGGCGGCGGCACGGATATCGGCGAGAGAGACGGGAAGAGCTTGGGTCACGCGGCTAGTCTTGCCCCGGCCCCGCCCGCCTCGCAAGCACGCCCCGCAAGCAGCCGTGCTAAGCGGCCATCCGACGATCGAGCCAGTCGCGCGTGCGATACCAGGCGCCGACGATCGGCAGGAACCATGAAGGATCGCCGTTGTAGAGCGCGTGTTCGGGGAAGTCGCGACCGTCCAGCGGATTGACCGGCACGTTGCGGCCGCCCGCGATCTTCCGCGCCGTCTCGGTGCCGAGATAGGTCATCATCGCGACGCCGTTGCCGTTGCAAGCCAGCAGATAGTGCACGCCCTGATCGGTGCCCATGTGCGGCATGTAATCGAGGGCGAAGGCCACGTTACCTGTCCAGACATGGGTGATGCGGATGCCGTCGAGCTGCGGGAAACGGTCGATCATGTACTGGTAGAGCGCCGGTGCGCTCACTTCCGGTGGCGCTGCCGTGAAGCGCGCCCGGCCGCCGAAGATCAGCCGCGTGCCGTCGGGCGAGGGCCGGTAGTAGGTCAGCACGCGCTTGGTGTCGCCGATCGCCCGCATCTCGGGGATCAGCTTGCTCGCCGGCTCGGGCAGTTCTTCGGTGGCGATGATGTGGCTCGCCACCGGCACGACGCGGCGCTTCAGGCGGGGCGTCAGATCGCCGGTATAGCCGTTGGTCGCGACCACGACCTCGCGGCACTCGATCGGCCCCTTCGGCGTCAGCACGCGCCAGCCGCTGGTGATCTTCTCCAGCCGCTCCGCCTCGACCTGGGCGCACAGGATCGCGCCGGCGCGATGCGCGGCTTCGAGCAGGCCCTTGTAGTAGAGCGCAGGGTGGAGATGGCCGGCGCGCGTCGCATGCATGCCGCCGAAATAATAGTCAGACGCGATCATCTCGCGCTGGCGCTCGCGCGGGATCATCTCGGCGCCGGCATCGGCGTATTTGTTGTAGGTTTCGACCTTGGTCGCGAGGTCGTCGTAGTGGCGCGGCGTCCAGGCGCCGACGAAGCGCCCGTTGCGATGCAGGCCGCAGTCGATCTTCTCGCGCGCGATGATGTCTTCCAGCACGCTGAGCGAGTCCGCGCCGGCGCCCATCAGCTCGGCCTTCAGGCGCTCGAATTCCTCGGCGATGGGGCTCTTGCCGCCCAGTCCCTTGCCGAGATTGGTGCCGCCCGAGATCATCCCGCCGTTGCGCGTCGAAGCGCCGATGCCGAAGTCGCCGCGCTCCAGCACGACGGCGCCGACGCCGTTGCGCCGCAGTTCCAGCGCCGTCGAGAGGCCGCCATAGCCCGCGCCCACGATCACGACGTCGGTTCGCGTCGGCGGATCCTGCGAAAGGGCGTTGTTCGGCGTCCACGCCTCCCACCACCAGGGTTGTGCCTTGAAGTCGGGGTGGAAGATGTCGGTGCGCATTCTAGAAGTCCGTCACCTTGCCGTTGAACTGCCAGTCGCCGTAGCGCGTCGGTTCGGGGCCGGGCGGACCGCCGATCTCTTCGACCTTCTTCGGCTTCTCGGGCGGAGCAGGGGCGGTCGGCGGCGCGTTGGCGGGCTCGGCAGCAGCCTCGGGCGCCGCAGGTTGCGACACGGGTTGAGACACGGGTTTCTGGGGCTCGGTCATACTGTCATGATGCCTGCGCACGCCTTGTTTCGCCACAGTTGGAAACCATCTTTCCCGCCATGAACTACTTCAAGACTGCCCTTCTCCTGGCCGGCCTGACAGGCTTCTTCCTCGTCGCGGGCTATCTGTTGGGTGGCCAGACCGGCCTTGTCCTCGCGCTCGTCGTGGCGCTGGGCATGAACCTGTTCGCCTACTGGAACAGCGACAAGATGGTGCTGCGCATGAGCAACGCGCAGGAGGTCGGGCCGGAAACCGCGCCCGAACTCTTCGGCATCGTCCAGCAGCTCGCCCAGCGCGCCAGCCTGCCGATGCCCAAGGTCTACCTGATCGACGAGGACCAGCCGAACGCCTTCGCGACCGGCCGCGACCCCGAACATGCCGCCGTTGCGGCCACGACCGGCCTGCTGCGCAACCTCTCGCGCGAGGAAGTTGCGGGCGTGATGGCGCACGAGCTGGCCCATGTCCGCCATCGCGACACGCTGATCATGACCGTCGCTGCGACGCTCTCGGGCGCCATCGGCATGCTGGCGAGCTTCGGTGGCCTGATGGGCGGCGGCCGCGATTCCGAAGGCCGGCCGCTGGTGAACCCGATCGTGGCCATTGCCGCGATGATCCTGGCGCCGATGGCCGCCATGCTGGTCCAGATGGCGATCAGCCGTGGCCGTGAGTACGAAGCCGACCGCATGGGCGCGGAGATCTGCGGCCAGCCGCACTGGCTCGCCTCGGCGCTGGCCAAGCTGCATGCCGGCACACAGCAGATCCACAACCAGGCGGCGGAGCGCAATCCGGCGACGGCGCACATGTACATCGCCAACCCGCTGGCGGCCGCCGGCGGCATGTCGAGTCTGTTCTCGACCCATCCGCCGATGGAGGAGCGCATCGCGCGCCTGCAGGCGATGGCGCCGACGGGCAGCTACAGCCCGCAGCCGGCCGGCGCATCGCGTCCGGCGCGGTCCAGCATCCCGCAATCGGGCGGCAGCCCCTGGGGCTCCGCCCAGCAGGACTCGCGCCGCGGCCCCTGGGGCTGATCTTAAGGCTTCGGTAGCGCCGTCGGCTCCTCGCCGAGATCGACGTCGAGGATGCGCTGACCGCGCTTTGTGATGCGGTCAGCCGAGATGTCGACGTCGCGCAGGTCCTTCTCGGTCATAGCAAAGTGTGACTTGAGCTTGTCGACGCGCTCGTCGAGGCGCTTCACGTCGTCCAGCAGCAGGCCGACCGTCTTCTGGATTTCACCCGCCTGCTCGCGCATGCGCACGTCCTTCAGAACGGCACGTACGGTGTTGAGCGTGGCCATCATGGTGGTCGGCGATACGATCCACACACGTGCCTTGTAGGATTCCTCGACCAGCGCCGTGAAATTGGCGTGCAGCTCGGCATAGACCGCTTCCGAGGGCAGGAACATCAATGCCGACTCGGCGGTCTCGCCCGGCACGCCGACATATTTCTCGCAAATGTCGCCGATATGCTTGCGTATCGCCTGTTGGAAAGCGCGTTGTGCGGCCTGCAGAGCCGCGGTGTCGCCCGGCGCCACCGCGCGCAGCGCGCGATAGCTCTCCAGCGGAAACTTGGCGTCGACGGCGATCGGTCCCGGCGGATGCGGCAGCTTCAGGAGGCAGTCGGCGCGCACGCCCGACGAGAGCGTCACCTGGAAGGCATAGGCCGAGGGCGGCAGGGCGCTCGATACGAGGTCGTTCAGCTGCACTTCGCCGAAGGCGCCCCGCGCCTGCTTGTTGGACAGCACTTCCTGCAGGCTGACGACCTGGGTCGACAGCTCGCCGATCTTCTTCTGCGCCTCGTCGATGCGGACCAGCCGCTCGCGCAGGTCGGTGACGATCTGGCCGGTGGCCTTCTCGGTGCGGTCCAGCCGCTCGTGGACGACCTTGCTCAAGGCCTGTTCCTGCTCGCGCAGCGAACGTTCGACCCGCTGCACGGTTTCGGCCTGCTGGCTGAGGGCCAGGCCGAGCTGGTGGCGCATCTGTTCCGCCTCCCGGCTGCTGCCGCCCTGGCGCAGCAGGATCACGACGAGAAGCAGCACCAGCAGCGCGACGGCGGCGAGGAGGACGATCGTCAGCGTATCCATTGGCCACCTTATAATCCGCCGCCTCGACAAGCGCACGGCTGCCGGCTAAGCCAGCCGTGCCATGCCTCTCAAACACGATCCCCCAAGGCACGATCCCGACGTCTGGCTGTTCGATCTCGACAACACGCTTTACCCGGCGCGCTGCAACCTGTTCGCCCAGATCGACGTGCGCATCGGGCGCTACATCTCGGACTGGCTGAAGGTCGACGCCGAGGAAGCACGGCGGGTCCAGAAGCAGTACTGGCGCGATCACGGTAC